>Ga0315291_10002801_pt1 | contig 22671 bp, 19 predicted proteins | sample YL17G12_20_MG_FD_203070 | JGI IMG/M metagenome (GOLD analysis project Ga0315291, IMG submission 203070) | Sediment microbial communities from Yellowstone Lake, YNP, Wyoming, USA - YL17G12_20 | ecosystem: Environmental > Aquatic > Freshwater > Lake > Sediment | place: USA: Wyoming | collected... | reverse complement strand
ATAAAAATAGGCTAAGAGAGCTTGCTGGAATCTCCATTTTGTCAGAAGTGACGAATGCAGAGAAAGAGGTTGCTTTTTCTAAAAGTGGCCAAAGAATACCTTTCAACAAAGATTTAATGATTCAAGCCATTCAAGAAGGTAGAGAGGTTGGTATTTTATTTAAAACTGACAACGATAAACATAAAATGCCGGTTGCCAAATACAGGATTATATATCCTGTGGCACTTGGCACCTCAAAGGCCAATAATCAAGTTTTAAGAGCAGTTCATAAAATTGGACAATCTGAGTCAGCTGCAAGAAAATCTAAGACCAGAAGCCAAGAGGTTGAAGATGAGTGGAGATTATTTAAGATTTCCAACATTAAATCAATGTGGTTTACCGGGAACTTTTTTAGTATTCCGCCAAAACACTATAATGCCGCAGATAAGGGGATGGTAAACGTTGAGGTGGCTGCTGATTTTCCTGAAATTGTGAAATTTCAAGAAGAATTGGCTGCTCAAGCAAAACAACAAGAAAGACCAAAACCAAACATCAGAGCTTTATTTAAAGAACCTGAACCGGTGGTTGAACCAGAAACACAAACAGATGCAGTTACAGAACCAAAGCCTAAAAAAGAGAAGGGTACTGTGGCACCAATAAAACCATTAACAACAAAAGATAATAAAAAAGGCCCTCAATAATTTGAAGGCCTTTTTTTATTTACATAAACTATCTGCTGCATATGTCGCGGCAAATGCTTCGTTTTTAATTTTAAGCTTAAACCCAAGATGACTTATATAGTTTGTTGCCTCTTCTACTACACCATTTGATTTATGGTTTGAACTTTTATTTAAGTCTGCATGTAATTCAAAATCAACATCGATTGATTTGAAAAAATCTTTATAGTTTCTTGCAAGCTCGCCAATCATATCCACTTCTTTTAAAAGTTTATATCTGAAGTCATAAATCTTCGGCAAATCAGCTCTAGACATAATTACGTGTGCACCGTTTTTTTCAACGTACAAAACAATTACAGAAACAAATCTTGTAAATGAAAGATAATTTTGAGAATCAACTCCTATGTAGGCTGTAACTTTTCTTTTGTTTTTTATAACAAAATCTTCAATGTGTTTTTTTACATCCTTTTCTATTGAAGTCATACCTCCGTTTTCATTTTGAATTTTCCAATTAAAATGATATCTGTCTTCTATATGATATTCGCCATCTTTCGTTCCACCCCAGTTAAGTGCTGGTATGGAATCGTAATACATTGAACTTTTGTCTCTTAACTCTTTAAAAAAGTTTTTGTTATATTTTTTTGACATTGTGTATTATTTTATATGTAAATTAAACTAAAAATCCGCTAACTTTCAATAGATAGCGGATTTACTTTATTATTAAGTAATTTCTATCTTTTTAAACCCTCATCAATGCTTGTAATGTGATGAGTTATAAATTTAATATTTGGATAACTTTTATCCATTGCTTCTTTTGCATATCCCAACCAGTCTGCTCGGTCTTCATAAAAATGAATCACACCCCACTTGCCAGTTGCCGCTGTTTTAACTATTGTTTCCGCTTTCCATTCCATTATTTTAGGTTTGCCTGGCCACAACATCAATCCTTCATTCGGCTCAGACATATTTAAAAAATGAAGCATTTTCAATATATGTTCTCTCATTCTTTCTCCTCGGCCGGTTAAAATCATTTTGTGCCCAGCTTTTCTATATTTTTCGAAAATAGAATTATTAACAGCGTAACCTAATGTGTCTGGGTCAGCGTAAAATCCTGAAGGATGTTTCACTACTATCACATCATCAACCAACATCAGGTATTTACTGGTATCTCTGTTTTTTGAAAGCATATCCGAAAACTGCATTCCATCAAACTTTGATTTGTTTTTTGTGTTTATGACTACAATTTGTTCTCCATCCCTAACAAAAGCAACTTCCTTCATTAAAATGTCCCAAAATAGCGATTTAATGGCCTTGAAATGCTCCGGAAAGTGTTTATGAGTATCTACAAGCCCATCGCTTGAAGTCTTCACAAAATCAGCAAATTCAGGCGTATTGATTAACGTCCGGTCCATGTCAAATATTTCTAAAACTCTATCTTGCATAATCATAAATATAAAACAAAAAGGGCAGAGAATAATCCCTGCCCTTTAAGATGGTCTACGAAACTATCTTTTTATTCTACAGGTATTGTTTTCTTTTGTGCTTTAACAACTTCCGGATTCAATTTGGTAATTTCAATAGTAAGTACTCCATTATTCATAGTTGACTTAATACTGTCCTTATCTAAGGAATCGGCTATGTTGAATGAGCGCGTAAAAGAATGATATGAAAATTCCTTTCTTGTAAATGTTTGTTTACTTTCTTCTCTTTTGCAAGAGATGGTTAACAAGTTTTTGTCAAGAGAAATTTCAATATCTTTTTTGTCGCATCCCGGGATAGCCATTTCTAACGAAACTCCTTTTTCCGTTTGGATAATATTCGCAGAAGGTTTTCTTGTTGCAAATACTTCTTCAAAAGAAGGAAAATTAGATTCTTTAAAAATTCTATCAGTTAGTTTTCCTAAGAAATCCACCGGAAATAGTAATTCAAATTCGTTTTTGTCTGTTTTCATTTTATATAGGTTTTTATAACCATAGTACAAATTTAGTGCTTTTTTTTGAATTCTGTCAAAAATGTCAAAAAAATATTAATTTGATTACTTTTCGTTAAAATGTTCAGCCAAAGTGGCAATTGATGTCTTGATTGCTGTGTCCTTTTTTTCGACAGCACCCATTCCGCCTGGATTTTCCATAGTAACTAAACCATTTTTCCAATTGGATAGTCTTTTATAAAAACCACTCATAACACTTTGTTGAAAGCTTGCGTCTTTACTTCTTAATTTCTTAGGAAGACGAGGAATTTCATTTTTATAGCCGATGTTTCTGGCTCTTACTTTTAAATCTGATAATTCAGATTCTAATTTAACTATCTGTTCTTGTTCCATTTTTTATTTTTAAAATTATTTCATCTTCCTACAATCAGTAGGAAATACCTTAAGAGAATTCGCGTATGTATCAAATGTTACATGAACTATGTCCATCATATACTTTTGACCATCAGCATCAGCAACGATACATTTACCGTCACCATCAGGGTGTTTAAAAATCTTTACCAACTTAGAAGTGGCAATATTAAAATTTTCTTGCTCATCAAATGTAAGCTCTACTGGATTCCAATCTCCAGTGTGTTTATCCTTTTCAGGAGTTTCAAAAATATAACCTAAATATTCCATTTTGTATTGTTTTATTTGTTTGCTATCATCAAAGATAACAAGCAACATTTACAAAAGCAAGAAAAATAGGAAATAATTTAATAAAATAATTTTAGGCTTAAAACCACTTATCCTTATACTTAAGGATTTGTTGCATTCTTATAGGGTTAAGAATAAAACCATTTCCACCATTAAGTGTTATTGTGTAATTTTTAGATAAAGCATTTTCGATAGTTTCAAAACCTAATCTCGTACCATCAATTGAAAATCCTCTTTTTGTAAATTTAACATCAAATGGCGCCTGAGTATTTTTGTCAAATTTAACTACATATGCTTTATTTGAGTTTTCTATAGGTGGTAAATTTGAACCCAATTCTTCGTTTTGTTCTGTAAAAAATGTTCTTGTAATCATTGGAAATGATGTTTTATTTTTTGTTTTTGATTCTGAGATACCAAGACTGACACTTCCAGAAACTTCTGTGCCAGGAGTTGTTCCCGGTGTTTGGGTGGTTTTTGATATCTTGTTTGCTTTTAATTTATCTTCTACTTTTTGAGTTTGCGTTTCAATGTTTTTATCTATTGTATCTATTTTTTTAATTTTATCAGTTTCTATCTTTTGAGTTAATGTTTGAACATTTTTTGTGGCAGGGTCTTTTACTACAGACATTAATTTTTGTGCTTGTTTTTTATTTTGTTCAGCTCTATTTTTTTCATCTTTTAAAAAAACATCAGCCTTTTTCAGAGTATCTAAAACCTCAGCATCATCCGCCTTTTCATCAGCCACACCAGACGCATCTTCATTAGCTTCTTTAATTAACTTTTTAAGCTCTTTTTTAATTGCCTCGTCTATGTATTTCGTACAAGATTTCATACTGATAAATATATGCCAAAAAAGAAAAGGCCACCTTTTGGGCAGCCTTTTTATAAGTTTTAGCAGTATTATTCTTTGTTTCCGAAGAGATTTTTCATATGTTGCTCAAACTTCTTCTCGGCATTTTTCTTTGCTTCAGAAAGCACTTGCTTTCTTTTTGATTTTTCTTTTTGAGTAGATTTTAATCTTTTATTTCTCTTAGCTCCTCTATTTAAAGAGGCTTTTTTTTGTTGTTTAGTTTTCTTTTTCATGTTTTAATTTTTATCTAAATTAAAAATCATTTTAAATAAAGTAAACAATTATTGACCATTTGTTCTTCTGGTTATCTCATCTCTTATTTTAACAGCAACTCCATAATCCTCATTATCAAGAGCGAATTGAAGTTCATTATTCAATTCATCTATGTTCATTGTAGTAAAATCCTTCTTAGCCGGCGCTCTTTCTTCTTCAGGAGTTCTTGTTAAAAGTTCATCCTTATTTTGAGCTAAAAGCTGAGCAATCTCATCTGACATATCTGGTTCATGATTTATGTCTTCCGGAGTTGGCTCTTCATTATTTTGATTTTCATAAGCTTCTATTTCATTTCTGATTTGTACAACCATAGTTCTAATTTTTTCTATAGCTCTTGGTCCATCATGAATTGTATCATCCATTAAACTCATAAAATCTTCAGGTTCCATAGAAGCCATTTTATTTAATACATAAGCTATAATAGTGTAATCTTCATTTTCTTCTTGAACAACAAATGTTAAAGCATCATGAAGATATTTCCAAAATCTTGGACCTATTAATTTTAACCAATGTTCATCATAATAAGAATCTGCTTGCTTAACAACTTCTTTAGCTATTGGTTCACCGTGTTTTTCTTGAACATCGGCCAAGTGTTGTAAGAACAAAATTTCAACAGCAGATTTTGCTACCTCATGTAAAAGAATAGGAAAAATAGTAGCTTTTGCTTCGGCTTTACAAGCTCCACCTTCGCATTTAATTTTAGAACTACCCATATTTTGTCTTTGACCGAAAGATGATTCTACTGGAATTTTCCACATAAACAATTCAACGTTTGGCATTGCTTTATTGTACAAAGGATAAAGTCTTTCATCGATTCCATCTAATGCATTTTTCAATTCGTCAAAAACCTTATGAGCTCTATAACCAGCACCCATCATTAATGTATTGTGAACAATTCTTTTGTCAACATGTTTTTTAATTATCTCTAATTCTTCTGGAGTAAATTGTGCTTCAGCTGCTTCTTCTGGAGTTTCATCATCATCTTGTGAATCAATTTCATTAGCAGGTTTTAACTTTGCTTCAATCATATCCATAATATCATCAGAAAGACCAAACTTTCTTTGAACAATTTGTTTTGCAAGATTTTCTAATGCTTCTTTATGATTTCTTTCGTAAGTCATCATCATATTGAAAGCATTGCCAATTTCTTGCATTCCCATTCTTCCAACATCGCCAATACTTCTTACTATTGCATTAAATTCTTCACTACCCAATTTTTCTATGGTGCTTTGGTCCATTCTTTGTTTAGAGAACAATTCAACGGCACTAAATGGTGTTTCGTCATGCCCTTCAATTCCGGCTCTTGTTGTTGGAGTTGGTTGGTCATTTCCCGGCTCAATATCCATAGGCGCCTCACTAATGAGACGTTTCATTCTATCTTTTTCTTCTGATAATTTGATTAATCTAGACCATTCATTTATAATGTGTTCTACCTTTATATCTTTTTTCTTAGAATCTTTATTTTTAATAGCTGGCTTTGGAAAAGTCCCTGGCTTAGGTATTTTAATTGGATTTGGAGTTTTTCCAGGAGTTTTTGAAGGTGTTTTTACAGGAGTTGTAGTAGGAGCTTCCTTAGTTCCGTTTTTTTCATCCAATTTTTTCTTAGATATTGCTTTTTTAACGCCTTCTGAAATAAGTTTCTGAAGTTGTTCTTTTGTAAGGTTTCTTTTTTTCACGGCAATTAAGTTTCCTTTAAATAGAGTCCAAAAAGAAAAAACCCTCTTTTTGGGAGGGTTTTTAATTATAATTTATATTGATTTTAACCGCATTTAGAGCTTGCGCAATTTGTGCACACAACACAACCTTCTTGATACACTAAAGTGTTCTTAGCGCTACAATTAGGACATGTTTCAGTGCTTTTTTCGCCGTCAGGTATGTATTTTTTTAAAGTTCTTCCAACTGCCTTTGAAAAGGCTGTTATTTTACCATCAGACTTATTGAGTTGCTCAACAATAAATTTAATGTCAGTTCCATGTCTTAACGCGATAGAAATCATTCTTGTCAAAGCTTGTTCTTCGTCAGTTTCAAACATTTCTCCAATATTTTCAACAATAAAACCATCAGCATCAAGGTCATATCTTCCTCTTTTTACTTTTGAAAGAGTTCCTATTTTAATTTTTGTTGGCAAATGAATCGATTTCTCTTTGAAAGCAAAAACTTCATAAGGGTCTTCGCCCAACAATCCAACAAGAACAATCCATTTTTTTCCTTCTGTAGTTACATGATGAATTTCACACGGAACAGTTTTTGGTCTGGCCGGCGCATTTGTTTTTTGAATTTTGTTTTCGTTTTTTTCGTCAGATTTCTTTTCAGCTGAACCAAGAACTTCAGTCATTGTACCGGCTCTATAAGTTGTTCCACCTTTTACTGTTCCAGTCTTATAAACATCCATATAAAGTCTTTTAAATTCATCATAAGGATATTCATTTGGAATGTTTACGGTTTTAGACATAGCTGAATCGATGTATTTTGCCATAACAGCCATTGTTTTTACATGTTCATCAATTCCTAATTGAACTGTTGTAGCTGCCCATTCTGCAGTAGCATTCCATTCGTTTTTAGTTTCAAGAAAACGTACCGCGTAATCTTTAACAACAGTTTCTCTTAATAAACCTCTTGATTTATCGATTTTCCAAGTGTAACCACCAAATTCTGTTTTAAGAAGATTTTCATCTCCTTCTTTTGTCCATTCCCAATTTGTACTTAAAGCAACTTCTCCGTTTTCTTTATTTTCTGCAAGTTGGAATTTTTTGTTATCCCAATCAATAATTGACGGAACATTTAATCCTTCTGGTGCATAAGGCATCATAGAAGTTCTTGTGTAGTTAGGCATAAATACCGGCTCTAAACCACCACTTACGACATTCGCGAAAATAGAAGAGTTTCCAGTTGGTTGAATTGATAATAAGTGAGAATTTCTAATTCCGTATTTTGCAATAAGAGCTTTTGTTTCATCAGAAAGATTAGCTACAAATTTACTTGCAAGATATTGTTCTTTATCAAACAAAGGAAAAAATCCTTTTTCTTTTGCAATTAAAGAAGAAGATTGATACGCTGTATTCGCGATGAAATTCATAAGAGTTTCAGTTATCTTCAATGCATATTCAGAACCATATCTTACTTTCAACATCATAAGCGCTGAACCGTAGCCCATAATTCCTAAACCAATTCTTCTTTTATTTTTTAAATTTTCTTTTTGAGAATCAAGAGGAACATTAGTAACATCATTTACGTTATCCATAAATCTTATGGCAACCGGAATAATTTCTGCTATTTTTTCATAATCCCAATCTTTCTTTTCAAAATCAATAAATTGGGTTAAGTTAATAGAGCCAAGTAAGCATACACCGCCGGTTGGTAAAATTTGTTCACCACAAGGATTTGTTGCAGATATATATTCACAGTAATGAAGATTGTTTAATTTATTCATTGTGTCAACGAATAATATTCCCGGCTCATTTCTGTTATATGTAGATTGCATAATGAGGTCCCAAAGTTCATTAGCATTTTCATATGTTTTATAAACTTCTACTGGGTATCCTTTCGCTTTCCAGGTTTTAATATTTCCATCCCATTCTTTTTCATAAACTTTTTTATTATTATCAAAGTCAGGAAATTCAAGGTTCCACGGTAAATTATTTTCAACAGCTTCCATAAACTCATCAGTAACAAGTAATGACATGTTGAATTTTGTTAATCTTCCGGGAGTTTGTTTTGAAGTAATAAATTCTTCAATATCAGGATGCCAAACACTCATAGTAACCATTTGTGCACCTTTTCTTATTTTTGTTTTTCCAGTTTCTTTTTTTGTTTTTCTACCACTACCTGCAGTAATAACAGCAGATTGTGTATCCCACATATCAAGCATTTTTACAGCTCCTGGAGTTTCGTTTCCAATTCCATTTATAAAACCACCTCTTGGTCTCATAGTATCAGCGCAGAATCCATAACCACCTTCTGATTTAAGGATTAAAGCTTGTCTTCTAAGTGTTGATAAAATTCCCTCCATAGAGTCTCTATCTTCTCCTGTGAATCCATCTACAAAGCAATTGATGTAAGTTGTGCCTTTTAATCCGGTTCCAGCATTTGATGTTATTCTTCCTCCTGGAACAAATTTAAAATCCTCTAATGCCCAAAGGAATTGGTTTGTCCAAAACTCTGAATCCTTTTCAACTTTTGCTAAATCCTTAGCAACTCGTAATTGTGTTTCGTTAATAACTTCTTTAGCATACCTGTATGTTTGCTCATAAATCTCTTTGCTAAATTCATCTACAAATTCTGTTCCTTTGATTTGTTTTAAATTTCCTTTTTTCGTTTCTTTCTGCATTGTATCCGTTGTCATTTTTGTTGATTATTTTAATTAGTTTTTTTATTAGGTTAATTTAAATACTGGATATTTTTTCGAGTTTAGGGGTAAAAGAGGATGGTCTCAAAAAAAGACTGCAAAATAATAAAACATATTTTTTAGTAAGATTTTAGTTACCTGCCATATTGTCTAAAATTTGCTTTTCTATGCCAAGTCCTTTTACTCCAACCTTCATACCTGACCCTTCAGAGTCTTCTATTCTGATGTCTATTTTTGATGTGTCGAAATGCATACGTAACGTATGTCCGTCTTCTCCATTTCTGTTTTTCAATATTATTAAACTCGCTTTTTTGTTTACCTTATCCTCATCTGGTCTTGCTATTCCTAAAATAACATCGGCTGTTTGTGCTTTTCCAAGACTTTCTGATATAACGTCAAGACTGAATCTGTCTTTATTTATCGCAGCTCTTCCGGCTTGACTTGCAGTCCAGATAGGAATATTCATTTCCATAGCCATAGCTCTAATGGCTTCATAAATAGAAGTTAAAGCAAATCTTTTTTCAGAAAAATTTGAAGTTGGTCTCATAATGTCAGCGTAATCAATAAAAATTACATCTGGAACAATTCCGTCTCTCTCTAATACTTTTAAATGTGATTTTATTGTATTAACAGAAGCTGAACCGGTTGGGAATTCTTTTATAATAAGATTACCACCTTTACTTACAATGTCTATAGCAACTTCTCTTATTCTATCAGGAAATTCAATCACATCTTTTAATGGTAATCCAGTCAAACAAGAATCTACTCTATTTCCTATTACGCTTTCTTGTAACTCAAATGTATAATACACCGCTGTTTTTCCGGCCTCTATAGCTGTACAGGCAAATTTTACCAAGGCCATTGATTTACCTCCGCCGGTAGTTGATAAAACAATTCCTAGTTCTCCACCAGCAAGTCCACCACCTATAATAACATCAATTCCTTTCATAGTTGGAACTGGTATTCTGTATTTTTTTATTAATCTTTTTTCTATATCTTTTAAATAATTGTGTCCACTACTTTTTGGTTCACCAACCTTAAGAGCTTCTGAGATTATTTGTGCTATGTTTTCATAATCTCCTTTTTCCCAATTATCAACAGCTTCTATTAAGCCTTGTTTAAGTGATTGTTTTCTACAAAAATTTAATGCAATTTCTTTTACATTAAGCTTATCTGTTATTCTTTGTTCTTCAATTATGGTTATTAATTCTAAAAGATTATCTTTTAAAACTCCCTCTGCTTCTTTTTCGTTTATTATATCTCTAACAGTTTGAAATTCTGGTATGATATTATATTTAGTTACATATTCAATAATGTATCTTATAAGGGTTTTTATTTGTAATCCATCAAAATAATCTGGTTTAAGTATGTCTATTATTTGAGTTGAAAACTCACCTTGTTTATCATCAACTATTACTTTTATTAATTTTTTCTGAAAGTTTAAATCTAATAACGTTAATGGTTGATTGACGTTTTTTATTGCACTTTTAATTTCTCCGTTTTCCATTTTTAATTTTTTAATAATGTTTATACATTAATTTCCCTAATCCTTTAATTAATTGCGTGTTTGCTCAATCACAATTTAATCTTACCAATAATTATAATAACAATAACATTGGATTGCAAATGTATTTAAAATTTTGATGCTGCGATAATAATAAATAGGAAAATTCGACTTTTTTAGAAAATATTTCTTTAATTTATCAACAAAATCAGAATTAAAATTTTTGTTTATTAAATTAAATTCACTATACATTTCGTTATTCTTTCATTTAAATAGGTAATATTTAATTTGAATTACTGGATAATATCAACTTTTTTCCTTATTGTTTCCACCTTCATTTTTTCTTAATTCTTCCTGTATTTTCCTTGTAAAATCTACCATTAAATAATGTAAACTACTTTTTTGAATTGATTCCGGAGTGTACTTTTCAGCAGAAAAATCTTTTTTAGAAACTAAAACAGTTCCATTATATTCTAGTTTTAATGAAAAAAAATTAGCTACTTTTGAAGCTTCTTTAAGTTTCTCAATAAGCTCTTTATCTTTTTTATCCATAACCATTATAAATTACCTAAAATCTTTTTTGAAAATTCAGTTTCTTTTGCAACAAGTCTAAAGAATGGTCTAAAGAAAAATTCCATATTTTCTTGCCACACTAATTTGTCATAACCATCTTTCATCATCATTTTCATCGCGTTACTAATACTTCTTTGTGTAAATGACGTATCTTCAACAATTATACAATCGTGTATCATCTCAACCTCTTCAATAGATTCGTCTGTCAAGAATGGATGATGTAAATCCATAAGTTTATGATTTCTTTCCATAATTCTTCTGCAGCCAATTATTTTTTCAAAAAATTTTATTTTTTTCTTTTGATATGCTTCGACTGATTCTTTTATAAATCTTTCAACATCATATATTTCATCGACAAATCTTGGGAAGTATTTAATAATTGATTTTTCACCAACACCATCAACTCCAGGGATGCTATCAGAATCATCACCTTCAAAACATTTCATTATTAAAGAATTTTCCGGAATATATCCAAATACTTCTTTAAAATTTTGATATGTTATTAAAAAATTATCTGATGGTCTTAGGACTGAAACTCCTTCTTTTATAAGTTGATAATAATCTTTATCAGAACTAAATATTGTTATTATTTCATCTGGGTCTTTTAGTAAAATATATTTAGCTATTAAATCATCAGCTTCAACAAGAGTGCACTCTACTTGTCTAATATAAAGCTCTTCTAAATAATTTTTTACTTTTACCTTCTGAGTTAACCGACTGTATTTTCTTTTTTTTTCGTATTCTATTTCGCCCTCAGAAAGAATATATGATTCTTCTTCCCAACTTTTATCTCTATCTTTTTTGTAATTTGGATAAATTTCATATCGCATTTTGCCGCCCATATTACCATCCCACATTACAATTGTTCTATCTGGCATAACTTTATTTACGACAGAACGCAGGCTTTCTAAAAAACCAAATGAACCGCCACAATGCTCGCCTTTAGCGAACATTGTTTCGCGTTTCATAAAGTTTCTTTTAAGATTCCAATCACCGTCAACAATCAAAGTTTTCATAATGTTGAATAGGTAATTAATCTTTAGTTACAGAATTCCAATCTTTATCAAATTCAAGAGCCCAACCATCCTTATATTCTTTTTTATAAGCATCAATTGCATTTTTATCATCTTCAATAAAGCCATGAGGAGTACATAAAATCTTCCCATCAGGCGATACATTTGTAATGTGATTTTTATGAACTACCAATGCTGATTTTATTGCGAAAGCCATTTGCATTCCATCTTTAGCAGCTTTTACTTTTGAAGAATTTGACATAACTCCGCCCATTCTAAAAACTAATGTAGCTGAATACGTTAATGCATCACCACCATAAGGAACAAGCGTCGTTGGTCCGCCCGGAAAAGACGGAGGAGATTGATACGCCTGATTTACAATAAATAATGTTGCGTTATATGGATGAGTTTCCCTTCTTGTGTTGTTAATCTTATAAGAAATTCTTCTTGTTATTCTTTCTCTCAACACTCTAGCAGTAACCATCATACCACCACCGCTTTTACCTTCTTCTTCGCTGGCTTCAAATTCTTTTCTGCTTGGAGTTGCTCCAATTGAATCCCAAATAAATACAACATCTCTTGTTAAGCGACCTTCAACTTGGTCTTTTAATATTTCTTCAATAATATCACAACCCTCTTCAATAAAATCAATATCATCTTTAATAAGACACGCATCAACATCAATACCTATTTCAGAACATCTTTCCCAAGACCATTTCTTTTCAGTGATTAAAAAAACCACAAGCACACCTTGCTCTTGAGCGTATTTAGCCAACTCAAGTGCCATAGTACTTTTACCAGTATCTGATTTTCCGAAGTTTACAACTAAGTGTCCTTCCGGTATTCCGGGCAGTCCTGAAACTTTTTGAAATGCAGGACTCATAGGAATCCAAGTTTGTGGCTTAAAATGAGCCATACTTGAACCTATTTTTGTTTTATAGTCTTCTAAAGAAAAAGTAGATTTTGATTTAATTTTTACTTTTTTAGCTTCTTTCTCGGTCGGCTCATCTTCTCCTGAAAATTTCGCTTCCAATTCTTTTTGACTCAATACTTGTTCGGTCGCTTCTGCAGCCGAATCAACTTTTTCTTTTTTTGCCATTTTAATTGCTCCTTTTTTTTAATTATTATTCGTTAACATTCGGTTCAAACTTCATCCAATCTAAAGTTTTTTTATCTTCTTTAGTTCTTAAATAAACTACATCTGCTTTTTTCTGTTGTCCAAAATTAAGAGTTGCACGACATTTACTGCATCTAACATATGCAAACAAAAATCCCTCACCTTTAGTTTCGTGTGCGCCAAGAAACAAGTCATCACTTGCGCAAATGCCACACTTTTCAACATCTCCAAAAGATAACTTTGAAGCTTCTAATACAGCATCATGAAAAGTATCTCCTCCAACAACGAATGTTGATGAGTTCTTTCCAAACTTCTTTTTAATAATCATTTCAATTTTTCCCATTTTTTTACTTTTACTTAATTTAATTTACTCGGCATTAACCGACATTTTATATTAAGCAAATAAAATGGATAAAAAGGTAAAAATCAAGTCCGAGGAGAAGATTTATGAAAATAAATAAAGAATGTTAGTTAATTAACTTTTTAACCACAGTTCCATCAGAATAATGAACGAAAACAACCCCACTATATCCACTTTCAACCTCTTGACCAAGTATATCTGTTGTTTTTATTGGGTCTTTATTTATGTTTTTATTTTCAATAGCAACAATATTAGAAGTTTCCACTTTGCCATTATAACTAACAGTTTTTAATCGATAATAAACAATTCCATTTAATTGAAAATCATCTTCATAAGAATATTTTATTGTTTGATTAGAATTGCCAGCACCTTTAATTTTTACTAACTCATTAAAATTAATAGCATTTGAACTTTTTTCAATTAAAAAATAATCATTATCAATTTCTGTGGCCGTAGACCATTTTAATAAATTAAAACCATTTGAATAGTTTACACTGAAAGACGTTAATTCAATAGGTAATGGACAAGAAACACTATAACAAACATCAAAACTAGGCCTACGCACACCTATTTGCAGAGCTGCAAAATAAGGGTCTACATAACTACCTTCAGTTATAGATAAGTCAGCATTAGATGAATAAATAGTAGTCCCGGCAATTCCTGCGCCAGCTACATATAAATGTCTATTTGCAATTACATTATCGCTTCTTGTTAAATAAAATGCTTGAGTAGCACCAGCTGGTATGGTTATATTAACAGCTATAGGTATTGAAGTGGGTGCTATTGTTGAGGTGCCAGTTAAGGATGCAAGATTTCCAACAAGTATCCAAGACCCACCGGTTGTTTCAAACCCAACAAATGTTCCAGTTTTTGTATAAATTCTATAACCAGCTGTTCCTTGAAACCTGGCTTCGAAACTATTAATAATTACAGGACAAACATTTGTGTTAATGATGTTAACCATCCATCCAGCCCAATAATTAGTCCAAACAGGATATCCTGTTGAAAGGAATGGGGTGCCACAACCTGCAGTAGATGATTTTGATTGAAATGAGTTTTCATATGTTTCAACTGAAATTGGCCAGTCGTTTTCTCCAGCATGTAAAACATTGCTTTGTCCAAAAGCAAAATTAATGCTTAGAAATAAAAATAATAATATAATAAACTTTTTCATATTAGTAAATATACTTAAAAAGCTCATAAAAATTTACTTTTGGGCCAAATAGTGCTTTTTTTGATTAAAATGAAGCATCAAAAAGTAAGATATTTTTTAGAAACTCATAGTATATTTGATATAATGTCTTTGTTCTGTTGGGAAGTCAATCTTATAAATACAGAACCAGTATATGAGCCGCCTAATTATGAATTTCCAACAGATATTGAAATACAGGTTAAATTACACATAAATGAAAATACATTTACTAGAAGAGTTTTAATTGAAAAGGTTAAAAAAAATATAAAGATAAAAACATTATCAGAATTAGATTTTTTTGAGAAGTGGTCTATAATTTCAGTTTTTGATTCAACTCACATATTAAAAGGAATTCAGCGTGAAAATGATTTTAAATTATTAAAAACCTTAACAGATGGCACCGTTATTAAAACTTGGATTTTAAAAAAATGTACTTTAAAATACTCTTCAATGTGGGGATATAGTCGTTTAAAAGAACCTAAAGAAGAAGGAATAATAGGAACGTTTCAATTAAAAATCAATTCTTTTCATGAACTTCATTAACAGAAGTGCATTCATAAAAATTATCTCCAATAGACTCTTCAACCTGAAAATTTAAATTATTAATCACAGATAACATTTGTTTAATTTCTTCTATTAAATTAATTTCATCAGGATGAATATCAAACACGAAAGAATCATGGACTTGAAATAAAAATTTAGATTTTTTATCAGATAGAAAATTCTTAATATCATATAATTTTTCAACCAAAATATCAGCTGCCATTGCCTGAACAAAGTTATTAAATGGTGCCCAAGCCTTTTGAGGTCTAATAATAGTCCCAAAACTGTTTATCATATACCCTAACTCTTCAAAAGATGATTTTATCTGTTCAGATTTTTCAATTATCGGCTCAAGAAATTTTTTAACTTTTATCAAAACTTCATCCGGATTTAATACATCTTTTAATATCTTTTTTAAAGTATCGTCTCCTCCTCCATAAATCAATGCGTGATTGATGGATTTTCCAATTGAACGTTCTGGTGGGTTTATTTCTTTTTTATTAAATATTACCTTTGCTGTTTCCTTGTGCAAATCCTTATCTTTGTATTTCTGAATGAAGTTTTTATCTTGTGATAAAAATAAAGATAGCTTTGTTTCAAATGAAATATAATCAAACGCAACTACTTTACCATTCTTAAATCGAGACACAATCATTTTTCTGTCTTCGCTTTCTTTTGGTAAGTTCTGAGGATTAAATTGTCTATCTGCACAATTTATACGGCCGGTTATTGTTCTTTTGTTTGAATAGTTCAATTTCACATAATGAGCATTGTCTGCTGATTTTTTGAAGTTGATTTTTTCATTAATATATTTTTTATCAAAAAACAATTCTCTATTTGAAAGCCAGTCGGTTATAACATCTTTTCTTAAGAGTCGATTTATATAAAATCGCTCATGTTCAGATATTGTTTGTGTGTTATAAAGCTTAGCCATAAGAAAAGGAATGTATCTATCTGATTCTATATCCATTAAAAAATCATAAAAATTCTTTTCAGATATTTCTTCATAATGTCTTGCCCAAAAAAGATTTTCTATTGTATCAAAGCTTAAATTATGTATTCCAGAAACATATGAACTCATATCAGAATAGCTCAAACAAACAGGAGAATATTTTTCAATAATAGCGGTAACAGATTTTTTAACATCAACACCAGAGTATTTAAAACTTTCCAAACTTATTCCCAATATTTTATCCGGGTCTTTATCACTGTACAAATACATAGCTTTGCCAGAAAAATACAAATAAAATTTATAAGGTTTCGTAAAATTTATTTCTAAAAATGTAGACAATTTACCATCAAGAATCAAATCATAAGTAATGTAATTTTGTGGTAACCAATTTCTAAGTATTTTTACAATCATTATTTTGGCCTGAACAATAGAATCAACTTTATCTTCTTCGCCACTATAAATCCAAGAAATATTATCAGATATCTTTTTTTGGGATATTCTTTGTTTTGGAAATAAACGCTTAACATTAGACCATCCAACGATTATTATTTGAGAGTTTTCATCTTTTAAAATCTCATCAGAATCAAACATAATTACATCAACTCCGGAAGCAGAGAATTCAATATTGAAAGTCAAAAAATCTTCCTGAGAGAATGTGAGGATTTTACAAATCTTTATTTCCTTATTTAACACAAGGCAAAGATAGTCATTTTTTATAATGTTTCCAACTAAAGAGAACTAGTAACTAAACTACTTAAACCAAAATCAGTAAAGAAATAAACAAAATTACGCTCTTCAATTGTATTAACAGGAAACTTACCTTGGCCAATAAACCCTCCATATGGACCTAGTTTTGCCCAATTTGTATTATATGTAAAATGCCACTCTTCTGTGTAAACAGTACGTACAAATCCATATTTCCAACTATTTTTTACCAACCAAATATATCTTTCTTTATCTGCAGTATCGTTCATAATACTAATGCCTGTATTTTTCCCACCAATACGTCTTGTTCCAGTGTTTAAATCCAATGCCATACCATTGCCATGGTCAGAACCTCCAGGTGCCGACACAAGTGGGTCAAAATATGCTGATTGAGGTTTTAATGTGTCACTAGATGCAGGAACAAGAGCTCCTTTTGGATTTGGAATTTGATTTGGGTTTGGTTTATATTTTGGAAGTAAATATTTTATTCTCAAAGCTTCTTGACTATCTGCAGTAACAAGAACGCCCTTGGAAGATGTTGCTGAAAAATTAGGTCCCCACTGAGGTCTAAAACAACTATTAATACTTAAATATATACCAGCAGCTTTAGCTGCTTTATACATAGACATATAGGCTTTTGCTGTATTAATTTCAACAGGTTTTTTATTAATTTGAACTAATGTGATTGGTTCTTTTCTGCTATTTAAATAGGTTCCGGGTATCAAATCAAATCCATCAGCAGAAGTTTCTGGTATATTTGTAGGCAATACAATTCCGTACATATTTGTAGGTGGCGGAAGATAAGGAGACCCAGAACCTCCACCGGTGGCAATAGGTTCGGTTATGTTTGAAGGTGTGCCTAATGCTTTTAAGCTTTCAAGCGTAATTGGTCCTATTCCTTTCATGTTTGAACCGGTGTCAAATCTCATTTTAATACCCTCTAATGTTGTTGTCATATCATTGGGCTTAATAGAGTGACTTACACTCATTATTTGATAAAGTCCTGAAAATAAAGGCATTTTAGGAACATAAAAATATTGCATAGGAGAAATTTGACCATTACCTATCATTTCAACTTTCATTTTATAACTTCTTCCTTCCATAACAGAAAGAGTGCTACAATCGGTTGTTACTACTTTATTTGAATTATCTTTATCAACAAGTCTTTGTAAGTTTAAAATACTTTCTGCAGTTGGTTTTGAATCTTCTGTGCTTACATCTACATTTTTAACAACAGAATTAGTTGGTGAACCAAACTCTATTTCAAATGCATCAAGTTTAAAATTATCATTACCATTATTTTGAACTAGGTTTAAAGGTAGCCCAGTATTTGTGTGCGCTCTATTTTCCGGAGTTGGAGTAAATAAAACATGAAATACATTTCCAACTTTTGCGCCTGTCATTAATTGTGGTTTGAAAATTTCAGATATATTTGTATAATCAACATTTCCAGGTATTGGAATAAACATAAAATTATTTTTTGTACATAATTGTTGAATTATATTAAGCAAAGTTGTATTAGCATTTGGTTTATATAGAGGCTCTATGTTTATTATAGAATGAGCAACATTTGTCCTTTCTGCTGGATTTGAGGGTGGATTTATTCTCTCTGTAGGAAAATCATATCTAAAACCCATGGACGTAGCTCCTCCGCCAAAATTTGGCTCTACAATATTGCTTTTTTTTGTTATATTACCTTGAGAATCTACCTCTACTATATTAGCGTAATCGCTCTCAAGTTTTAAAGCTAATTTATCATATGGAATTTGTTGTTCTGTTACTTTATCAGAACCATCAGAGTTTTTATTTGAAGTATCACTTTCAAATCCAAGAACTCCCCACTGATGGAATATGTGATGCATTTGAATATATAATGAATTTGCATTAGATTGTGCTTTACCAAGAACTTGACTTAATACATTATTTTTTTCATCTTCTAATTTAGTCATTCTATTTTCCAAATCAACACAAATGCTTCTTAAAAAAATTCTTTGATTTCTGCCTCTAACATCTCCGAGTCTAGAACTTGGTCTAAATAATCCCCAAGTTAAAAGTGGTTCATTATCAGTTGTAGTATGTGTATAAACAGTATAAGTTAATCCGTTTCCTATATTTTGTTTATTTACAAGCTCATCTGGTTTACTAGGGTTTGGGTGATAATAAACTCCACTATCTGTTTTATTAAGGTTTATTTCAGAAATAATAGGATATCCAGTTTTATCTATAGGAACAGAGCTTAAATTTTTTAATTTTCTATAATCTAACACTGTAGGAATTGGTATATAATGATTTAAAGCTTCTAATCTTTCAATTTCATCCGGATTTTGTTTTTCATCATCATTTGCATTAGATAATTTTATGATGCCTAATGGTTCCGTAGCATTTTCTTGTTTGTCTTTATTATTAAATTCTGAATCAGTTTCATTATTTTGCACAGCACTTATTGCTGATTGGTCGGAAGGATTATTAAAAACAATAAAGCTATAATTTTTATTTTTATCAGGTTGGGTTTTACCTATTGGTATCATCCATAATGTATCATTGTTATATAAATATTTAGAAGTACCAAATTTAAGTTCACTATCCAAATCATCATAACGTATACTATCAGTAAGTCCTTTTTGATTTCCTACACAAAATATAGAATTTTTATCTACAAATCTTTTAAAAAAATCATCTACAGTTCCTAAAGATTTTTTATTTAAATCAAATACTGGTTTCTCTTTTATTTCTTTTGTGGAAAATTTCGATATATCTACCACCACTGGAGGTTCTTCTGAATTAAATAAAAGACCTTCACCATTAACATCAAAAAGATTATTTATAAAATGACAGAATTTTTTAACATCATTATAGTCTTCAGTAGACAATGAAGATAATATTGAATCTGTTATGTTTTTTAATTCTTTTTCTACAAGTTTTTTTATTTCATCTGGACTGTCGTTATCTACACCAACATTAGTATTATAATCACCAGGTTGATTTGGGTCAAATGAACGAGTAATATAAGCAGCTATTCCAGACCTAACTAAAAGTGTTTCTAAAAATTGTTGTCCATTAAGGTCTTTGTAAGGATTGGGATTTATTATTTCTAAATTATTTATTCTTGAGAATAAATATGCCTCATTAGAATCTAAACCATTTTCTCCTTCCGTTGATTTATTTTCGGCAATACCTTCACTAATGGCTCCTATAAATGACAGTACAAATTCCATTTCACAGCCTTTTTCTCCAATACCTGCTTCAGTTGCCGGAATTTGCTCTCCGGAATCATCTATTGTTAATGGAAAATATTTTCCTATTAAAGGTTTATCGTTTAATGTATCTTTGTCTCTAATCGGTTTGTTTGTATTATATCCATTATAACCAGCTTGTAATATTGAACCTAATATAAAAGCGCCATCTGCTGCAACTCTTGAAAAAACTTCAGAAACAGTAACCATACCTAATTCAACTGATGTTGTTTCAAACAATCTTCTTTTTGTCTCAATATCAATTAATTTTAAATTATCATCAATTATTTTTGCTCCAGCAGTTATTTTCTCTTGAAAAAGTTTTTGGTCACCTGTGAAAATACCAATAGTTTCCATACCAGAATTGCTTGCACCTCCAATTAATGCTATAATTTTTCTATGTTCTATTTGAATTTTACTACCGTCTGATTTTAATTCTTTAAGAGTTTCTTGAAATTTTATACTATCTTTTTCTGTAGCACTTAAACTACTTGGTAATGTTATTTTTATTTTAGTAAAATCTCCTATATCATTTTGACCATAGACACCCTTAAGTCCTTTTATTGGTTGTCTTCCAGAAACACTGCCATCAATAACTTCATTTGGTTCAAAATCTTTATTAATAAGACCATCTATTGCATTTCCTTTTAAAACTGCTAATTGTTTTTGAAGTTTGTCGAATTCTTTTGTAGCTTGTTTTGTTTTTGTTTCTACTCTTTTGCCAACTTTTATTATATCAAATATAGAATCTATTACTGGAATTCCTTTTGTTTGAGGAGTTTTTTGACTTTCATCTCCAAATAAATCTTTTTTTAATTTTTTCTTGGCAAGAAGATATAAAAAAGGAATATCTGCTAGAAACCCCCATTGATTTGGAACGAACGTAGCTTTAATTTCATAACTACCATCATTTGAACCGTATCTTGTGCTTGTTTTTTTTAAGTTCATAATCCAAGTAACAGGTCTGCCAAGATATCCTTTAAATGTAAATCTAAATTTTGGAGGTGGCCAATCAAACAATAAAGAATAATCTAATTTCGAATCTCTCTCTGTTTCAAAAACAGTATTTCCATATAAATCTTTAAAAGTAATTTCAACTATTGGCTGTAATGATGCTTTTGTTTCTATATTAATATCTGTTATGCCGAAACCTTTATTTTCACGCATCATACCAACTGTAAATGTTTTTCTTCCAGTTAAATCCACAAAATCTTTTCCAAGTATAGGAATAGCATCCAGCCTAACATCTATAAAGAGTTTGGTCATATCTAATGTAGTTGGAAGTTTTTGAAATCCCATTATTTATCTTTGTTATTTGCTATTTTTGATTCATATTCAACAAGAACATCATTTATAGGAAATGGGACTCTTATTACTGTATTATTTGGAATATCAAACTCTAAAGGATATTCTGGATTTCCTAATAATATAACCCAATTATATAAATCATTTCCATAAATTTCAGCAGAAATAGTATCAAATCTCATTTTGTCATAATTATATATAACATATTTATCTGTACTTCTTTTAGAAATAACTACGCCCGGAACAGTTTGCATTTTTCTGTCTGGTGTTACTAAAAATTTATATCTATTAAATGCCATTTTTTTAAAATTAACTTTATTTTCTTAAAAACAAATACTATTGATATATTTATTTTTTTGTTCTTTCTTGAAAAAATCCTCCTATATCTGTTGATAAAGGAACGTCTTCATTCTCTTTGGCTCCATATGTACCAACAATATTAAAGCTTATAGTTACAACTGCCCACATAGGTTGAGTTCTGCCACCTTGACCATCTATAGTCCATGGAGCATCTGAATAATCATAAGAAACGTTGTTAATTATAATATCATGATTAAACCAATCTCCTAAATGCAAATGAGCTACAGGAGGATATGTAAAAGAAAATCCTTTATTGGATGTATTTCTTGATGGTCTTGTGAGTTTTGCTATAAATTCCATTCTTGTAAGAAAATCTTCTTTATCTCCAGAAAAAAATGCCGGTTGAAACAAAAGCTTTTTTTTCATTCTAGCTAATCTTTGAGCTGTTCCTTCTGTTTTTAAATCAATATTACCATTTACATCTTTTGGTTTTCCATTATCTATTAATTTTTTATAAATATTTCCTTCCAATATATCAAATTCTCTATAATCTCTATTCGAGTCAGTTTTTGACGTATCAGACGCCTCTAATTTTCTTTGTTGTAATTGGCTAATTTCAAGTTTTAATTCAGCAATTTTTGTCTTAAAGACAGCAGTCCCAGAAACATCTTCTATTTCTGTAGAAACTTCTAATTGCAAATTGTAAGATTGAATTTCTTTTTCTTTAGCTTTTATTTGTACATCTATTTCTTTAATTGTAATTTTATTACCTCCTGCTTTTTGGGCAAAATGTTTATCAAAAGTTTCTGTCATTGTTACATTTGATTGTTTTTCGTAATCATATCCAATATCAACTTCTTGAGAATAGTCTGTTAAAACATAGAAAGATATAGAACCTTCTCTGTTAGAGTTTGAATATGTATATACAGGCTCTGGTCTTCCAAGATAATCAATTTTATTCCAATTGGCACTATCACTGTTTGCGAATGATTTTATATAAGGAGGAAAACTCATAGTGTTTACAAGAGTATTATCTCCTTTAGCTATTGCATAATTTTTAATTCTAAACTCCAAGGTTCCAGCATCTTTGTTTGGTTGATAAGGATTAGCAATAGTATAT
>Ga0315291_10002798_pt1 | contig 22673 bp, 30 predicted proteins | sample YL17G12_20_MG_FD_203070 | JGI IMG/M metagenome (GOLD analysis project Ga0315291, IMG submission 203070) | Sediment microbial communities from Yellowstone Lake, YNP, Wyoming, USA - YL17G12_20 | ecosystem: Environmental > Aquatic > Freshwater > Lake > Sediment | place: USA: Wyoming | collected... | reverse complement strand
GAAGTAATCCAACTCAAGCGGAGCAGCATCGATCTGTATTTCTGGCAGCAATTTGCGCAAAAGAACGATTCCCATTTGTTCTGAGATCGTATGCCCTGCTTCAATGACCGCCTTGAAACCCATTTGAGTGGCCGAGGCCGTCGCTTCTCCCAAGATGTAGCAATCCGCTTTTGTACTCTTGGCAAGATCGGTCACCAGCCCTCCGAGGCCCGTGCAGATTACGACTGATTCAATCGTCTCCAATTCACTATGCAGTTGACCGATAATCTTATGCCCCATAAACCGCTCGCATTTCTCTACAAGGTCCTCAAAACGAATCGGAGCGATCTTGCCATACCAACCGAGCGTTCCATCAAAGTGTTGCGGATCTATAACTCCCAAGGCGTCTCGCCATTGATCGTTCAGGCCACCTCTGCAACAATCTAGCGCCGTATGAAATATCATCTGCGGAACATAACGCTTCCAGGGATGATGCGAGATCAATAGATCGTATTTATGTTCTTTGAAATAATCCGTGACTTCAGGGGTTGCCGTAACGCAGAAGAGGATTTTTTTAACTTCCAGATCGAGCGGAACGTTGAAAGGGCCGTAAGGCTCGCCCTTGGACCATTCGATCTCGCGAGGAATAGCTCTGGTGAGGATGTCGATGACTTGGGAGGCTTTCATGATTTATCCCGTGCTCTTTGGCGGTTGCTGCTCATTTGATCATTGGATTGGTTGAGACATTCCCGAAAATAAAAATCTATGCAAGAGGCTCCAGATTCAGCAAAATGCTCCTCCCAATCAGTTCCTCCGTAGGCGTCGCGCTGCCATATCGATGCCTTGGCTTTGGCCTTCTTGAAAAGATCTTCAGTAAATTGATCGCCGAAGGTTGCCATTAAATGTGCTTTGACCGCTGCCATGATTTCTTTCTTGTTCATATTATCAGTATAGTTATCCCGAGCGAAGAAAGCAATGCGTCAGAGCTGACACACCCTTACTGCTCGGTGTCGGGGGGGTTTGGTACGATAATGAGGATGAACCCCCATTCCTTGAAGTACCTGGAATCTATGTAGTAATCGGGTAAGAGACCATCTTGGACTAAATCAGGATCGCAACTGAACACAAGTCCGTACTCGGAAATATCAACACACTCGACCATGAAGGTTCGGCCCTTCAGATCGCGGATCAAATAAGCCAGAATAGAATCAGGCTTCTCTCGTGCATTCTCCTGTTCGCGCCGTAGCGCGGGCTTTCGCATTGGCGACCTCCTTGTCCCCTTCGCCAAGAATAGCACAAATTAGATATTGGTTATTTTTTTAAGCATGACGAGACGACTCAAAATATCTCCGACTAAAGCCAAAGAATTAGGAAGCCCTCATAATAGCCTAGAGGTTGTCTACGAGACAGAAGGGGACTTGGTCTTCTGCTGGCTCTTTGGGCCTGCCATTACCGTACAGAAAGCCATCGAAAAACAGATGGCTAATTTCCCCTTTAAAAAATGGGGCACGAAGATCATTCAGCGTATCCTGCTCCCAGAAGGTTGGGTCTCGATTGGCATCCAACGACGAAAGGGTCGAACGGCTTCTCAAGGGGGACGCCTGTTTCATCAAGAAGAACCGCGCTCTTAGCGCATTATTATCAAAATATGATCAGACTCCTTTTGGATCGCAATTTTAGTACTGCGCAATATGACCTGAAATACGAAGGCAAGGGTGGAACGGTCACGTTATCGTCTACCGACTCTTTAGAGCACGCGCTAGAACGCGGGCAGAACTATGCCAAGAGATTCAAGGGCGCACTTTTAATTTCCAAGTTTTGCGTTTCGGATTGGTATTGCGGCGTACCGAAAGACGGAACCGAGCCCCAAGTCATTCAAGAACCTCATAAAGGCTTCGCGGAAGCTGCGCTCGCTTCCTATCGCTGCTTAGAAGGTCCATTTGATTCTGAGCAAGAGGCGACCGATGCTAAATTTCAACTGATTGCAATTATCGAGGACATTTGATGCAGACCGCACCTTTTTTCGGTTGGAAAGTTCTCGCGGCAATCGATAACGAGATCATGTCTGTATCGGCTGAAGAACAGCAGCACTTAGCCTTAGTGGCACATCTTATTGAAGGTAATCGCGTCACGGCGGCTTTCAAAACTCTCAATCGTTACCAGATCCAGCCTGGTAAAACCTTTGCAGCTTCCGCGAAGGATAAAGAGAAGTGGAAAGTTCTACGTCTTATTGCAAATGATGTGGTGCTGCAAAATACCAAGACCTCAAAGATCGATGTTATCTCGATCGATCAAGTCATGAAACGGTTCAATGACCAGAAGATGCAAGAGATCACGTTCATTGATGAGATCATCGAAACGGTCAAGTCTGTTCTAGGCCCCGCACTCGGGGTGTTTCTGACCGGGGCATTAGCAGCTTGGTTGATGGAGAAGTTGTCAAAATAGGGGTTGGATCAAAACTGCATTATTTTTAAGTGGAACGAACACAATTCGTTTGAAAATTTTAGGAGATTAAGATGGCTACACCAGTATTGACCACCTCCCGCTACATACAACCCGGAGTTTATATCGGGGAGATCATCAACCCAGGTAGCACTAACCTAACGGCGGATGCCCGACTCCCCGCGATTGTAGCGAAGGGTTCAACCTACGCGCAAGCGAACAACGTGCCGATCGTTAGGGCGTTTGTTCCTGGTGAGGAATTAACCTTCTCCTCTGTAACTCCTTTCATCGCCCCTCTGCGATACCCTTCGAACGGATATCAGCAACTCCCAGTTCAGATCTACACCTCGCAAGGCATTCAGCTTCAGGTTCAGCAATGGAAGTTCATCACGGATATAGATGGAGTCATTCGCTCGGTACAGATCGCAGACGCAACCTTCGAACAATCGTCCACCTATTTCATTGATTACCAATCCACGGATCGTAACGTGAAGGATCCGATCCCTCTTGCCAACATTCGCCAGATTCAGGCGGTCGGAAATCAACTAGGGTTGAATCAATATCAGGAATACATTAATTATTTTATTCCAGATACTTTCAGTTCAGTTACTTCCGATGCGAACAACGTTCACACGGCTGGATTTTTCGACGGCGTGGTACCTATCCTGCAAGCAGGCTCTACGGGATCTGCTTCTGTAACGACGGGAGCTGAATACACTAACGACTACACCCGTAGCTATACACTGATCTGTTTAGCAGTGGCAGGTGCCATCGGTACGCGTACCGCTACGTTCCAATGGCAGGCGATTAACTCCACTGGTGGAAATGCGCTCTCACCTCCCGTACCACTTGCTTCGACGGATGTCTTCCCAACGTTTCTACTCCAGGAAACGAATCCACCTAGCATGACTCAAACGCTTGAGTTCGGTACTCAACTCACGTTTTCGTTTGGCTCGGCTAACTTCGTTGTAAGCGATACGTTTACGCTTCGCGCAAACGGCCCTTCGCTTGTGGAAGTTGACGATCGATACAATTCCCCACAGTACGCCCACATCTCGACTCCTGTCCCACTAAGCGGGAATCCAGGGAATTTACAATTGGAAGTGGATCAGAATGCCGCCTATACGGGCCATCGCAACAACTCGTTAAGGATCAAACTTCTGAGCATTACGGGAGTTAGCCCTACTCGGGTAATGAACTTCTGCTGGGCACGCTATGGAGATGTGCTGGGTGCCTCAGGATCTTTCACCGTAAGTGAGAACATCTTCTCTTCGTTGACCCAAACGATTGTTAACGGAGTCATTCTAGATTTCGTTATCGGTGTGACTTCTCCTGCTGCGGGAACGATTTGGAACTCATCCCTCCAAGCGCCTCGCATCTACTACACGGCTAAGGATTCTCGTAACTACACTCTTAACGTCTCGACCGTGATTCAAAGTGGAACGTTGACCTCGATCACCGGCAGCTTCACGACCGATACGAGTGAGGGTAATTTCGGAACCTTCCAGACGGCGTTCGATAGTGCCTCGACCACTTTGGGCGACGGTTACGCGTTGATGCCTGATACGATCTCGGTCGGTTTCCGCAACATGCTGCAATCCTTTGCACCTCTCGATATCTTCACCTTTGGTGTCGTGGATGATCAAGTATTTGATTGGTCACTTACTGCCAACGCTCAAGACTTGAGACAGGTCACGGATTTGTTGACTGACTACAACGGCAGCGTCACGGGGACTGCAGGTAATACCTACGTGATTTTGCAAAACGTACCGATTGACTCGGCTTCGATTCGTGTTCAAAATTACAATACAGGAGCGGATATCAGTTATAGCTGGGTAACGAATACCCAATATATTTTCTTCACCACGAAGCCTACGTATCCCATTTTGATTTCCTACAAGTTCGCGGCTGCGGAACCTGCTCCAGGACAAACGTACTACCTGACCTGCTTGTTCCAACGTCCTCAGGAATTCTACAACAATCCATTCTTAGTCTTGCGCCAAGTGGATGGACGAGCCTTCGCAGCTCCAGTTTCGGTAACTAACGATCTCTACATCGGAGATGAGATCTTGTGGCAGAATGGCGCCACAGGTTGCTATCTGGTCCAGCCATACAACCAAGACGGATCAGGAGTCTACTCCGTTCCAGATTTTCAAGCGGCCATTACGAGCATGGATGACTTCCCGCGTATTACGGATGTTTGCTTGTTGAATTTCCCAGATGCACTTCCTTATGTGCTTCAACAGAATTTGCAAGCAAATGATCCATTCCAAAAACGGCCTAATCTCGTATGGTACGGGGCACCGATCGGTACACCGATCGGGGACGTGAATACCCCAGGAACGCTGGTCTTCACGGCACTCAATACCTTGCAGGCTCCTGGGTCCTCGAATGCTAAGGGAACGCGCATCATGGTGGCGCCAACCCGCGCTACGTTGACGCTGACTCTTACCAACGGTGTTTCTACTACCGTAACGGTGGATGGAAGTTTCGTGGCACTTGCAGCAGCATCTCGCGTGGCTGGGTTCTCTGATCCCGCAACGGATCTGTTGAAACAACCTGTGGTTGGATTTGATACGATTCAAATTTATCCTAACTCCGACATCAGCCAACTGGGCCAAGCTCAGATCGTCTATGTTAACGGGGCTCCGGGTAGTTATAGTTGGGGAGAGGATACGACCGTTGATCACTCTTCTGGATTCAATCTCATTCAACTCATGACACAACGTCAGTTTGTGACCAAAGTTGTTATTCGTGAGATGGAGTCCTTGATCGGTATCACTCCTAACTCTAGCTCCGCAGCTAAACAGTTAATCCAAGGACAATTGGCTTCTGTGCTGCTAGGGCTCTTAGCGAGAGGTTTGATTGCTCCGTATCAAGATGAGGTGGGCGCTGAACGTCCATTCAATCCTGATACTGACATCTTGATCTTCCAAGATCAAAACGATCCAACCTTGTTCTACTTCTTGTATGCTTGGTTCTCACGCAACGTAATCAAACGTCTGTTCGGCCTATACGACCTGAACAGCAATAACTTCTCAACAGGTATTGCTGCTTCCGGTTGATCCACTGTGGGGATACCTTTCTAGGTATCCCCTTTTATCACACCCTAAATTCCACGGATGGAGAGGGTTCTATGCCATTCCATGAAGACGATTGGGTCGAAATCCTCGATTCGAAGGTGAACTATACGGGGCCAGGAAAATTGGTTGCCCCTGCCTACGGAAATACTTGGTTGGTCCAGGTGGATCGAGGGGATGACAAGCCAGGTGTCATTACGGTGCGAGAGACGCATATGAAGGATAGGGGAGGTCCTCCTCGGGCGAAAGAAGCACTTCGCTTAGAGGTAGACGATGAAAGTCAGTACCGGGAGGAACAACTCCGTGGGTTGACAGAAAAACAAATCAAACGCTTAGAGCGACGTAGGATCAAGAAAGCAAACTTTTGAAATAGGCAACATCACCTCTTGGAGTCGTTTTTAATAAAGTGTAACCGCTGAATTGCTTGATGTAGTCGGTGGATTTAATTCCATTTCGATCTGCTTTTATGATTCCTTTAAAAAATAACTTCAAACCTCTTGGGCCTACCAAGTGGCAACAAGCCACACCCCCTGAAAGGGTAAACAGAACTCCATTAACTTCTTTCCCTATGAACGGTTGGTAATTGGATTCTATCCAGTTTTTAAGATGCCATGCGTGGACATCAAAACAGGCATCTTGTAACGCGGGTGATTTTAAAAAGGCATCTGCGGTGAAGGGTGCCGCCCATTCAAAATCCGAATTACTCTCTCCAGTCGTTCCTTCTTTTCTCTTACATAGACCCAAATCCGTTAAGCGAGCAGTTCCAAATTGATATCTACCCAAATAGCCTTGTGCGTTAACAATCGCGTAACGATCGCTGGACTCCCTCGATCCTAATGCATTGCGAAATGAACCATAGTCTTTTGCCGAGACCGCTTCTTTTGCTCTAATGGATTCCTTTGCCGTTGCGGGCACGGGTGAGGATTTTAAAGACGGCGCAGGCGCTGCGGATTTTAACAGAGATAGAGAGGAGAAAGGGGGATTTGTAGAAAATATAGAAGGCTCTAATTTAGAAGGCTCAAACTGCTTTGTGGGCTGTTTAAGGAGTTGTGTAGTCTTAGGGCCAGAAGGTTGTTTAATCAACTGCACAGCATTAGGGCCTGGGCCTGATTGTTTAAGGAGTTGTGCAGTCTTAGGTAGGCTAGGGGGCTGCGAGGTCTTAAGAGGAGATTTAATCAATTGCAAGGGCTTGACAGTCCCAGATGGCTGCTTGAGGAGTTGTGCAACCTCGGGAGATCTGGAGGGTGGTTCAGCCTTAAATGGAAGAAATTTTTGGGGAATAGGTTTTTGAACGCCTTTAGAGTTCCTTGCAAAAAACTTTGCCAACCAAGCCAGCAGGTTCATGAAATTTCCCCTTGTTACGGTTACTAAACAATAACTTTGGTAAAACATTAAATAGATAAAAGTTTAACCTGGGGAAAATAACCATGAGCAAGCAAAAGCGGCGTTTGGATCTAGACACTTTGTTGAATGAAAAAGAAAAAATTTACATTAAAAATGGCACGTTGATGTCACAATTGTTTCTTGTGATCGAAATGAAAGATAAGAACGGGAAGAATCGCGCCCTTAAAGTGCCGCCCGTCGAATTTCCAATTTGTGTTTCGACGCAGTTCAGTGAGGATTCTATCCGTGAATCGACTGATTTGCGTAAGGCGATCAGCACTGGGGTTCTAATCCTAGTAGGGGCAGAAGAAGCTGAGGCTATTTTAGCAACTGAAGAAGCCAGCGAACAGTTCGCGGCATTCTCGATGTCTCCTTACGCTGATACGGCTCCGAACAATGCAGTTCGGGACTCGATGGAGCGCATGAATACGGAGAATGAATCTGTAATTCAAGCCAAGGATCTACTCTCGCGCCCTAAGCAAGATGACAGTAAGATCAGTCCTAAGGTGAAGGGTACGATCGTTTCGTTCCAATCCAAGGAAAAAAGCAGCAAAGATACGCTGCTTCAATTGAAGCGCATGAAGCCTGTCTTGACTGAGCATGATCTGACCTACGTCATCTCTCAATGCAAATCCGACACAACAATTCGTGAGTTCGCGGAAAGCACCCTGGCAGAACTGTCGGCAGTACCGGAACAGCCTTTCCACGAGCGTGACCGCGATCTTGGCCTTTTGAAGTAACTTAGTATTTAAGCGAGGGGAAGTTAAGGAAGACTCAAGAATTCCCATGGAAGGGAGCCTTGTTTTTCGGAGGACGCCATTGAAACTTTAATCCAGAGTTACTCTCGTGGGGCGGAAAGACAAGCAAACGCCCTTCAAGGTAAGGCAGGTCCTTTCGAGGGTTTAGTCGTCTCGGTGATCGGGAGGCAAGACACGATTGGTGTAAGTTTTGGGCCGACGCGAGAGCGTCAGATGCCTATCCCGCACCCATTCGCCGGATCGACCAGTTGGATCCGTGCGGTGCCTGAAGTCAATACTCAGATGTTGATGCAGAATCGTTTCGATTCCCAACAACCTGAGGCCATTAAAACGATCCCCCCTGCGCCTGAAAAACGTACTTCTGATTATTTGAAGCAGATTAATATCTACCGCACTCTCGATCCAGGGGAGCACGATCTGGCCTCCTCTGGTTTCGCGACTCTTTATATGGGGCGCCAAGGTAATTTAGATGCCCGATCGGGTGCTCCGATCAAACACCAGCTTTCCTACCAGGATCTTTCTGTCGAAACTACCGCACCTACCCATGTTAGAAATCTTTTGAATGAAGTCGTGGGAGAAATGGGAGATGAGGAACGCTTAGGGATCGTCAAACGGTGGAAGAACGCAATTGATCAAGATTACATTCTAGATAAAAATAAGAAGTTCCAGGCCGAGCGCTACCTAAACATGAAGAACCCCGTAGGCGCAGCACCCTTCGCTCTCTTGCAAATCATCGAAGGACAGGTTTACGACGACTCGGGCATCCAGATGCTACAAGCCTCGACCGGTATCCCGCTGCGCTCGCAACGGCTTTGGTATACAACAACCGATGAGGCTTTAACTCAAGAGATCGATGAGAATGGAAATTACCTTCTCCTGTTCCCCAGTACCGCTACGATCGGGTATCAACTCGACATTCCTACGGGAGACTACAGTTTGTCTGGAGTTAACGAAGAACACACGTTGACAGGAAATCTAACGACTACGGTCCAAGGGGTAGTGCAGCATACCTACCAAGACACTTATCTCCAGGATGTCACGGGGGACCTGAGCGTAGCGTCACAAGCGACTCTGTTGTTAGAGGGGAGCGGAGCTAAGTTGAAACTGACGGATTCAACCGTAGCGCTCGGAACCGACTCCGTTGAGGTCATCGACATTCTGCTCCAGACGTTACAGATCCTTTCCACTACGACCGCAGCGGGGTTTAGTGCCCCGATCTCTACGGTTGCACAGTTTTCTCAGCTTTACTCGCAGTTGTCTCCGCTCCAGGGAAGTTTCTGATGGCGCTCGTTCCTAGTGAATTAGCCAACCTCCTGTACGAATCCCTCGGTCATACCCAGGATAAAGACGGGGTCAGTCAAACGACGGAGTTGATGCAACAATACGCTGCAGGGTACTGCGCGTGCCTTCAGGCTGGGATCGTCAATAACCCCCCCGACACGGTCAACGGCACAAGCCCTTCTAGCGGAGGGGCCATTACGAATGGGGAGGCTTCTGATGGGGTTATGGTGCTGAGCCCTTCCGTCATGTCTGCAATCACCTTGGCGGCCTTCCCGTCTGGCTCCAGTGCGTTGCTACAGGAGGAGAACACGGCGGTCATCACTTACGTCATGACCGGGAGTGTAAGTTTCGCCTCTGGCAGCATTACGGGTACATCTACCTGTACGCCCGTTAACCCAGGCGCCCTGACTGCTGGAAAGGGATCCAATGGATTAATCGGTAGTTTGGATGGGAATGCTTGCGCAAGTTTTGTACAGGCGCAAGTCCCAGAATTGAACGGTCCCGACATGCAACCCTTCTACACCACTCTTATGAATTATACGATGAGTCATGCGGTCGTGACCTACGCAACAGGAACCGTTCAAGGATCCTTCTCCGCAGGAGGGGGTGCCATGATAGGCGGTTCAGGTGCGGGCGGAACGATCGCTTAGGATAAGATTATTTTTAGGTATGCTCATCAAATTTTTCGCTCTAATAAAATCCATTTTAGGTTTTAAGAAAAAGAAGCGCCGTTATAATTGGAAATCTGATCTTCCAGACAAGCGAGATTATAATTTCGCTTTGAAGATGATGCCTCTGAAAACCGCACTCCCATCCGTAGTGGATCTTACGAGTCTGTGCAGTCCGGTGGAGGACCAGGGGGCATTAGGAAGTTGTACTTCACAAGCACTAGCTGGGCTTCTGGAATTTGCTGAACTGGCAGAACTTCGCGCACATCAAACGGTCGGAAGTAATGCTCCTGAATTATATGGAACCCAATATACGAACATCAGCAGACTGTTCATTTATTACGGGGAAAGAGTGCTGGAAGGAACGGTAAACCAAGACGCGGGTGCCACCTTGCGTAGCGGGATAAAGGTTCTGGCTAAGCAAGGGGCTTGCCGCGAAAGCCTTTGGGACTATACGATTTCCAATCTCCTTCTGAGACCTACTCAAGAGGCTTATGCGGAAGCCTCTCAACATAAGATCCAACAGTACATGCGACTCCGAAGTTTTTTAGACATGAAGCATTGCCTGGCGTCTGGGTATCCTTTTGCTTTCGGCATGATGGTGCCGGAGGAATTGGAAAGTCGTTTAGTTGCTAGAACCGGTATCATGCCAGATCCGACTCCATCCTCTCGCTTCATGGGAGGGCACGCCGTCATGTGCGTAGGATATAACGACGTGACTCGGCGGGTAAAGATACGGAATTCATGGTCTAGTAAATGGGGCGATAAAGGTTACTTCACGATGTCTTATGACTTTATCGCAAACCCTCAATACTGCTTGGATTTTTGGACTTTAATCAAATAGTTGACTTCGTCCAGATGCTTTTATAGAAGTAGTAAAAACGTAGGATGAATAAAAAATCCTGCCTATTTGATGGAAGTTTTAATCCAGATCACAAACGTCGCACTTGTCGAAAATGTAAAATGATGTATATGCCAGAGCCTGGAGGCAAACTCCTAAAGGGCAAGAAGCTACACGTGTGTGGCATGAGACTATCCAATACACCCAGCAAGAAGAAGCAAAAAAAGCTGTCTATCTAGCGATTCGGAATGGAAATTTGTCTAAAGCATATCTGAAAAAATGCACCGATTGCAGCCACTATGCGGAAGTTTATGATCATAGGGACTACGCAAAACCTCTAGATGTCGAACCAGTATGCAGAAGATGCAACGTTAAACGTGGAGCAGGGTTGAATAAAATTTAACCAAAGAATATGTATGTGGAAAATTATTTATCAATTATTTTATCCTATCCCAAAGACTACTCCAACTTACGATTCAGGGACTTACAAAAAAGTTGAGGTTCTTGATACGAAGGATAAAATGCAGAGCGGCATATCTTGGTTCAATTCTCAACCTCAAATCGAGAGTATCTTCCAGACGATTCTGACAAATCTAAGCGATGAAGGGGCACGCCATTTCATCGAGTCCCTGCAGGGCCAATTCGTCCGCAAGGGGGCGCTATCTGAAAAGCAATGCTTGGCACTTCAGAAATTTTATACAAACATTTTAGACAGAATAAGCAATGAGGAAGAAGAAGAGGGCTTTGACGAGGTGGATCCTTGCATTTGAAATTGACAAATAGCGTTATTTTTAATAAAACACATCGTGATTAAATCGGTTAAAGTAAATAACTATACAGTTTCTATAGAATCCACCGAAGGCAATGTAGTGGTTGATTTTTTGAAAGTCGTTCCTGAGATCAAAGATCTCTATTCAATTGAATCCTTTCAACAACTTAAGCCCTCGGGCGATAGAATCATCGGATCAGAAGGCTTGGAATTCTCCCTGGATGAATTGTTCCAAATTGGCGGAAAATCAAAACCGGTTCAACATTCACCTACTTTTCGTAAAAGAGTAATCGAAGCCGCTACTGAGGCAGAGCGCCGTTTAGCAGTCAGGTTGTTGACACATTCAAACCCAATTCTAGTTTTCTGGATAGGACAGGATCGCGAAGTACACGATGCCGGTAAAGCGCATCGAGACAACCCTCCATCTGGGGATCGATCTATTTTCGGGGATCCTCAACATAAAGGATTTTTGCGAGGAAGAGCCGCGATGATTGACAACCAACTTTACGTGGTCGTGTACCGAAACGCGAAGGCTTCCGCCATCTTACCGAGCCAGAAAGCATTACTCCGATCTTCCATGCCGAATTTATTTCAGGCGATTCAGGCAAAGAATTCTACTGTAGATCCTAATGATGCATACTTTGTGGATGACGTAGGTGATTTCATTGACGTGTAAAGATTAAGTCCCAGCTCCGCAAAACGTGAACTTGGCGGGGTTGATCGTTGGATTGGAAACAAAAACTCCGATGATCTCATTGACTCCCAGTAAACTTGGAACATTGTTTCCAGCAAGCGTAATGGGTTGAACATTTGAAAGAGCCGCGCCGAGGGGTTGCAGTTTGACCGTAATCATCTGGTCGCTCATCATGAATAAAAGTTGAATGTTCGTAATCGTTTCAGAATTGATTTGGAGGTCTACCGTACCTGGAGGAATCGTGATGATGTCATCGAACGCTTGAAGGTATTGATTCGCGTTATGAGTCCTGATGAGTCTGGAATCAAATCCGATTAGGTTCCCATCCATGACCAATAAACTTATTTGGGACTGTACGTTCAGCGGAGTAATCGCCATTTTGAAAAATTTCCTTCCCCTTAAAAATAACTTTAAAAATCAGGAGACTTGAGTGACGAGCAAAGAGAGAAAAGTTTTAGCAGGTAAGTTGACAGGAAGAGCCTGTACGCTGGATGGACAACCTGCGGTCGTGATGGGCTATCTTCATACGTTCGCATTGATCTCCCAACTTCAGCCAGGAGGGAAACGCATGGAGTACCCGTGGGCAACCGTGATCGAAACAATGAAAGAAGACAAGAATTTCGATTCGACAAAAGGTTTTAGAGTTGGAAGGACAGGATTAGCCTAGGTCTAGAGTCTTCACAGGAGTTCCGACGTAATAGTACGGACGCACGAAACATTCACAGAACTCGACGGGGAAGAACCAAGGCTCCATGCGGATCGGGAAGCGTTTTAATTCTGGAGCGATCCTGTATACTTCTTCAGCTTTGACGACCCAGAACTTTCCAGGCTGGCGATTGCCTCCCATATCCTCCATCACGTCTTGAACGGGCTCGTAGCCCATGATTCTAAATTCCCTGTCCTTGAGAGAAAACCCGCGCAGTTTATCGAAGGGATCGACCAGTACTCGGATCCAACCTTCAAAGCGGGTTCCTTTGTAACAATCAAGCATTGGGATATTTTGCTTTCAGCATGGCTAAATGTAACCGTTCTGATTCTTCGCGTTTCACTTCTTTTTCTTTTGCCTCACGAGATTCCTTCATCGCTTTATCGCGCCTCGCGATACTAATGCATTGCTGGATCTCGGACTCCCAATCGTAGGTAGTCAGCCATGCGAGCGGCAAGTAGAGCCTATGAAACTCATGCCCTCCGAAACTCCAGTGCTCATCTCCCTCATATAAAAGATGGTTGCTATCTTCTACTTTGACAAAGTTCACATGAGGATAACCTTCAGTTGGAAGATTATTTTCTTTGAGTAGTTCAATATACCGGAGTCGAACTTTCTCTGCTGCATCCTTAATGCGCTCGGAAGTTCTCAGGTAATCGTCCATTTCTTCTGTACCGATCAACTGGATCATTTTTGATTACCTAGAAGTGCATCGAGTTCTGATTTTAGAGATTCACCCTTGTCAATTTTTCTCATTAAAGTTTGAAGCCCAGATGAAGACATAGTGCGATCGTACCAGAACATCAAAAAAGCATTTTTGTATTTCTTAATGTTCTTCAACAATAGCGGTAAGTCCTTCCTTCTAAGGACTTTGATGGGATCTCCAATTACTTCTAGGTCATCAGAATCTTTACTAAGTGCTATTGAAAAATTAGTATCAGGATCTTTTTTGAATACTTTAATACGTGGTCCATGCTTGTACTTGCGTTCGCCTGGTTGCATGATATTTAAGATCACATCGATCCCAAAACCGTGTTCATCAGACGAGATATTCGCCATATCCGCTTCAATGATCTGTGCCAGTATCTTATTTATTGCCGGATATTTCATGGTCTTTATTTTACCAGACTTCACTTACTGCTCCTATCTAAAATAAACCTTACTGATATCCGACACCTATGGGCGTTTCGATTCCACCTGCTGCTGTAGACAAACCTTCACCAGATCATCAGGAGTTTCTGGGTAAAACGTAGCTTTCAGGAATGCCGCCGCTAGTGGAGAAGAATTCGTATCGGTCGCGACACCATAAGCAGGCCGCCCCAGTATCTTAGATTCGGAAAGGATAAATTGCCCAACCGCTCTATCGAGTAGCTTGGAATCCACAAAAACAATCGAGGAAAATTTTACGAACCATATGAATTTGAAAGCCAGTTCGGAGGATTGGATCCCTTTTCCATTCAGACGTTCGTAGAGTTCCTTGGCCGCTTCTGGCTTCATGGGATTAGTCTGGCAATGATAGGCAAACAAATTTTCAGGGAATACGTACTGGGGATTCCCTAGAGGTACGTGCTCGATTCCGGAAAGTTTCCTGGCTAAGGATTCCTCAAAAAGTTGAGTCCAAGCGCCACCAAAGGTCAACGCAATGAAAGGTTTTTGTTCAGGCATTTTTCTTCCCTTTAACCAGAGGAGCCTCTCCCTTATTTCCCACGCGAAAAAGTTTTACAATTTCTTCTCGAATAATATCTTCCTCGAATAATCCCAAACCCATCGCGTTGATCATCTTTCGTAAGAACCTCAGTTTGAAGAGTTTATCCACTTCCTTTTCGACCGTCCTGGGATCGAGTTCAATGTCTAACCCTTCTTGCTGAACATACGTCAGGAAGTCCGTGATGGCGGAGTTACAATTCTGCTCCGCTATGCACTGCTCGGAAAGAAGTTCCACCCACTCCGCACGAGAAGCGTGCGTGTACTTAGCAAGCTGCGGAAGGATCGTGTCGTAATAGTACTTGATCTGATCCTTGTCCCGCAAGATAGGGTTAGGTTTCTTTTCCTTCATAACCTTGAGAGTTTCCCTGCACTCATGCTCTGCGCTTTCGTATTCCAAATCACCCGCGCTGCTTCAGAAGTTTCCTTCATAGAGAAGTGCGTGTCCTTCAGATTGGCGTGGATCAGATCCAGCTTATCGAGCGTACTGTCCAGCCTATCCAATGCGGTTGAAATCTGCGGCATGATGGATCTTTGGAACATCCCACGTTCCGTATCGTTTTTAAGCGAACGCATCACATCCGTATAGTGTGAGAACAGATAGCCTTGCGTGTCTTTCAGAAGCGATACGATCTTACCTTTCTGCTCGCGAAGATCATTCTTCAATTCCACCACACGATCCGTGTACGCCTGACATCGCTCAAAACGATTCGCCAGCTCAAGCATTTCGCTCTCCGCCATATAGGAACGGGGGTCGAGTTTCGTGTGATCAAAAAGATGGTACTCTTTAATCTCTTTCGAAATCTTACCTAAGTATTCCTTGGTATAGACTTCGATGCTTGCTTCAATATCTTTGACGAATCGATCGCTTTCAAGTGTCTCGTATGGACGCTGATGCTTGGGCTGGAACTCAATACAAGCAGGGGTATCGATAAGGACTTCGCGGGAATCAATGCAGGTCTTTCCTCGAATAGGATAGAGATACCATTTGCATTGTCCGCATTTGGTCGGCCCCCCTTTTTGGGGGGGCATGTTTTTATTAGGCATGAAGTCTCCTAGTCGGAGAGGGGGGTATATCAACTCACGACTTGTTCAAACGGAAAAGTCATCTGATCTACCGTAGTAGCGTTTTCAGGTTTCTCTGTTTCTTGTGTAGGCTGAGTTTCTTCATCTTCGACAACACCCGTCACGACTGTTTTTTGTTTTTCCACAAATCCCCCTTTATCCGATCGTTAGTTCGCCGCCATCAGCGGAATCCATTCCTTCATCCGTAACCTGATTATGCTCGTTGCGTCGTCCGGTCGGAACTAAACGCTCAAGTAACGTCTTACTATCCATGGACGTGAAATCCTCTAGCTCTTTGCGTTTGCGTTCTTTCTCTGTCTTTGCGTCTCCCGTAGGCTTAAGCGCACGGTTGACCATTACGCGTGTCTTGGGACGTTCTGTGAGGGCTCCGATCACGCCTTCAGGCAATTCGGGTAGCGCTGATCTTTGTGGAACCTCAGCCAAGGGAGGAGCCTCGTAGGCAGTGCTGGATGGCGCGTCCGATTCAGCCAGCGCCATATCCAGCAGATAGGCTTTAACCCCCGTCAGATCGGCACTCGGATTCAATTTACGCAATGCGGCCAAAAGGCCGTTGACATCTACCGTCACGGTCAGGTTATTCATCATCACTCCTTTTTACTAAAAGTGGGGCTTCCGTGCCCTTTGCTGCATCCGTTGCAAACTTAGACGCTACGCTTCAGGGTCCACGTCTGGCTCTGGTAGTTCCCCGCCATCGCCTCTGATGCGACTCGTATAACGTGCAAACGCTTCGCCATTTTCCAATAACGAGCGAGCTTCCAGATAAAGATCCGATTGCATCGGATCTTTTTGATCTTCCCCATCTTTCGGCTTAGGTCCCAAGATCGCTTCCTTCAAATCGAAGTAAGTGTAGGGCTTCTTGCGGAACAATATCTCTCGTCTTGACTCCACAACGATCGCACCGATCTCTTCAAAAAAACGAATCACATCCCATACTGGATCGATCCCGCGCCCTGGCTCTCCATTTTCATTTGCCCACATTCGAAAGTAGGTTTCTTTCAAAGGTGAAAAAACCCTATTCTTGGTCGTCTTTACTTTCGTATAAAAGTATTCGTCGATCGTTCCATCGGGATTTTTCTCAATATGAATACCGCCCGCTTTGATCAATCCGTCTTCTTTTGGAATAAGCCCATGATCTTTTTTAAAATCGAGAGTCTTTGGCTTTCCAATACGTTCAAGCTGCATCTTTAGGTCTGCATAGAACTCAGGTGCGTTACCACCTGGCTCATAGACATTACTGCCGTACATCGTCCGAGGGTTTTCTCGAACTTGTTGAACTGCAATGTAAGCGGCATTCGCGGCTTTTAATTTCAACTTAACCATTGGGAGCATGCGAGACAACATGATCGCTAAATCTGGACTAGAACCTTTCTCATCATTCTCCAAAAGAGATTCTGGGATACATGCAGGGAGTGAATCATGATAATAAATATTTGAAAGGAACGGCAACTCTGCCGCTCCTGATTCAATCGCCGTATCGAGCGAACGGTTCATGTATCGAAAGCTAGCGTCTCCTGATGGAAAATCTGGGACGTAATAGAGCGTTTGAGGTCTCCCTCGCGAGCCCAAGTATTCATTCATATCCGTACCGCCACGGAGCATCCAGCCGTAATCAGCCGCGCCTTCTAGATCCAAGTGGTGCGTGATCAATCCCTTCTTAAGCTGGATACCTTCTGATTTAGACACGAGCGTAGTCTTCCCAGCACCAGACCAACCCGCAACGGTCGTCATACGGTGCTTTGGAAATCCCCCTCCCGTAATGAGATCGATCACCAGGCTACCGGATTCAACCGCTCCGCGAGTACCTTTAGGTACTTCAAATCCAAGAGAAGTCACTTCAAGATCTTTAGTAATCCCTCTCAACCCAGCCTGCATCTTTTGACGGAACTCCTTAATCAACTCCGCTTGGCTTTGTCCATCGCGATCTTTTTTGGATTCTTCGCGCTTGTCGCGTGCGTTTTCAAGTTTCTCTGCCTTTGTCTTACCAGCCATTTAGCCCCCTAGGGGGAACGAGTACCCAACATCTTGTTTCGTAACGTCATGAATTCAGAATTTGACGCAGTACCGATCAGATGGGCAACTTCGTTCCCGCGAATGTAGAATCGAAATTGTGGAACTTTTCCTATCTGGAAGTGATCAAGAATTTCTTGATCGACTTCCACGACTTCGGAAGCGGCCTGCACCCACGGAAAAGCGGCGTAATCCTTACATCCCTTAGTCTGGTCGATAAACAGAACGACCTCCTTGGGGGTTTTTTCAAGATGCGCCAACACTTCTTCGAGCGATGCAGACCGCTTCAATCCCATTTGAGTCTCCTAACCGACCAACATGCAATCCACCCTGATCGGGCAGCCCTTGCAGATCGGAACAGCTTGATATTTTGAAAAGCATTGAGGAATTTGAGTTCCTGCCTGCACGTACCGCAGATCTTCTGCGTACTTCGTTTCATTGATCCTAGTCTCTAAACCGTTGGTTGTGGCGTAGGAAAGAATCAAAGATTGGATGTTGGTTCCATCTGCTTTGGTAGCAAACGGAGGTGTGTGCTGTTGGGGTGCAGGAGTTGCAACCGTGGGCGGCACGTGCGTCGTTTGTGCAGGCGCATGGTAGGAGGTATTAACAGGGCCACCTTTAAGAAGCGTGAGATCCGGTATGTCGTCCTCCGTTGGGGCATTAGTAGGGATCCCCTCCGAGTCTACATCAAACGCGGTCTTGACCGGTTGTTGTGATTGGACAGGAGAAACCTGTGGGCGTGGCAAGTCACCTTTGGTCAAGGTCTTGAGATTACTGTTCGTAACCATACCGTCGAGGCTCTCGTAATAGCCAGACTTCTGCAACGACTCTTTTACACTCTCAGGGCTTGGGTATTTCAGATGCTCAAGGAAATTCACAAGAGATCCAGCGTGCCCCAACTCTTCATCCGTTAGAGGCGTGACGGGCTCTTTAGGCCCCAGGTAGATCTGATATTGGTCACTAGGATTGGGTGCCTTGGAGTTGTAAGAGATCATGACATCTTTTCCGTAATAACGGTGATGCAGACCGAACACCTTCTCGATCATCTGACCTGTGGCGTCCTGTACCTTATGCTTATTGAATTTGTCCTGAGCATCGATCAATTTGTTAGAACAACCTTGCGGGATCTTGAGGGGGACTAAATAGCTCCATTTCCCAGAATTATTGGAAGGAGGCCCCTGAGTTTGGAGATCACGTGAGATTGCGTTAGTGCAGAACGTCGTGCGAGCTTTAATCTTCTGCAGGTCGTCATTGAGGTCTGCTACTTTAAAGGTCTTTCCGTCCTTACCTTTAATTTCTTTCAGCGGGGCGCTGTTTTCTAATTGGTTGTACAGATCACAAACGACGCATCCGTTTTCAACAAATCTATCCACCTTTGGATCTGAATTGTAATTGCAGCACAGAACCGCGAACGGTTTACCCTTATCCCCAGTTTTTTTCTTGGAAGTTAGCCAATGCGTGGCGATCCGTGTAGGTCCTGCGACTAAACGAAAGGCGTAGGGAGTGTTGTCATCCACAAACCCGTGCCACTTAATTGCTTCATCCCAACGAGGTTCCCGATCATAACCTGCTTTTTGAAGGGTGCTTTCATCATCGAACGACATTCTGCTCATGGTTTTCTCATTTCTGTCCTGATTAGCATTATAGCTGTGTGCGGACTCAGTCACGTTAGGAGCACTTGAAAAAACTCTCAACCTTTTTTTAAAAAAAATTTACAGCGCGGCTGCGTAAACACGCCGCACCAAGTTATTTAGAATTGATGTACTAATAGGAGTTAGTTTTTAATAGGGGCACGATGGACGAACGAACCAAGCACTTCTGGCGGCTCAGGGCAGCATTTCAGGAACTTTTTGGAATTACAGATGAAGAGGAGAAAGTTTACCCGGAAATAGGTTCGCTGTTCAACTTGTGCGCAAACCTTGCGCTCTATTTTAAAGAGAAGGGTACGCAGAATTTCCATTCAGACGAGCGGGAAAAGATTTTGAAAGAGATGGGCGTAATTCTTCTGAAGCGCCGCGATAAGTAGACCATGGAGGGTTGATCTTATGCAAAGCTGGTGGCACGACGTTCTTGTTTACATCATGCAAATGGCAGGATACGCGCTAGCGACGCTAGGCGGTATAGCCTTATCCCAATTCAAGCAATGGCTCCATGCTAGGAAAAGAAAATTTAATTCATTGAGTCATACGCTAGATCAGAGTTTATCGATTCGTGAGTGCCTGGTGGAACTCCGCACCCAGGTGGATTGCGATCTCACGCTACTGCTTCAGATTAAAAACGGTGTCTACTATTCTTCAGGAGAGTCTGAACAAAAGATCACCGTCACGCACGTCTCTCCCAGTTACGGGCATGGAGTGGATCCGCTCTTGATTCAATCTCTTTCAGATATCCCGATTTCTATCGTAGGGCCTTCCATAAGGGCCATCATACGGGCGGATCTCTACCTTCCAAACGTAGCCGATATGCAGCCAGATGATTTTTACTTGAGTCAGATTTTCACCGGAGTGGGCGCCTCGTGCGTGCATCTGATTCCAGTCTTCAATAAAGCGAATCATCTAGTAGGAGTCGCAGGATTAGTCTGGTTCGGTAAAACGCATGCGCTAATTCAGGATGAAGTCCATCATACTGAAATAAAGAACGCTCAGCAGCGGTTGGGGCTATTGCTATTTAGGAAGTAACCCGCCTATCCGCCCAAAGGAGGATCGTAAGGCATCTTCACTGGAACTATAACGCTTTGGTACAGTACAGAAGCGTTTTCCTTTTTCAAAAAGAACTTCTTAACGCTGAAGGGCGCGATCCAATAATGCTCGGGAACTTTGGGGCTGCAGATCACCGTATTCCCATCGGGTTGCACATCATACATTCCAGGGATTAAACGTAAGATATCAGGTTCCGGCACAGGCTTCAAAGGCGTTACGATAAAGCAGCCGCTATCGTTCCCTTTGTTATGCTGACGATCCAAGCGGCAAAGCCAGAAAGTCTGCGCCTGCGGCATCGGCCCTTGGTAGGCGTGATTGATCACCGCAACACGGCCCATCGTTTGGCTAATGATCGGATTGACCGAACCCTTCTTGCCGTAGTGAAAGCGGAGAACCACTAGAATGTTTTCAAGCATTAAAAGGCTCGTTGTAGCTCGTAATGCCCATGGATTTAATCCGAACTGCATTCGCGGGCTGAATTGAAAATGCTAATTTAATGAACACCTCGTCCCCCGGAATGAGGCCCGTATTTAACGGAAGCGGCATGACCTGATTGATCATCGCGATGTTTGTGAATGAATTTGAGACTGTAGGCAGGATGGTGTTTCCATTTACATCCACGACCGTAATGGTGGCGAGTGCGCCAGAGTCTACTTGTAATTCAACTGCAATACGCCCTAACCCAAGGATCGGTACCGTAAACGGCATGAGCCACGTGGTTTCGGAAAGGGGTTGATTCGTCAGATTTTGCACTGTCGTAATGGGTGCCAGGTAGGTGGAATTGTATTCTGTCGTTACGGTCGATAGAGGTCCTGCCGCACCAATTTGTGTCCACTTTAAATCGATCCGCTGCGTAGCGGTGGGTTGAACTGAAAAGGGTGGATACACCGTTAGATAACTATTTGAATTCTGGATCTCTGCTTGTCCGAGTCTAAAACGAGGTGCGGAGATGAACATGGAGTCCGCATTGAGTGGCACTGATCCACCTGGGTACATAATCCAACCCAGCACTACTCCATTTTCAAAACCTTCCGCTTCGATCAATCCATTCTGGATATTCAAAGTCGCGGGATTTCCTCCGAAGTTAGACGATAAGACGTACTGATAATAGACCGTATAGGTTTGAGGCGAAACGGTTAGCGTGAAGGGAATTTGTTTTACTTCTTTTACTTCCGTTTCGATAATGAAAACACCCGAGTCGGTCAAAACCGTACCGGGATTCACTCCGACAATTCCTGCGGAGACGACAACCAATTCATTCCCGATCAATATTCCAGGCTCGGACAAACTCTCGAAGATTTGTTGGAGGGAGACTGATGTTACCGGATCGCCTGTTGAGATGATTTGAGTTTGCAAGTGTCTTTACCTCAAGTATTCCGGGTTAATAAATACGCGCTCAAACCGTATGCTTTTCCATAAAATTCAACTTGAATCTTATGGACTGGATTCAGGAAATTGTAATTATACAAACTTCCCACCCCGTTGTTAGATACTGCCATGACGGCCCACGCACTCCAAGTGTCTGGAGTAGGTAGGAACGCCCCTCTGATCCGCACAGAGGTTGGATAGAACGGATCATGCCCGTGCAGCTCGACGCCGTAGAATTGTTGCGGCCCCAGTAAGTAGGGAGTGGAAACGGCACGACAGCGATAGCGGTTTCGATATTTATACTGATAAGGAGTTAGATTAGAATCGGGAGGGATCACGAAACTCTTAAGCCCAATAGTAGAACGATCAATATAACATTCGCCGTAAGGGTCGTATCCGCGAGAATATCCGGAGACCGTGATGCTGAGCGGATTGCTTAAGGTAGCGGTAACGATAAATGAATTGCCCTGCGTTCCAGGCACCGCAGTGTAGGCGATCTTCACACTCGTGCCTGATCCAGCGGACGCCGTAACGCCGCTGTTGAAGTTAGAATTATTGATGACTGAAACTAGCGAAGAGACGGTGTCGTTGGCGTTCAATCCAATGTTGACTTGACCTAGTGCTGGATTGGTTGAGACGCCATTAGCAAAAAAAGTTACCGTCTTGCCAGGCGCAACCGTAATCGTATCACCCGCTGCGACGATCGTATTGTCGTTAATGATGATCAAACCCTGCGCAGGCGTAGCGGTAAAGAAGCCTTGCTTGGAATCAAACCTCGCCAGGTCATCAAACTTTTCTGTAAAGAGGATGCTGGAAGTCTGATCGAGGATCGGGGACGTGAGCATCGTGCTGAGCATCCGTAGAGAAGACAACTGGGTCTGCCCGACACTTCCTAAATCGAATTGATTAGGTCTAGAGAACCCCATCGATACCATACGAGCATCCACGATGTTCGCAACGCCCATTCCGTTCCAATCCACGAACGCAACCCGAGTCGCGTAGTTGATCGGGTTGGCATTTCCAGGCTCAATCTCTCCCCAGATCTGGATTTGAGCCGCGCCGTAGTTCTCTGAAGAAGCAGCGATTAATTGAATCGTATTAAGAACCGCATAAGTCAAAGTCGAGATGACGTATTGATTTCCGCCATCATATTCAGCAGACGGCACGGGAGAATCTACGTAACCATTCGCTACCGAAAGCACGACTTG
>Ga0315291_10002797_pt1 | contig 22675 bp, 21 predicted proteins | sample YL17G12_20_MG_FD_203070 | JGI IMG/M metagenome (GOLD analysis project Ga0315291, IMG submission 203070) | Sediment microbial communities from Yellowstone Lake, YNP, Wyoming, USA - YL17G12_20 | ecosystem: Environmental > Aquatic > Freshwater > Lake > Sediment | place: USA: Wyoming | collected... | reverse complement strand
TGATACGTGGTTCATTGGTATCCGAGGAAATTATCAAGTTAAATGTTCAACTGAATTAATGGGTGATCTGATGCCAGCGAATAATAAAATCGAAGATTCATTTTTAATAAGAGTAAAAGACTATGCCGTGACTTCAATTACCGCGCCGGTTAGTGCAATTGATTCTGCTTCATCAATTATCCCGAAAGCATGGATCCATAATAATGGCAGCGTCAATGAAACAAATGTCCCAGTCATCATATATATCCTCGGTACTATCTATTGTGATACACAATTAATCAGTCTCAATGCTGGCGATTCGGTCCTGAAGAGTTTTCGACAATTCGTAGTTAATTTCCCGCGTGATAATTATACAATTAGATGTAGCACTAATCTCAATAGTGATTGCGTTGAGCATAATAACGTTGCCTCTGTTTCATTTAATATAAGAGTGAAAGATTTCGCGGTAACCAATATTACTCAACCAGTAAGTCCGATCGACTCTTCGATGAGGATTGTACCAAAAGCTTGGATTTATAATTATGGAACGACCGATGAAACAAATGTGCCGGTGACTTTATCAATTGATAGTACCGTTTATGCAAGTACCAAGAATCTAACTCTTTATGCAGGTGATTCGATAGAAGTGACTTTTGACACGTTCGACTTAAATATCGCACGGGGCGCTTATACAATAAGATGTTCTACTAAACTGAATGGCGATATAGTTGTAAATAACAATTTAGCGACCAAGCAGCTCATTATTACTGCACCAGGCAGGGATTATGCAGTGACTGAGATTACTGCACCAATCGGCATGATTGATTCAACAATAACAATAATTCCAAGAGCATTTATCTATAATTTTGGTTTGGTGGATGAAGATAGTGTTCCGGTTATCCTTTATATATTAGATGCTTACTATACCGATACACAATATGTCAGTCTTAATTCTGGAAATGGGGTAGAGCAGGGTTTTAAGTCATTTACCGCTTATTATCCACGCGGAATGTATTCAGTCAGATGCACGACATTGCTTGATGCAGATACTTTTGTAGCGAATAATCTGACAATTGATTCATTTCGGGTCAGAGTACGAGACTATGCCGTCAAAACAATCACGGCACCATTATTCGACATTGATTCCGGCTCGGTCATTATTCCCAAAGCATGGGTTTATAATTACGGCTCGGATAATGAGATTGATGTGGCAGTTACATTTTACATTCAAAATACAAATTATGCAAACACGAAAACGGTAACCTTAAATGCGAGTGATTCAGTAGAAGTAAATTTTGACCAATTCGTTTTGAATATTCCTCGCGGCAATTATTTTACCCGATGTACTACACAATTAAATAACGATGTAATAGTAGATAATAACCTGACAGTTGATTCATTTAATGTAAGAGTGGAAGATTTTGGAGTCAGTTCAATTATTGTACCTGAATACCCAGTATATTCTAATGTAACTATAACTCCAAGGGCATGGATTCATAATTATGGCACGACCAGCCGTACTGATGTGCCGGTAACGTTATCGGTATTAAATACGGGCTATTCAAGTACAAAATTCGTATCTCTTAATATAAATGATTCAATTGAGCAGGTTTTTGACGATCTTCTAATAAATGTTCCACAAGATAACTATATTTTAAAATGTTCTACGCAACTTATTGGAGATATTGTTGCTCACAATAATCAAGTAATTGATTCATTAACTGTATTGGTACAAAATTGGACAAAAATGGTGGGTGTCTTGACTCATCCAGAAGGAAAAGGTATAAAAGATGGCGGGGCACTGGTAAGTTATGAAGGTTTAATTTATGCGTTTCAGGGCGGGAATAGTCGTAACTTCTTCGCCTATAATCCTAACACGGACAAATGGGTCGAAAAATGTTCAATTCCTTTTGCGAAGGTCGGTGATAAAACAATTAAGAAGAAAGTGAAGGCAGGAGGGTCTTTAGTTGTAAAAGAATGTACCCTTTATGCATTTAAGGGTGGAAATACAACTGAATGGTGGGCATACATTATTGAAGGCGATAGCTGGATCCAGAAGAGGTCAATCCCGGAAATCGCGTATGGTGTTACTAAAAAGACTCGAGTGAAAGCTGGTGGTGCATTGGTTGTCAATGCTTGCTCAATATACGCGTTTAAAGGTGGTAACACTACTGAATTCTGGCTTTATTATCAAGATACGTGGGTGCAAAGAAAGTCATTAATCACAGCAGATGGGAAAAGAATTAAGGGCGGCGCCGCATTGGTTGTTAACTCTGACACGATATATGCATTTGTGGGAGGAAACACCAATTATTTCTATGCATATACTCCTGATACATGGATAAAAAAACACGATGTACAATTTGGCACAGAAAAAACATTGAGAAAGAAAATAAAAGATGGTGCAGCATTGGTAGGAAAAGATGGTATTATTTATTCACTCAAAGGTGGCAACACGCAGGATTTCGGATATTATGACGCTGGACAAGACACATGGTGTACGTTGGACACGATACTACGTGGGATAAATAAAAAGAAAATCAAAGCTGGTGGTGCGATGACTGTATTAGGTTATAGTATTTATGCCTTAAAAGGTGGAAATACTACTGAATTTTGGCGATATACGCCAAATTTAGCATATAGTATGAAGCATACAGCAACCAGAACCGAACCGGCTATTCAGGATGTAAATACTCAAAGCTCAGCAACCAAAGCATTAATCGCTGTTTCTCCGAATCCATTTACTAAAACAACCGTGATTCGCTATTCGGTGCCGGTTTCCGGTAATACTACATTGAAACTTTATAATATAACAGGGGATTTGATCGAGATCTTGAAAGATAGTTACTCTTTTGCCGGGACTCATTCATTACAAATTGAAAATTGGAAATCGAAACTATCTAAAGGGGTCTATTTTTTACAATATCAGGTTAATGATAACACGGAAGAAATAAAAATCATATTGCAGTAATTAAGTGGATTTTAAAATAGGTTTGTGATGGATTGGTCTGGTCTTGGAAGAGATTCTCCAGCATGAGTCACCAACCATTTTTTATTAAATTTACGAAGTGAAATAAATAAACGAATTTTTGAAGCGGTAAATTCTTCGGTATTGTTATCATTTCCAGACATAATGACATTTAAATCGCATACCGCAGTCACCCCATGAATGGTGATGCTGTTTTTAATTATCCGTAGCTTTATATTATCATACTGGTTAAAATACTCTAAAAACCAACGCATTAATTTTTGATAATCGTGACCCCAGACGTCTTCATAATCCTTTGAGACGATTCCTTGAAGCTTCGGCAAGTTTTCGTTTTCAACTGCCTTTTGTCCTATTTTAATTGTATTAAATACTCTTTGTTCTTCAGATACGTATAGATTACACCGTATCAAAGTGGTTATCAAAAAGAGAAACATAAATATAGGTCGAAACATATTATATTTAATTTACAGTAAAAATTTAAAAGGTCAAGATTAAAATTATTTCTTGCTTCACAAGAAATTCCCGAAGGTCTTGTAAGAAATCGTAGATATGATGTCTATACGATTTACAGTTATTAATTTCTAATGGGTCTTGTCAATTTTTAAATATTTATTATCCTTTTGTATGCGACTTTCTGATTTGGGTGAACTTAAGACCATTGAGTTAATAAAGAGAATCACCCCTAAAGTAAATTCGAAATTTATTAAGGTTGGTATTGGTGACGATGCCTGTGTTTTTCAAGACGGAACAGTAATTACGACGGACGCATATATTGAAGACGTTCATTTTTCATTAGATTATTTCTCATTATACGAAATTGGGCAGAGAGTAGTTTGCGGAACATTGTCAGATATTGCGGCGATGGCGGCAGAGCCAATCGCGGTATTTGTTTCAGCATTGCTTCCGCCACTGTTAGAACAGAAGCAACTTAAAGATTTATATTTAGGTATGCAAAGTATTACCGGCAAATTCTCTTGTGAGATTGCCGGAGGTGATATTGTTGCATATCCGAAGATAGGTTTGATACTCACTGCAATTGGTAAAACTAAAGACGCTAAATTACGTTCAACGGCTAGACCTGGTGACCATTTATATATCACTGGCTATTGTGGTTTATCTGAAACCGGAAGGTTAGCTTTAAAGAACAAGTTATCAAGAAAGGAATTTGCTCAGTCAATCAAAAGACATACCTGTCCAACCCCAAGAATCACTGAAGCGGATAAATTGAAAAAATACATAAATGCTCTAATAGATACGTCAGACGGTCTATCAACCGATGCATTTCATCTTGCCGAAGAAAGCAAAGTATGTGTAAAAATCTTTGCGGATAAGATCCCGATTCACCGGGAAACGAAAAGTAGTCGACCGTCGACCGTCGATCGGAGACTATATTTGGCGTTAAACGGTGGTGAGGATTATGAATTGTTGTTTACGTCGCCTAAGGATAAGCTACCATCAAATATTCTCGGAACAAAAATTACTCATATAGGTGTAATCGAAAAGGGGAGAGGGTTATTTTTAGTGAAAAATAAGCAAGAAATTCCTTTAGAACCTAAAGGTTACGACCATTTTCGAATAAAATAAAATTAGGAAATTATTAATTTTGAAAATTTCTTTCTAAAGCTTGCCAGTTCTCGATAATTGGTCATATCGAGATGTAATGGAGTTATGGAAATATAGTTATTCTCAACCGCTTCAAAATCAGACTGGGCTTCAATTTCCCAACTTAACTCGCCATCGATTGTATACGTTACTGTTCCACCGGGGTGATTACTTAAAATTGCCATATCTTTGTAGATTCTTTTTCCCATACTGGTTACTTTAATGCCTTTAACTTTTCCTTCAGGTATGTTTATATTTAGAAGAGTCTTTTTAGGAAGCCCGTTCTTTAATAATTCTTTGGCTAATTTATTTATCAGCTTTTTAGCAACATCGGTGTTAAACCCATCTTTACGGTAAGATATTGCAATAGACGGAATACCTAATATTGTACCCTCAATTGCTGCCGCAACCGTACCTGAATATAAGACATCATCGCCCATATTGGGTCCATCATTAATACCAGAAATTACTAAATTAATAGTTTTTTTAAATAACCCGTGATGTGCGATTAGAACGCAATCGGTCGGCGTTCCTTCTACTGAATACCAATTTTGCTTCACTTGACAAATTTTTATCGGCTCTCGTAAAGTGAAAGAATGGCTTGCCGCGGAACGGTTCTGACTGGGAGCAACAATATAGACTTCACCTAATCCTTTTACTGCTGATTCCAAAACTTTTAACCCGGGTGCAGCTATACCATCGTCATTGGTTAGGAGGATTTTTAAGAGTGTCTTCTTCACTGACTAGTTATCTTACCGTCAAGCGGTCCTAATTTCTTAATCATTTCGGTAAACTCAATAATTGTTTTGCGAAATTTCTCTGCTTCGGAAGCAGATATCCATTCCAAACGTAGCCGTTCTTCTTCCATTCCTAAATCCTTTAGTAATTTCTTTAGAATAGAAATACGTTTCATCGTCTTATAATTACCATCCTGATAATGACAATCATTGGGATGGCAACCACCGACAAACACGCCATCTGCACCATTTTTAAACGCCCAGAGGATATATTGCGGGTCAACCCGACTGGAACAGAATACAGTGATTGGTATCATATTCGGTGGGTATTTCATTCTTGATGTGCCAGCTAAGTCAGCACCAGCCGATGTGCACCATTTACAAATAAAGCCGATGATTTTAGGTTCGAAGTTTTCCATTTGCTACTCCAATCCTACTTTAACCATATCTTCAATCTGCGTATCTTTGAAATTCTTTTGTTGGGCTGCACCAACCGGGCAAGCAGCCGAGCAAGCGCCGCATCCTTCGCATAGGACTTCAATAACTTTTACCGTCTTCTTTTTACCGTCTTCTTTCACAGTCAATTCACGAGCCTTATACGGGCAGACATCAATACAGACACTACAGCCAGAGCATAAATCCTCATTAACACCGGCAATCACGGGCAGATGTTCTAATGTATCGGATGCGAATAAATTAACAACTTTACTGGCTGCTGCAGATGCCTGGCTGACCGCTTCTGGAATGTCTTTTGGTCCTTGACCAGCACCAGCCAAGTAGAAGCCACCGGTCAAAGTTTCTACTGGTCTTAATTTAGGATGTGCTTCAGTAAACCAGCCGTATTCATCTTGGGTCACTTTTATCATTTGGGCAAATGACTTTTCAGCCGCTGGCACCATCGCAGTAGCCAATACAACTAAATCAGCATCGACTTCGATCTTTTTGCCAGTTAGAGTGTCAGCGCCCCATACAATTACTTTTCCATCTTTTTCAAATATCTTAGACACTTTACCCCGAATATATAAGATGCCTTCATCGGTGGCCCGTTTATAAAACTCTTCAAATCCTTTACCGCCGGTCCTCACATCGATATAGAAAACGACTGCTTCGCCATGATGTACTCGATGTTTATACAGAATTGCCTGTTTCGCGGTATACATGCAGCAGATTTTCGAACAATAAGCCATTGCATTTTCGGGGTCTCTAGAACCTGCACACTGAACAAAAACAACTCTTTCCGGAACTTTACCATCGGATGGTCTTTTTACTTCACCCGCATAAGGACCGCCGGCGGAAAGGATGCGTTCGAATTGTAAACCATCGACAACGTTTTTAATTTTTCCAAAACCGTAAGAACCTAACATTTTCTTATCCAATAATTCATAGCCGGTTGCCAACACGATCGCCCCGACTTCGAGTTCGGCAATTACATCTTTATCATCAAATTTAATTGCATCGAAAGGACAGTGTTTTTCGCACAGCCGACATGCACCTTTTTGTAAGTAGAGACAATTTGGCGCATCGATGACAACCCGGTTAGGGATTGCCTGAGGAAACATCTTGTATACTGCTTTACGCTCAGTCAAACCTTGATTGAATTCATCTTGAGTTTTTTTCGGGCATTTACCAACACAGATATCGCAACCCGTGCATTTATCCCAATCAATATATTTTGCTTTTTGACGGACTTTGACCTTAAAATTACCGATATAGCCTGATACTGATTCCAATTCAGAATAGGTCATCAGAGTAATGTTAGGATGTTGTTTTGCTTCAACCATTTTTGGTGTTAAGATACACTGACTGCAGTCTAAAGTCGGGAAGGTTTCGGACAACTGTGACATCTTGCCACCGATTGAGGGATTTTTTTCCAAAAGCATTACGGGAAAACCAGAATTAGCAATGTCTAAAGCCACTTGGATACCGGCAACACCCCCACCCACAACTAGAGCTTTTCTTGTTACCGGAATACTGATTGGAGTTAATGGCTCGTCATATTGAACTTTCTTAATGATTGTTTTAATAATCTTGGATGCTTTGTCAGTTGCTTTTTCTTTATCTTCAGTAACCCAGCTGCACTGTTCACGAATATTGGCAATTTCGCAGTTATAAGGATTCACGCCAACACTAGCTACCGCTTTGCGGAAAGTATTTTCATGTAGAGTCGGCGAACAACAAGCAACAACAACACCATCTAATTTTTCTTTTTCTATAGTATCTTTAATCAGATTTTGTCCTGGGTCAGAACAGCAATATTGATGGTCTAAAACCGTAATAACATCGGCACTCTCTTTTAAACGTTTGACAACTTCGGGAACGTTAACCGTTCCGGCAATATTAATACCGCAATGGCAAACAAAAACACCAATCCGTTTTGTTTCGGATTTCATTAGATAAGTCCTTTCTGTTTCAAAAGTGGTTTTGGGTCAATACAATGATTATCAAAGTTTAAGATTTTCTCGTCAACACCTAAAGCTAGTCCTAATAATTGAGTGAAGTAGAATATTGGCAGATTAAATTGTTTAGACATTAATTTTTGCTGGTTATCAATATTATACTGGCACAGGGGACAGGTTGTCGCAACGCACTCAGCTCCAGAGGCAGCGATGCTATCTAAAATAGTCTGGGCGCATTTAGTTGCAACATCCGGTTTATTAACTAAGATATAACCACCGCAGCATTCACCTTTAAAGGCAAAGTCAACTGATGAAGCGCCAATCGTAGAAAACATATCATCCATCATGGTCGGGTTATCTGGATCATCGAAATTTAACTCGTCCGATGGGCGGAGCATTAAGCATCCATAATATGAAGCGACTTTAAGTCCGTTCAAATTCTTTTTTACTTTTGATTTTACTCGATCAAATCCGATATCATTCTTTAAAGTTTCTAAATAGTGGTTTACTTCGGTCTTGCCGTCATATTCAGTTTCAAGATAATTCATCATACGTTTGCGGTAAACATCATTTTCTTTTAAGAATAAATTACGATTACTTCTTTTTAAAACATTATAACATGCAGCACAAAGCGTTACGAGTTTATTGGAGATTTTCTGAGCTTCGATAAGATTTCGAACCGGTGCCACTTGATTGGCGAGATCATCTTGAACCGTCGAATAGATTGCACCACAGCAGTTCCACGTTTCCAGTTCTTTCAGCTCAACTCCTAAAATCTGGGCGGTTTCGCGAGCACAAAGGTCAAGATTTTTACTTTTAGTATATAAAGTACAGCCAGGATAATAAGCTAGTTGTGTCATGTTGTAAACTTTCTGAACGCGGCAATAAAAGCTTGTTGAGGTGCATCAAGGATAAATTTTTTATCAACTTGTTCTAATGTGACATGAGTAAATTTATTGCGTAAAACGATCGTTCGTAACGCATCTGCAATTTTTCCATAATCAACGCCGCGTGGACATCGCTCACCGCAGACATTACAAGCAGCACAAAGCCAGATACCGGTTGAGTTTAATACTTCATTGTATTTATTTAATTGCAAAAGTCGGATCGCCTGAGAGGGGACTGGTTCCATTGCAAATGCGGTCGGGCAACCAGCGGTGCATTCACCACATTGATAACAATCAGATAGTATTTGACCTGATAAATTTTGAATATCTTCTTTAATTTCTTTTAAAGCTTGGTTTAATTCTAACATAAGAAAATTATGATATTATAAAAAGTATATTCTGTCAAGAATAGAAAAACAGGCTTTAAAAACTCAGCTAAAAAGCTTTACCTTGTCTTTTCTTGTTTTAGGAAGGCATTTTCAGCACAAACCACAACTTTTTCAGGTGTTACCTGAATGATGCCACCATCTAATAAATATTGTTTGGATTCATCCTTTTGTTTGGCAGTAAGAATACCTTTTTTTAAGGTCGTAGAAAAATAGAGATGTCCGGCTTGAATGCCGAAATAACCTTCCCGTCCCGGGGCGATGACTTCTACTACCGTTCCTGAAAAAACAATTTTTTCGGGGGTGAGTAATTCAAGCTGAAAAGTATTTTCCATTAGGTTTGTTGTGCTATCTTTTCAGCTTCTTTTACAACATCGTCAATGGTTCCCTGCATAAAAAATGCTTGTTCCGGAAGGTTGTCATATTTTCCTTCTAATATTCCTTTAAAGCCGCGGATCGTTTCTTTAAGTGGCACGAATTTTCCAGGTCGGCCAGTGAACTCTTCCGCAACGAACATCGGCTGGGATAAAAAACGCTGGATCTTGCGGGCGCGCGCGACATTCAACTTATCCTCTTCGCTCAGCTCTTCAATACCTAAAATCGCAATGATATCTTTTAAATCTTCATAACGCTGCAGAACCTGCTGAACACCGCGAGCGGTCTGGTAATGCTCTTCACCAACCGTGGTTGCGTCAAGAATCTTCGACGATGAAGTCAACGGGTCAACTGCTGGATAAAGACCAAGCGCGGCGATCTGACGCGACAAGGCAGTAAAGGCATCTAAATGAGCGAAAGTTGCAACCGGTGCCGGGTCAGTGTAATCATCGGCCGGGACAAAGATTGCCTGAACTGATGTGATCGAACCTTTCTTAGTGGAAGTGATTCTCTCCTCGAGATCACCCATGTCTGCCGCCAACGTAGGTTGATAACCAACTGCGGACGGCATTCTGCCCAAGAGAGTAGATACCTCAGAACCAGCCTGGACAAAACGGAAAATATTATCGATAAAGAGCAGCACATCCAGACCTTCTTCGTCACGGAAATACTCGGCTAAAGTAACACCGACAAAACCGACCCGGAAACGAGCACCGGGCGGTTCGTTCATTTGACCAAAAACCAAAGCGGTTTTATCTTTGACTTTCATCCGATCAAGTTCCAGCCATAAGTCATTTCCTTCCCGGGTCCGTTCGCCAACACCAGCAAATACCGATACCCCGCCGTGTTCAATAGCAATATTCCGAATCATTTCAAGTACTAATAAAGTTTTCCCAACTCCGGCACCACCGAAAAGTCCTACCTTGCCACCTTTAGGATATGGCTGTAACAGGTCAATGACTTTAATACCGGTTTCAAGCAGTTCTGATTCGGTTTTTAGTTCATCGAATGATGGTGACGGTCGGATTACCGGATAATGGGTTTGAGATTTAATTTCACCTTGTTCATCCATCGGTTCACCAACCACGTTCATTAATCGACCAAGGGTTGAACGGCCAACCGGAACGGTAATCGGCGCTTCCGTATCAATAACCGGCATATCGCGTTTTAACCCGTCAGTTGAAGCAAGCGCAACACAGCGAACTTTCCGGTCACCAATCTGCTGGGCTACTTCGAGTACTAATTCCGCTGACTGGTCCGCTAATATTAACTCGCGTTTTATTTTAAGTGCATTATGAATCCGAGGCAAAGCCCCTTTGGCAAACTCGACATCAACAACCGGTCCAATAATCTGGACAATTTTTCCAATATTATTTTTTTCTTCTGCCATTAATACTCCTCATCACCGATTTCATTATATTTATTAACGGGCACGGAACGCCTCGGCCGCAGTTGAGATTTCGGAGAGCTCGCGGGTAATCGATTCCTGGCGTGCTTTGTTATAAGTGAGAGTAAGCTCATCAATCATCTCTTTTCCATTTATCGTTGCCATATCCATTGCAATCATCCGTGCCATATACTCGGATGCGACTGATTCGAGAAATATCCGCCAGACTTCTCGGTCATAATACATTGGTAAAAGACTATCCAATACCGTGAAAGCATCCGGTTCGTAAAGATAAGTAGGAAAGAGAGGTTCAGCGGATATTTTTTTAATGCCGATCGGAAGCAGCGCTTCGGTCGTAACTTTTTGTTTGGCAGTAGTGCGGAATTCAGTATAAATCGCAACGAGTTCATCAATCTTGCCGTTTTTATATTCCTTGAGGAATTTTTGTGATAATTCAGTAACTTTATCAAAAGTAATGTTATGATAAAAATTAATTTTTTCTAAAAATATTTCTCGATCCCTGGCTCGTAATAAATCTCGCAGTTTCTTGCCAATGACAACTAACTTTACTTCCGCATTTTTATTCGAACCTAAAAATCGTTGCACTTCAGAAACCAGGTTATTATTGAATGAACCGCACAGACCGCGGTCCGAACCGAGTACGAATGCGATAATCAGAGGACGGCTTCTTTTTTTATATTGTTCTGGTTCGAGGTTATTATTATTTAAGCTCGGTCCGGAGACCAGCATCGGGTGGATATTAGCGGGTGTTCGAGCAACTAAATCACCAACAATTTCGCGGATTTTGGTCGCATAGGGTTTTTGCTTCAATACCTGGCTTTGCACTTTCATGAGACGAATCGCGGCAACCGTTTTCATAGCTTTAGTAATTTGACTTATCTTTTCGACACTCCGAATTCGTTTTCGGATGTCACGCAAAGGGATCATCGCTTAGCTAGCCACTCTTGTTTAAATTTTATTGTTGCGTTAATCAAATCTTTTTTTGTCGTATCATCAAGATCTTTGGTTAGAGCAATTCGATTTATGATTTCAGGACGCGCTTCGCTAAGATATATTAGTAAGTCTTTTTCAAATTCAGAGATACGCTCAACCGGCATATCGTCTAAAATACCCTCAACTCCGGCATTAATTATTATTACCTGTTCCGGCAATGACATTGGTAAAAACCTGGGTTGTTTTAAGACTTCAACCAATCTTCGTCCGCGGGTAATTTGTGCCTGAGATGCTTTATCCAGTTCAGCACCGAACTGAACAAAACTTTCTAATTCCTGATATTGTGCCAAATCAAGTTTTAATCGGCCGGCAACTTTTTTCATCGCTTTGGTCTGGGCATTGCCGCCAACACGCGAGACCGAAAGTCCGACATTGATTGCCGGTCGGACTCCGGCATTAAATAACCCGGACTCTAAATAAATCTGCCCGTCGGTAATTGATATCACGTTAGCTGGAATATAGGAAGCGATGTCACCAGCTTGAGTTTCGATAACCGGGATTGCGGTGAGTGAGCCGCCGCCTTTTGTATCGGATAATTTTGCTGCACGCTCCAACAAGCGGGAATGAAGATAGAAAACATCCCCCGGATAGGCTTCTCGACCGGGCGGGCGTCGTAATAACAATGCGAGTTGCCGGTATGCCCATGCCTGTTTGGTTAAGTCATCATAGAAAACAATTGCGTGTCTGCCTTTGTCACGGAACTCTTCACCCATGGCACACGCCGCATATGGTGCAATATACTGAAGCGATGCTGCATTGGATGCAGATGCGGAAACAATAATGGTGTGTTCCATTGCTTTTGCTTGTTTTAAGACTTCGAAAACTCGAGCGACCGATGATGCTTTCTGACCAATCGCACAATAAATACAAGTCAGGTCGCCGTTTCTTTGATTGATAATCGTATCCAAAATAATTGCGGTCTTACCCAGTCCGCGGTCAGATAGGATTAATTCCCTTTGACCTCGACCAATTGGAATCATCGCATCGATCGCTTTAATGCCAGTTTGGACTGGTTCTTTGACCGGCTGGCGGTGGATGACATCTGGTGCTCGCGCCTCAATCGGACGGAAAAATTTAGTATCGATTAGTCCTTTACCATCTAGTGGTTGTCCTAGCGGGTTGACAACTCGACCGAGCAGGGCATCGCCGACCGGGGTGGATAGAACCTTACCGGTAGTGCGAACCTGGTCACCTTCTTCGATTAGCCGGTCATCACCGAGCAGAACGATGCCAACTGTATCTTCTTCTAAGTTGAGCACGATCCCGGTAACGTTGTTCGGGAATTGAATCATCTCGGACAGCATCGCACCACGAAGTCCATATACATGAGCAATACCATCGCCAACCTGTATGACCGTGCCGGTTTCAACCAGTTCCAGTTTTGACTGGTACCGTTCAATTTCCTTTTTTAAGACACTTGCTAATTCATTTGGTTGCACTTATTTCCTCACATCTTTGATTTTATTCAATAGCTAATATGCTTTCCTTAATTCGGTTTAACCGCCCAGTAATACTGCCGTCTAAAATCCGGTCACCGACGATTATCCGAACACCGCTAATTAGTTCCGGCTGGATCTCTTCGGTGATTACGATTTCTCGTTGGGTAGCGGTCTTTAAAGCATTAGCGAGACGCGCTTTCGAGACCGCGGTTAGTGGTTTTGGTGTCTGGACTACTGCTTTTACAATACCGAACGCCTCGAAACGCATTCGGATAAATACATCGTGAATATTAGGCAATAGTCCTAAGAGCTGGTTGGTGAGTAAAAGATTTATAAAGGCAATGGTTTCTTGAGCAAATCCTTCGGGCATTACTTGTTTTAGCAATATTTGTTTTTCCGCGATCGGCACTTCCGGATAGATTAGCAGTTTGTTAAAATCTTTTTCTGCTTTCAAGGTTTCTTCCATTATCTTGAGCTCGCCCGCAACCTGGTCAATTAGTGATTTCTTTGTGCAGGCATCAAATAATGCCTTGGCATATTGTTTCGCCGTGGTTATTTTTTCCATTCGGTACTTTTAATCTCTTCGCTCACCTTTTCAATTATTTTTTCTTCGATATCCGGAGTCGAGACTTTATCTAATGCCTTTTTCGCTAGTTCTACTGAAATATTCAAGATTTCATCTTTTGCCGCGTGCATCGCGTGTTCGTGGTCCAATGCAGTCTGAAGCTTACCGCGTTCGATAATCTGACTCGCTTCGTTTCGGGCGGTGTCAATGATTTCATTGCGTTTTTGCCAGCCCTCGGCTTCGGCTTTACGTCGAATCTCATCCGACTGGGTATCTATCTCAGTAATCTTGCTCGCCAAGTCGGTTTTTAACTGGCTTGCTTCCTGAGACCGTTGTTCCGCTTCGTTAATTGTTGTCTCAATTTTATGCCTGCGTTCCTCAACCATCTTGACTATATTTTTATAGACAAACTTCCACATCAAAAAGACAAAGACTGAAAAAATTATGCCTTGATAGAGAAGTAGTTGAGGATGGATTTCCAGCATAGCTTTACATCACAAAGAACTTAGTAAACGGATTAACAAAGAGTAACAGGAAGATAACTAAAAGGGCATAAATTGCCAGTGTTTCCATAAATACGAGTGCGATTAACATCTGGGTCATGAGTCGGCCGGCAACTTCGGGTTGTCGAGCTGCACCGTCAAGGGCTTTCTTTGCAGCGGAGCTTTGAGCGAATGCAACACCAATTGCGGTTAGTACCATACCAATGATGGAAGCGATACCGAGCCAAGTAAAGAAAGTAGCTCCACCGGGTGCGAGTTTAGTCGCCGCGGTTCCAGTTGCCGCTTCTTGAGCAAATAGAAACATTACTAATACTAAACTGAGTAACAATACTTTTTTCATACTGCCTCCTTGATATTATTTTTTAATTTAAAAATTTTAAGCATGTTCTTCACCCCACCCAGCCGCACCGGCAAAATAGACGACGGCTAAAAAGGCAAAGACATATGCCTGTACAAGCGATACAAAAAATGCAAACATCATTGAGATGATGCTTAATACTGGAATAAGCGGATTATACGGCATGCCTAAGAATACGACGATGAGCGTTAAAATTAAAATATCCCCTGATTTAATATTGGTAAAAAGACGGACCGTTAAAGAAACTGGGCGGGCTAACTCGCCGATTGTCTCAAAGATAAATACGAACGGTGCTAAAAATGCAATCGGACCACCTTTATGTTTTAAATAACCTTTTATACCGAGTGATTGGATGCCGACATAAGGAGTCGCAAATATGACGACTATCAGAGCAAGTGCTAAATTTGTATTAAGATTGGAAGTTGGAGAAACAAAACCGGGTATTAATCCGATAAGGTTTGAGAAAAGGATGAACAAAAATAACGATGCAACAATTGGCAGATACCGAGCACCTTGTCTACCGATTAACGAACGCAGCATTTCTACCAACCAGTCAATAACCATTTCAAATATATTTTGTAGTCCGCGTGGACTTTTCACCGACATTCGTCTGGTGGCAAGAAATGATAAGATAAATATCAGGGCAACGACAATCAGGGTATTGGTAATAATTATTGCATCATTTTTGATCATTCCCGGGAATGGGATCCATAATTCAAGCGGTGCATTTAGACCTTCCATTGAGTAAGACCTCCGGTTAATAACAGAGAGAAGATTGAAACGATTGGTATCGAAACACCCAGGAAAACACCGATGATATCCGCAATTCTATATTTTATAATTATTAATAAAACTACTCCTAATATTATAATTCTTAAGAGACTGAAAAATAAAATTAAAGGGTATTTGCTTCCGGGTTTATCTTGAGACATCATTTCTAATGGTTTTTTAAGTAAGTAGATATCAAATAAAAAAACCAGACCACCCAATAAAACGCCCAGCGCGATTTGCCATTTTGTCGTGATTAATAAGATTAATCCGCTAGTAAAAATTAGAATGGATGTTCGTTTCCAGGTCATCTGCCAGAATTCTTGAATATTCTCAAATAACTTCATTCTAATTTCTTCAGCTCTCTTATTAAATTATACATTCCGGCAATAATGCCAACTAAAAACATAATTACTAAAAACAGTCGTCGGGTATGAAAGAGCCAGTCGAGCCCGAGTCCGATGAGAGCGGCAACGATGATTGAAGAAGCAATAATCCAGGTGGATGATAAAGCGATACCGAATTTCCGCCATTCCGAACCTTTTTTCCGATTATCATTATCCATTAATTTTATACATATTTGCACACAAAACATCTATTGTGTCGCTAAACAATAATATTCAAAATACATTTCTTGTCAATAAAATAAATCAGAGGGTATTCAGAATCAAACTGAAATTGTTTTACTCAATTACAATTTTGACTTCTTTTGTCTTATTATCCGTTTGATAATGCATGAAATAAATACCTTTACTAATCTTCAATTTGTAATTTTCAATATTTAACTGATATGAACCCGCAGCTTGATATTCGTCTTTTAGTGTTGTTACTAACTGCCCTATGCTATTATATAATTTGATTACGACTTTACTATTGCTAGGTACGGTATATCGGATTATTGCGTTTTTTTCAAAAGGATTAGGAAAAACAGAAATAGTACTATTCTGAGGGTTAGTGTTTTTCTCTTGTTCAATACCCGGCAAATAACTACCGCCACAAATCGCTAAAAGTTTTGCGATATTGTTACTGCTCGATTTCTGAGTTCCGACCAAGACATCTGGTTTGTCATCAAAGCTGATGTCGGCAATCGCCCGGATCGAGTAAATCAAGCGTCCCGCATTATACGACCATAAAACCGAACCGTCCGCACCGCCGAAACAATAAACCATTCCTGCTTGATTACCTGCTAGCACTTCGGGCTTACTGTCATTGTTCAAGTCTGCAATCGCATCGCAAGTCCAAATATTTCCGCTAATTGGATAACTCCACATTATATTACCATTTGTGCAGTCCAGCACTTTAAACATAGTGACACCACTAACATTCGCCACTGCAATACCTGGTCGGTTCTGATTGACGAGATTTGGAATCGGTACCAGTTTCACCACCCAGCCGCCAACCGAACTTGTCCAGATTGGATTTCCGTTTATACCGCTCAAACACTTTACAGTGCCTGACCAGTCGCCGCAAACTACTTCCCATTTATAGTCGCCGTTAAGATCTGGAATTACAATTACCGACTGGACATCACCGCCGCATTGATAAGACCAGAGCATACCTCCGTTTGCACCGCTGATACAATACACTTTCATATCAAGACTATTTCCCCAGGCACCAGCGACCGCATCTGGTATGCCGTCATTATTAACATCCGGAATCCAGTCAACGCAACCGAAGCCATCCTGCGCCCGAAACTGCCAGATGATATTACCAGTCGCACCGTTGAAACAGTAGACACTACGTGGTCCGCCAGTTGGTAATGAATTTCCACCAATACCCGCAAGAACTTCTCCAATTCCATCTCCCGTAATATCCGGCATCGGTTTTACCGAATAGACCCAACCACCATCTCCATCATACGAATGACTATCATAAAACCATAGTATCTGACCATTAACCGTATTTATTGCGTAGACTGAACGGTCACCCCAGGCTGTACCTAAAAGAATATCGCGCACGCCGTCATTATTATAATCCGCACCCCGGATCAAACAATCATCACCCCACGATCCGGTAAAACCAGTATCGCCCACTGCCCATCTTATAACACCCGAACCAGAACTATTTGCCCAATAAGTTCTCAAATGCTTTTTACCATACATATCTGTGCCATAGCACTCAGCTGCGACATCTAACATACTATCATTATTAATATCTGAAATCTGCGTCACGCACACGACATTTTCCGGAAAGTCGTATTCCCATAATAACTGACCACCAACCGGAATATCCATAACACCGTTTGCCGACAAATGGAGATTCATCGGATTTGGTGTTGCATTGTTATAAAGCTGAAGACTACCGGCATAAGCGCCTGAGCTAATCGGTTCAGTAATAATTTGTACATAGGTCGTTTCAAGACAGTTCAAAATAATCGGGAAATTTGTGCGACCAACAAAAAATCGGAAATTGGTAAAAACAATCGTATCAATCATCAGAACCGGATAGCCCTCATTCACTATTCTCAAAAACCAGTCTTTCACACAGTTCACCCGCACATCACCAAAACTATAGGTTGTTTCACTCGGACATAACACCGGATTAGGATAAACACCCTGTCCGCGCATCGTAACATAAACTGTTTCTTCATCCGGGTCATTACTGACAATGCCAAGATTTCCTGTGTAATACTGAAATACGTTCGGGTTGAACATCACCGACGCATCAAAATTCGCGCCCGGAGCAAGTACATGCGGAAAGCTCATTGCAGCATAATAAAAAACCGGGTTAGTGGAAAATATCGTATCAATCATTAATGTATCGGTTCCGACATTACTAACATTTAATCCGAACCCTGGCAACATACCAATCGGTACATTGCCAAAATTATAAGTGGTTGGTACAATCTGAATGTCGGGCGTACCTGAACCGCCCAAATCAATCTGATAAGCAACGTTGCCTGTTGGTGAAGTTCCGTTTGCAATTAACCATAAATAAGAACCATCCCAAGCTAATCCACGAGGGTGTATGCCCGGTGACCTTATCGAATCAATAATTTGTTTAGTCACAACATCAATCTTGAAAGCACTGCTTGTATTTTGATAACCGGAGCTACTGCCACTATCATTACAAACCCATAAGTACTGACCATCCCAAGTTGCACCCCAGGGTTGTGGAATGCTTGGGATATTGATGCTGTCAAAAGGTGCGCCGGTAGATTTATTAATATGATATGCCCTGCCATCCGGATTATAATAACAGCAATGCCACAGATATTGATCGTCATTGGCAAGACCTGCCATGTAAGTCCTGTTAGCACGTAACGCCAGAATCCGTGCGCCTGTGATTGTGTCAATCAGAAAAATCGAATCACCGGCAGAATGGTCAGAAACCCAAAGACTACCACCCATCATTGTATCAAATGCTAAACCATAACAATCAGCATTGACACGCCATCTTAATCGTTTCAGGACATTACCATTCAAAGGGTCAATTTTATAAAGTGTATCTCCTTGTGTTCCGTAAGCACCACACCAAAGGTACCCTCCAACCCAACATAAACCAGAAGCGTTTCTTGGTGCGGTAATAGCATTAATTACGCTTTGTCCGAAAACTGCGCTGGTAAATAATATAAATATTGTAATTACCTTCAGTGATATTTTCATTGTTCCTCCATAAATTTTCAATAAATTAAATACTTCCATGCAATTTTAACTAGTATTTCAATACCTGTCAAGTAAAGAGTCAAGTCAAAAATAACCCTTGACAACAATTATTATCAGATGTAAACTTGAACGATGAAAAAGTGCTGTACTCTGGTTGAGTTGTGCAGAGTAGCGGGTATACGAGAGAGTCGCATATCCTCTAAATCTGGAAGAGTTAGCATTAACCGAGCAGAAATGCTCCTGACCATGGAGGTCAAATGAATATATATATAGGTAACTTAGCTCGTGAAGCGAGCGAAGAGGAAGTGCGACAAGCGTTCGAAGCTTTTGGCCAGGTCGCATCAATAAATATTATAAAAGATAAATTTACTGGCGAATCCCGAGGTTTTGCATTTATTGAAATGCCAAGTAAAGAACAGGGCCAGGCTGCAATTACTGGAATGAATGGTAAAGAATTAAAAGGACGCACTTTAACCGTTAATGAAGCAAAGCCACGAACTGAAGGATCCGATAACCGTCGAGGCGGCAGTGGTGGAAGACGGAGCTTTGGTGGCGGAGGTGGTGGAGGTCGACGCTTTAGATAATAGACTATAAAATATTAATTATTAAAAAAGGCTCGATTCGAGCCTTTTTTATTCTTCTAATAACCCATATTTATATTTCATCTTTATATTAACTTAGATGCAAACTTAATATAGCGGCATAAATTTATTAATGTAATTATAATCATTCTTGACAACGGCAATATACAATGATATATTGATTTGAAGCAGTATGCGAATGATTAGTTTAAGTTTATTTTCAGTAATCATACTATCTACATCAATCATTTTCGGTAGTGATTATGAGAAATTTCAAGCAGGTATGCAAAAAGTAAGTCCTGCTGAACTTATAACATTAGATGGCGTTAAGCATAAGGGAAGAATATTATATGTTAAAGATAGTTTTTTATTATTTTGGGAAGCTACTGCTCCTTATGAAAGTGATAACATTAATGAGTTTGGAATTATCTATCCATATTCAGAAATTGAACGAATCGGGTTCAAGAGCTCAAAAAATGCATTCGCAGGTTCAGCTGGTGGGACTTTAGCAGGTATTTCAACTGGTATGATTTATGGAGAAAGGATGTATGAAAGGCAAGCGGGTTCGTGCCTTAGGTTTCCCATTGAATTATACCTATTACGATATGGCTGTATTTTTGGAGGAGTTGGTCTCATTGTTGGTGGAATTTTCGGTTCTATTTTTGATAAAGAAAATTTTCCAATAAAAGGTGATTATAAAACATACCGAGAGTTATTACCAATAATAAGTCAGAATACAATATTTCCATATTATCTACCAGTAGAAATAGATAATTTTATTAATCAAAAGCGACAAAAAGCTACTTTGCCAGAACCAAAAGAATAAAAACAATTCATTTCTTGACATAACACGCTACACTTATTAATATTCGATACGATATGAGAAAAATATCATTATTTTTAGTTGTGCTATTGCCTGTATTAGCATACGGCAAGTTATACTATTATCCGGAAATAAAAACCGATATCTACTTTTATGCTGATGGTAGTTCCCAGGTACTGCAACAAAGGACTTATTCTTTCGATGGTGATTTTTCCTGGGCGGATGTAAACCTCAAAAAAACAGGTGCGGATGATATCGTTATAAATCAGGTTGCCGAAAAAATTAACGACGTTTGGCAACCGTTAGATGCAGAAATACAAGATAATCCTAATTCAGTATATGTAAGATGGAACTATTCTGCTCACAATGAGGAAAAGACATTTCTTTTAGATTATACGATTCGTGGTGCAGTTAAGCGGTATCAAGATGTTGCGGAATTCTACTGGAAATTTATTGAAGATGAACATGAAAAAATTAGTGTCACAAAACTTGAACTTTACCTGCCACAAACATCAGCTGACCTTTTTAAAGTATATATCCATTCACAGGCACTACCCGGTACAGTCAGTTTCAATGAGACATTCGACCAAGCAACCGTAGAGCAGAAGAATATTCCGCAAAATACTTTTGTCGAGGTGCGAATGCTTGCTTCTCCTTCAATTTTTTCTGATATGAGACTACAAAATGAGAATCGCTATGAAAATATTCTGAGAGAAGAGAAACGTAACTTTTTAATGTCATCGCTAAAAAAGTTTGTCTTATTTCCAATTGGGTTAGTCTTGATGATTGCTCTTCCGATTATTCTTTTACTTGTATTTTATTTCAAATATGGCAGAGAACCAAAGCTCCCTTATCTTGGAATGTATGAGCATGAACCACCGAGAAAAGTGCCGCCGGTTTTAGTATCGGCGATTCTGTACCAGAAACCAGATAAAACTACAATCTTTCAATCATTATTTCGTGGGATGTTTGCGAGCATGCTTGATTTGACAACAAAAGGGCTGGTCTCAATTCAAGAACTGAAAGAGAATGGCAAAACTCATTACCAGTTTAATTTAGACAAGCCTGAAAAAATAAAAGAACTCGACCCGTTCAGTCAGGAGGTTGCGCAATTTTTCTTTAACGAGCAGACTTCGGTGACTGATGAAGAGCTTAAGAAATATGCCGAGCGTCATCGGCTCGAATTTCAACGCTTGTTATCAGATATATATAACCGAGCGGTCGAATGGTGGAAAAATACTTTAGGCGGAAGCTTGCTCGACTTAAAAAGTTCGAAATTCTATAACATTTTTATCCTTAGCATTATCCCATCAATTATTCTTGGTGCTTTATTAGTTGGTAATGGTTTGAGTGCGCTAGTCGGTGGGCCAACCCCGCCATTCTTTGCGATACCGATATCTGCAGGGGTGATAATTTTTATCATCCTGGTCTTTGTTGGTAAATCAATATTACGTTGGAGTCCAGCAGCATTTACTGAGCAAAAGCGGTGGCATAATTTCCGTAAATTTCTTGCCGAAGGTTCAGCAATCGAACAAGCACCAATAACACTATTACCGATCTGGGAACATTATTTTGTTTATGCGGTAGTTTTAGGAGTTGCGCAGAAGTTTTTAAAGAATCTTACTACTTTTTCCAGTAAACACGAACAACCATTAATATTACCGGCTTGGTATGTTGCTGCATCCGGAACCAGACCAGCTAGCATCGCATCTTTTGCTGAGAGTATGAGTAATTTCGAATCATTCACAAGTAATTTTACAAGTATGATGAATTCATTTTCTACTTCAGCTTCGACCGGTGGCGGATTTTCTGGTGGAGGCGGAGGAGGTGGCGGTGGTGGTTCATCAGGTGCAGGATAAATCATCATTTCTTGCGTAGTTTTGAATTTTCAGTCTTGGGTTTCTTACGGTGCGACTGATAAACTCATAAGTTAGTCAATGCCTATCCAAAAAACTCTATCTGCAGCCAGAAAAACAAACGTGCATTATTTTAATCTGATTTTTGAATTTTATATCTAATCCTCGATGTTCTTCTAACATGGAAAGTACCCTGTCCGTTGAGTAGGTTTTGGAGGGTTTAGGTGTAAGGGAGTTGGCGTTAGTTATAAAATTAGGATTATAAACAGATTTAAGGTTCAGTTTATAATTGTTTACTTAAACACTTGCTACATTCAACTTACAAGTGCAACTGAATGATTAATTGATAGATTATTTGATTTTAATTGTTGTTTAATAAGTTTATTCATTTCTCCGTTAAATGCTTCATTCGATGTTTTCCAGTT
>Ga0315291_10002796_pt1 | contig 22683 bp, 29 predicted proteins | sample YL17G12_20_MG_FD_203070 | JGI IMG/M metagenome (GOLD analysis project Ga0315291, IMG submission 203070) | Sediment microbial communities from Yellowstone Lake, YNP, Wyoming, USA - YL17G12_20 | ecosystem: Environmental > Aquatic > Freshwater > Lake > Sediment | place: USA: Wyoming | collected... | reverse complement strand
TTGTCACCAAAATCTATCCTGTACCAGCCCATAGTTGGGTTCCATTTCCAGTACTGCGCTGTGGTCGGCACGGCATAGGGGAGTTCGATGGTCACCGTCACCGACTCGCCATCGGATAGTCCAGTGATGTCGAACTCAAACAGCCCATGCCCAAACACCAGGTTTGGCCTGCCCGAAGACGACACTGAACCAACAGAGCGGGCGTGCAGATTCTCCAGAGTCCCGGCGCTCCAGTAGAAACGTGCTGTTCCTGTGCCAGTAGCTGTTGAGACACTGGCATAAGTTGCCACCACCGCGTCGGCACTCAAATACGCCGCGGAGGAAGCAAAGTTGGAGTCTCCACTGTAGTTCGCAATAATGTTGTGACTGCCTACCGATAGCGTCGAGGTAGTATACGCAGCCACACCCGAACTGCTGAGAGCTATAGTTGCCAGGGTTGTAGTGTTATTGTTGAAGGTATCCGTGAAGGTCACCGTCCCATTAGGTGGGAGGGTGATTTCCGGCGCACTTGAGATAACAGTAGCGGTGAAAGTTACTGGTTGGCTGTATATCGAGGGGTTCACGGATGAGGTGAGGTTGGTTTGGGTCGCGATTGGACTCGAGGCATTGACCATTTGCGTAAGTTCCCCTGAACTGGACCCGCACTCACTGCTTCCGCTATACACGGCAATAATTGTGTGCCTGCCTATCTTGAGACTGGAAGTCGACAAAGCGGCTACTCCAGAATCGAGCGGTATCTGGCTCAGATACACTCCATTATCCAGGAACTGGACCGTACCCGTGGGAATACCGAAAGCCGGAGCCAGTTCGCTTACGGTGGCAGTGAAAGTAACCTCAGCGCCGTAGGTACAGCTATTGTTCGGAGATGATGAATAGATACTGGTAGAAGTTAGCGTGGACGGGACAACCGATTGTTGCAGACTGCCGGAACTGCTGTAGAAATACGGACTATCCGTAGTATAGGTGGCGGCAATATTGTAGAGTCCAACTGCGGGAAATGAAGTGACGTTGCTGCTTACAGTCCCACTTGCCAGATATCCGCCGCCTAGATCGTCGCCGCCGGCCTGGAACTGCACCGTGCCGGTGGGCACTAACGTCACTTGAGAAGGCTTGTTGATCGTGGCTGTAAAAAGGACAGGGTTATTAGGATTAGAGGGGTTCTGCGACGAGCTTATGACGGTCCAGGTGGGGATCTTGAGTACTGCTTGCTGCAATTCAATGGTCATTGGACTGGAGGGGAAATGGCTATCTCCGGTGGAGTAGTCGGCAGTCACGTTGTGATTACCAATGCTCAAATCACTAATGGCAGGACTGACGGCCACACCATTGGAGACGGTAACCGGCGCCAGGGGTATCCCGTCAATTGTGAAATTCACCGTCCCTGTGGCAGAGTAGATTGGCGGGTCCATCATGACGGTGTATGTGAATGTCACAGGCTGACTGAAAAATGCCGGGTTTGCCGAGGACTCCAGACCATACGAGAACGAGTAGCCTGGACGTATGTGCAGTAGCCCCGTGCTGCTCCAGTAATTCGAATCTCCGGAGTATTCTGCCAGGATATCGTGATCGGTATAGGTGAGGTCAAGCGGATCGCTGACGGCGTTCCCGTTGCTTACGGAAGCTGTGGCCTTTACAATCCCGTCAACCTTGAACTGGACAGTCCCTCCGTTCGGAGAAGCGGTGGCCGGGAAGGCGGGGCTCAGAGTCGCCTTGAATCGGATGGACTGACCCTGGATAAACGGATCGAGCGCCTCCACCCGGGTGTTCACCGAAGCCTTGACCACTATTTGCTGGTCGGGGCCGTTGCTGGATATGAATCCGGTACCTCCAAGATAGTTGGCATCTCCGTCATACGCTGCAAAGAACGTGTGATCACCGGCAGAAGGCGTAAAGGTACAGATGGCCTGACCCATGTTGTTTATACTCACAACGCCCAGGATGGTTGATCCATCCTGAAACGTCACGTTGCCGGTGGGCAGTATTGTTTCCGGCAATGTCGGTGTCACCGTAGCTGTGATCGAGACCGGTTGGCCGCCGATCCAGGGATAGACATTGGAGGTTAGCGTGACTTTTGTAGGAGCCTTGTTCACCGTTTGAGTCAGATCACCCGTGCTGGGATCATAATTGTTATCTCCGCTGTAGGAGGCGGAGATGGCGTGGTTACCAGGGGGCAGATCTGATCTGGTTGGGCTGACAGCAGTTCCGTTTGAGAGCACAACCGGATTGCCGAAACTACTGCCATCAATACTGAATTGTACGGTACCGGTTGCCGTGCCGGGATTTACGGTCGCTGTGAAAGATATCGGCTGGCCGAATGTAGAAGGACTACTGTTGGAAACCAGGTTCGTCGTGGTAGAAGTAGGAGTTGGTGCTCCTGAAGCTGTAATCGTTGCACTGATGGGTGTGTCACCACCACCGTAAGCACCATATACCGCAAAGTCGATGGTGTCTCCGGCTGCAACTGTTGTTGTGAGATCAAAGGTCCCCGAATCCGTTGCGTTCCATAGAAACTGATTGTTCTGGCGAACTGCGACCTGCATTATCCCTGAATTGCCTGGGAGGAACTCCCCGTTGATATCAACTTCACCAGTTATAGGTGATGTCCACCTCATTATGGACGGCTGTGTTCCATCTCCAGGATGCATTACAAGCCAGCCAATAGGGACTCCTGGTACGTTTTCCTCTCCTGAGTTTTTCCAGACGCTTGGGTCAAGTCCGTTGGTCAACCATCCCCACCAACTATATGAATTATGATTAGCGTATAGATTGAAAGAGCTAAAATCAGTGGGCATCCAACCATAAGACCAAACACCGTTAGGATTCCCATTTTGGGTGCTGAAATCATCAAATGCGGAGTAGACGGTTTGAGAGGCGGTGCCGAAATAGATAGTCATTCCGACCCAATCAACGTCTGCTGATGTAGTAGAACCGGAAGCATCTGCCATCTGGGGTGCGAACCTCAAACCAAAATCAGAATCATTTACATCTGAAGGCGTCCATGTTGTTCCCCATAAGTCAGTCGACGAACCATAAGAAACTGCAAGGTACTGTGAAGTAATCCATATCGTACTGGTGTCTGCCAAATCATTGCCCACCTGGTTCCCTGCCTTCACCAAGTGCAAATGGGCATCTTTGACCGCTCTTAATGGCGAAGCTTGATTCTGGCTTGCATGCCTTCCGATCTCAACTTCTATTCCAGTTATAGTCGCTGTAATGGGAATACTGAACCCAAAATTAGAAGCCCTAATATAGTTTGCTTGGGCAAACACTGCAGAATTGGACGCGGCCGAGGCAACCGCCCCTCCAACACTCTCAACCCCTGTTACGTTATACCAATTCCAAGAGCCTCCTACATCATCTATTGCCACACTAGGATAGGAACTCACGCTTTGAGCAGAATTGTCAGCCTTGACGTTGGTTGGCAACATGGAAAAGGTTCCCGCCACCAACTGAGCAAGCAGCATCACAAGGACTGCAACACCAAGGATTCTGATTGCTTTCATGTTCACCCCCCTTTGCTCGGTAGTCCTGCCTTGCCCCCCTCGGACTGTGGCTATCGAGTGGCGTGTATGCGGAAATTCGATTGGGATAACTGCCTGGATAGTAGCACACAGGCAAGGAGGGTGTCTACCTCCCTCATGGCCTGTTCGGTCCCGATTCAACAGAGCGGTCATCTCGTCCAGTTCCCAGGGATAGCGCACATCTTGGGGGTCTCTTAGTTGTCGCTCATCCTTGACTGGCAACCTCGCCATCGGTCTGTGAACTGAGTCTCTCGTGCGGCAGTAGTGCCATCTCCTTGATCGAATCCTTGGCTGGCGGGATGTGGACACCCATGCCGTACATCGTGAACGGGTCTAGTGCTCGGTTGAGACCAAGCATGAACAGGCCAATTGCCTTGTCTCGCTCCATCAGGCTGTCTTCGCTTCGACGTCCAGTGGCGGCAGTGTTCTCTTCCTCTGGGCTCGGTCTGCGGGGTACAGGGCAGTGTCAAGCCACTTGCACCATATCGTAGTACAGAACCACGCGCGCCTCATTCTGGTCGTCCATCCCAACTCACAAGCGCGTTTGCAGTCAGGGCAGATATGGTTTTGCTCAATGCTTAGGCCCATGCCGTCTTCTCCTACAAACAAGCACTAGGACGACGGCCAGGGATGCGGTTATCACTGCCGCAATCAGGCCGATAACGTGTATCTGAACCACCATCTCTCTATCCCTTGGAGCACTGGCCTTCTACGGGGACCAGATGCTCGTCATGGCATACCAAGCACACCGGGACTTCGATCAGGAATACTGGTCTTTCCTCACTCAATGCCCACAACTGATGACATCCGGTGCATCTCCATCCGGCCTCAGTTTGGTATAGAATCTGTCCACACATCGGGCAGTAGTAGGTCATTTCCGGAACTCCCCAAACCACTCCCTGAAAGCCTCTGCCCGGAGCACAACAAGGTGCATTCCGTTGTTCTCCATGAGGCTGACCAGGGGCAGGGTATTCGGTTTGGCATTGGTCTCAGCCTGGACGACTGCAGATCTCAGCCACTTGGGCAGTTCTTCCGTGCTCTTGTTCTCCACGGAGGCCCACGGATTCTCTTTGTTCGGAATGAAGCCATCAGGCACGTTGGTTCCTTTCTCGGTGTTTCTCTCACCGCCGAGGATCTTCATGGCTAGGCGCTCGTGGTGCTTCCAACGCTTATAGACAGACATGGTGTGAATACCCCCACCAGCCAAAGAAACCTGTCGTGGTTCCTGCCAGTCTGCCTCTCAAACCTCTGCGACCCATCCAGTCTGCTGGTGTCGCCCTATACAAGAAAAGGCTGATCCAATGGAGGCACCAGCGCATCGACTGTGGACAATCAGGAACTCGTTCACCGGAAGGGAGCAGCCTCGCCTTAACCCCGTATACCCTCGTCATGTCACTTCTTCCGAGACTTGGTGTCCTTCTCGGGCTCCTTGGTCTCAGTCTGGGGTACGATCGCCGCGCCGGCACTCGCCAGCATCTCGTCTCGGGTCCTCACCGGATCGAGGATGATTGACCTCTGCAGAGGTGTCGCTTGGTCCATGAACTCCTTGGCCTCTCCGTCGAAGGCAGGGGCTACGGGTATCGTCCCAACTATGATGTGCTCGGGTACATCCACGTCTCCTACCAAGTCCTCGGGGCCAAGGTCTTTCGCGGTGACTACTGAGCCTTGGGCTGAAACAGTTTCAACTTCCACAGGTCCCTCATTGCTGCCGACAGAGACGCCAACCACGGAAGACTGATCGACTGTCTCCGACCGTGAGCCCTCGACCAGTTCCGGTGTATCCTTCCCGGCTTGGCCTTCAACTTGGCCCTGGTTCTGCGGTTCTCCTGTGCTCTCAGTGAGTGGCTCAACGCTCTCCTTTCTCTGCTGTGCTGCCTCTAGCATTGCGGTGGCCGACTGTCTGGTGACTTCCAGGATCATCTGGCGCTCGGATGGGAAGATGCCGCGCTCCTTGTAGCACTCACCGGTGTCATGCCGGTAATACTTCGCGATCTCTCCATCGATCTTCTTGGTGACTTCGACATCGCGGTACTGGTAGCCGTTCCGGATGGTCTCCGAGGTAGCCTTCAGTCGGGCTTCGACTTCCTTCTGTTGTGCCTTGATCTGGCCGGTGACTCCCTTCAGTTGATCTTCAAGGCGTCCCAGTTCCCCGATGTCCTTGGCCTGCTTGTCTCCGAGTTCCAGTCTCTCCTTGTCCGTGAGGATGCATTTCAGGCTTTCTGTGATGACCTCTTCCTTCAATGGTGTTCTCCTTTCACATGATTCGGGTGTGCGTTCGGTAGTAGTGCAACAGTCCGAGCCAAGACTCGAAGGCCCGGGAGTGGTCCGGCTCGTATTTCCGACCTTCGCAGTGCGAACAGACGATCTTGCCATCTCGGATCCGGTACTCTTCCTGGTGGTGTCCTGGCCCAACGGCGATATCGCAGATGGAACAGCGAGGATGGTCCTTGTCGCTATCGCTGCAGAACGAACACCCACTCATCGTCTTGCCTCAGAACGGCAACTCCTTGTAGAGAAGGCGGTACTCCTTCGTCTTTGACTGAGCATCTTCAAGCTCCTGAACCTCTCCAGCTTTCACGAGTTCTCGCAGTCGTTCCCGCAGAACCTTCGCGTTCTCTTCCAGTCCCAGTAGGTCCTCAAACTTCACCTGCCCGTTTTCTCCGAGGTAGTTCACGATGCGCACTCTCAGGGGCGTGGTCTTGGCATCGAACTCAGCGACCTTGGTGGGGTCAATCCAGACGAACTTGGTGGACACCTGCTGCGCTCTGTTGGTGTTGGGGTTGACTGAAGTGTCGAAGATCACCCTGTAGCTCAGGGGCTTGGAGTAGGCAGTGTCGTTGGCCTTCTGGTGAGTGACCAGGATGGAGGCCTCGGACTGGCCGATGTCCTGTTTCTTCTCCACACGCCACACCGATCTGCCGGCATTGGTGACATAGACCGAGCCATAGGGCGTCTTCTTGCCCTTAGCAAAGAACTTGCCCATCTGATCCTTGGCCTCGTGGGTGATGACCAGGGATGTCTTACCGAGGCTTCTGAGTGCCAAGAAGAATGAGCTTGAGATAGCCTGGGTCGTGATGTCTCCACCTGCAGCCATGCCCATGGAGTCCACCACGATGAGGCCGATGTTGTGATCCCTGACCTCTTTGGCTACTGTGTCCAGGTCATTCATCAACGACACTGAACATCGCAGGTAGCGCAAGGTGACACGCTCCAGGCCATGTCCTCTCTGCAAGTAAGCCAGTCGCCGTGTGAAGGTGTTCTGGTCCGTCTCGTAGTCAAGCCATAGCGTCTGGCAGAGGTTCTCCGGCGTCGGTGGCAGAAGTCCTAGCTTCCTGGCGTCGATCCACTTGTCGCCTATCCTCGCAGCCATGCAGAGCACCATCGCCAGATAGCTCTTGAGGGATCCACCTTCACCAAAGAGAACAGTGATGTCTCTCAGTGGCAACACAGGCTCGACCAAGAACTCCATCGGTGGCACTGGTGTGTCAGAGCTTATTTCTATGGATGGCTCGGACATGGCAAGACATGCCTGGACTGCCTCGGCTACGTATTCCACCATCCGTGTCCACTCAGCCACGTTTTTCTCTGGGTTCTTCCGAGCCAGCGTCTGGCCTACGAGGTCGACCGACTTCTGGTAGGTAGGCTTGAAGGCTGTCGAATGTAGCAGCTTGCGGAAGTCTGGTGGCCCGAGCGTCACGACAATGCGTCCTGTGATCGAGGCGTCAGTCGAGTGCTCTCTGAGTTGGGTCACTTCGATGCGAACTTCCGGCCAAGTGAACTGGAACCATGAGCGTCCGTACTGTGCGACTGTCGGTGTGCTCAATTCGTTCTCCCTAGCAGATCCAGATCGATCGTCTGAGGGGGTCTAGGAATCGCAACTGTCGGCCTTGTCGTTGGTGACTCATCTTTGATGGCGAGACGAGCCAGATCGAGATCGTCCACCTGCTCAGGCTCCGTGTCCAGGTCTTTCCACAGGCGGTTGTAATACAGTCCTCGCTCGTACCGCATACGCTTCTCTTCGGCTATATCCAGGGCACGTTGCCTCTCTGTCTTCGGGAACCTCTCCCTGTAGACGTGGCGCAGCCGCAGGGGCTCGAACAGACGGTCCCAGTCTGGCATCGTCTTGTCGCTCTCTGTCGCCATCATAGGATAAAAAGGGGGGGGCTACCCTTCCTTCGGGAGCCACTGAGCCCAGTGCTTGATGTCCGATGGAATGCCGCCTTTGGCCACGAGCGTAGCGAACACTGCATCCACGGCGTCCTTGGGCGATCCGGCAAACTGCTCACCAGCTTTGAGGTCAAGTAGCTTGTTCATCGCAGCCTTGCTGGTCACCTGCATCTGGCTCATCAGGAACTGGAACTGGCTAGGCAAGAGACTGTCGGGCACTGTGTAGGCTGGCGCTGTTGGTTCTGGCTTTGGCTCCGGCTCACCAAACGACAACTGATCTGCATTGGTTGAGAGAGGGGGCTGAGTGCCATTGTGCGTCTGGGCGTCTGGCTGAACAACCGGCGATTGGCCCTGGTCGTCCGTAGCTCCTGCTGTCTGCGAAGAGACTGGATGCGACTCACTGGCTGGTGTGTCAGACGTCGGGGGGGCACCCGTCGGTGCCCCCTCCCCAACCTCAGAGAATGATGTATCAATTGTGGTTTCAGTGGACTCTGTGTCCTTGAAGGTGAACTGGAATGCTGCTCTCAGAGCATGCTTCTCGGCGCGGTTCTGTGCCATCTCCGAGGGGAACTTGTTGATGATAGGGTGTCTGGCGCCACCACTCTGGGCAATGGCCTCCATCTCTTTCTTCCGAATTCCACCATACCGCGAGAACTCAGCCACGTGACCTTTGACCAGCCTCTTGACCATGCACTCATCTACGATGTCCTCCGGCACATATCCGAGGGCTGTCTTGACCTCTGGGCTGGTCACCGGCTTGTGGGTACATCCAAGGTAGTCCCCGGTCTCGGTGGCCTTTCTCCGGTAGGCGTCCAGGCCGACAAGGGGATTGCCACCGAACAGAACGACCTCATGCCTCAGAGGATCGAGGCCGTAGGTGGCACAGTAGACGACCAGTGCCCTGATCTGGCCTGCGGTGGGGGCCACGGCTCTGCCGTTCTGATCCAGACAGAAACCGAAGTTGGCTTTCATGGCGATGTCGAATCGCTCCTGCATGGCGGTCTCACCGATCACCATGAGCGCAGTTGAGTCAAGCTGTTGCCCTTGCGTTGACACTCCCATTCTCCTTTCTATATTCCTGGCCACTGCCGGATGTAGCTGCTGGCCAAGTTTGTATTGCTCTGTAGGGCTGAGGACTCTGACGAACTGCTGGTGATCCGGATTGCCCGGGCAGATGACCTCGCAGTTGTCTCCCTGTCCTCGGAAGCTGAGGGCATTCCCACAACCGCAGTTGTGGGTCCTGACATAGTGCTGTGCCTCCGTGCTATTCATTTCATGTAGGTGGGGTCTGCTGGGCTGGCTCTTCGTTGGGCTTCTGCGAGTCCCCTGCGTCCGTAGCTGGTGGGCTTGATATCTCGCTCCCGGTCAAGGGTCGTGCGTCTACTTGGTCTTCCGGCTTTGGCCATGTTATCGGCGTCTTTCCTTTCCAATCAAATAGGTTCTCCACAATGTCAGGGCATTGCTCGTAGAACCGGATGGCCAGTGAGACAAGGTGGCTAGGATAGATGGTGCTGCGCAGAAGGGTACGTTTGAGTTTCTCTGTCTGACTCTTGGCTCTAGCTTCAAGGAATCCGACTTGAGACTGAGGCAGTGAGTAGGTGGCTTTGACTGTCGTGACCGGGTTCGCTGGACGGGGCATGCGCACCTCCTAACGGACTATTTGGAACTAGTGGACTATTTGGAATAGGAATATTATCTTATCCCTGTCGCCACTTGTCAATATCTTCAGCGACTAGTTGGCTGACTTTTCGTTCTATTCTACTTAAACCCCACGGATGGGTATTGACAACTGGCCTGACATGAGGTATTATTGGCGACGGAATCGACCCCGAAACCGGTGGTGGTAGGAGGGCAGGCATGAGCAAACCGAGAACGTATTCCAGCGAACCTCTGCGAAATCCGGACGTCGGCGTCCGGGTCAAAAAACTCATGGAAGAGAAGGGTTGGTCTCAAGCTGATCTCATGCGTGCAGCAGGCATCTCGCGGAGTGAGGTTTCCCGAATCTCTGCTGGGGTGCGTAGTCCATCCTGTAGTATCATGCAGCAGATCGCAGCAGCCCTCGGGGTATCAGTAGACTACCTTATAGCAGGTGGCAGCAAGCAAGCCGCTGAGAATGTAGCGCCGGACATCGTAGACTTCCTGCAGAAGTATTGGGGCCGGCTTGACAATAGCGACAAAACGCTATTGCGTGTAACCATAGGGCACCTTCAGCAAAAGGTTCAGGATCAAGACAAGAGGGACTTAGTAGCCAAGTAGCATGGTTCTGGCGCTATTTAGCAACAGACGAATTTGGATCCCTTAGTCCAGGTTCAATTCCTGGCTCGGCAGCCAGGTTCATCCCCCCGGTCAACCGCCTTCCCAACCTGGCCAGACTCCACGACTTTCTCCTGCAGAAGCGGCGGACCGACCGCACCAAGCGATCTGACAAGGGATTCAAATCGGACCCAACGACTAATGCTGCAGAGGGGACGCAGCGAGACTTAGAGTGTAGATAAAGACGATTCCGGGGGACGCTGAACCACTACCCGTACATGGTCACTTGGGTAGCGGGGAGTCAATAGTGAAACCGACCTTTCGAGGTCGGTTTTTCTTTTTCCCGGAAACGGAGTCGGGTCCGAATCTGCAGCACTTGGGAGGTAGGCGATGGATTGGATACTCTTCGGCTCCCTATGGTTCGTGGAGGTGGTGTTTGTTCTCTCCATTGCTACTCTTCTGGACGTGTCAGACAGGAGACAGCAAGCCAGCATTTGACTTTGAAAGGAGGGCGAAGGTGATCCTGCAGCCAGCCACAAGACAGGGCTCTCAGTTTCACCTTGCGCCAAATTGAGATCATGGCAGAAGAAAAGAAGACAGAGCACGAGTCAAAACAGGAACCACAGCAGAGCAGCAGGAAGACCGGCAAGGGCGGGGGCCACACCATCCCCGTTCAGATGTTCTAGATCTCCTGTTCTCCGGCAAACGCTCTGCCGCCACATCGGCAGAAGCTGTCTCGCGACCCTCTTTCCCCCCTTGATCCCAATCCCCCTCATCCTGAGGCGAGTCTACGACCAAACCCCCGGCAGAACGTCTCCTCCTGCACTCTCGCCCTCCTTCCGCCACCGTGGTGCATACCCTTGCGGATTCGCGGTGTTCAGAGCGATACTTGGTGTATCAACCGATCAGCCGGTTTCCCCATAAACAACTCCGAACAAACATGAAGAACGTGCGGATCTACGGCATGGCCCCTTTCGACATAGCAGTCATTCACGGCGGCCCCGGTGCCCCTGGAGAAATGGCTACGGTAGCCAGGGAGCTTTCCAAACGTCATGGTGTTCTGGAACCGCTTCAAACAGCGTCAACCTTGCAGGGACAGATTAGTGAACTGGAAACCATCCTGAAACGGAACGGCCAACTCCCCGTCACACTCGTTGGACACTCCTGGGGAGCCATGCTGAGCTTCATTTTCGCAGCTCAGTGCCCTTCACTCGTGAAGAAACTCGTACTCGTCAGCAGCGGTGCGTTCGAAGACAAATACGCAGAACGCATTTCGGCCACTCGGCTGAGTCGTCTGACAGATGAGGAGATAGTAGCAGTAGACTCCCTGTCAAGGACTCTTGACGAACCAAATGCCACAGACAAGAACCGAGTCTTCGCTGAACTTGGCAACCACATGTCCAGGGCCGATTCCTTCGATCCTCTGCCCTACGAGAGTGATATCATCGAGCGTCAATACGACATCTACCGGAGTGTCTGGAAAGACGCTCAGGAAATGAGAACCAGCGGGAGGCTCCTGGCCCTGGGCAGACAGATCCACTGCCCGGTGCTGGCAATTCACGGAGACTATGATCCTCATCCCGCCGCAGGCGTCAGAACTCCACTGTCCAGTGTACTGAAGGATTTCACCTTCATCCTCCTGGAGAAGTGTGGTCACCGCCCCTGGATTGAGAGAGCCGCCAGGGACAGGTTCTATGGCATCCTTGAACAAGAGTTGGGCTGACAGAACAGACCTGCCACTGGCACGAGCCGCTCTGTGATGCTAGACTTCTTGGGCTAGGAAGACAGAAGTGCATGGGCATGCGTATGCCAAACCTGGGAGTGCTTCTCACATCGCTTGCGGTTGGCGTCTTGGCCATTTGTCTGGAGAACGTGGCTGTGGCGGCCATCTGCTTCTCGATTGCTGCATTCTACACCGCGCTGATCTTGTGGCAGTGGAGGCACCGGAGGAAGAAAGGGTGAACCACAAAAGCCACAAGCCCTGATCGGGCTACAGGAGGATAGATATGCGTCTTCCAAAACCGCTCGTCGAAGGACGGAAAACAGAGAGGATGTCCAATGCATCCTTTCGGATGATGGTGCTCTTTTTCGACATCATCGATTTCTTCTACCCGCATGTAGCCACGCGCGTCACGCGGTTTGGCATTGGTGAAGGAATGACTGTTGTCGACTATGGTTGCGGCCCCGGCAGGTACACCATCGCCTTCGCAGGCCTTGTCGGAGAAAAAGGGAAGGTATACGCCCTCGACATTCACGCACTCGCTATAGAGACGGTCAAGAGGCGAGCGGCCAAACGCAGCCTGAGAAACGTTCAGCCTATACTGATAGAAGGATACAGCAGCACGCTTCCTGACGAGACTGCGGATGTGGTGTGTGCCATTGACATGTTTTTCATCGTCAAGAGCCCTACGGAGTTCCTGGCCGAATTGAAGAGGATAGTCAAAAGGAGTGGTACGCTGGTCATCGACGACGGGCATCAGCCTCGCAGCGTAACCAAACAGAAGATCCTTGACTCGGGACTATGGGACATCTTCGAAGAGACGCCGGACCACTTGAAGTGCAAGCTACAGCGAGACTGAGGCCTTCTCGTTCGCTTGCGAGAGCCGAGTCACGCCCACGAGTCACCCTTGAGACTATGTGGGAGAGACATACTGCACCCTGGCGTCGCCGTTGACACGATAGCCTGCCCACCCATCAGTCGCTTTGTTTGGGCCCACCGTGCACCCCAATCATCAGCCACGTGCCATCCTGCTTCAGATACACTTCAGTCCAGCGACCCTCCACGACCCGAGTCTGGTCACCGTCACTCGAAAGGACGGCGATGTAGTAGTAGTGGGCAATGCCGACTCTCCCCTCATAGACTTCCACGCTCATCGGGCGGAGATCATAGCTGACAATTCGTGCCGGATCAGAAGATGCTGACTTCACTGCGTACTCGCGATCGTGTGGGATGGGACTGCAGGTCTCCCATCCCACATAACGAGGGTGCAACGCCTGCCTGATCGCCTCCGCGTCCTTCCGAACGCACATTACCCAGAGCTCATCAACCCTCTTCCATAGCACCTGCTGCTCGGGAGTGAAGTGGCTGACTTCCGAATTGTCGCTCATGATCGCCTCCAAGAAGGTTGCATCTCCCGCCCGGCGAGAAGCCCTACCACACCAAACTCCAACCGGATACCCACGGGCAGGTCCACAAGTGCCTAAGAAGAACCACCCGTTTCAGGAGACACCTCGCACCCTGAAAAAGGGCTCTACCACTTCTTGGTATCTGGCGTTGGCTCTTGACTGGAGGACGCAAAGCCAGTCCCTCCGCACTTCGGACAGCTGACAAACCCCTTGCGCTTGCTTTCGGCACAAACCTTGCACGTTCCAATAACCACCCAGGATTCATTGCGCGAATCACCAGTACCTTTGCATGCGGGACAGGCCACCTCTCGCTTCCCGCCGCAACGGGGACATTCCGCTTTGTCTTCGCCCACAGTCATCCCTCCTTTCAGCCCGAATCGCTCGTCAACCGAGATTCGCAATGCTCAATCCGCTTTATCCGAAGACAGATTATATGTGATCCTAGCCATGTGTACTACCCCCGCGGTCACTCGGACTTTCAAGAGACATGCTACGTCAGTTGATCCATCCCGGATGGCACCGTGTCCACAGGCGTATCCACCGGGGACTACTACTTGACAGCGCGCACCAGAGCGAAGTCGAGGGCGCCCTTCATGTGCATCATCGCGCCAGCCGGCCTGAAGATATTCCCGTCAAAGCTGGCCAACAGATCCTGATCCCCACGCTTCTCGAGAATGAAGCGGGTTTCGAAGAAGTGGACTCCCATCGGTATGCTGCCCACCCCATGTTGGTCAAAGGCAAAGCGCTCTGTGGCCGATCTCTCCCGGGAGAACCCCGCATCTGAGACCAGTGTATACAGCTCTGGCCCGGTATAGAACCGATAGGCGGGATGAGTCAGTTGGAACGACTCGGTCAGAGCTGTCCTCAATTCCGGATCGGCGGGGGCCTCATATTCGCAAAGTATCAGCCTGCCGCCCTTCTTTAGCACACGCTTCGTTTCCTTCAGAGCAGCGAGCGGATCGGGAAAATGATACAGGCCCAGGACACAGAAGACCATGTCAAACACTGCACTCTTGAAAATGAAACCCTCTCCTTCCGAATGCATAGCCGAGGCATGGCCAGTCTTTCCCTTGACCAACTTGGTCTGCGCCAGTCTCACCATAGCCGTGGATCGATCCAGACCGATGGCATGCCCTTCCGGCAGCGCCTCTGCAACAAGCTGCAGCAGGCAGCCTGTGCCCACAGCTACATCCAGGACTCTCTCGTTTCCTTTGAGAGATGCCATGTTCAGAACCTCAACGTAGAGCTTGGCCGTAGCATCTGACTCAGCCCACATCCTGTCTATCTGCAACGCCCTGCGGTAGGTGATATCAGGTTCATAGATGATGTCGATACCGCCTCCTTGTTGAACTCGCGTCCTGGCGCGGCTCGTTTCCGTGTCGCTTATAGCATGGCCGTTTCTATCATGTCAATGGCCACCTTGGCTAGCCAGCCGGCACGAGTTCGGACGCATAAGACGATGTCCAAGAACCATGATACGAGGCTGCCGGTACTGGCTCGCGACCAGCCAAAGAGGAGACTCTCAGCCCAATGGAGTGACCTGACCCTCATACGCTCCAACGGGCCTTTGACTGGCACGCAAATTGTTGTAGAATTAACCAGCGTCAGTTTCTGGCTCCGCGTTCCCCGATAGCTCAACGGTAGAGCGGGCGGCTGTTAACCGCTAGGTTGTTGGTTCGAATCCAGCTCGGGGAGCCAACTTCTTCCGTCTTATGTTCACTGTCTACGTCCTTGTCAGGCAGTCTTGTGCCAAGCTCTACATTGGTCAGACCGAGGACCTTTCCCGCCGGCTCACCGAACACCAAACGGACATGGCTCGCCACACCCGTGGAAGGGGGCCATGGGAGCTTGTACTCACCGAGCACTACCCCTCAAGAGCCCAGGCCATGCATAGGGAAAAGTCCCTGAAGAGCGGCCAGGGGAGGCAGTTCATCAAAGGATTCCTCGCACGTAGAGCGGGTCCGCCTGAAGTGAAGCGGAAGAATAGCAGATCACTTGCTTGCTGTTCGCCATAAGTTGGTGACCATCCCCCAATACTTGGCATCAGGGATACTGACCTGCGTCTTCTGGCCTGTCAGGCACAGACATCACCTTGAATACCGCATCCGTGGTTCTGTATACTGATCGAAGTAGTCCAATGGGAACACCGTGACAGCACTTGTCTTCCTGGCTTTCTTCGTATTGATCTAGCGAAGGAGGGTTGACTATGAAAGCCGCACGCTCCCCCCGCCCTATTGAACGCAACATAGCCATGGAACTGGTCCGCGTTACCGAAGCGGCCGCCCTGGCTGCCGCCCGTTTCCTCGGGATGGGCGACAAGAACCTGGTAGACGGGGCAGCCGTGTCCGCCATGCGTTACATCCTGGACCATGTTCGAATGGATGGCATCGTGGTCATTGGAGAGGGGGAGAAAGACGAGGCCCCCATGTTGTACATCGGAGAGCGGATTGGAGACGGCTCGGGTATGCACGTTGACATAGCCGTTGATCCGGTCGATGGCACTACTCTGGTCGCGAGGGGTCTTCCCGGGGCTATCTCTGCCGTGGCGCTCTCAGCCAGGGGAACGATGCATTGCCCCAGGCAGCTGGTATATGTGAACAAGATTGTCACGGGACCCGAGGCCAAGGACGTGGTGGATATTGACGCGTCGGTGGCGGACAACTTGAAGAACATCGCCAAAGCCAAGAAGAGGAAGGTATCAGAACTCACGGTGGTGGTTCTGGACAGGCCGCGCCACGAGCAGTTGCTCTCTGAGATCAGGAGTGCCGGCGCCCGCATCAAGTTGATCTCCGATGGTGACGTCGCCGCCAGCATACAGGCCGCCTTGCCCGAAACAGGAGTTGATGTGCTCATGGGAATCGGAGGCACGCCTGAGGGAGTCCTCTCCGCTGCCGCCATATGCTGTATTGGGGGCGGCATTCAATGCAAAGCCTGGCCCCGTGATGAGAAGGAAAGAGCGGCAGCCATAGCCGACGGGGTCAATCTGGACAAAGTCTACAAGACAGAGGACCTCGTGAACAGTGAAGACGTATTCTTTGCTGCCACCGGCGTCAGCAGCGGCGAGATGCTAAAGGGAGTGCGTTATTCCAGCGGCAAAGCCCAGACACAGTCTCTGGCAATGCGCTCGCGTTCCGGCACTATCCGCTGGATTGATTCGTGGCACAACTTCGAACGACTGGACAAACTCAGCTCTGTTGAGTTCCATTGAGAAGCCGGCTAAGACTGAAGCGGGCATCTGCCTTCTCGCTGAGCCTGTATGATTCCAGGCCTGCATCACGCACCGCTCATAGTCCACCATTGGCCACCTCTCAATCCAAAGTGGGGTTGACAGGTCGAGACTTGGCGTAGGGTCTATGGCAGTGTCAACATTCTTGTGCGAATTGGGGCAAGGGGTTCTCCCTACGGTGCTGGTTCAGATGGCTTATCACGCCGTATATGATGCGATTGACGCTGTCGGCATTGGTGAAGCAGCTCATGCCTGACCAAGTAGAGGCACTCTCAGCCGACGTTGAGCGGCGCCTGGGCGAAACGTTTAGCTGCGGATGTGGTACTCGGTAAGAAGGTAGTTCTCCACCGCCGAGAGTTGCAGAAACTTGTTGGCATGCAGGCCAACCTTGATCATGTTGGGGATCATCTTCAACGGCCCGCCGAAGTAGCGTACCGGGTTGGTGACATCCCTACGCTTGAGACAATGCTCCTCGACGATGCCGTCTAGTGGCGGCGAGCCTTCAACGATGACCGAGTCCACTACGTTGCGGATGTAATTCCACAGCGGGTGCACCTTGAGCGCTATCTTGGGCGTGTGATGCTCAAACCATTCATGCATGAACTGCTCATGGCTCAGGCGGGGGTTCTTCTTCATGAGCGTCAACATGACAATCCCCGGAGATGCCTCGCAGTCCTTCCAATCCTTGGTACAGGCCCTTGGCGTGGATTCCGTCACCTGGTAGCCGGCCACACTCCAGCCCAGGCCGGTCATCTCTGTCTGCCACTGCTGGGCGCGGTCGGCCCGGCCATCCCAGACAGATATCATCGCCAAGTGGTTCCTCTTCAGAGGGAGAACCGTCAGCCTTGGCTTCTTGGGTTCGGTGAGATCGACCTTGAGCTTCTCCGAATTCAGTTGAAGCAATCGAGCTGCCAGCTTGTCCAAGACCTGAGACTTCAGTGTTGGAAGATCGACTTGGGCAGGAGGTCGCATCAGGAAAATGTATTTGGCCACAATTCCTCCTTGAAGCGAGCGCTTCGGGACACGATTCGCAAGTGACTACCCGTCAGGTTGAGTGCGCGTCTTCTTCAGTGCCTTGTCCAGGCAAACCACAATGCCCCAACTGAGATAGACAGCGGCGGCCTCCGTGAACACCACGAGCCCGACGAGTACATACATGACCCATATCAGAGGCCACAGAGCGGTGATGATGACCTCTCCGACTCGCTGACCAACGGTACTACCCAAGATGCACCTCTACCTCGATCAAGATTCTAGAGCGGGCAGCGGGGCCAAGTCAATTCCGGCTGTGAGGTCTTCACAGTTCCCTCTTGCGTGCCTGTGACGAAGCTGATCAACCCCAGTGTATTGGCCATGCTTTTCCGCGCCTGATACGAAATCCACTGTACATGCCTTTGGAGTAGCTTCATGGTCATGAAACCCCTGATCAAGTACGACCAACCCCCTTGATCCCCCACGCTTGGGGGGAGACTAGAGAATTGGGGGACACCCCCAAACCCTCGGCAGGAGGTTTCTCCTGCACCTCCTTTTGGACACTCATGCCAGAAGGCCGCCTGATTCCAGATCACCAGCGACATCCACCAGGTCGAGTTCTTCCAGCTTCCTTCTCGTTTGCCGGCCGGTAACAGCATCCCAACCCCGGAGCTGGTAGTATTCTCCCTTGATCCGCTCGAACTCTGCCCTATCCACTGTCATCCCCTTCCTGGACACGGGATTGCCATCAGGGCCGGGCACCAGCATCTCTGGATTGAGGACATCGAACTTGAGCGGGGTGGTGAAGTTGTATTCCGGCAAGGCGTCGCTCCGGCGGCCCCGATGACCTTCGCGGGCCAGAATGGCCCTCTGGAGGTTGAAGACCCTTTCGCCGATGCGAGATAGACCACTCTCATCGATCTCCTGTCCGGTGACGGCCGAGAAGAAGCGGCTTTCCAGAGACGGGTCACCGACGTGGTCATCGGTGGAAAACGAAGTGAGTACCGGCCACGCATAATCACACAGCACCAGGCATTCCGCCGCGTACTGCCGGTCCTGGATGGCTTTGGCTGCCAGGGCTTTGCCATCGTAGGACGAGAGGTCAGCCGCAGCCTCGTTGCCGAAGAACCGGGCGGAAACGTTGCGAAGAACTGTCCCGGAGACGTAGGCGCCTTCCAAGCGCTGAACCCAGCCCAGCCACTGCATCACCGGTATGCTCGTCTTGTGAAGCTGCTGGATGGGCATCCTCACCTCGGTGGCATACATAAGCCCATTCACGATGTAGGTGCGGCCGCCGTATTGGTCCACCTGATGCGCCTTGTGCAGCAGGTCGCCGATCTTGTCCCTGGTCCCTCTGCCGACGGCGTCTGCCGCCTTCTCTATCCCCTGAGCCAGCAGGTCACCAAAGCCTTCTCTGTGGGCAATCTGGCGAACCAGCGCCTCGGCATATTCCAGGCTGCCGCTCTTCGAAAGGGGCAGGCCGGTCTCCTGCTCGGTGAGAAGTCCCTCTCTGTGGCACCTGGATAGCCAACTCATGATCACATGAAGGGCCATGGTATCGATTCCATAGTTGTCGCAGAGCTTGGTCACCTGGAAGGGGACATCGCCCTCCTGGCCCTGGCCATAGTATTGCGCCGCCCGGATCTGATAGAGGAGTGCCGACTGGCAGAAGTATTTTCCTTCAGTACCATCGCTCGCCTTCCAGGCAATCCTTCCGCATAGTCCGGGACAGCCCCAGCAACTGTCCCGCCTGGTCTTGCCCGGCGTGGTGAAGTAGTCGGCGTTCCTGTTCCCCTGCAGGTGAGAGTAGTAGCGGACCAGATCGCGCAGCCTGTCGGGGTGGGCAGCAGTCAACTGGGTGTCGCCCTTCACAACTGCAATCGCCTTGAGACGCTTCGATCCCATGACGGCGCCGAAGCCGCTGCTGCCGCTGGAGTCCTTGTCCGCCAGAACACTGGCCATGACGACCATGTTCTCTCCTGCCTGACCGCAGGCCACCACGTTGACAACCCCTCCCAACTCGGCCTTTAGATGCTCTCTCGTTTCGATGGCGCCCTTGCCCCACAGATGCCCCGCATCACGGATCTGGGCTTCATTCTGGTTGACCAGGAGATGGACCGGCTTCTCGGATCGGCCCTGCACGATGATGCCATCGTATCCGGCGGACTTCAGCGTGACTCCCCAGGTGCCTCCCAGGTTGCTGTAGCAGAAATGCTCCGGGTTCGTGGCCGGGGACTTCCCGCAGACCTGCCACCTCGCGCTACCGAATCCGGCAAAGCCGGCCATAGGCCCGGTGAAGAACGTCAGACGGTTTTCCGGATCAAGCGCGCTGACCTTTGGCGAGACCTCATCCCAGTGAACTTTGGCCGCCAGACCCCGGCCGCCGACAAAGGAAGCATAGTCAGAGGTGGGGACCGCCGATGTTCGACCTGATGTCAGATCGACTCTCAGGATTCTGCCGGCGTAGCCATTCAAGTTGGACATCTTCTGGTTCCCCCGGATACGGCCCATTGTGGCAGTGGATGTGGGCCAAAGTCAATGCACTTCGTACGGTTCCTCAGAGACGTCCGTCTTGCCTGCGATATAGGTCACATACACCGGTGCCCACCGCGTGGATAATTAGATTTGGCTACGAGAGGTCACCCCCCTTTCCAAGCTAGAAAAGCCCACCTGAGAAGGTGGGCTTTCTTCATGTCCCGCAGCATCAGTGCCGCGCCGCCCCAGAAAGGAGAAGGATTCACTTGTGAGCGTGCGGCGGTTGTCTGGCCCGGTGCCGACAATCGCTTCACATCTTCCTCCACTTGTCCCGGTTGACCAGGCCAATCACCCCGAAAACCAGCCCGATCACTAACAGCGGCAGGGCGACCACGTACGATACGTCCGATCGCAGGAATATCAGCAGTTCGGCGGTTCCCGCAACCAACATCACAACACCCATGAAGAAGAAGGCGCGATGGTTCGGCTGCTGTGCCCTTCCCCCTGCCTTCTTCTTCAAGCTCACCAGTATCGCCAGAAGGCCCAGCGTCAAGACTATGGCCAGCAGAGCAGTGGAAACCCAAACCCACATGCGACTCCTTGCTTTCCCACACGGTAGTATACTTCAATCCACTGCGGCGGCAACAGTGCGTCGATCGTCGGCGGGCCACAAAGCCGACACCGCCACCCGGCCGTCCTTGCAGCCAGATACCTCTGGAAAGTATGATGACTGGCGAATCATCCCGCAACGAGACGGAGGTGCAGCGATCCCACAGGTGATGGTTGGCGACCTCAACATGTACTACGAGGTCCACGGCAAAGGAGAGCCACTCCTCCTGATATCAGGGCTGGGGAACGACTTGAACGGCTGGGCCTTTCAGGTCCCGGAGTTTGCCAAGAAGTACTGCGTCACCGCCTTCGACAACCGGGGCTCCGGTCGTACCGATGCTCCGGACCAACCATATTCTATCGCGATGATGGCTGAGGACACCGCCGGGCTAATGGATGCGCTGAGCATCGAAAAGGCCCATGTGCTGGGCGTCTCGATGGGAGGATACATCGCCCAGGAACTGGCCATCAGGCACCCCAGCCGCGTTGAGAGTCTCATCCTGGTGACCACCAGTGTGGGCCCCTATCTGCTGAAGATCTCCATCCTGCAGGCCTGGGCCCGTCAAGCGCTCAGGGACATGAGTCCGATGACGTTCTTTCAAATCCTGCTCCCGTTCATGTTCAACGACGGATCGTTTGAGATTCCCGGGGTGCTGGAAATGGCCGTCGGCACGATAGCCGGGCATTCCTCAACGCCACCCGATGTCCTGGCTCGCCAGATGATTGCCTGCGTCGAACATGATGCACGGGGTCGCATCGGTCAGATAACTGCACCGACACTGGTTCTCGCCGGCAAGGAAGACGTCTTTGTGCCATTTTCGCTGTCTGAAGAACTGGCGGCCAGCATCCCCAACGCCAAGCTCAGGCTCCTTCACGGAGGGGGTCACGGCTTCAACGCATCAATGGCAGACAAGTTCAACCGAGTCGTGCTGGAATTCCTGGAGCAACTTCCATAGGTTCACCCCCGGGATCACCCTCAGATCTCAGCGAAGCCGCCGCCGTGTCGTGCCGCTCGAATGGTGGATTTGCCGCGAAAAGCAGAAAGGTATCATGACCAAACACGCCAGGCCGCAGGCTCTTCAAAGATGTCACCAAGTGGACACCCCCTCCCTGGCCGCCGCACGACCATGGAATGCCCACTCGAGACTAGAAATGACTGGCTCTAGGTTCAGAGTGACTCCGGGGATTGTGCTTGTCTGTTAGGGATTGCCCGACAAGCGGGTCTAGTCTGCTAAGTCCGGAGGTTTGCCGGCAACCACGGCTGGTGCAGTGCCTTCAACAAGCTTGTTGTCATAAGCGAAGCGGCAGATGTCAGCGTCGCTCTGCAGGCACAGCTTCTGCATGAGGCGAGATCTATAGGTCTCGATGGTCTTCGTGCTCAAACCCAGCTCGATCGATATCTTGCTGGACTTGTAGCCACGCGCTATTAGGCACAGCACTTGAAGTTCCCTGTTCGAGAGTGATCCCACCGGTGTCTTCTCGGATCGATTGGCCAGTAGCTGCAGGTTCACTGCGTTCTCTCCCTGGTCCGAGAGATATCTCCGTCCATATCTCACAGTGCGAACCGCACGGTGCAGCTCTGCAGTGGAGTTGCCTTTGGTTATGTACCCCAACGCCCCCGCTTTCAGCGTCCGAACAGCAAATTGCTCCTCAGGATACATCGTGAGCACTAGAATACGAGCATCCGGGTCAACTGACAGAAGCCGCTTGATGGTCTCCAACCCGTCTCTGTGCGGCATACCGATGTCCAGCACGGCCACGTCAGGGCGAACGCGTTCATACTCCTTGACAGCCTCTAGTCCATCCGAGGCCTCAGCCACAACATGTATGTCAGCATCCTCCTCCAATAGGCGCTTAAGCCCCTGCCTCACCAGGCTGTGGTCGTCCGCAATCAGGACGTTTATCACTGCCCACCTCCCAACCCCCTCGTATCGAGGTCCGTCTGAATGTCCCCCAGAGGCAAACGCACGACAATCCGGGTACCCCGGCCTGATCCGCTGGAGACACTCAAACTCCCACCAGCCAAACGCGCCCTCTCGTGCATGCCCAGAAAACCCAGAGTCGACTTGCGCGACAATAGTCCGGCATTAATGCCAATACCATTATCACCTACCGTGAGCACCACCCAGTCACCTTCCTTCTCCAGCTTCACCTCCACCTGAGAAGCCTTGGCATGCCTCCAGACATTGGTCAGTGCCTCCTGAAGCACCCGATAAGCCGCAGTCGCTGTGGGCTGAGACACCTTGATGTCAGCGATGGGCGTATCGACCGGACAAGAAATGCCGGCGCGCCGCTCGAAATCCTCGGCACACCACTCGATAGCCCGTACCAATC
>Ga0315291_10002794_pt1 | contig 22701 bp, 12 predicted proteins | sample YL17G12_20_MG_FD_203070 | JGI IMG/M metagenome (GOLD analysis project Ga0315291, IMG submission 203070) | Sediment microbial communities from Yellowstone Lake, YNP, Wyoming, USA - YL17G12_20 | ecosystem: Environmental > Aquatic > Freshwater > Lake > Sediment | place: USA: Wyoming | collected... | reverse complement strand
GAGAAGAACTCGCTGACGATCTCCTCGTAGCTCCGCGCCGTATCCTCGCCCTCGATGAGGTAGGGCGAACCTTCACCCGAGTCCTCGTGCAGGCGCACCTGAAGGCGGTCCAGGAAGTCACGCACGCTGGCCGGGGTTGCCCGTTCGAAACGCTCCCCGAACTCCTGGCGCACGAGCTCGCGGAGTTGCGCAATGGTTACCATATCGGGGCCGAACTCACGTCAGAACTCCGGCTCGATGAGGCCGTAGTTCCCGTCCTTTCGCCGGTAGATCACGTTCACCTGGTCGGTCTCGGCATTGCGAAACACGAAGAAGTCGTGGCCCACCAGGTCCATCTGGGCGGCCGCCTCCTCTGGGCTCATCGGCTTCACCGTGAAGCGCTTGCTGCGGACAAGCATCGGCTCGAACTCATCAACATCCGCCTCGAGCGCGGCGGCCGACTCGGCCTCCCAGGCATCTTGCGTCTCGGGATGGGTGCGGTAGCGCTCGATCAGCTTGCTGTGCGATTTCTTGATCCGCCTCTCCAGCTTGTCAACCAGGCTGTCGATCGCCGACCGAATGTCAATTGCCCGGCCTTCGCCGCGCACGAGAATGCCGTTTGCGTTTATCACGATCTCGACCACCCGCCACTGCCGTTCCCGTGAGCAGGTGATGTCTACCGTGTCGATGTTCTTCAGCAACTTGCCCAGTTTCTCCAGCTTCCGCTCCGTGATCTGCTTGAGATCGGGCGGCGTTGCCACACCCTTTGCCGTGACGTTGATACGCATCATCACTCCTCAGCTTTCGCGCGGGCGCGCGGAGTATGTGACGGCCGGAGCGTGGCGATCGCCTGCGCCGCAATCCCTTCTCCTCGGCCGGTAAAGCCCATTCCCTCTGTCGTCTTCCCCTTCACGCTGATGCGACCTGCCTCGCTCCCGACCGCCTCTGCCAGAGCCTGACGCATCTTCTCCACATGAGGCGCAAGCCTGGGTTCCTCCGCCATGACCACAACGTCTATGTTCTCGACCTCCATCCCGAATCTCCGGACGGTCTGGCCGACACGCTGAAGCAGGGACAGGCTGTTGATCCCGCGGTAGGCCGGCTCCGAGTCCGGGAAGTGCGTCCCGATGTCGCCCGCCCCGATCGCCCCCAGCAGCGCGTCACAAATGGCATGGCAGACCACGTCCCCGTCTGAGTGCCCCAGCAGGCCCCGGCTCTCCTGCAGCCGGACTCCTGCCAGCACGAGCGGCCGGTCCTCGGCGAATCTGTGCGCATCGAAGCCAATACCACAACGTATTGTCCCGCGCGTCGGCAATCTGCTTCCCCTCCGCCGCAATGCCTGTTCGCCCCTTCGCACATCATCTGGATAAGTGATCTTGATGTTGTCCGGATCGCCCTCAACCAGCCACACCGGGTGCCCCAGGCGCTCCACAAGGAAGGCGTCATCGGTGGCGGTCACGCCGGCCGCCGCTGCCGAACGGTGCGCCTCCTCCAGAAGGGCTCGCCGGAAGGCCTGGGGAGTCTGCACCAGCCAAATCCGGGAGCGATCCAGCGTGGCCCGCACGACTCCCTCAGGATCGGCCTCCTTCACCGTATCGGTCGCCCGCACCGCCGCGGCCGCCGCGCCGTGCACCCGCGCCTGCTGCAGGCAACGCTGCACCAACTCTGGCTTGGCCAAGGGACGCGCCGCGTCGTGCACCACGACCAGATCGGTGCTCGCGCGGACTTCGGCCAGAGCGGCGGCCACCGATTCCTGCCGCTTGGCCCCCCCGGCGACAGCGCGCTCGCTTCGATCCGTCTTGGCGCGCAGCAACTGGCGCGCTCGCTCCACGTCCTCGGGGGCAACCACCAGGATGATCTCGCCGACCTCGGGACACTTGCGGAACAGCCCAAGCGGGTACGAGACCAGCGGCCGGCCAGCCAGCTCCACGAATGCCTTGTTGTCCGGTCCACCCAGCCGTTCCCCGCGGCCCGCCGCCGCGATTACGGCCGCGACGTCAGGCACGCCCCCTGCACGTGATACCATCGCTCTCCCGCTAACCGCGGCCCCGCCGCGGCCCGGCGTTGCCGCGCCCGCCCTGCTGATACTCCGGCGCGGATCTGCGTTCTTCGCTCCGCCAGGGACCCCGCCCCGGAGGGCCTTGGTCCTGCGGGTGGCCGAAGATCATCTTCCCGGCCACGGTCTGAAGCACGCTGGTCACGGTGACCGGAATGGTCTCGCCGATGCGGTCCTTGCCCCGCTCGACCACCACCATCGTCCCGTCGTCGAGATAGGCTACGCCTTGCTCGGGTTCCTTCCCCTCCCGGACGATGGTGACCGTCATCTCCTCCCCGGGCAGCACCACCGGCTTGACCGCGTTCGCCAGCTCGTTGACGTTGAGTACCCGGATCCCCTGCAACTGAGCCACCTTGTTGAGGTTGAAGTCGTTCGTGACGATCGCCCCTCTTACTTCCTTCGCTACCTGCACGAGCCTGGCGTCAACTGCCTCGGTGTTGCGGAACGATGACTCGTACTCGCTCAACACCTGGATGTCGAGTTCGGGCTCCTGCTGCATCGAGTTCAGGATGTCCAGCCCCCGCCTTCCCCGATTGCGTCTGAGGTTATCGGCCGAATCGGCTATCAGGTGAAGCTCCTCCAGCACGAAATCCGGCACCAGGATCTTCCCCTCAATGAATCCCGCGCGGGCGATGTCGGCGATGCGGCCGTCTATGATGACATTGGTGTCCAGCAGCTTCGGGGGAACAGCCGCAGCGGCATCTTCGCTCGCACCATCGGCGGGCCGGGCAAGGCCGGGGAGGAAGAAGTAGAGCTCTTCCTTCATGCTCAGTGTGATGGCGACCCCGAAGTAGATCGCTACGATGCCGACCAGAAGCACTAGCTGAGGCCCGAACTTCTCGATCCTGATGAGCAGCATCCCGAGGAGAACCGTGATTCCAAGGCCCACGAAGATGCCCAGTATCACCGCCGCCTTGTCCCTGCCCGGGATACGGCGAAGATCGGATAGCAGTCCGCCGAATAGATCCAGCGCCTGGCGGTAGATGATGCCCGCCAGAGTGAAGCCGACCACTATCCCCAGTGCGCCGAAGAGAACGGTGTAGACCTCGCGGAAGTAGCGGAAGGTCACCCAGTCCTGGAACTCCTGAACGTAGAGCCCAGACCATTGGACCGCGACATAGGCGGCTGTTATTGCGATGGTGAGGGTGAAGATAAGACCGACCACCCGTGTTAGCATGCTTCTACCTCCTTCCGGACTGCCCGCCAGCGGCCTGACTCGCCTTCCGCCCTGCCACCGATCCGAGGCCGACTCGGAAGGCGTCCGAGATGTTGTCAACTCGGACTACCTCGATATTCGCTGCCATCCCCAGTTTCGCCTGCCGCGGCGCTAAGCAGCGGCGAAATCCCCGGCGGTCCAGCTCGGCGAGGCGCCGCTCCAGGTGCGGGACCGACCGTATCTCCCCGCCCAGCCCCACCTCGCCCACACAGGCGGTGCCATCGGCGAGCGGCGCGTCCCGATAACTGCTCGCCACCGCCAAGGCCATTCCCAGGTCGGCGGCGGGCTCGCTTACGCGGATCCCTCCGGGCACATTGACGAACACATCGGCGGCCGCCAGAGGAATGCCCGCCCGCTTCTCTAGCACCGCGAGGATCAAGCAGGCCCGACCGTAGTCCAGGCCGGTGACGCTGCGCCTCGGGCTTCCCCCCGGTGACGCCTGGCTCACCAGGGCCTGGATCTCCAGCAGCAGCGGACGGCTTCCTTCGATCGTGGGCACCACCGCGGACCCGGGCACCCCGCTCCGGCGCTCGGCGAGCAGGGCCGCGCTCGCGTCTGGTACACCCTCGAGCCCCCGCTCTCCCATGAGAAAAAGACCGAGTTCGTCCGTCGAGCCGAACCGGTTCTTGGTGCATCTGAGAATCCGGTACCCGCTGTGCCGATCCCCTTCCAGAGACAGCACTGTGTCCACCATGTGTTCCAGGAGACGCGGGCCGGCCAGCGTCCCCTCCTTCGTCACATGCCCAACCAGCACGCTTGCGATGCTCAGGTCCTTGGCGAGACGCAGCAGCCTGGCCGCGCACTCGCGCACCTGGCTCACGGAGCCAGGCGGCGCCTCTACCTCTGCGGCGAACACCGCCTGAATCGAGTCAACTATCAGCAGCCCCGAACGTCCGCCCAAGGCGGACCGAACGTGCTGCCCAACGGCATCCACGTCCGTCTCCGCGAGCAGCAGCAGACCCTCGTAGGCCGCCCCCAGGCGCTGGCTCCGCATGCCCACCTGGGAGATGGACTCCTCACCCGTGACGTAAAGGCATGCTCCTTGCGCGCCCGCGAAGCGGCTGGCGGCTTGCAGCGCCAAGGTGGACTTGCCGATACCCGGATCACCGGAGAGCAAGATGAGCGCGCCCGGTACCAGGCCGCCGCCCAGCACCCGATCGAGTTCCCCGATCCCGGTCGTGAGACGCGTTTCGGACGTCAAATCGAGCATTGCCGCCGAGACAGGTTCCGCCATGCTCGCAGCGCGACGCGCAGCCGGACCGGGCTCCCTGACCCTGAACTCCACCATGGTGTTCCACTCCAGGCAGGCGGGACACCGGCCCTGCCATTGGCCCGCTTCGGCGCCGCATCGCTCGCACATGAACCTGATTCGCGACTTTGCCATGCTCCCTGCGCTCCCGCCTCAGGCGCAAAGGCCCCCGGGCGATGCCCGGGGGCCTGGTCTTCGGTCTCACTGGGACCGCTGGCCAGCGGCCGCTCGGCTCATTGCGCCGAAGTAAGCTGATCGCCTGCCGCGACCAGGGCTTCGGCCGCCCTGAACCCGATTCTCCCGTCTTCCACGACGACCTCTATCACATTCCCCTCGTGGAACTCGCCGTGGAGCAGGGCCTCGGAAAGCGGGTCCTCGATCAGGCGCTGGATCGCCCGCCGCAGCGGGCGCGCGCCCAGCGTGCGGTCGAACCCCTCCCGCGCCAGCAGTTCCTTCGCATCTTCCGACACCGATAGCTTCATGCCATGTCCGCCGACCCTGGTGGCTACCTGGCTCAGCAGCAGGTCAACGATCTGCGTCACCTGCTCCTGCGTGAGGGCATGGAAGACGATCACCTCATCCACCCGGTTCAGGAACTCCGGCCGGAAGGTCTGCTTCAGTTTATCCAGCACCACGTCGCGCATCCGCTGATAGGACTGCCTCTCCTCGTCCGGGTTCCCTTCGGCCGCGCCACGGAAGCCAATCCCGACCCCGAGGTCCACCGAGCTGGTGCCGACGTTGCTGGTCATGATCAAGACGATGTTGCGGAAGTCCACTACCCGGCCCTGTGCGTCGGTGAGCCGGCCGTCCTCCATCACCTGCAGCAGGATATTGAAGACCTCATGGTGGGCCTTCTCGACCTCATCCAGCAGCACTACCGAGTAGGGCTTCCGGCGAACCGCCTCGGTGAGCTGCCCGCCCTCTTCGTAGCCGACATACCCGGGCGGCGCGCCGATGAGCCGCGAGACCGTGTGGCGCTCCCGGTATTCGGACATGTCAATGCGGATCATTGCCTCTTCGTTATCGAAGAGGAACTCCGCCAGAGCGCGCGCCAGTTCGGTCTTGCCGACACCGGTAGGCCCGAGGAAGAGGAACGAGCCAATCGGCCGACGAGGATCCTTCAGCCCCGCGCGGCCGCGGCGCACGGCGCGAGCAACCGCCCGCACGCCCTCATCCTGCCCGACGATGCGCCGGTGAATGCGCTCCTCCATGTGCAGCAGCTTCTCGGTTTCCCCTTCCGCAAGACGCGAGACCGGCACGCCGGTCCAGACCGAGACAACATAAGCGATGTCCTCTTCGGTGACGACATCGCGGAGCTCGGCCCGCTCCCGGCGCCACTGTTCCTCCAGCCCGTTCAGCTCTTCCCGCAGCCGATGCCGCTCGTCCCGGAGCTGCACGCCTCGCTGATAGTCGGCCTCGTCCCGCTCCAGCGGGCTGGTGCTGACCACTTTCTGAAGCTCTCGCGACACCTCTTCCAGCGACTGCCGGACTCGCTTGACCTCCTCCGGCGGCTCGCTGATCCGCAGCCGCACCCGCGAGGCGGCCTCGTCCATGACATCGATCGCCTTATCGGGCAGGAAGCGATCACCGATGTAGCGCGCGGCAAGCCGGGCGGAGGCAAGCAGCGCCTCGTCGCTGATCTGCACCCGGTGGTGGGATTCATACCGGGACCGCAGCCCCTTCAGGATCTCGATACTCTCCTCGACCGTGGGCTCCTCGACCATCACCGGCTGGAAGCGCCGCTCCAGCGCCGGGTCCTTCTCTACGTATTTGCGGTACTCGGTAAGGGTGGTGGCGCCGATGCACTGGAGTTCGCCCCGCGCCAGCGCCGGCTTCAGAATGTTGGAGGCGTCTATCGCGCCTTCCGCCGCGCCCGCTCCGATGAGCGTGTGCAGCTCGTCCACGAAGAGCACGATCTCCCCGCCCGCCTTGCGGATCTCGTCAGTGACCCGCTTCATCCGCTCCTCGAACTCGCCCCGGTACTTCGTTCCCGCGACCAGCCCGGCCAGGTCGAGCCCGATGACCCGCTTGCCGTGGAGCGCCTCCGGCACATCCTTGCGCAATATCCGCTGCGCCAATCCCTCGGCGATCGCGGTCTTTCCAACTCCCGGCTCGCCGATGAGGCACGGGTTGTTCTTCGTGCGCCGGCTGAGGATCTGCACGACCCGCTGGATCTCCTTGTGCCGGCCGATCACCGGATCGAGCTTGTCCTCTGCTGCATACTTGCTCAGATCGCGGCCGAACGCATCCAGCACCGGCGTGTTAGAGCGAGACCGCGCGCTGGGCGCAACCGCGGCGCCGCCGCCCAGCAGCTTGATCACCTCGCGGCGCACCGTCTCAAGCTCGACCCCCAGCGCGCGCAGCACCCGCACCGCGGTGCTGTCGGTCTCGCGGATCAGGCCGAGCAGAAGGTGCTCGGTGTCAACGAAATTGGGCAGCCCAAGCTTTGGGTTCAGCTCGCGCGCCTCGTCGAGTGCCAGCTCGAGCACTCGCCGCGCCCCCGGGCTCCAGCTCCGGGAGCCCTGACCGGGCGCCCGCGTGTCCGTCATCTCCATCTGGCGGCGGATCTCGTTCTGGGCTCGGCCCAGGCTTACCCCGAGCCGCTCCAACACCCGCGCTGCAACGCCGTCCTGTTCCCGGATGAGCCCCAGCAGCACGTGCTCGGTCCCGACGGTGTTCCCCCGGAACCGCCGCGCTTCTTCCTTCGCGTACTGAACCACGCGGATGGCAGGCGGTGTGAAACGCTGCAGTAGCTCGCCGTCCGCCATCTCTACCTCCTTCGGGATCTGTGTCCCGCCACCACTACCACCGGCAGTCTGCTCCGAAGCCCTGGTGCTACCGTCGGCCTCCGTATGGATCAGCCGACCGGCACACCTTCGGTGACTGTCACCTCCTTGAACCGTTCCATGAGTCGCTTCGTGATCGGGCCCGGCTTGCCATCCCCGATGACCCGCCCGTCGCACCGGGCGACGGGCACGATCTCCGCCGCGGTCCCGGTCAGGAAGCACTCGTCAGCAGTATAGACCTCGTACAGGGTCAGCATGTCCTCCCGGAATGGGAACGCCATCTCCTGGCTCAACTCGATCACCACCTGGCGCGTGATTCCCTCCAGGATCCCGGAGTGCGCTGGCGGCGTCTTCAGCAGGCCGTCGCGCACCACGAAGACATTATCCCCGGTCCCCTCGGCCACGTGCCCGAGGTGGTTCAGCATCAGCCCCTCGTGGGCGCCTGCCCGAACCACCTCGATCCTCGCCATGATGTTGTTGAGGTAGTTGAGCGACTTGATCTCCGGATTGAGCGCTTCCGGGCTGTTTCTCCGAGTCGAGCAGGTCACCAGCTCCAGCCCTTGCTCGTACACCTCCCTCGGGTAGAGCGCGATGTGCGACGCGATCACCACCACCGTCGCCGGCCCCGGGCAGTTCAACGGGTTCAATCCGAGGTCGCCCTCGCCCCGGCTCACCACCACTCGCACATAGCAGTCTCTCAGCCCGTTCCGCCGGACGGTATCACAGACAACGTCCTTCAGTTCCTCCGGCGTCAGCGGGATGTCGAGCCAGATGGCCTTGGCGCCGCGATAGAGCCGCTCGAGGTGTTGGTCGAGGCGGAAGATCCGGGCATTGTAGCCCCTGATCCCCTCGAACACCCCATCCCCATAGAGGTACCCACGATCGAAAACGGAGACCTTCGCTTCAGATCGGGGGACGAAGTTCCCGTTGACATACACGCATTCAGCCACTGACCGGTTCCCAGGCAAATTGCCATTGGTATGTTACCACAAAAGGGAGGGGGTGGCAACTGACACAGTATGCTGCGCTCACACACCAGCCTCGAACGCCTACGCGCAAACGCGGCGCAGCCATGCAGCCCAGGCCCTCACGGGGAGGTCTGGCAGGAGAACGGGAAGAGCGCCCTCGGGCGCTCTTCCCACAAGCAGCCACTCCCCCAACGGGATTGCCACTGAGCGTTAGCGCAGCGTGGGTTCGTCTGGGAAGGCCTCGCGAAGGGCAGCCCGTCCGTCTCGGCACTGGAACACCAGACTGGGTCCGGTCACGCAACTCGCCCGACCGAGCATCTCCAGCAGCCACCATCATCCGCATCTCAGGGCCCACTACCTGCGCAGAACGACGGCCTCACTGGAATGCGCGATGATGCTAGCAGCAGCCAACCGACGCGTCAAGGCGAACAGCTTCTGACCCGCCGCAAGGGGAATGGGAGAGATCGAGGACGATTACCGAGAGATTAGCTACTATCGGCCTGGCGGAGAGGCCGGGATTCGAACCCGGGACAGAGCTTTTAGGCCCTGTAACCACTTAGCAGGCGGTTGCCTTCAGCCATCTCGGCCACCTCTCCATGCCAGCGACATGCTACCACATCGGGGGGAAGAGAACAACGGAGGACGACACGGCACAAGCAAGTCGCCAGAGCCGACTAAGGCTCCTGCCCAATGGGAGCGTTCGCCCTACCGCGCGGGCTGGCTGATATGTCGGCCGGCGCGAGGCCAGTGCAGCCCGCCGCCGCGCAGGACGTGGAAGGCCTGGAGCGCGGCGCAGATCCCCAGCACCGCCGCGGCGCCCCAGAATGACAGACCGGCACAAACCCAGCAGATCATCGTCGCTTCTCCATGCGCCAGCGGGCTAGTGAGCCGCCTCAAGCTCTAGCTGCTCGCCCACCTGAATGCGATCGTGGGCCCCGCGGCGGATGCAAGGGTGGCGCTCGATCTCCTCGTGATGCGCGCACCAGTCCCAGGCGTCGTCGTGGTGCGCTCTCACTGAGTGCCACCGGTTCGTTCCGCCCACCTGATGCTGATGGAGCCGCATTCCAGCTTCCTCCGTAGCAGAAACGTCACAGGTGCTTCCAAGGACCCCTATTCCACAAAGCGCACGCGATCCGAGAGCCCAAGAAGGCTGCCCGCCGCGCCATCGGGAAACAGACGCAGAACGGAGGAAGCGGCGATGAGGATAGACGGGCATGTCCACTACAGCACCGAGGAAGGTTATGTTGATCGGCTGGTCGAGGAGGAACGGCGCCTCGGTTTCGACAAGGTCTGCCTGAATGGAGCTGACTGGCTGGAGCATCGCGCGGCTAACGATGCGGTGGCAGCCGCGGCCGCGAAGCACCCGGATATCATCATTGGCTTCGCCTACTTCCCCCTCGGCACGTGTGACGCGCAGACAGTGAAGGAACTGCACGAATGCGGATTCCGCGGCCTCAAGTTCATTCGGCCGCCGGCGAACTACGATGACAAGGCCTTCTACACTATCTATGAAGCGGCCGAGGAGCGAGAGCTCGTCTGCCTCTTCCACACCGGCATCGTCGCACGGACGCCGCTCGATCGGCAGTACGACGTCAACAACGACCGGCACCGTCCGGTCTATCTAGACACGATCGGCCGCCACTTCCCCAAGCTAAAGCTCATCGGCGCGCATCTCGGCAACCCCTGGTACCACGAAGCAGGCATGGCCTGCCGCTGGAACCCGAACCTTTACTTCGACCTCAGTGGATCAAGCCTGAAATGCAATCCTCCTGAGTTCTTCCAGTCCATCCTATGGTGGACGGAGACGAGCCAGTATCGCGATCCGGAAGGGCGTCACGCCTGGGAGAAGATCGTCTTCGGGTCCGATGTCGCAATCCCGCTGATTGAAGATGTCATGAACGACTACCAGCGCACGATGGACGCGATCGGCCTCCGCCCTGACCTTCAGGAAGCCGTATTCGGGGGGACCATGGCGAAGCTGCTGGGCCTCTGACTGGAGCCGGACGAGCCCTGCCGGGCGGCCCCGGCAGAGTTGCGAGGCCCCCGTAGCACCTGGCGCAGTGGGTCAAATCGGCCCCCAGAGGCAGCCTGAGCGCCCCTGGCGGGCTTGTTGCCCTGCATGCTCAAACCCCGCGGCGTTTCCTCTTCCGCCATCTCACAATTGCCCCGTTGCTATGGAACACCTCACTAGAAGCGACCGGGACTGCCGACGCAGGCGCCCCAGGTCGCTGTTCTTTTGAGAACCGGACGATGTCCCGATAATGGCAAACCCGTCGAAAGGCGGGGACGCAAAGCCATGGGTCTACAGCTCTCCCGAGCTATGACTGCCAGGCTGCCGAAGGAGATCTGGTCGATCTCGTCCGCCGTAGCTCGCCGTAGACGAGCGAAGGCGGGCGGCAGCCCGGAGAGCTGACGGACCTGGTCTTCTTCCTCAACGGAAGAATTGCTAGGCCTGTCCCGCGAGCCGCAAGGCTCTCCGGGGCGGGTCTTTTTTGTTGGGCAGGGCGAACCGATCGGTGATCGGGGTGGCTCTTTATGGAACAACGAAAACCAACAGCAGGCGGTGGCGTTCGGGCGCAGCGGGCCAATCGCGTATCTCCGCAAGCGGTTTCCGGAGAGAACCATCCAACCGCGTCTTCCGGCCGCGCCACATCGCTGGCAGGCCCCGCCCGGCGAGCGATCCAGTTCGCCTTCGAGTTCGCCAGGATCCTGTTCGCAGGCGGCGAGTCACGCTTGCGTCGCCGCCGCTAGTCCTGTGGTTGGACAGCAATCATCAGAGGATACGAGATCATCGTCCGACCCGCATGACGCGGGAGGTGAGCGCAGCCGAATAGAGCACCACGCCGGGCGCTCGTCAGCCAACAGCCGGGTCGGGCTTGTGGAGAGACTGAACATGGGACAGATAAGAGCGGGAAACAGATGTCGTGCGAAGCGCGCAGGGATCGGAACCCGCGCGGCGGCCACCATCATGCTTGCTGCGTTCCTGTTGTGCTGGGGCGCGGCGGCATTTGGGGATACGGTTTTCTCCGATGACTTCGAGGCGGCCCTCGCCGGCTGGACGCTGACCGGCACCGTAGACTGGTACACCGGCAATCCGAAGAACGGCACACACAGCGTTCAGCTCAAGCAAGCCGAAGCGATCGAGCGGGTCGTGTCGTCACAAGGATACTCGGGCATCACAGTGTCCTTTGCGCTCGCGGCCAGCAGCCTGGACAACGTCAACGAGGTCGTTCGCGCAAGCTGGTACGACGGCGCCACCTGGACGATCCTCAAAGAGATACGAGGCGGGACAGCCGAGAACGATGGCGTGCTCCGCACTTACAGCTACGCGCTTCCTGCGGGCGCCAACGATAGCCAGAACCTCAGGCTGCGTTTCCAGATCGTCGCAAACAGCCATGGCAATGACTATGGCTATGTTGATGACGTGTTGGTTACCGGACAGCTCATACAGCGAACGCTGACGCTGACCGGATCGGGCAGCGGCTCGGTCAAGGTGAACGGCACTCTCCAGTCACTTCCGTGGTCCGGACAGTTCGCGAACGGCACCCAGGTCACCCTCGAGGCCGTGCCGGCGTCGGGCTGGGCCTTTGACACGTGGTCGGGCGATGCCAGTGGCAAGGCGAACCCGGTGAACATGGTGCTCAACGCCAACAAGTCCATAACCGCCAACTTCACCCAACTCAGCTATACGCTCACCCTTGCCAAGCTTGGCAGCGGCTCGGTGAAGGTGAACGGCTCGATAGTGTCGCTGCCCTACTCCGCGCAGTTCCTCAGCGGAACCAACGTCACGCTCGAAGCAGTTGCCGCCTCCGGTTGGCAGTTCGCTTCCTGGTCGGGCGACGCCAGCGGCAGCAGCAACCCGGTCGTCGTTACGATGGACGGCGGCAGGGCGGTCACTGCAACCTTCAGCCAGTTGAGCTACACCCTCTCGCTCGCGAAGGTTGGCAGCGGCTCTGTCAAGGTGGATGGGAGCACAGTGTCCCTGCCATACTCCGCGCAGTTCCTCAGTGGAACCAACGTCACACTGGAGGCAGTGGCCGCCTCCGGCTGGGAGTTTGCCTCCTGGTCGGGCGACGCCAGCGGCAGCAGCAATCCCATCGTCGTGACGATGGATGCTGCGAAGTCCGTCACTGCCAACTTCAACCAGTTGAGCTACACCCTCTCGCTAGCCAAGGTCGGCAGCGGCTCTGTCAAGGTGGATGGGAGCACGGTCTCCCTGCCGTACTCCGCGCAGTTCCTCAGCGGGAGTACGGTGACGCTTGAGGCCGTGGCTCAGTCGGGCTGGGAGTTCGGCTCCTGGTCGGGCGACGCGAGCGGCAGCGCAAACCCCGTTGTCGTGACAATGGATGCCGGCAAGTCCATCACCGCGACCTTCAACCAACTCAGCTACACGCTTTCGCTGTCCAAGGTTGGAAACGGCTCGGTGAAGGTGAACGGCTCGACAGTGTCGCTGCCCTACTCCGCGCAGTTCCTCAGCGGAACTGCCGTCGCGCTTGAGGCCGTGGCTCAGTCGGGCTGGGAGTTCGGCTCCTGGTCGGGCGACGCTGGCGGCAGCACCAACCCGATCATCGTGACGATGGATGGTGCGAAGTCCGTCACCGCGACCTTCAGCCAGTTGAGCTACACGCTCTCGCTCGCGAAGGTTGGAGACGGCTCCCTCAAGGTGAACGGCGTGACGGTGTCCCTTCCGTATTCCGCTCAGTTCCTCAGTGGAACCAACGTCGCACTGGAGGCCGTTGCGGCTTCCGGCTGGGAGTTCGCTTCCTGGTCGGGCGACGCGAGCGGGACCAGCAACCCGGTCGTCGTCACGATGGATGGCGACAGGGCGGTCACTGCAACCTTGAGCCAGTTGAGTTACATGCTGTCAATCGCCGGCGTGGGCAGCGGATCGGCGAAGGTGAACGGCGCGGTGATGTCGCTCCCCTACTCCGCGCAGTTCCTCAGCGGGAGTGCGGTGACGCTTGAGGCCGTGCCCGCCTCCGGTTGGCAGTTTGCTTCCTGGTCAGGCGATGTCAGCGGCACCGCCAATCCGGTGGTCGTAACCATGGACGCTGCGAAGTCCGTCACTGCCAACTTCAACCGGGTGCAGTATACGCTCAGCCTTAGCAAGGTCGGGTCGGGCGTGGTCAAAGTCAACGGCACCACCCAGTCGCTGCCTTGGTCGGGCAGCTTCTATAGCGGCGACGAAGTCACCCTCGAAGCCATGCCGGCCGACGGCTGGCGCTTCGCGGGGTGGTCCGGAGACGCGAGCTGGCCGACCAGCCCACTAGTGGTGACGATGTCGAGCAACAAGAGCATCGCGGCAACCTTCGATCAGCTCAACTATACGCTGTCGGTATCGAAGGTCGGCGAGGGCTCAATCATCGTGGACGGCACACCGCATTCGCTCCCGTGGTCAGGCCAGATCGTGTACGGGAGCGAGGTTACCGTCGAGGCGGTCGCCGCCAGTGGTTGGAGGTTCACCGGCTGGTCCGGTGACATGACCTGGCAGGGCAGCCTGGTCGTTGTCACTATGACCGGCGACAAGAACCTGACTGCCAACTTCAGCGATTCCGGTTACACACTGACCATCGCCAAGGTCGGCAGTGGCTCGGTGAAGGTGAACGGCACGTTGCACGACCTTCCGTGGTCGGGCGAGTTCGCGGTCGGAAGCCAGGTGACGCTCGAAGCGGTCGCCGCCAGTGGCTGGGAGTTCGCCGGCTGGTCCGGTGACGCGAGCTGGCCGACCAGCCCGCTGGTGGTGACGATGTCGAGCGACAAGAGCATCACAGCGACCTTCGTGGAGCGCTCGACCTTCGAGCTGTCGCTCTCGAAGTCTGGCGAGGGCGCGCTCAAGGTCAATGGCTTGGCTGTCATCCTGCCCTGGTCAGGCGAGTTCGAGCGCGGCGCCCAGGTCACGCTCGAGGCCGTCGCCGATAGCGGCCAGCAGTTCGAGAGCTGGTCCGGAGATCTGTCGAGCACCGAGAACCCGGTCGTGGTCACAATGGACCGCGACTGGAGCATAGCGGCCGACTTCACCCATACTCAGTGCCAACTGGATATCAGCGTCGCCGGTGGCGGATCCGTCAAGCTGGACGGTGTTGCCTACACCCTGCCCTGGTCCGGCTCGTTCGACGCTGGCAGCCAGGTGACGGTGGAAGCCGTAGCCGACGCCGGCTGGCGATTCGCCAACTGGTCCGGTGACGTCACTGGCACCGAGAACCCGATCCGTGTCGAGATCAACCAAGACACGTCACTCACCGCGACCTTCCTTCTCCCGGACGAGTACATGCTGACCGTGGAGAAGCTCGGGCTAGGCACGGTCAAGGTCAACGGCGCCGTTCATGCGCTTCCGTGGACCGGCATCTTCTCGCGCGGCTCGGAGGTCGTGCTGGGGGCGGTCGCCGGTGGCACGCACCAGTTCCTCGAGTGGTCCGGCGATGCCAGCGGCAGCGATAACCCGCTGACCGTGCTGATGGACGGCGATAAGACGATCACCGCCAACTTCATGTGCGTCGAGTCACCGTTCGCCGACGTCTCGTGTGACCACTGGGCCGCGGCCGCCATCATCGCCACCTGGGAGGCGGGCATCGTGCAGGGCTATCCCGACGGCCTCTACCGGCCCGGCTTTGCGGTTGACCGTGCCGCCATGGCTGTCTACCTGGTTCGCGCCCTGGTAGGGGGTGACGACCAGATCCCCACACCAGCCGCGCAGGAACCCACGTTCCCGGATGTGCCGGCCGACCACTGGGCATATGCGGCAGTCGAGTACGCCGCCGCCAACGGGATCGTTAGGGGATATGGCGACGGCAGCTACCAGCCGTCCTGGCAGGTCACGCGCGGTCAGATGGCCGCCTTCGTCGCACGCGCCATTGCCGAGCCTATCGGTGAGCAGGGCATGGAGGGTTACGAGGCGCCGGCCGACCCGACGTTCGCCGATGTGCCGACCTCCATGTGGTGCTACACGCACGTCGAGTACCTGTCTGAGCTCGGCATAGTCTCGGGTTACCCCGATGGGCTCTACCGCCCAACCGCAACGGTTACCCGCGACCAGATGGCCGTGTACGTTGCCAGGGCCTTCGGACTCATGGACTAACGCCACCGCCGTGGATTGCGCCCCGCATCGGGGCCTGCCCTGAGAGAAGTCGAAGGGCCTTCAGGCTTCGATGTCATAACTGAGAGCAACTCCACAGGCTACCCCCCGCACCGGGGGCCCCCGAAACGGGGCCCCCGGTGTCGTCTTCATGCCGTATCCACCGATCACACCCTGATTCGCTTCTGCTCCACCAACCACATAACAGCTTCGTACACGCCATCGAGCGACCGATACCTCGGCTGGTAATCGAGCAGGCGACGGGCCTTCGCGATGCTGCAGTTCGGGCTGTCGGCGATGTGGTCCCAGGTCGAATCGGCGTCCTCGTCACTCACAGTCTTGCGCCATCCCTCCCACGGAAGGAAGCGCAACTTCTCCTCGCGCCCGAACCACCGCGCCACCGATTCGGCGTAGCCGCGCAGGCTCAACGCCGCCGGCGAAACCGCGTGGAAGCTTTGCCCCACCGCCGCGCTCCAGTTCGCGATTGCCTTCACGAACACCTGGGCGACGTCATCGGCGTGGACGTGGTGCACTGTCTCAAGGCCGAGGTTCGGCAGCGTCAGCTCCTCGCCCCGCGCCAGCGTCCCGAATACCTCCAGGTTGAAGTTGCCCTGCGGGTTAAGCGGTGCCCACCCCGGCCCGACGATGTGGCCCGGATGCACAACGGTCGCGGCGAAGCCGCTGCGGCGCGCCTCGCCCAGCAGGTAATCCTCGATCGCCGCCTTCTGGATCCCGTATTCGCCGAACGGCGTCCGCGGCTGCTCCTCGGTCGTCGGGACCTCGACGCTGGGACCATGCACCCAAACGGTGCCAGTGTGAAGGAAGTGCCGGACCTTTCCGCGCAGCGCCTCGACCAACTGCCTCGCGCTGTCGAGCGTGAAGCAGATCATGTCAATGACGATGTCCGGCTCCAGCGCGGCCACCTTCGCCCCGAACTCACCTGCCGCGTCCGCGGCAGTTCGGTCCGTCATCACCTGTTGCACCGACTGCCACGCGCCGTGCGGCTGATACGGCTCGCGCTTCCGCCGGCTGATGCAGACAACCTCGTGCCCCAGTGCCACGAGCCGCGGTACGAGATAGGTACCGACGTGGCCCGTCCCGCCTATGACAACCGTTCTCATCGCACCCCGACTCCTCGCCTCTTCGCTCTAATGCATCTCCGCCTCGCACGTCCCGATGCCGCCGCGGTAGTAGCTGAACCTGACGTTTGGGTGCAGCGCCAGTAGCGACATCGGCACCGCGCTGTCGGCGATCTTCTTCGCGATCATCAGCGCGGTGATGCGCAGGCCGAACGGGTTGTCGTGCTTGCCCGCATGCCAGATCGAAACGCGCTCCGACTTCCACGTCTCGACCGGCCCGACGCTTAGGGCCTGCGTCGGCACCTCCGACACCTTCCCGCCGCCCGAGGTTCGCGCGTTCTGGATGATGGTCATCGGATGGAGGTCAACGACGCGAGCCCCTAGCTTCAGGTACTCCTCCGGGGGAGGCGGGTTATCCTGGTACTTCCCCTCCCGCTTGGGAGGGTCGTTGAAGGCCCAGTGCTTCACTTCACCCTGGCCGCCCTGCATCACCACGCAGCGGACGGTGTCGAAGGCCGCGCTGTACTCCTTCAGGTTGTGCGCCTTCGGGAAATGCAGATTCTGCTCCGGCATCCGCAGTTCCGGCCTGATGTGGTTGAAGCACAGCTCCCGATCCGCCCGCTCGAACGAGAGATCGTGGGTGGTGGGCACTTCCTTGCCGTCCACGTACCACTCATCCATCCCCCAGAAATGCGCGTGCCGGAGGTTGAGGTCGAGCGCGTTGACAAGCTGCGCCACCAGCGGCAACTGCTCCGTCGGCCCGATCGGCCCGCAGATGCCCGCCGGCCGGTCCGCGGTCGCTTGCTTCCACGCCTCGATGTACTCCAGCGCCTCCGCGAGATAGAAGCTCTCGTAGCTGTCGTAGAAGATGACCTCGAAGCCCGGCCGCGACAGGCCGAGCAGGTCTTCTGCGGTCAGCCTCGCCGCGTCTTCGATCACCTCCCGGTCGAGCGTCGTGTAGTCCCACCAACCGGGTGCGACAACGCTTAGTGGCCTGCTCACCGCTGCCTCCTTCCTCGTGCGCCCGACGCCCTCAGCCCAACATGCGCTGCCGGCTCCTCCAGCCAGCGCCGATATGCTTGCTCCACCTTCACCAGCTTGCCAAGCACATGCAACAGCGGGTCCTGCTCCTGATCCGAGAACCCGATGTGGCTGTGCCGCCGCCACCCTTCAGCGTACTCGAACCGCCCCGACATCCGCCCCACCTCTGCCGCCATCTCCTCTATCGTCTTGAGGTATGAATCGAAGCCCTGGCTCACATCGAGCCATTCCTTCTGGCTGCGGTGCTGCGCCAGCATCTCCCGCTTCAGCGCGAACGCAGAGGTGATGTCAACGTAGTATTCAGGCAGGATGCGGCGCCGCATCGAGTCGCGCAGACTGTGCGGCATCGAATGGTAGATCGTGAGATCGTAGTCGGCCGCCTTCGTCCGCGGGATCGTCGGATAGTTGCGCATCCCCCGGAAGAATGCCCCGCTCACCGCCAGCCGCCCCGCGTTCACGTGGTCCTCCATATAGTCCTGGGGCGAGTGAACCAGCATGACCGTCGGCCTCACCTTCCTCACCACCGCGCTGACGCGGGCAAGCAGCTCCTTTTCATAGAGGATGTCGAGGTCGTTCACCAGCGGCGGATGGAAGGTCGCTCCGATCACCTTGCACGCCGCCTTCGCCTCATTGGTTCGTATGCGGACGATCTCGGCGCGCGTGTGGGTGGCCGTGCCGCAGGAGCCATTGGCGATGTTCATATAGTGGAGTTCGTAGCCGGCCTGCTTCAGCAGTATCAACGTCCCGGCCATCTGGAACTCGATATCATCCGGGTGGGCGGCGATGGCGAAGGCCACCTTGCGCTTGTGGGACATTGCCGAGACTCCCGCGAGTGCGACTTCGACCCGATGAGCGGTTCGTTCGGTCCGTCGCCGCGTTCCCCCTGCTCGGCTGGGCACCCGGACTGCCACCCACAGGGCAGGACCTTCGGGCCGTTCCTGCCTCCGTCCCCACAGAGGGCGGAACTCCTGGATGGCTAACCGGGTCGGCTCGCGCTCGCATCCGCCGTCTGGGCGCAAGCATACCTCGGATCCGCAGGTAGCTCCAGACGAGGATGGTCACGGGCCCCACGAGCTTTACTAGGGCCCAGAGTATGTCTCCCAGCCCGTCTACGCCCCGCAGCATCGTCTCCATTGCGGGCACCTTTGCGTGGTGTCCGCTGGAGTCGCGTTACAAAACCCATGCCAAATGTGGCACTCGCGAACGGAGTTGCTTACCGCGACTCCAACGGTCGGGACCGGCTCGGGGAACTCCGGAAGAGGAACCGCGCCGGTCTCTCGTTTCTGTCCCAAGAGATCTATACCATGTAATCGGCCTCTGGGGACAGACTCCTGAAAGTTCTATTCCACACTACCGCTCCAATTCTGGTATTCCACATTTGTTCCATATGCCCACAGCCTAGGTATGGGCAAACGGATGTGTGCAACCGCTTGGCGTCCGCCCCGACCGCGAGCTACGCCCGCCTCGGCACAGAGCGGAGACCGGGCTGACGTCAGACGGCCAGCGAACCGTGGCGCCACGGTATGTACAGGGCACCAGGCAAAGGTCTAGCCGTGCGAGCCGGCAATTCCTTCTCTGCGATGTGGCAATGAACTGATCCCCCTGGAGGACCATCCCCAGCGACAGCAGAACCTCCCGATCACCTGACGCGAGCGAGGAACAAGTGCGGCATCCCACGGTAACCGAGCGATCCTACTACCCGGTCATGATGCAGGTCATCAGCCAGGCCGGTGGGTCCAGCGTCCAGGAAGTGGCCTACGCCTCAGTCCCCGACATTGTGTTCAACTTGGGCGGGTACAAGTGGCTTTGCTCTGTCAAGATCGGTCAGGAGCCGCGCATCGTGAAGGACGCTTTCGTCCAGTATCTCCGCCACAAGGAGGAGAGCGGGATACCCTTCGGGATCGTTGTGTTCCTCCCAGAGGGCATGCGGGCCATCCCGCCCTCCGAGGCGCTCCTGCGCAGCGCTCTCGACGCCCGCCCGGTCGCCGCGCTGATCGACGCGGGGGATGTCAAGGAGGAGATCAGGGACAGAGCATTCCCAGGGGTAGTCGGCTTCCTGCTTGAGTCGGTCTTGCCCCGGCAGGAGCGGAGGGAGCACGCGTATTTCCCGCTCGGCCTGGTCATCTCGCTGTTGCGAGAGCAGGTGCTCCAGACGATGGACGCCATCGATCTCAGCGAGACGCGAGTCCTCAAGCTAGTCACGAGTCGGAGGCTGCTGATGGACCTGGGGCATCTGCGGGAATCCCAGGCAGAGGCGGTTACCACCTATCTTGCATCCTACATTCTCCTCAGTCAGCTACTTTTCCTTAGACTCCTGCATGCGGCGAAACCGGGTTTCCTGCCGCCGCTGACGTCGCCAGTCACACCTCACGCGCTCCGAGCCGCGTTCGCTCGCATACTCGACCTGAACTACCGGCCCATCTACGAACTTGACGTGCTGGACGCTATCCCGGCTGAGTTTCTGCGCGACACGTTTGATCTGATCTGGGGACTTCAGATCGAGCGAGTCCGAACAGATCTGCCCGGCCGTATCTTCCATGACTTGATGCCAGCGCACATCCGCAAGATGCTCGCGGCCTTTTACACCCGGCCTCTGGCGGCCGATCTGCTCGCGCGGCTCACCATTGACCGCAGTGATGCAACTGTGTTCGACCCTGCCTGCGGCTCCGGGACTATTCTCGTGTCGGCCTACCATCGGAAGCTGGACCTTCTGCGGTCAGAGGGCATACGAGGTAACCCGCACGGTCGCTTCTGCGAGGAAGAGATCTTCGGTGCCGACATCATGCCGTTCGCTGTGCATCTCGCATCCGCAAACCTCGCCGCCATTGACGCTGGCACGATCATCGACCGGACTCAGATTATCCGAGAGGACAGCCTTAGGCTGGTGCCGGGCCGCATGACAAGGGCTGGCCCTCAACTGGACATGTTCCCGGTCTCGCCACGCGGCCGGAAAAGCACCGGGGAAGAGTACGAAGTTCCCCTCAGACCAGTGGACGCTGTCCTCATGAACCCGCCTTTCACGAAGGTCGAGCGCGGGATCCGCGCGTTCGTTGATATGGAGAAGTTCGTGGCGAAGTGCGGAGGCGAGATTGGCCTTTGGGGTCACTTCCTTTCGCTTGCCGGCACGTTCACCGTCGAAGGCGGTCGCCTTGGTGCTGTTATCCCCATCAACATCCTCCGAGGGAGGGAGAGCGGCAAGGTCCGAGAGACCCTGCTGTCCGAGTGGCAGCTTCAGTACGTCCTCAAATCAGTCCGGAATTACGGGTTCTCCGAGTGGGCCGAGTACCGCGACATCCTCCTCATAGCCCGCAGGGGGAAGCCCGGAAGGGACCATGCGGTCAAGTTCTGCCTGGTCAAGAAGAACCTGACGAAGCTGACGGAAGACGATGTGGCCGACATCGCCGCAAAGGCGAAGTCCAGGAAACGACTCCGATCAGCCGATCTCGACATCGACTCTGTCGCGCTTCGGGATGTGCAGAAGCGGTTCCCCAATCTTATGTGGTTCTGCGGTACCACGGACTTCGGACACCGGGATGCCCTGGTAGGGTTCCTAAGGCCCTTTCTGCGCAGACTGGGTAACCCGCCGGCGAACTACTTCCGAGAGGGGTATAGACCGGTGCCTGCAGGGGTCTCTAAGTTCCTCTTCCTGACGCGCGACCTTGGAAACTCCAGGATTGAGGAGGCGTTCCTCCGCTTCGCGGGCGACTCTGGTGATACCATTACGGCCTGGTCTCCCCTCGACGCCAGCTACGAGATCGAGGCCTCCGCTCTTCGTGCCACCCTGCGCACGCCGGTTGGCTTGGCGACGATGGACATCAGCGGCAAGCACGACTACATCGCGGACAAGCCGTACGGGGACCTTAGCCGCGTTCGGAGCGCGGCTGGTTTCAACACCTCGCGGCTTAAGTGGCCGCAATTCTGGACTCATATGCGCTCCGACCTGGGCAGAACCGGGACTAACCTAGTCGCCTGCCATCGTATCAACCCGTTCTCGCCGGCTCATCACCACGCCGCCTTTTGGTCGCGTGAACCCATCTTCCCGTCCAACCAGATGAATGTGGTGCGAGAAGGCGATGCGAAGGTGGCGAAGGCCGTGTGCGCGGTCATGAACTCCGTCGTCTTTCTGACGCAGTTCTTCATGCTGAAGGAAGAGAGCACTGGTAGGTACATAAACGTTCGGTTCTACGACCTTGAACAGATGGCATTGATCCCAGATGATAGTCGAATCCCGGCGCTCGTGAGGGTCTTCGACCGATTTGCCCGACGCGAGTTCCCTCCGCTGCGTTATCAACTCGACGCATCCTTCGACCAACGCTACAGTGAGTTCGTCGAACTGGAGAAGCGCGGCCACCTGTCGCTGTTCTCCTCGCGGAAGCGACACGCGATGCCAGCGAAGGTCCGGCTGGACTTCGACCTGGCCGTGTGCAAGGCCCTCGGGGTCAGGGTGACAGCACAGGAACTGAGAGGCATCTACACCATCCTCGTGAACGAGATGCTCTTCACCCAGGCACTGGCGAGCGACTAGCGATCACCGCCCGCCCCCACCTGCCTCACCTCCACAAACCTCCCCGTCTCCGCCGATTCCTTGGCGGCGAGGCAGGCATAGATGCTCTGGATGCCCGCCCAGATCGGCGTCTTCGACTTCGCCCTGCCCTTCACCACCTCAACGAAGTTGTAAGCCAGCTCCAGGTCGCCCCCGAAGTGGCTCATCCCCTCCGCCGGCTTGATCGTCTCGGTGAACGGCGCGTGGTGGTGGACGATCTTCATGTCATTGCGATACCAGTCGAAATCGAGCGTACCCTTGTAGCCGCTGACGATCGCACCGCGGGCCGCCGCGTCGCGGCGCGAGTAGAAGACCTGCGTGTAGACCCCCTTCGCGCCCGACGCGAACTCCATCAGCGCGCTCGACGAGTCCTCGTTCATGCCGGTTTCAGGTGTGCCGATGTCCTCAGCGAAAAGGCACGGATGATCGCGCTTCGTGCCGCCGGATAGATTGTGAATGCGGTTCTTCGGGCTTTCGAGACAGGAGTCGGCCTCATCGCACTCCGAGCAGACCAGGCCCGCCGCCTTGGTGCCGCCGAAGACCCGACCCCATGACGCCATCGCCGCCACCCGCACGATGGACGATCCCAGCAGGAACATCAGATAGTCGAAGTCGTGCGTCGTCTTCTGCACGAACAGCCCTTGTGTGATCTCGAACTCGCGATACTGGCCATCGAAGTAGCCGGTACCATAAGGAACGTAGTTCACCGCCA
>Ga0315291_10002793_pt1 | contig 22702 bp, 19 predicted proteins | sample YL17G12_20_MG_FD_203070 | JGI IMG/M metagenome (GOLD analysis project Ga0315291, IMG submission 203070) | Sediment microbial communities from Yellowstone Lake, YNP, Wyoming, USA - YL17G12_20 | ecosystem: Environmental > Aquatic > Freshwater > Lake > Sediment | place: USA: Wyoming | collected... | reverse complement strand
ACTCTGCAAAACCTGACAGGCGACCACAATATCTCGGAAGGCTACCCATCAGTGCCTGGTGCTTACTATGGCAACGAGGGAGATGCTGTCCACTTTGAAAAATATACCCATTATCGCGACATTGTTATCGACAACCTGACCGCTACAGATAATGCCGGTTTCGGCATCAACTCTGGGTCTGGGGTGGGCTCCATTAACGACCTGACGGTCACCGGCGGGTATTTCGCGCGCAATGTCTACCCGGGATTTGAAATTTATTATGGGCATAACATCATAATAAACGGCGCCTCTTTTGAAGGCAATGGAATCGGCTACGACGTCGAGGGTGATATCGTACTCACCAATCTCAATAGCAGAGGCAATGGCAACCTTTCCATAACTGATGTAACCATTACCAGCAATGGAGCCAGCACCGGACTTCGGATTTCAGGTTCTGGCACCTTGGCGCCCGCTGGAATTATTACGCTGAGCAATCTAACTATCAACGGCACACAGGTGCTCTGTCCGGGAGGTAACCCGTGGGGCTCGTACCCTTCGGCAGCAATCGTCATATCGCGGTACAGCGACGTTTCCAATGTCAACTTCGACAACGTAAATCTCAATTCGACAGCGCCTGTGGGACTGTTCCTGGGCACCATTTATAACACACCGACTGCCCCGACTCTTGACCTAACCGGCATAAGCTTCAACGGAACGTACGGGCAATTGATCACACTCGGGAGACACGGCAATAATCCGGCCTATTCGAAGGCGAATGTCAATGTCGATGCGAGAAACGCAGTCTTCACTGGGCTGACCGATAACTTCGCAATTGAGGATAAGATTACTCATAAGCTTGATGATGCTGAACTGGGTCTCGTCACCTGGGTGGCAAATAATGTCTACGTTACTCCGACCAGCGGCAGCATCCAGCGCGGCATCGATGCCGTTACAGGTAGCACGGTCAACGTTGCGGCGGGGATGTATGTGGAGAATGTAGTAGTCACCAAATCTGTAGATTTGATTGGCGCAGGTTTGGCTACGACCACTATTAATGGAAACAACGTTGGAAACGCGGTCACGATTACTGCTTCTGACGTGACGCTGTCTGGGTTCAGAGTGACTGGCGGATGGAAGCAGGGTTCTACCCCAGTGTGGTACGAAGCTGGAGGCGTGGTGGTCAATGGCAACGGTGGCACTTCCTCGTTAACTGGAATTACTATTCAGGACAACAGCATTGACGGTAACGCTGGAAATGGTGTCTATGTATCTGCTGCGGGGCATGATGGTACAGCTGACAATGTGATCATTATAAACAACCAGATTTTCAACAACGGTAGTGGGGGAAGCTGTGCGGGGGTATCACTCACATACCGCAATTATATAGTAAGAGACATTGGGGTCTGGGACGAATGGCGCCGACCAAAGAACATACGGGTTGAACTTAACAATATCTACAGTAACTCGGAGTATGGCGTATACGTTAGCGCGGGGCAGAACGTTAGAATCCAGTCGAATGATCTGTACAGCAACTCGAAATACGGACTGCAATTGACCCCAAGCTGGAATCGCACTGATATCCCATGCGAGTATACGACGGTGGATAGCAACAACATCCATGACAACATACGCAACGGCGTGAAGCTTACGTCGTACAACAAGCACAACACGTTCACGGTGAACACGATTTCCAACAACGGCTCCGGTGGAACGAGTGATTATTACAAGTATGGATTTCTATTCCAGGATGGAAACGATAACGTTATTCAGAACAATACCATCACTGGAAACGCACTCGGTGGTTTGTACTTATGGGGACAGGGTGATCCATCTTACACTTGGTACTCCACGACAAATAATACTATTACTGGGAATAAAATTTCTAATCACACGGCGATCGGTGGGCACGGCATATACATCCCTGCTAAAGGTGGATACCCCAACAGTGGCTTCCTAAACTCAGACATTTATGATAACATCTTGATGTGCAACCAGTCAAACGCTAAAGATGATTGTTCAGGCAATTCCTGGGATAATGGAGTTGATACTGGAAACTTCTGGGATGATTGGGCATCCAATTCCGGATATCCTACCCAATACAATGTTCCCGGAACAGCCGGGAGTGTGGATCATTTTCCACAAGCTCCAATGGTCGTCTGGGTGGATGATGATTGGGCTGGAACTACCTGTGGTGATTCGGTGGGTGGACATCTGTTCGGATATGATGCCTTTGATAAAATTCAGGATGGAGTAAATAAAGTTGCCTCAAACGGAACAGTTAATGTATTAGCAGGTATATATGAGGAACAGGTGGAAATCACCAAATCTCTTACCCTCCAGGGTGCTGGTGCTGGATCAACTACGATTAAATCTCCAATTAACCTGACCAAATTCTTCTCCACTGGCCCAAATAACTATCCTATAGTTTATGTTCATGATGTCCCCGGTGTAAACATTAATGATTTTACAGTAGATGGTGCGGGCAGAGGGAATGCGAACTATCGTTTCATAGGCATCGGATATAGAAATGCAGGAGGGAACGTAAGTTCCTGTACGATCAAAGATATTCGCAATACGCCCATCGATGGTGCTCAACATGGGGTAGGGATATATGCGCTGGCTGATAATGGTGTAGCAAGAACTCTGAATGTTCTGAATAATACACTGTATGGATTCCAGAAAAACGGGATGGCGCTCTTTGGTGCAAATTTAACTGTTCTGACAAAAGGGAATAATGTAACTGGCGCAGGAGCTATCAACTTTATTGCTCAAAATGGAATCCAGCTGGGGACAAATGCTACTGGTGTCATCGATAGCAATGCGGTCAATGGTTTTGCCTACACACCATTTACCTGGTCTTCCACCGGTATCCTTGTGTATGGCGCATCCGGTTCTGTTTCTGTCACTCGCAACAATGTCACAGAATCAATGGTAGGCATCTGGTATATCAATGCTCAGGGTGTGATCTCAAGTAACTTTGTTTCCAACACGATCGCTGGAATGGGTGCAACTCCATATTGGTGGGGAATTGTGGCTGATCCCGGAAATGGAAAGGCTAAACAGCCACCAGCATCTGTTTTTGATGCTGGTCTTGGCTCTGCAAAATCCGAAGTCTTTAAGAGTTTAATCGCCTCTTTAACCACTACGGTTAATCGAAATGTGATGAATGGCGGAGGGAACGGAACCGGAATTGAGGCTGATGCTTTAGGCACTGAGACTCTGAACTTTTCAGCAAACGAGAACAGCACAGCAAATTGGACTGCAGGATTTGTGCTTTACAAAGACCCTGGTGCGACTCTAAATGGAGTTGTCTTGGGCAACAGTATTGTCGGGAACGCATACGGGTTTGTCAATCAGACTGGAGTTCTTCAAGATGCCTCAGCCAACTGGTGGGGAAGTGCAGGTGGGCCAAAAGTTACTTCAAATTCTGGTGGAGCCGGTGATTCAGTCTCTGCGGATGTCGATTATACTCCATGGCTCGATAGTGGTGTTGATATGCAACTTGGGACGCCAGGGTTCCAGGGCGATTTCTCTGTGTTAAATGTTTTTGCTGGAAGTCCACAGATAGGATTAACCGGAAGAATTCAGGAAGGGATTAACCTTGTGTCTGGGAGCACCGTGAAAGTACTGGTAGGGATTTACAATGAAAATATTGTGATCCATAAATCCTTAACCCTGTTAGGAGCAGGACAGAGTTCGGTCTTTGTATACCCTGCCATCTCCGATATTGGTCAACCAAATCCTGAAGCTGGTCCCAGCTTCAGAGGCTCGCAGATGTGTGTGGTTCAGGCTTCAGATGTGACCATTGATGGATTCACCTTTGATGGAGACAGTCCCACTTTGACTCCTCCTGGAACCATAGATGCCAGAAATGGAATCATCACCAATTATTATGCTGGCAACTGGAGTAATCTGAAGGTTCAAAACTGCACGGTCAAGAATATTTATTTGAGAGGGATCTATTCGTGTGCTAAGGATGCCAACACTCCCACCGGAATCAGTTTTCATGATAACACGGTCACCAATGTTAAGGGAGTTTCGATGCAGTCTGCGGCGATAATGCTCTGGGGTTCCACTGGTGATGTAAAGAAAAATACTATCTCCGATGCCTCTATAGGGGTAATGTATCACTGGTACTCTGATGGAATGGTCGATTCTAACACCATCTCGAATTGCGAAGTTGCCATAGCGGTCAACAGCAATGATGATACTACTACTGTCTCCAAAAATACTATTACTGATTCGGATCAGGGGATTCAGACTATCAGCACCCTCCATTCAATGGATGTAGCTAACAATGGGTTAACCAACTGTTATTGGGGAATGGTAGCCTATGGAGGCGGTGATTCACCAGCCAATTTCCTATTCAACAAGGTTCAGGGTCCCAGCTCTTTTGAGGCCATAGGCTTTTATGCCTCCACTGATATCAGCCCCTGGGGAATGGGGGATGTCTACGCTACCCTCAAGAATAATACCATCACCAAGTCCTTCTGGGGAGTGGTCTTAAGTGAGCCGTCTACCAATACCAGCAAACTAATTTCTATGACCATCGGCGGAAGCTACGCTGATCATAACTTCATCTACGATAATATCAACTATGAAGTGTTGATGGATCATTGTAACGACAATGTGAATGCTCGATACAACTACTGGGGTAAATCCTCCTTACAGGCAATTGAGCTGGATATCTACCACAAAGTAGATGAATCTAAATTAGGTCTGGTAGATTTTGGGCATCCGATCATCTTAGGGGATGTGGATCAGGATGGAGATATCGATTTGGCAGATGTGATCTATCTGGCCAACTACATTTTGAAAGGAGGAGCTACTCCTCCTCTAATGATAGTGTGCGATGTAAATCATGATGGTAAGTATAGCTTGGCAGATGTGGTCTTTCTGGCAAACTACATCCTCAAAGGTGGACCTCCACCTCTGATTGCCAAGTCCACGCCTTCAGACAGATTCACAACCTTGAAACAGGCAAAACCGGAAGTGGTCAATTCTCTAATTCAGTAAATTTAAACTGAGAAGGGAGTGAAAAGCTCCCCGCCTAAGGGCGGGGGGCTTTTTATTTATACCAGACGATTTTTAATCCTTGACTTCTAATTTTAACCATTTAATATAATAAAAGGGGTAATTTACAACTGATTAACGGATTAAAATGACGAGAAGCAAAATATAACACATGGTCGAGTCCAAACGTATGGATATTGACAGATGTCACTTAACTGAATGGTAACAGATATGGCTAAATTCAAATTGGTTTCAAACTATAAGCCCTGTGGTGATCAGCCGGAGGCGATAAGGGATCTGACCGAGGAGATCAAAAGGGGGGAGAGGTTTCAGACTCTTTTAGGGGTGACCGGATCGGGCAAAACCTTTACTATGGCAAATGTGATTGCCCGGTCGGGAAAACCCACTTTAGTAATCTCCCATAATAAAACCTTAGCCGCTCAACTTTATGGGGAATTAAAAGGCTTTTTCTCGGAAAATGCGGTGGAGTTTTTCATCAGCTATTATGACTACTATCAGCCGGAGGCTTACGTGCCAGTTACGGATACCTATATCGAAAAGGATACTTCTATAAATGACGACATTGACCGACTGCGATTGAGAGCCACCTCCTCTCTTTTAGAAAGGGAGGATGTGGTGATTATTGCTTCGGTCTCCTGTATCTATGGAATCGGCTCTCCCAAGGATTATCAAGAGATGATGGTCTTAGTAGAAATTGGTCAAAAGGTCGAAAGGGATGAGCTTTTAAAAGAATTGATCGATATTCACTATACTCGAAATGATATTGAATTTGGCCGAGGAACCTTCAGAGTAAGAGGGGATGTGATGGAGATTCACCCGGCTTATGAAAAGACTGCCATCAGGATTGAGCTTTGCGGGGATTTAGTAGAAAGAATATCGATCATTGATACCCTAAGAGGTGAAATCCTTGTTGAGAAGAAAAAAGTGGCTATCTATCCAGCCAAGCATTTTGTCACCACCTATCCGAGATTAGAGGAAGCGATAAAAAATATCGAAATCGAACTGGAAGAAAGATTGAAATGGTTCCGTTCCCAGAATAAATTGTTAGAGGCGCAGAGGCTGGAATCGAGGACCAGATTCGATATTGAGATGATGAGGGAGATCGGATACTGTCCCGGAATCGAGAACTACTCCCGACATATAGCCAGACGAAAACCTGGGGAAAGACCCTATACCTTGATCGATTTTTTCCCGAAAGATTTTCTGATGATTATCGATGAGTCCCATCAGACCGTTCCGCAGATAAGAGGGATGTATGCCGGGGATAGGTCAAGAAAGGAGACTTTAGTGGAATACGGATTCAGGTTGCCCTCAGCCTTAGATAACCGACCTTTGTTCTTCGAAGAGTTCGAGTCATTGATAAATCAGGTGATCTTTGTCTCAGCCACCCCTGCCGAATATGAATTGGAGAAGTCCAAAGGGGTGGTGGTGGAGCAAGTGATCAGACCCACCGGTTTGGTCGATCCAAAAATCACTGTAAAACCTCTAACTCATCAGGTGGATGATCTGTTGGAGGAAATCAAAATTCGCTCGGAGAGAAAAGAAAGGGTTTTAGTTACGACTTTAACCAAGAGGATGGCTGAGGATTTAGCCGACTATTTAGCTCAGATGAATATCAAAGTTCGCTATCTCCATTCGGAGATCGATGCTATTGAAAGGGTGAATATTTTGAGGGATTTAAGATTAGCCGAGTTCGATGTTTTAGTGGGGATTAATTTGCTCAGGGAAGGATTGGATTTGCCAGAGGTCTCCTTGGTGGCTGTATTGGATGCAGACAAAGAGGGCTTTTTAAGGTCCGAGACCTCTTTGATTCAGATTGCGGGAAGAGCCGCCAGGAATTTAGCCGGTGAGGTAATAATGTATGCGGACAATATCACCGATTCAATGAAAAAGGCGATCGAAGAGACCAATCGTCGAAGAAAGATTCAACAGGAGTATAATGAAAGACATGGGATAACTCCCAAGACTATATATAAATCCAGAGAGGAGATCTTGAGGACCACCACCTTTGCCGACTCCAGAACTACTTCAACAGTTAAAGAGGAAAGGATGGATTATCTTAAGGAGATGGGTGTCGAGGACCAACTTTCCCATCTTCAGAAAGCAATGAGGGAGGCAGCGAAAAATCTGGAGTTCGAGAAGGCGGCTTTTTATCGAGATGAGATCGAAAAATTAAAAAAGAGAAGGCAGAGAAAGAAGTCTAAATTCAATTGATGGAGGGACGATGAAGAGCATCCTGGTGAAATTCTGGTTATACAATTTTCTTCTATTAATTCTTCTGGGATTAGGCTGTGGAAAGGAAAAGGGGATAGGTTCTGGCGAACACAATGATTCTGATGCAATCAAAGCCATAATGAATGAGTACCCCACCATTTTTATGGGGGATATTTTTGACAGCCAGATAGAGAACCCTTTTTATCGACAGATAACTAAAAATGAGTATTGGGTGAAAATAGATATTAAACAACCGTTAATAGATACTCTTTATACTGATTATGCCAATGTAGATATGATCGATAGTATTAAGGGAGTTTTTCATCTATTCGCCAATCAAAAGGAGTATCAAAAGAATTTCAAGGGGATATCAGTGGTTCGAGCTTATCTGGAGAAATGGGGAGATGATAGTGAAGTTCACCGGGGCTGGCTTTTGAAAAAAGTCACCGGTAGTGATATAACGACTCTTCCGGATGGGGCCGGTTTTTACAAGATAAAACTCACCTCTCCCACTTACAACTATACTCTCTACCCCTCAAGTTCAACTTTGTTAACTCTACTGAAAAACATCTTGACTTTGCACTCAGGGGACTCCTTGAGTTTGGAGATCGAGCCTATTGACACTATAGATCTTTTTTATCTTCATTTCTGGAAAGGTGGGAGGTTTTACAAACGCCCTTTTGCGAAGGATACTTTAGGACATTTTGTCACCGGATGCCAAATTAGCGGCACCGGCTATCAGCATCTTTTTTTTGACAATGTTCATTATCAAATCTCCGGCGATAGCCTGCTCTCATACAAATCCCACGCCTGGGGGGCTTTGTTTAAGTGAAGTGATTGTAGGATTTCTTCTGATGCTTCGGGAATAGTCTCAAGACCCCCGCCTTTGGCGGGGGGAATTTCCGAATCAGGCAAAGGAAGTGCCTCGGCATTTCTACAGTTCTGTAGGTCACGCATGTCCGCCCTTCAGCAAGCTCAGGGTGGTGAGCAAAATCGAACCACAGGACTGCTTGACAAAAAAGATTGCCAACTTTAAATTTTTAATATATTTCACATTCCACCCTGCAATAGCTTTTTAAGACTTTTCTATTTCTGCCGATAAGAAAACTGATGAAGGATTTTTCTGAAAAAACAACTTTAAAGGGAATGGATTTAGAAGGGTCGGTGGAAAGATTTGAGCTCACCGATATTTTCCAGCTCCTCTCCGCCTCCAAAAAGACTGGAACCTTAGGGGTGCAGAAAGGGGAGGAGGTGATGATGGTCTATTTTCAAGATGGGAATATCATCTATGCCCACAATCCTAATAGAGAAATCAAATTAGGAGATCTGCTCATCCAGAAAAAGAAGATCACCCCTTTGCAGTTGGAAAAGGTGATGCGAGCTCAAAAGGATTTGAAGACCAAAAAGAGATTGGGAGAACTATTGGTCTTAGAATCTTTCATCACCGAAGAGGAATTGGAGAAAGTAGTAAAACAGCAGGTAGAGGACGTGATTTACGAGCTTTTAAAATGGGATAGAGGGAGTTTCAAATTCTACGAAAATAGATTTCCCACTCAGGAGGAGATCACCATAAATATATCCACTGAAAATTTGATATTGGAGAGCGTCCGCAGATCAGATGAGATGGCGCGAATTCAAGCCAAGCTACCTTCAATGAATACGGTCTTAGGATTAGCCATAACTGAAACCGATAGGGCTAAGGATGTCACCCTGGAAGCGGATGAATGGAATATCCTTACCCTGGTAGACGGTCACCGGAGCATTAAAAAGATTGTGGAGGACTCCAGGTTGGAGAAGTTGGAAACATTGAAAAAACTTACCGGTTTTCTGTTGGCGGGCTTAATTGAGCCGGTAAAAAAACCTGTGCTTTCCCTTGATACCCAAAGATTGGAACGGTCGATCGAAAGACTTACCAAACTTTTAGAGAAATATCAATAAAAATCCCAAAGTTTTATGGACATTTTACAAAACCTTTCCCATTTAAAAAAGATTTTAGAAGATTTCTTGAGTGCGGTAGTTCAAATCGAGGAGGATAACTGGGAAGTAGCTCAAAGGATCGAAAAGTTAGAGGATATAGTTTTCGGAAAAAAGAAAGATTATTGGCCACTTTCGGAAAGATTTGCATCCTTGAAAAAATGGCTGACCGATGATGGGATCAAACTCTTAGAGGGGAAGTTAAACCGAAAACAGCTGGAGAAGATCGTCTGGTGTATTGAGAAGATAAAAGATTATAAAGATAAGATTAAGGATAAAAAGAACCTCGAACTGATGGATAAAGTTCTGCGTTTGAGCAATTCTTTTGTAAGGGAATCGACCCGCAAAATCGGATTAGAATACTCTCCCTTAGGCTTGATCGAATCGGGCCAAACCCAGATCAGAGAGAAACTTTTAGAGAAATTACCCCCAGGGGAGAATCTCAAGCAGGAGTTTGAAAAAGCCCTGAATTATCAAAGGGAGATGCTTAAGTTTTTCTATAAACCTCAGGATCATCTTCTATCAATTTTAGATTATCAATTGGGGACATTGGAGGCTCGACCAACTCTCGAAGACGAGCTTTTCTCCGCCTCATTGATCTATTTTCTTAAACAGAAAAATTATAAAGTGAATCCCTATGTGGAGAGATTTAAAAAGATTACTGTCGAGATAGCGAAAACAAAAGAGAAATAATTAACGATATGTCCAAAGTTATCGGTATTGATAAGATTTGAAGTGTATGGTTGATCCTGGGGGTTTAAGAGATAAAGTAACAGAAGGTTTTAGAGTGTTTTGAATTTTTTGATTGATTTTGTTATCTGGTGGTGAAGGTTGGTAACTTATTGATTAGCAGATATTATTTGACTGCGTAGCCGTCCGCCTTAGGCGGATTGGAAAAATTAGGCATACCGCAAAAGTGGATGTAAAAAGATACTTGCAAAGAAGAGATTTTCAAATATATTAATCTTAAATAGCGTTAAAAAAGGAGTATTTTTGAATACATCTGACAAACTTTTTTTTGAGAGCATCCAGGCGATAAAGAACAAAAATTACTCGGAAGCGGAAGGGAAACTTAAAAGGGTGATCCATTTGAAAAAGGAGAACTGGAAAAAGGGGGAGATAATCTTGGCTTTCCTTCTGTTGAGAAAAGAGTGCGAAAGATTGATAGGAAAATTAGAAAGGTCCGGAGGTTAAAATGCCTATAAGAAAACAGAGAACTTTTGCCGATAAGGTGGCCAAGCAAAAGACCGTGATTATCTGCCCAAAATGTAATGGTCAGGTGCAGACTATCTTTTTGGTTCGCTCAGTGAAATCCGATTCCGGCTCGTGGAAGTTCAGACAAAGACATGTAAATGTCTGCAAGTGCAACCAGAAAGAGATTTATGGATAATTTTGGAGGCAGACTCTCTCTATCTTGAAAATGCCTCTAAATTGAATTACTAATTGATTGTCAACCAAGCAATTAAAGCCGTCAGACAAAATTGGTTTTGCTGGCGGCTTTTTTGCTTGTGAAAAAAATTACAAACTCCTTGCTTTTTGGAAATTTTTTTTTAAATTGCATTTCGTATAAAATAAAGGTTTTCAAGCATTGAGCTATTGAACTTAAATCTGGAGGAGTAAATGCCCAGAATAGAGGTGGATGAAAAAAGATGCAAAGGGTGTGAGCTGTGTGTGGTGGCTTGCCCTTTTGGGGTTATAGCTATGTCCGATAAATTCAGTTCCACAGGGTATTATCCTGCAACTATGGTTAAACCGGAAAAATGCACCGGCTGCACATTGTGTGCTTTAGTCTGTCCAGATGTAGCTATAGAGGTGTATAAAGAAGAGAAGGTTAAATGAGGAGTTTTTAGATGGGTGAAAAGATTTTAATGAAAGGGAATGAGGCATTAGCCGAAGGTGCGGTTAGAGCTGGATGCAGATTCTTTGCCGGCTATCCTATTACCCCTCAGAATGAGATACCAGAATATCTATCCTGGAGGCTTCCGGAAGTGGGAGGGACATTTATTCAGGCGGAAAGTGAAGTTGCCGCTATTAATATGCTTTTCGGCGCTTCAGCCTGCGGTGCCAGGGTGATGACCTCTTCGTCCGGTCCAGGGATCTCGTTAAAACAGGAAGGAATATCTTATATCTCTGGAGCAGAATTGCCCATATTTTATGCCAATATTATGCGAGGGGGACCAGGATTGGGGAATATCGCTCCAGCGCAAGGGGATTATTTTCAGGCAACTCGAGGGGGAGGACACGGGGATTATCGGGTCATAGTCTTTGCCCCTAATTCAGTAACCGAAATGGGTAATTTCCCCAAAAGATGTTATGACTTAGCAGAGAAATATAGGGTGCCATCGATGATCTTAGCTGATGGTCTTTTAGGACAGATGATGGAGCCACTTGAATTCGATTTTGAGATGGTTGACCCAAAGAAATTACCGGAAAAAGATTATGTATTAGGATGTGCTGAAGAGAGGGAAAGAAGGGTAGTTAGGTCTTATGATTTGAGGCCTGGCTTTTTAGAGAAAAACACTTTGAGATTAGGTGAGAAATTTCAAAAGATAGAAGAGAATGAGGTAAAGTTCGAAGATCTCCAAGTGGATGATGCTGAGATAGTATTGGTAGCTTTCGGCACTTGCTCCAGAGTTTGCAAAGCGGCTTTATCTATGGGAAGAGCTGAAGGGATAAAAATTGGACTTTTAAGGCCGATCACTTTGTGGCCCTTTCCGATGAAGGTTTTGAAAGAGATCTCCAGAAGAGTTGAAAATATCTTAACTGTGGAGATGAATTTAGGGCAGATGGTGGAGGATGTGCGGTTAGCTGTGGAGGGGAAAGCTAAGGTCTTTTTCCACGGTAGACCATCCGGCGGGATTCCCACAGTTGAGGAGATCTTAGATAAAGTCAAAGAGATTTTGAAGAGATAAACGGAGTGGATATGGAGAAAAAAGTTTTTGAAAGAACCAAGGGATTGACCGAAATCCCGATGAGATATTGCCCTGGATGCGGGCACGGAGTGATTCATCGCTTGGTGGGTGAGGCAATTGAAGAGTTGGGGATAAGAAAGAGGACTATAGGGATCGCGCCAGTGGGGTGCTCGGTATTTGCGGATGAATATTTCAACTGCGATATGATTCAGCCCGCTCATGGCAGGGGACCGGCAGTGGCTACTGGGATGAAAAGAATGAAGCCCGATTGTATTGTCTTTTCCTATCAAGGGGATGGGGATTTAGCCTCTATCGGTATGGCAGAGACAGTTCATGCGGCAGCACGTTCGGAGAACATCACCATCATATTTGTAAACAACGCCATCTATGGTATGACCGGCGGACAGATGGCTCCAACAACTCTGATCGGGATGAAGTCCACCACTACTCCCTATGGGAGGGATGTGAAAAGGGCTGGGTATCCGATAAGGGTGTGTGAGCTTTTAAAAGGATTGGATGCCCCGGGCTATTTGGTTCGGGTCTCGGTTCACAAACCATCTCTGGTGATGAAAGCTAAAAAGGCGATAAAAAAGGCTTTTCAAATCCAGATGGAGGGATTGGGATTCTCCATGGTGGAGATAATATCACAGTGCCCTACCGATTGGTTTATGACTCCATTGCAGGCGAATGATTTTGTAGAAAAATATATGATCCCTTATTACCCCTTGGGTGAGTTTAAGACTCCTTATAAGGAAGAGAAAAAAGAAAAAGAGGGAATGGCAAAGGTGAAGGAGGCTTAAGATGTATCAGGGTGTGATAATGTCCGGTTTCGGTGGTCAAGGGATCATCTCTGCCGGGATACTTTTAGCTTATGCCGGAATGATGGATGGAAAATTTGTTACCTTCTTCCCGGCTTACGGTGCGGAGATGAGAGGGGGAACAGCCAATTGTTCTGTAGTTGTCTCCTCTGAGGAAGTTGCCTCTCCGGTGGTGGCTCATCCGGATACGGTTATAGTGATGAATGAACCCTCTTTGATCAAATTTGAGCCTTCACTAAAGCCCGGTGGACTTTTGCTTATCAATAGCTCTTTAGTATCCCAGAAACCTAACAGAAAAGACCTCGAAATTGTTTATGTCCCGGCGAATAAAATTGCTGAGGAGATCGGAACTATAAAGATCGCCAACATGGTGATGTTAGGGACATATTGCAAAAAGACCGGTGCGGTAAATTTACAATCGATAATAGATTCTATGCCCAAGGTATTCACCAGAGCAAAGCAGGAGATGTTGAAGAAGAATGAGGAAGCGTTAAAAAGAGGGGCAGAAGTTTAGAAAAAAGTTTCAAGTCGCAAGATGCAAGTTGCAAGATTTGGTAGGTTAACCATCCTCTTCCAAAGGCAGGCGTGGTTGACAATCATAAATCTTTTGATTGAGAGAATGTTTTCTTAACGGGAGGTGAGTAAAAATGATTTCAATTAAAGAGAAATATGTTGTGGATGAAAAAGGGAAAAAGATAGGGGTAATGCTGGAACTGAAAGAATATAAAAAGGTGTTGGAAAATTTGGAGGAGCTTGAATCGATCCGAGCATTCGATAGAGCAAAAGCATCTAAAGAAAAACCTATCCCTTTTGCTCAAGCTGTTAAGGAGATTGAGAGGGGCCGTAAATGAAATATTCCCTTTTTATCCTTCCCCGGGCTCAAAAAGAATTAGCAAAACTCTCTGAAAAAGATTACCTTAGAGTTAAGCAAGCAATTTTACGTTTGGGCAGTGACCCGAGAGGTTCTGGTTGTGCGGAATTGGTGGCACGGGAAGGGTGGAAGATCCGGGTGGGGAATTATCGAGTCATTTACGAGATAGATGATTCTGCCAAAAAAGTTACTGTGCTTCATATCGGCCATAGATAAGGATGTTTATAGATAAGGTAGTAGGAATTGCCACCAAGTTGGGACATTTCTTTGCATGCTTCGGGAATAGGAATTTCTGAAGTGGATGTAAGAATGGCATCGGCATTTTCTGATGTCGATGTCTCGAGACTTTTTCAACCGGTCAAGCGAAATGCTTAAGCAAGTTCATATAAGAATAATAATAGGAGGTAAACACAATGGCGGATAAGAAGGCAGACCTGGCTGGGCCAGGGATAGGTAACTATGACGAACTGGAGAAAATTCTGCCACAGGACTACAGATCTATTTTAACCCCAAAGGAAACGATGAAGGCTCTTTTTGCATTGAAAAACTATATCGAAGATAATCTGTGCAAGGAGCTCAATCTGATGATGGTTCAGGTTCCTCTGATCGTAGATGTGGAGAGCGGCGTGAACGATATGTTGGACCGGGACGGCTCACGTACTCCCATTCAGTTCCACATTTCAAACGACTATGACAAGCACCCGATCGACGCCCAGGTGGTGCAGGCCGCAACCAAGTGGAAACGTGTCGCGCTGAAGCAGTTCGGGATGAAGATGGGTGAGGGTTTGTGCACCGATATGCATGCCGTACGTAAGGACTACTTCCTCGATCACGACCACAGCGCATATGTGGACCAGTGGGACTGGGAGTTGGCGATAACGGAGGAGCAGCGTAACCTAAAGTATCTGAAGGAAGTGGTAGAGAAGATCTGGAAGGTTCTCAAGGGCGCCGAGACATATATACAGAGGCTATTTCCCCAGCTGAAGACGGGCAAGTATCCCAACCTCCCTGATGAGCTAACCTTCCTGCATGCTGAAGACATTCTGGATATGTATCCTGATATGCCACGCAAGGCGCGTGAGACGGCGATCGTTCAGAAATACCCGGCGGTCTTCATCATTGGGGTTGGCTGGACCCTCAAGGACGGCTACCCGCATGAAATGAGAGCAGCAGACTACGACGACTGGGTCACACAGACAGTGTCTGAGGATGGTAAACCTATGCATGGTCTTAACGGCGATATTTTAGTCTGGAACCCGGTGACCAAGCGCCGTCACGAACTGACCTCCATGGGTATCCGGGTTAATGCCCAAACGCTTAAAAAGCAGCTGGAGATTACCGGACAGCTCGATTTTCTCAAGCTGCCGTACCACCAGGGAATCATAAACAATGAACTCCCGCTTACCATTGGTGGTGGTATCGGGCAGTCCCGCACTTACATGCTTCTTTTAAGGAAGGCGCACCTCGGAGAGGTCAGTGTCACCGTGTGGCCTGAGATACTCAAGGATATGTGCAGGAAGAAGAACATATATGTTCTGGAGTAGAAAAAGGTCTGATCAGACACAATAGAGTAGGTCAAAAGCCCTGTGCTTTTGACGTTATAAATAGGTGTATTCTTCGAAAGCTGGTGGATCACCAGCTTTTTGATTTTTTAAGCTGTGTCAGGTCCTCAGTGCTGTAGGTCAAGCATGTCCGAAGGACTGCTTGACAAAAGATGGTGTCAACCACCCCTCGGGATGGTTGACCTACTGTCATCTCAGAAAATTGGGTGTACTGCATAATTTTGATTGATAAATTCAACTTGAAAATTATTTTATATCTTAGTTTATAGATTGATTTCCAAATCGACGACAGTTTGATCAAAAAAGGAGAAAAGATGATCAGTCTGAAAAACAAAGTAGCTTTAATTACAGGAGCATCTCGAGGGATCGGGAAGGAGACTGCTCTGCTTTTTGCTCACGCTGGTGCTAATGTAGTGGTTAATTATTATAAGAATGAAAGAGAAGCAGAAATTGTGGTCAATCGGGCAAGAAGACATAAGGTTAAGGCGTTTTCTTTCCAAGCGGATGTGGGGTCCTATAGTGACCTAAAGAAATTGTTTGATTTCACGATGGGGAAATTTAAAAGGATTGATATTTTGATTAACAATGCAGGGATCTGGGAATATGCCAAGATAAATAAGATCAAACCAGCTGAACTTAAAAAGACTCTGAAAGTGAATTTAGAAGGGGTATTTTATCTTACGCAGATGGTTTCGGATGTTATGATTAGACAAAGGTCGGGGAATATTATAAATATTTCTTCAACTGCGGGTCAAAGAGGGGAACCCTTTCATTCCCATTATGCGGCTTCTAAGGGGGCGATCATAAGTTTGACCAAGTCTTTGGCAGTTGAATTGGCTCCTTATAATATCAGGGTCAATTGTGCTGCTCCAGGATGGGTGGATACAGATATGAGCAGAAAACCCTTGAGAGAAGAGAAAGATGAGATTTTGAGAGTTATCCCGATGAGAAGGGCGGCAAAACCTGAAGAGATAGCTGGTCCTATTTTGTTCTTGGCTTCGGATCTCTCTTCATTTATTACCGGGGAGATATTGAATGTGAATGGCGGGGCAGTTCTTTGCGGATGATGAGAGGTGAAGTCTGGAGTATAAAGCTTTAGCTTTATCAAATTTTGTAACTCAAGCCTTCAGGCTTGAAGATGAGCAAAACTAAAGTTTTGCGTTACTAAAGTAAACCTAAAGGTTTACAATCCAGGGTGAGGAGGTAACTGTTAAGAAAGAAACTAAAAATTATGCGATCTTGATTATCGCGGTTATATCAGTGAGCTGGGCTTCGATTTTCATTCGATTGACCAATGCCCCGCCTCTGGCAACTGCTTTATATCGAATGGGCCTGGCTTCACTTTTGTTATTGCCCATAAGCCTATTAAAACATCTTTCCGAAATAAAGCAAATCAAAGGTAAACTTCTTTTTTTCTCGATTCTCTCAGGAGTATTTTTGGGATTTCATTTTGTCTTCTGGATCACATCCCTTTATTATACTACCATTTCAAACTCTGTAGTTTTAGTAACCACCCAGCCCATTTTTGTAGCGATACTTTCACATATATTTTTAAAAGAAAAGGTGAATTTATTAGGTTTTTCCGGAATAATTTTGGCTCTATTAGGAACTTTTGTTATTGCAAGAGGTGATTTTGCTTTGGGCAAGGAAAACCTTTGGGGAGATATTTTGGCTTTACTGGGGGCGGTGATGGCGGCAACATATTTGTTCTTTGGAAGAATAATCAGACAGAAGTTGAATTTGATACCTTATATTTTTTCTGTCTATTCAATATCAGCAGTTGTCATCGGTATAATCTGCCTATTTTATAAAGTTCACATTTTCCCCTATCCCAAAATAACTTTTCTCTGGTTTTTTCTTTTAGCTATAGTTCCTACGATAATCGGGCATACCTTATACAATTGGGCTTTGAAATATGTAAAAGCTTATTTAGTGGGAACGACCATATTGGGTGAACCATTCGGAGCGACGATCTTAGCCTTCTTAATTTTTAAAGAAAGTCCGTTTATAGAGACCTATATTGGTGGGGGGATGATCCTTTTGGGGATTTATTTGGTGTTCAGAAGTGAGAGATTTAACCAGAACCCTGCCTCTTAAAAGCGTAGGGGCACGGCATGCCGTGCCCCTACCTAAAACTTGTAGGGGTGAACCTATGTGTTCACCCAAACCTGTATATTCGCCCCATTTATCAGGGTGGACGCACAGGTCTGCCCCTACAAACTATGCAAAGATATAAGGGTACGTTGCAACGTGCCCCTACCCCTTCGGGTTCGATGAATCGAACCCTTACAGTCAGGTAAGGACTCCAAAAATTTCCTCAAAAATTTATATTGACACAATAACTTTTTTCTTTTATGTTTGCTTAAACTTTTAATTGTGTCTAATTTAAGATGGAAGAACTGTTAGAGAAATTCTTGTATCATCTTTCACTCGAGAGGGGACTATCTTCAAATACAATCGAAAGTTATAAAAGAGACTTAAAGCGATATATTAAGCATTTGCAGACATTGAAAAGAAAATCCTTTGATAAAATCAAAACCCAGGATATCTCCAAGTTAATTTTGAAGTTGAACAAGCGTGGCCTTTCCTCCTCCACAATTTCGAGAAACCTCAGTGCCATCAAATCTTTCCACAAGTATTTGATCAGAGAGAATTTAGCTTTAAAAAATCCTGCCGAGGGGATAGAGTCTCCCCGACTCTGGAGAAAGCTGCCAGTTGTTTTAAACATTGAAGAGATTAAAAAATTGTTAGACCAGCCGGATGAAAGTGATCCTTTGTCTGTCAGGGATAAGGCGATGTTGGAAGTTCTTTATGCTACCGGTGTACGGATTTCAGAATTGATCAATCTGAAAAGATCAAACCTTTTGTTTGAAATAGGATGTGTTCGGATCTTTGGAAAAGGAAATAAGGAGAGAGTAGTTCCCATAGGAGAGGTGGCAATTGATTGGGTGAATAGATATTTAAAAGACTTCCGAGCTGAGTTAGTGAATTTGAAATCAAAATCGGGCGACTTTTTGTTCTTAAATGCCAGAGGTAATCGTTTGACTCGTATGGGGGCATACAAGATTTTGAGAAAATATGTGAATAGGGCCGGGATTAAAAAGAAAGTTTCCCCTCATACCATACGCCACTCTTTTGCCACCCATTTATTAGAAGGTGGGGCAGACTTACGAGCAGTTCAGGAGATGCTCGGACATGCCGATATATCTACTACGCAGATCTATACCCAGGTGGACCGGGAATATTTAAAGGAGGTTCACCGGACTTTTCATCCGCGGGAAAAAGACTAATAAAGTTTGTTTGTTTGAAGTTTGTTTGTTTGAAGTATGTTTGAAAGGTGTATCTGAAGGGGATCTATGTTCCATTGTGCTCTTTATCAAAATCAGGTGGATATTAAAAATAAGTTAAGAAAATCTCTGGGCAAAAAAAGAATCCAATTCCATCAATTTGATGAAATAGCTCAATTGCATAATTATATAAAATCCTATATCCTGGATATGATTGTAATTGCAGGAAAAGGGGATTTTATAGAAGAATTGCAGTTGGTAAAAAATATAAAAAAGCATTCAGTTCTCTCTTTGATCCCTTTGATCCTTTATTCTCCCCAGCCTCAAAAGAAAACTATCTTAGCCGGCTGGAAAGCCGGAGCGGATGAGTTTATCTCTGAGGAGTGGGACCAGGCTTTAATTTCCGGAAAACTCCAGATGATTTTGAAAAGAAGCGCAAGGGATTTGGGGATGAATCCTACCACCTGTCTTTCCGGAATGGGTTTGATTCAAAAGGAGATAGATAGAAGGATTAGAAAAGGGGAAATATTTGCGGTCTGCTATGCGGACCTGGATAATTTCAAAGCCTATAATGATTATTATGGTTATTTCTATGGGGATAAATTGATAAGAAAAACCTCGGAGATAATCCGCGATATCGTTTATGGATCGTGTAAGGATGCCTTTGTAGGACATATAGGTGGGGATGATTTCTTTTTCCTCATCCCCTCAGAAAAGATACACCCGATTTGTTCTGAAGTCATCAAAGCTTTTGACCGGATTATCCTGAGTTACTATAAAAAGAAGGATTTGAAAAAGGGTTTTATTGTCACCAAGAATAGAAGAGGGGTGGTAGAGAGATTTCCTATAATGACTTTGTCTATCTCGGTGGTGGTTAACAAGAACAGGATGTTTTCTCATGCTGGTGAGATCTCCCATATGATCACCGATCTGAAAAAATATACTAAGACCTTGCCGGGGTCAAATTATGTGATCGAGAGAAGGAAGAAGTATTAGTTTCAAGTTTCAAGTTGCAAGATATAAGATGGAGGTTTTTGTAGGGGCGACCCTTGTGGTCGCCCGAGAGAAAGACGGGAAGAGACAACCCCTTCTTGTTCTGTCAGGAGCTGCTTCTGACAGTAAAGATCAGGCGCGAAACAAGTTTCGCTACTCCACCCGTTACTCCTGAGTAGGAGTCTCAGATGTAGGCGAAGTCTTTTGGTCTAGCGAGGGTCTTGTGTAGTGCGACCCTTTCAGGAGTGCTTGTTGAGTGCCAGATCTGAGGATCTGACACAACATAAGGAAAGGGGGAATAATGGGGGAAAACGCTGTCTCCCTGCAATTAACTTTTTAAAAATCAATCAAAAAAGTGTTGACAAAGTTTTAGCGGATTATATATTTAAGAACGTAAAAGAAAAGGATGCGGGAATAGCTCAGTTGGCTAGAGCGTCACCTTGCCAAGGTGAATGTCGCGGGTTCGAATCCCGTTTCCCGCTCCAATTTTTGTCCGAAGGACAAAAATTAGTTTATAGTTAATGGTTAATAGTTTATAGTAAAATATCTTACTCTTAACTATCTACTCTGAACTATTGACTACTCCCGCCTTTGGTGGGAGTGCGGCGGCTTAGCCAAGTGGTAAGGCAGAGGTCTGCAAAACCTCTATTCTCCGGTTCGAACCCGGAAGCCGCCTTTTTTTAGTTAATGGTTAATAGTGAATGGTTAATAGTTAAGAAAAAGCTATATGGTAGAGTTCTGAACTGATTGTTAAATAATGGTGAAATATAGGTTAAAAAGTTTATTAAACTTCTAACCCTTTAAATGTTTTTCCCCTTAGCTAAGCTTTTAGCGTTTTAAAAATCCTTGACTTTTTCCCATCACTCATTATCTTTTTGCGAACTGAAAGTTCATAGTTTCTGGGGAGGGGAGTGGACTATAAACTATGAACCATAAATATCAACTATTTTACTTGCCGGAGTGGCGGAATAGGTAGACGCAAGGGACTTAAAATCCCTCCCCGCTTTGCGGGGTCCCGGTTCGATTCCGGGCTCCGGCATATTTTAGTGATTAGTGACTGGGAATTAAGAAGTAGGTATTCTTTGTGCCAGCCAAGTCCCCCCTGGCCGGGCAGGCTGACTTGGCGGGAGAAACAATCAGGTCAGGGAACCTGCCTGCCACATAAATAAATAGTTCATGTTTGAAATCTCTAAGAATCAAAAATTACCTTTGCCTCTTCCTTGGAAATGAGACGAAACTCTTTGATATTTAGCACGAAAAAATTCTAAAATGTTTAAAGATCTCTTGAAAGGATTAGGTCAACAATTGTCGATTGCTTTTGAGACTAATGGGAAGGGTTATATTGGGTATATAGTGGAGTTGACTGGAGGCTTTGTGAGGGGACAGAGTAAAAAAGAGGCTTTGACCAAGGTAGGTAAGGAGGCGAATTTATATCTAAAGTGGTTAGGGGCAAAGGATCAAAAAGATTTCACTATTGAGGTGGCTCAAGTTCACAATAGCTCTTTGGCTATAGAGGATGCGGATAATGAGATACTTTTGGAGGCGGATAAAAAAAAGATGGATGAGGATGAGTTTCAAATTTTAAAAGATCTGGTTTTATATTCCGGTGATACTTTTTTCAAAACATATCAAGATGCTAAATTGAAAGATTGGGTGGATCAGAAAAGAGTTCGAAAGACTTTCTATGGGGATAATCCGGCTTCGATTCAGGCTATTTATGCTCACGTAAAGAATTGCCAATATTATTATTTATCTCGATTGATAAAAGATTTCGAAGAAAAGGAGGATGAATTCAAAAAGATTAGACTTTTCTTTTTAGAACAATTGCAAGATTTTTTTAATAGATACAATAATTCCATCATCCAGAATGTAGATAATGAATTGTGGACTTTAAAGAAAGTTTTAAGAAGGTTTATCTGGCATGATCGAATTCATGCTAAGGCGATGATTCGGATTCTGCAAAAGCAAAAGGATTTGGATTTAATAAAAGATTTCTCTGATCCTTTTTTCTTCCAGATTCAAAAATAAGGTTTCAACCACTAAAAAATATATATTCCCAATGTTCCGAGTGCAAGCCCAGTCTCCTCACTTGGCTGAGAATAAGCAGTCAGGTCAGGGGACCTGACTGCCACGGTATTTTAGTGATTAGTGATTAGTAACTGGTGATTGGTTTTCAGATGATAGTTAAAAACTCCAAAAAATTATAGAGACCCTCTTCGAATTTGTGGGAAAAGAAATCTTTTCGAACAAAAACGTTTGGTATGTGTTTGATTCTTTAACCCTGGATAGTAGATGGACTTGCTGAATCAACGCCTTTCTTTAAAAAAATTGAATAATAGAGTTTCCGCGGGCAAGCTCTTAAGCTTGATATTGAAGATAGTCAATAATTATTTTTTGCAAACCTAAAGGTTTGCCCTACTTTCGAAAAAGCAAAGGAATTAGAAAATAAAGCCCAATGAGAATCGGTGCACGCTGGAGAGGTGATTAAAGCCCACCCAGGCGTAATTTATCTCCATATCGGTCTTTTTGCCAACTTTAAGCTTCAATCCTCCTCCTAAGGATAGACCCTCCTCCTCATAGTTGATCTTATAACCACCTCTTAATGCTACCATATCTTTCCAGACATATTCGGTTCCAACTGAAGCTTGTTGGATATTATCATTAGGATGTTTGGCTTCTAAGGCGATGGTTATCTTAGAATCAACTGAGGGTATAAAGTCATAAGCCAAGCCGATTCTGAAAGTCAAGGGGAGGTCATACGGCTCCACAGTCAATTTGCTTTTGACATTATCGTAGTTTGTGTTCTCAGGATAGGGAGAATAAGGAACATCTAATTCTGGGCCCTCGAGCTTTAACTCTGGACCCAAATTGGAGATGTTCATCCCAATTCTTAAGGTATTATAACCGGGATAAAACAAGGTTCCAAAATCTAAGGCAAAGCCAGAGGCGGTTTCCTCAGATAATCTCTCATAGATGTATTTGGCATTTACTCCAAGAGAAAATCGATCAGTCAGCTTTCGCCCATAGCCACAGGTTAAAGCATAATCCGATGCGGAGA
>Ga0315291_10002792_pt1 | contig 22711 bp, 13 predicted proteins | sample YL17G12_20_MG_FD_203070 | JGI IMG/M metagenome (GOLD analysis project Ga0315291, IMG submission 203070) | Sediment microbial communities from Yellowstone Lake, YNP, Wyoming, USA - YL17G12_20 | ecosystem: Environmental > Aquatic > Freshwater > Lake > Sediment | place: USA: Wyoming | collected... | reverse complement strand
CGCATAGCCTGTGAATCCGAACCGACTGTTTACCAGTCGGCTGTTTGAGTATGCCTGGCACAATGAGAGCCTTGCTCGAATTTGTAAAGGAGTTTCCAGCCCAAGTATGGGACTACTGAACCATGCCCGTAATCCGATCCGGCAGGTCAGCGGAAAAAAAGTATTGCTGCATCGACGCGCTGCGACCGCCCCGCACCGTCGAACCGGCGCCGCGCCACGAGTTCGTCACGTTGGACGAGGTTCTGCAATTGGCCGCTATGAAGATCGAGGGAAACGACCTGGTGCTGCGGCGCGATTAGGCCGGAGCAGCGCTCCTTTACGTGTCGGGTATGCGTGCCGGCGCGCCTGGCTCGCTGCCGCTGGAGGCGGTGGACGTGGCGGGACGGACGATCAAGCAATGGCCGTCAAAAAAACCGTAGCCCACAGGGCTACGGTTTCATTCAGGTAGCGGGGGCTGGATTCGAACCAGCGACCTCCGGGTTATGAGCCCGACGAGCTGCCTCTGCTCTACCCCGCAATGTGCACGTATTATACTTCAAAGTGTGGGGGTTGTCAAGGAGAAACCGGGGGGCAATCTACCGACCCGACTGCCCGAAGAGCAGTTCCCACACCGTGATCCAGAACGGCTGGGTCTGCGGCTGGGGGGTCAGTGTGGGCTGGGCCTCAGGGGACGGCGCCTCGCCCGAGTCCGTCACCACGACGACCGCTACTTCTCCAGGCTTGCTCATCTTCGCCTCTCCCCGCGCCCAGTGCTCCACGTATTCGTCGGATTGGGCGTACTCGACCTGCGCTACCAGTTCGTCGTGATGGGCTTGCTCGGTCGCCACGGCTTGTTCCAGCCGCCGCTCTTCCGCCCGCATCTGGTGCGCCAGCACCAGTTGCTGGGCGAAGCCCCACGCAATACTCCCCACGATGGCAATCGCGGCCACGGCACCGATGCCGGCCGCAAGTTGGCTGCGCTTGAGCGCAGGGAGCGACATGCGAACACCTCCTCGGTACGGTTCAAGGCCAGAATGTAGTGCAACTGCCCTTATGATACACTGGTTCGGGTTGGCCGTCAAGCCAGGGGTACAAAAAAGAGGCGGATGGTCCGCCTCAATGAGATGGTGCCGAAGGTGGGATTTGAACCCACACGGGCGTGACCCCACTGCGCCCTGAACGCAGCGCGTCTGCCAGTTCCGCCACTTCGGCTCGCTCGTTACTTGTTTTAATATTGTACACCAAACGCTCGTGTTGTCAAGGGCGACTGGCTTCCGATTCGCTCACGAACACCCGGCGGGGGACGATCCACCAGTCGGCGATGGTACGGAAGCGATCGGATGGATGCATCAGGGGACCGATCTGCGGGCCGTGGACCCGGGCGTCCACGCCGTAGGTATAGATCGGGACGTATAGTAACAGGGCGGGCACTTGCTCGGCGAACAGGTCCTGGAATTCATAGTACAGGTCGCGGCGCCTTTCGCGGTTGGCGGTCACCCGCGCCTGTTCGATGATCTCGCTGATGCGGCGGTGGAGGAGCCCGGCATAGTTCTGCCCATTCTCGGCCTGCGTTTCGTGCCAGAAGGGATACGGGTCGGGGTCACCGGGAACGGCCAGGTGGACGAGGATCGCCTCAAAGTTGCGCTGCTCCAACGCCTGGCGCACCTCCATGGGGGAAGCAGTCTGCACGGTCACCGTGATGCCCAGGTTGGCCCACTGGGCAACCAGCATCTCGGCCACTGCCAGCCGTTCTGGCTCGCTCGAGGTCAACAGCGTGAACGCCAGGCGCTGCCCTTGCTTGTGCCGCACGTTGTCGCCTGCCGCCTGCTGCTTCCAGCCGGCCTGGTCCAGGAGTGTGCCGGCTTTGTCCGGCTCGTACTCGTAGTGGAGGACGTCGTTCTTGTACGCCCAGGTGCCGGGGATCACAGGGCTGTGGGCGATCAGGGCCTGGCCAGCCAGCACATCGTCAATGATCTTTTGCCGGTCGAGCCCGTACAGGAGCGCCTGCCGCACCTCCGGCTCCTGGAAGAAGGACAACTCCTGGCGGCCCAGATTGAGGAGTACGAGGCCATACTCGGCGATCTGGGCTGAGAAGAGGTTCAGGTTGGGGAAGGCGCGGGCACGCGATAGGTCCGGAATCGTGACCTGGGCGATGCCTTCGACCTCCCCCGCTTCGTAGGCGTTGAGCGCCGTCTGGTCGCTGGAATAGAAGCGGAACTGGACGTTGTCCAGATATGGATGTGCATAGTAATGGCGGGGGAACTGCCCCAGCACCATGCCGGTGATGACGCCATCTTCGACCTCGATTTCCTCCAGTTGGAAGGGGCCGCTGCCGACCGGATTGAGGTTAAAGTCGAGTCCCGGCAGGTCGGCGCCGCGTGTCCCACTGAGCAGGTGGGCCGGAAGAAGGCCGACGGTGGTGTAATCGAGAAATGGGGCGTAGGGTTCGGGAAGCGTGAAGCGCACCGTGCGCCGGTCCACCTTTTCAACCTTGACGCTCTGCCAGACGCTGGAGCCCAGGTCGGGCGGGCCGGAGAAATCGGGATCCTGGAGCAGGCCGATGGTGAACACTACGTCGTCGGCGGTAAGCGGGGTCCCATCGTGCCAGTACACATTGGGGCGGAGGTAGAATGTGTACGCCAGGCCGTCGAGGGTCACTTCCCATCCTCGCGCCAGGTCGGCCTCCACCTCTCCACGCTCGTTCAGGCGTGTCAAGCCGCTAAAGATCAGCGCGCAGATGTCTTGGTCAACCTCATTGTATCCGCTGAGCAATGGGTTCAAGTAGCGAGGGAAGCCGGCAATACCCTCGACGTAGGTCCCGCCTCGGCCAGGGCGCAGCACCGTGGTATAGTTGATGGCCAGGTAGGTCAACAGGATGCCCACCAGCACGCCGCCGAGGACGATCAGAAGAATCTGCCAACGGATGTAACGGGTCACGCCCGATCTGGCCCCTTGCTTCGTATGTCCCTTAACAAGTCAAGGGTGCTTCAGGGTCGCTGTGACCCCCGAAGCACCCTGTGTGCCGACGTGTCACAGGCTTAGCCAGTGATAATCACGTTGAGGAGCGTGATGAGGAAGAACGCGACGGAAAGGCCGATGGTGACGTTAAAGATAGTGCGTTCTACGCCACGTCGCGTTCTGTGGATGGCAGTTTCTGTGCCGCCAAATATGCCTCCCAGGCCGCCACTCCTGACCTGCAGGAGGATGATACCGGTCAGCGCGATGCTGATGATGATTTGGGCAATGCTGAGATAGACTTCCATTCTGAATCCTCCAATCTGGGGTAGATTATAGCATGCTACGGGCCTCTCGGCAAGGTTGTGGTGGGGGGGAGGAGGAGGGGGAAGAATGGAGAATGGAGAATGGAGATTGGAGAATGGAGATTGGGAAGGGTGCTATTCTGGAGTGGGGGTGGGGGTGGTGAAGAGGCTGGGTGGGCTGCTGGGTGGAACCAGTACGCGCAGCGCGTGCGGTACGACCTTTAGCGTGACCGGGGTTGTGCCGATGAGGTCGCCGTCTACGTGCACGGGAGTGGCCCACTCGGTCCACACCTGGACGTGGCGGGCCTGACGGTGGACGACCCGCGGGTCTTGCAGGTAGCGTTGGCTGATGATCTTGAGCACGTGGCGCACCGCGTAGGGGAATCCCAACCCCTTGAAGACGAAGACGTCGAGGAGGCCGTCGTCCAGGCGGGCCTCGGGAGCCACTTTGAGCGTCCCAATGTACTGCTGGATGTTGCTCACCAGGACCAGCAACATGCGGCCACGCACGACGTGGCCATCGAGGGAGACGCGCGTCCGCACCCCCTTAAAGTCGCGTGCGACCAGGATGGCCGCCATCACGTAGGGCAACAGGCCCAGCCGCTTGGTGTAGCGCTGGCGCGGCTCCATCTCGGCGGTCACTTGCGCATCCAGCCCGATGCCGGACCAGCACAGGAAATGGCGGTCGTTCACCTGGCCCACGTCCACCCAGCGGGTGGTTCCCTCTACCAGCCCGACCGCCGCGTCATGGAGACGCAGCGGGTTGGCCATGGTGTACGTGGGAATGCCCAGTTGCCTGGCCCACATGTTGCCTGTACCGACCGGCAGCACGCCCAACGCGGTCTCCGTGCCGACCAGCCCGTTGACTATTTCATTGATCGTGCCGTCTCCTCCAGCGGCGATCACGACGTCGCAATGGTCCTGGGCGGCGGCGCGGGAGAGGGCGATCGCGTCGCCAGGCTTCTCGGTCATAAGCAATTCGACCGACCAGCCCCGGCGTTTCAAGTAGGAGCGTGCGTGGTCGATCGTGCGCCGGACGTCCCATGGGCCGGCGGTTGGGTTATAGATCAGGCGGGCTTTCATGGCCTTGAGATTATAGCACGCCTCTCGTCTTTGACAATCCCTTGCCGATGGTGGCGATTTGGAGTACAATACGGCAGGATATAGCGGATGGGGGTCGGGCCATGGAAACTGCTCTACTCAACAATCGGTACCGTCTGCTGGAGGTGGTGGGTTCTGGCGGGATGGCAGTGGTCTATCGCGGGGTGGACGCACTGCTTCAGCGCCCGGTGGCGATCAAGGTGCTGCGCGAGGCGTTTGCCGGTGACCCGACCTTTCTGGCGCGTTTCCAGCGGGAGGGACGGGCCGCCGCCAACCTCGATCATCCGAACATCGTCACGGTGTACGACGTAGGCCAGGACGGCGACCGGCATTACATCGTGATGGAGTACGTGGACGGCCAGGACCTGAAAACGTTGATCCGCCAGAAAGTGCGCTTGAGCATAGGCGAGACGCTGGACATCGCGACCCAGGTCTGTGCTGGCGTGGGGCACGCGCACAAGGCGGGCATCGTTCACTGTGACCTCAAGCCTCAGAACGTACTGGTGACGCGGGATGGCCGGGTGATGGTGACCGACTTTGGCATTGCGCGGGCGCTTTCCGCGTCGGGCGTCACCGAGTCAGACACGGTGTGGGGCAGCCCTCTCTACTTTTCCCCCGAGCAGGCGGCGGGCGAGTCTCCCTCGCCGGCCTCTGACGTGTACAGCATCGGCGTCATGATGTACGAGATGCTGACCGGAGCGCCGCCGTTCCAGGCAGAGAAACCGACGGCACTGGCGCTGATGCACATGCGAGAAGACCCGCCTCCCATGGCCGTCCGCAATCCGCAGGTGCCGTCTCAACTGGAACGGATCGTGCGCAAGGTGATGAACAAGGAGCCTGCCGCGCGCTATCGGACGGCCGAGCAGTTGGCCCGCGTCCTCGGGGAATATCGCCGCCAGAGCGAGCAGATGACCGGGTGGCAGCCGGCCGTTCCTGGCCGGGCGCCGGCCCAGGCCTCCCTGGAGCACGCGGGCGAGACCGAGCCGGTCGCTGCGTCACGGGCGGCGCCGGATGGGCTGACCTGGGTGCTGGGGGCGATTGCGCTGGTCGCGGTGGTGGGCTTGATTCCCCTGTGGTTGTTGGTCTATCGCTCCTTCTCCTCTACGCCATCCCTGCCACCGACGGCTACACCCCCACCGCTGATTACGCGGACGTCGGAGGCACCGCTGGTGGCCGTTCCAGACGTCGTAGGAAAGCCGCTTGAAGAAGCGCGGAGGATGGTCGAACGAGCGGGGTTGCGCTTGACGGTGCTGGAGGAGCGGGATGAACCAGGTGCCGAGAAAGGGGTCGTGCTGGAGCAGCGCCCGGCTGCCGATGAACGCGCCCCGCTGGATTCCGAAGTCTCTGTCGTAGTCAACAAGCCGGCGCGAGAATTGACGATGCCGGCGGTGGTGGGCTATCCGGTGGAGACGGTGCGGAGTGGCCTGGAGTCGGATGGCCTGCAGGTTATGGTCGAGGAAGTGTGGAGCATACAGCCACAAGGAATGGTGCTGACGCAGGCCCCGGAGCGGGGGGCCGGCATCCGTGCGGGTGACCCGGTGACGTTGACCGTCAGTGGCGGCGTGGACGTCCCGATCCCCCTTGAGGTCAACATGGCTGACCTGGTGATGCTGGAGGATGCGGAGTTGCGGCAGGAGGTCTTCCGGCCGGGTGGGGTGATCGCGGTCGTACTGCGGTGGCGAGTGCTGCGCACCATGGATATGCCTTACGTGGTGTTCGTGCACCTCATCGGCTCGGATGGGCGCCTGGCCGCACAGCAGGACGTAGAGCCGATCAGCCCGACTACGACGTGGGTACCCGACGTAGAGGTGGTGGACCCTCACCAGCTCCCGATCCCGGCCGGGCTGCCGGCGGGCCGTTACCAGTTGCGCACCGGGATGTATCCGCAGGGACAGCCTGGCTACCGGCTTCCGGTCGTGGATGCCGGCCGCACGACGGTGGAGTCGAACAGCGTACTGATCCTGGAGATCGAGATACAGCCCTGAGTCAGCCTTGTGCTAACGCGTTTCTAACGCAACTCTGGTGCTAATCTAATGGAAAACCTGGGATAATGTGGTATAATAGAAAAAGTAATCGTAGGCATTCGATGGCCGTAGGTTGGTCCTGCGGCCTGAGTTTGGAGGGAAAGACGTGGGTTCCAGGTCGAGAGGAAGTCCGTTCATATATCTGATCATCCTCATCGCTGTGGTGTTTCTGGTATACAGTTTCTACTCACAGCGGGCGCAGGACGGCACGCAGGAACCGTTGACAGAGGTCGCGGCGCAAGTGCGGGCAGGGAAAGTCACCAGCATCCGGGTCGAAGGGGACACGTTGCTGGTCAAACTGAGCGATGGTAGCGAGATCATATCGCACAAGGGGGTTGAGTCTACAGTCACGGAGCAGTTGTTGGACCTGGGGGTCACTACCGGGCAACTGGAGAAGGTCGAGATCGAAATGGTGCAACCCCCAGATTGGGTGACGCTGTTGAGCGCGGGGGGTTCGATTCTGCTCGTCGTCGCCATGCTGGTCGGTGGTTACCTGATGTTGCGCCAGTTCCAAGGAGCGAACAGCCAGGCGCTGGCGTTTGGCAAGAGCCGTGCGCGCATGTATGCCGGCGACCAGTCGTCGGTCACCTTCGACGACGTGGCCGGTATAGAAGAGGCCAAGGAGGAACTGCGGGAGGTGGTCGAGTTCCTCAAGGAGCCGGAAAAGTTCGTCCAACTGGGGGCGCGGATTCCCAAGGGGGTGCTGCTGGTGGGGGCACCGGGCACCGGGAAGACGCTCATGGCCAAGGCGGTCAGTGGGGAGGCGGGTGTACCCTTCTTCTCCATCTCTGGCTCAGAGTTCGTGGAGATGTTCGTCGGCGTGGGGGCCTCGCGGGTGCGCGACCTGTTCGAGCAGGCGAAGCGACACAGCCCTTGCATCGTCTTTCTGGACGAGATAGACGCCGTGGGCCGGCACCGGGGTGCCGGACTGGGCGGGTCGCACGACGAACGGGAGCAGACGCTAAACCAGATCCTGGTCGAGATGGATGGTTTTGACACCGACACGAACGTGATCGTGATGGCGGCGACCAACCGTCCTGACATCCTGGACCCGGCGCTGCTGCGGCCGGGCCGTTTTGACCGGCGCGTCGTGCTGGACCGGCCGGACGTGAAAGGTCGCGAGGCCATTCTGAAGGTGCACGCGCGCGGTAAGCCGTTGGGCGAGAGCGCAGACCTGAAGACGTTGGCCAAGTCCACGCCGGGTTTTGTGGGGGCTGACATCGAGAACCTGGTCAACGAGGCCGCCATCCTGGCCGCCCGCCGCAACAAGAAGGTCATTGATATGGCGGAGTTGGAGGAGTCGGTGGAGCGCGTGCTGGCCGGGCCGGAGCGCAAGAGCCGCTTGATGTCGGCGGAGGAGAAGCGTATCACAGCCTACCACGAGGCCGGGCACGCCGTGGCAGGGCACGTATTGCCCAAGTGTGACCCGGTGCACAAGGTCTCCATCGTGGCGCGCGGGATGGCTGCCGGCTACACGATTGCCTTGCCGGAGGAGGATCGGCGGTTGTTGGGCAAGGCCAAGTTCAAGGACGACCTGGCGTTCGCGCTGGGCGGGCGGGCGGCCGAGGAGCTGGTCTTTGGGGACGTGACGACGGGAGCGGTGAACGACCTGGAGCGGGTGACGGAACTGGCGCGCGCGATGGTGACGCGCTATGGGATGAGCGACCGGTTGGGGCCGATGACGTTTGGGCAGAAAGAGGAATTGGTCTTCCTGGGCAAGGAGATCGGTGAGCAGCGCGACTATGGCGAGGCGGTGGCGCAGGAGATAGACCAGGAAGTGCGCGCGATCGTCCACGAGGCCTACGAGCGGGCCAAGGATGCATTGACGCGCTACCGGGAGCCGTTGGACCGCATCGCACAGCGACTGATCGAGGTGGAGACGTTGGACGCCGGCGAGTTTGGCGCTTTGTTCGAGGGCGTGATCGAGCAGGGGCCAGAGACCACCGGCAGTCCATCTCCCATGTCTGGCATCAAACGGCCAGTCGTGCGGCCCGCGCCTGAGCGGCGTACGCCTACGCTGGACACACCCCTCGCACCAGCACCAGTGTGATGGGGGGGGAGATGGCCGAGGGGAGAGTGAATAGGGCCAACATTGCCAGGGGGTGTAGAGTACAAGAGGCGGAGCCGCAAGGCTCCGCCTTTTGGTGTGCATCGTCGGAGGCTCGGTCGGAGACCGGACATGGCGCAGGCGGGGTAGCCGTTGTGGCGGCTACTGTGCCTGCTTCTTCAATTCCTCCTCGAGCAGCACGCGCCGCAGAACCTTGCCGACCATGGTGATGGGCAGTTCCTTGCGGAACTCGACGTACCTGGGGACCTTGTAGGGGGCCAGGTTCTCGTGGCAGAATTGGATGATCTCTTCCTCGGTGGCGGTTTCTCCATCCTTGAGCACGATGAAGACTTTCACCCGCTCACCTTTCCCCTCCACCGGTATGCCGACCGCGGCCGCCTGTTTGACCTTGGGGTGCTGGTACAGCGCCTCCTCGACCTCGCGCGGGTAGATGTTGAACCCGCCGGCGCCCAGGATCATGTCCTTCTTGCGGTCCACGATCTGGAAGTAGCCGTCGGCATCCATGCGGGCGAGGTCCCCTGTGTGGAGCCAGCCGTTGCGCAGCACGTTGGCCGTTTCCGTGGGCATTTGCCAGTAGCCCTTCATCACCTGCGGCCCGCGCACGGCCAGTTCACCCACCTCACCCGGCGGCAGTTCCTTTCCCCCGGTCTCGGTGTTCACGACTTTCGACTCGGTGCTGGGGAACGGCAGGCCGATGGTGCCGATGCGGTTTTCGCCGTAGATGGGGTTGGCGTGGGTGACCGGGGTGGCTTCGCTGAGGCCATAGCCCTCCACCAGCCGCCCGCCGGTGAGTTCCTGGAATTTCTGTTGTACTTCGACGGGCAGAGGGGCGGCCCCGCTGATGCAGGCCTTGATGGAACTGACGTCGAACTTGTGGATCTCGGGATAGTTGTTGATGGCCACGTACATGGCCGGCACAGCCGGGTAGACGGTGGGGCGGTGCTTGGCGATGGATTTGAGGATGTGGATCAGCACGCGCGGGTTGGCGACCAGGATCATGCTGGCTCCCAGCAACGTACCCAGGTTGAGACAGGTAGACATGCCATAACTATGGAACAGCGGCAGCGAGGTCAGGATTACCTCCTTGCCCTCGACCAGGCGGGGGAACCAGGCGCGAATCTGCACCGCGTTGGCGTGGATGTTGCGGTGGGTCAACTGGGCCCCCTTGGAGAGGCCGGTGGTGCCGCCGGTGTACATTAACACGGCCGGATCTTCCATGTCAACCTCCACCGGGGTAGGCTTGGCAGGTGCACCGGCGAGGACGTCCTGGAACCAGTAGGTGCTGGCCTCGCCAGAGATGTCCTGATAGTGCCCTTCTTTCTTCTCCACCGCGGCGGTGAACAGAAACTTGAGCAGGCCCGGGAAGTATTCCTTGATGTTGGCGACGATGACGTGTTTGAGCGGGGTCTCGGAGCGGATTTTTTTCACGATGGGGTAGGTCAGGCTGAGGGTGACGATGACTTCGGCCCCAGAGTCACCCAACTGGTGGGACAGTTCGCGGGCCACGTACTGGGGGTTGCAGGGCACCACGATGCCGCCGACCATCAGCGTGGCGTAGTAGGCGATGACGAACTGGGGACAGTTGGGCAGGTGGACGGCCACCCGGTCCCCTTTCTTGACCCCCATCTTCTGCAGTGCGGCGGCAAAGCGGTAGGTCAATTCCAGCAGCCGCTGGTAGTCCATCTTCGCGTCCAGGAGCATTTCGCCCAGGGGTTCGACTACGTTGCCGAAGACGAGGGCTGTGTTGTGGGGGTATTTCTTGGCGGCGTTGACGAGGTTTTGAGTGACCGGATAGTCCGGTATCTCCACCTCGGCCGGGACCCCTTCCTCATAGTGAGCTAGCCAGGGCTTGTCCATCGGTTGTACCTCCTTTTGTTTATGAGCGCATTGGGGCACCTCCCTGATCAGAGGGTGACGGGAGCGTGCCACAGAGACCAAGAGTTTACCTCTGGCAATAGTATAGTGGAATTTAGAGCATTGTCAAGAGTTTGAATCCTTTTGCAGTCATTGTGGGCCCGGCTTCACTATAGGCACGGTGAAGGCAAACGTGCTCCCTTTGCCCGGTTCGCTCTTGACCCAGATCTGGCCGCCGTGCATTTCCACCAGACTCTTGGTGATGATCAGCCCCAGGCCGGTGCCGGCGACGTCTTGCACGGCCGGATCATCGGCCCGGAAATACTTGGTAAACAGGCGTTCCTGGTCGGTGGGGGAGATACCGATGCCGGTGTCTGTGACAGAACAGAGGACAAATTCCTCTCGCCCAACGCCGTTCTGGCCGTCCAACCACCGTTGGGCACGCACGGCGATGCCTCCTCCGGCAGGCGTGTACTTGTGGGCATTGCTCACCAGGTTGGTCAGGATTTGCACCAGCCGATCTCGATCCCCCTTGACGGTCAGTTCCTCGGATGGGACGTCCACGTGGAGCGTCTGTTGCTTGGTTTCGATCTGCCGGCGGATCGTACGTAGTGCGTCTTCGATCACCTGCCCAACCGATATGTCGTCGAAGGTCAGTTGCAGGCGGCCACTTTCGATGCGCGAGATGTCCAGCAGGTCGCTGATCAGCCGGTTCATGCGGTCGGCATTGGAGCGCACGGTCTCGAGGAAATTCCGCTGCAGTTCGTTCAGTTCGCCGGCAGCACCTTTGACCAGCAGGTCGGCGTAGCCTTTGATGGAGGTCATCGGCTGCTTCAGTTCGTGGGAGACGAAGGAGACGAACTCGGTCTTGGCGTCGTTGGCGCGGCGCACCTCGTCGAACAGGCGAGCGTTCTCAATCGCAATAGCGGCGTGGTCTGCCAGGCGGCTGATGAGGTCGAGTGCTTCCCGGTTCAGGCGGCCCTCCTGGCCGGACTCGAGCGCGATCACGCCGATGATTTGCTCCTCCCGCCGGATGGGCACCGCCAACTGGGCGACCATGCCGGACACCAGCGGCAGGTAATCCCGATCGCTCTTGACGTCTTCTACGAGCTCAGGCCTGCCCGTGCGCACGACGCGCCCGATGGTGCCCTGCTCCAGCGGCCACAGCCCGCCATCGTCGGAGGTGAGGGATTCCTCTGGATAGCCGTGATTGGCCAGGAACCGCAGGCCGCGCCCACCATCCTCGGTGTCCGCGATGACGGCCACGAGCCCGATGTCGGCTCCCGTCATGCGCAAGGCCCAGTCCATGGTCAGGCCCATCACCCGGTTGTAGTTCAGGGTGGCGTTGAGTTCCCGGTCAATGCGTTGCATGTTGGAGAGTTCTTCCACCCGGGCCGCGAGGGCCTGGTCGGTCTGGGTGAACAGCCGGGCGTTCTCGATGGAAACGGCAGCGTTGGCCGCGAACGCGGTCAGCAGCCGTTCGTCGTCCTCGTCGAACGGTACACCGTCACGCCGGTTGAGCAGTTCGATGGCCCCAATCGCCCGTCCCCGGCTGGTCATCGGCACGGCGATGATCGAATGGGTGATAAATTCGGTACGATCATCGAGGCCATGGTACCAGCGCTGGTCGGAGCGGGCATCCTTGATGGTCACGGGCTTGCCTTCCTGGACCACCGTGCCCACGACGCCGGTACCGGGGGGCAGGCGAGTGCCCACCAGGTTCGCTGAGCCGGGGCCAGCGGTCACTTCGAACACCAGTTCGCCGGTGTCTCGATCCACCAGCACCAGCGATCCCGCCTCTGCCTGCAGGAGTTCGACCGCCTTGGACGTGATCAGGCCCAACACCGTCCGCAGGTCGAGGGTGGAAGTAATGACCTTGCCGACCTCGTTGAGGGCGCTCAACTGTTGGGCGCGTTCCCCCATCTCCCGGTACAGGCGCGCCTTGTCCAGAATGGCGGCGGCCTGGTCGGCAATGGCGGAGAAGAACGACAGTTGCTCGTCCGCATAAGTCACGGTGGGGTCAAAACTGGAGACGGTCATCACGCCGATGGCCTGGTCGCCAGCCGTGAGGGGCACTCCTATCCAGGCCCGCCCTGGCCGCCCGCCGGGCTGGACCCCCCGGCGGGCGCATTCTCGGGTGTAGTCTTCGGTCATGATGGGGCGCAGCGTGCGGACAATCTGGCCGCTCAGGCCCATGTCCACCGGCCACTCTTCATCCTTGAATATGCGGTCCCCTTCTTCCACGTAAAACGCATACTTGAGGGTTCTCTTCTCGGGGTTGTACAGCGCGATGTAAAAGTTGTAGGTGTCGAGCACCCGGCTGGTCTGAGCGTAGATCAACTCCATCAGGTCGTCCACGTCCATCGTAAAGTTGACCGCCTGCCCGACCCAGCGCAGGACGTCTACTTCCGTCATCCGTCGTTCCAGGTCGCTAAAGAGGCGCGCTTTTTCCAGGGCCACTGCCAGTTGGGAACCGAGCGACTCCAGGTTGGTCAAGTCGTCTGAGGAGAAGGGCATGCCGTTACGTTTGGGGCCCAGCGTCACCCAGCCGTGACCGGATACTGGGATCAGGAGAGCGGAGCGCAGGGCCTCCAGTGCCTCGCGCTCGGCCACCAGGTCAGGAGGCAGTGGGCGCTCGCGATACAGGTAGAGGCTTTCGCGCCGCTGGAGCATCTGATGAGCCAGCGGCCCCTTCCGGGCGAAGGTCACGGCTGGGAACGGCCGGGTGCCGATGGCGTGGGGTACGTGCCGCGCAAGTTGGGGATCGTACAGGAACAGGGCGGCGAACTGCAAGCGCCAACTCCCCTCCAATAGTTCATCCAGGGCCTGTAGCACCGAGGGCAGTCCCGTAGTCTCGGCCAGCCGATGGCCGAAGCGATGCATGGCCTGGCGATGGTCCATCACGTCGCCCAGGAAGACGCGGTCCACCGCGCGTTGCAGGCGTATGCGCGCCGGGTTCAGCAGCAGCGCCAGGAGCAGGACGAACACGCCCATGATCAGCGGCTGGTTGGCGTGCAGCGTCCCACCGAAGACGAGGCTGGTCAGATAAAGAAGGAGAAAGTATGACCCGACGACCAGGGCACTCAGCAGTGCATAGGCGATGCCCCGGCTGACCACCGCACTGACGTCGAAGAGGCGATAGCGCAGGATGGCGTAGGCAACAGAAATCGGGAATAGGACCAGCCAGGGCAGGAGGAGCACCGGAGGGAGGGTGGCTTGCGTGTAGCGGAAGGCGATGAGCCAGACCACGATCGGGCCGAAGGACAGGAGATTGCCCAGCAAGATCGTGCGGGCCTGCGACTGCACGATCGGAGATTCAGAGAAGCGGTCCCGGTAGACCATCATAACTAGGATGGCCAGGAAGCCCGCCCCCACGAAGGCAAAGGCCACGTACCACGTATCGAAGTAGGCGGTAGGGGCCTCAAAATTCAAGATGCTGAACTGATTGAAGACGGCAATGATCCCACCTGGCACGTAGCCCAGATAGCGCAGGGCTGGAACGCGATTGAGAAAACGCGCCTGCTGAGGAAACACCAGGGCCAGGTGCATGGCCACGCTGCCGATCAGGGAGACGGCGGTGATCCACACGCGGGGGAACCAGTGGGTGGTATACGTATCGAACAGCAGGCCCAGGCTCAGCGCGATCACCGCACACATGGTGGCGAAGGCCCGCCCGGCTGGTTCGGATCGGCGCGCCACGAAGACCCACATGCCGATCCCCAGGTAGATCAGCCCCATCACGTAAGGGAGGACAAAGAAACTGGTCAGTGCCTTGGTGGGCAGCCGTTCCAGGCGGACCTGGACGTCGCGCAATGCTCCATCCTTGTCGCGCACGGTCAACTGGACCACGTCGCCGGGTTGGTACCGGGACAATTCACGCTCGAACGAGGTAGTGGTGCCCAGTGGAATGCCGTTGAGGGCGACCAGTTGATCGGGGATGTGGAGACCAGCAGTGTAGCCAGACCAGGACTGGTCGCCCGCCTGGTTGACGACTAACGTTGGCTCGGTGAACAGGCCTGGGAACGGAATTCCTACCGTGTACCAGGCAAGGTACCCGGCGACGGCCAAGAGAAGCAGGGATACGGCAAGGACCGCCGTAACAACCCAGACCTGCAGGGGCATCCCCTGGGAGCGTTGATGGGTTTGGGAGTCTATTCCCACTCTGCCCAGCTTTCGCACTGTCTATTACTACCCGCCCACCGGCATCATTGTAGCACAAGAATGGGAACTTGCCAATTTTTCCTTGTCCGCCCTGGCAAAGTACGCACGGTAGGCGGCTGTTTCTTCCAGCAGCCCCTTCAGTCGGGCGGTGACATGACTGGCCTGGCGAGCGGGTTGGGACGGGTCTGCGCTGGAGGGCAGGCTACCTGGCGCCAGCTGGATCTCGTCACCGTCCACGCCAGGCACTGCGACGTGGCCTTGAGCGGCGAGCCATTCCAACCCTGCCCGCACGGTTGACTCCCGCTGTGCGGTAGCCGTAGCCAGCGTCGAGACCCGTACCTGGCCTCCGTGGGAGTTCAGCGCCCATTTGGCCAGGCCAAGGAGGCGTTTGAGAAACACCTCAGGCTGGTCCAGGCCAGGATCTATCCCGAAGAGGTAGACGGTCTGCGGGCCGACCTTTTCCAGTGCGGCGCACAACTCGTCCGGTCCAGGAGGGGTGGTCCAGATCGCGAGCGCGTTGGCCGGGCCCAGGGCGTACCGGTCCTGGCCGGCGACTTCTGCCCTGGCTTCGGCTTCGCTCCACACTTGCACGTCCCCTTGCGCTCGCAGGTGCTGCAACCGTGCGTGGGGGTCTGGCGCCCCTCGATAGTCCACCACTTTGACGGCGGGTCGCGCCGCTGGCTGGAGCGTCACGCCGGGCGCTTCAGCCGGGCGGGCATCTACCCACTCCACCTGCACAGCGCGCTGGCTACGGTAGTCGCTGGCCCGCACGGCGTAGGCCAGGTCGAAGCGCCCCTCTGGTAGCGGCGAATCAGCCCCCTGCCACCAGATTACCTTCTGCGCCGTGCCTGCTTCGTCCTCGACGATGAGTTGAAGGTGCTCCCCCTCGCGACCTACGGCACTGTGGCTGGTCAGGGTGAGCCCGGTGCTGGCCAGCACGAGAGGTGGATTGCCAGGGCCAAAGGGAGCCAACCGCTCCAATTCCTCCACCAGGCCAAGCGACAGGTCGGCCAGGGATAGCACGCTATCTATCTGGAGGGGGGCCCTTTCTTTTGCCTGGCCGAGCATCTCGAGGACGGTGCGCGACAGGGCGCGCCGGAACTCGGGGATGCGCTCAAGGTCAATGGTCAGCCCGGCGGCCATCGGGTGACCACCGAAACTGGCCAGCATCTCGCCGTGGGCGGCGATGGCGGTCGTGATGTTGCAGCCCTCGACAGAGCGGGCCGAGCCATGGCCCAACTCGCCGGGCGGGGTGGCGATGAGGATGGTGGGCCGGCGGTACCGTTCGGCCAGGTGACCGGCGACGATGCCAAGGACGCCAGCGGGCCACGAGGGGTGGTTCAGCACCAGGGCTCCATATTCGAGCAGGGTAGGATCGCGCTCGATCTGGGCCTGGGCCGCCTGGGCGACCTGGTCACACAGCAACTTGCGGCGGGCGTTCAGGCCCTCCAGTTCAGCGGCCACGATACGGGCCTGCGTCACGTCAGAGGTCATCAGGAGCTCGACGGCGACGCTGGCGTCGGCCAGCCGCCCCGAGGCGTTGAGGCGGGGGGCCAGGACGAACCCGATGTGCTCCTCGGTCAGCCAGTCCGGGTTGAGTTCGGCAGTTTCCATCATCGTGCGCAGGCCTATCCGCGTGGTGTGGCGTAGGGCCTGCAGCCCGCGCTGGAGCAGGTAACGGGTGTCCCCAGTCTGCACGGCGACGTCGGCGACGATCCCCAACGCGACCAGATCGAGGTATTGCGCCACGCCCGCCGGCCGGCCCGCCCGCTCGTACATGGCCTCGGCCAGTTTATAGGCGCATCCAACCCCTGGCAGTTCGCGCAAGGGGTGGGTGGGAGGGAGCAGTTTGGGGTTGACCACCGCGTGAGCCTGGGGGAGGGCGGGGGGCAGGTCGTGGTGGTCGGTCACGACGACGTCCACACCGTGCGCTTGAGCGTAGGCGATGGGTTCGTGGGCAGCGACGCCGGTATCACACGTCAGCAGGAGATTGACCCCTTCCGCGATGAGTTGTTGCAGAATGGGAAGGTTGATCCCGTGAGATTCTTTCTCGCGGTGTGGGACGTGATAGCGGACGACTGCGCCCAGGTCCCGCAGCGTAGAGACCAGCAGCGTGGTGGACGTCTGGCCGTCTACGTCAAAGTCGCCCCAGACGCAGATCGCCTCACCCTGGTGGATGGCTCTCTCCAGGCGCTCCACCGCCTGCGCCAGGTTAGGGAGGGCGGCTGGCGGGGTGGGATGGTAGCAATCGGGGTCGAGGAACGCGCGGGCGGCCTCGACGCCGGCCAGGCCTCGCCGGAGCAGCGTCGTCGCCACCAGCGGATGCCCGCCGATGGCGGATTGGAATGAGGCGGGTGCTTGGATGGGGGGAGAGATGATCCAATCTTTCATGTTCGTTGGCTCGCGTGAAACGTGAAGCGTGAAATGTGAAACGTGATGCGTGATTAGGGGAGATACGTTTCACGCTTCACGGTTCAGTAGGCCACCTCCGCAATCTGTTCAAAGTCAAGTACCAGGTCAAGATCGTCGCCCGACTCCAACTCATCCTCAGCCGCTTCGAACGTGCCGGCGGTGGTGCCGCGCTGGCAGAGGGAGCGGTAGGCGCAGTAGCGACAGCGACGTTCGTCCACCGTGAGCGGAAAATCGCCGTCGCCCCGATGCCCGATTTCCTCGATGAGGGAACCGAGGTAGGCTTCGTCCGCGCGGTACTGGGCCACATCGTAGGCGAAGCGCTGAGGATCCTCGGGAAAGCTGGCGAACCAGTAGAGCATCTCCACCTGCTCGGGCGGAAGCGACTGGCCCGCGTTGAGGAGGCGGCCGGCCCGTACGAGAAGATAGGGGTATACGTGGGTCTGCAGCCGCCCGGCCAGCCACTTGCGTTGGGGCCGTTGGCGAAATGTCTTCCAATCCACGATCACCGCCCGTTGCCCGGCGTCCACCGCGACGAGGTCATACGTGGCCACCAGGCGATGGTGACCTGCCAGGCCCGTCCCGCCCACAGGCGCAGACAGGACGCTCTCGGGATAGCGGGACGGAGGCAGGTGAGGTGGCGGCGCGGCCAGGTAGTTGTGCCACCAGCGGGCCAGGTCTGGGTCGGAGATGGAGCCAGACAGCCGCTCCGGCACGATCCCCAGCAGGTGCTGGTGGACCAGCCGGTGGAACGCCGCTCCTTGTTGGAGGTGGTGCTCGTTCTCCAGGGCGGGTTCTGCCTCGATCGCCGGCCATGCCACACGCAGCAGGTAGCGCAGTTGGAAGCGGCGCGGGCAGTCCACATAGTCCTGGAGGCTTCCCTGGCTGAATTGAAAGTCGGGGGGTAGGGTCATGGGCCGAAACCTCCTGCCAGCCTCATGGCTGGCCTTCCCAGAACGTCTGCAAGGCGCTGAACGGGGCCGCCGGCTGTTGGTCGCCCAGCCGGCCGGTGTTCCAGGTGATGACCAGTTCCTTCCTGGCGCGGGTGATGCCGACGTACAGCAGCCGCAACCGCTCGGCGGCATAGTCCAGCCGTGCCTTGCGGGTGGCTTCCCCCTCCGCGTAGGATAGGATGCCATCTTGTCCTACGCCGTAGAGCAAGATGGCATCCTGCCCGGCACTGTGGAGGGCTTTCAACTGGGCGAGCGCTTCCGTCTCCAGGTTCAGACTGTCGCGGACGAACCATTTCTCTGAGATGAAGCGGTCGTGGGATTGGGCCGAGGGAAAGTCGTAGTTGTTGACCGACGTCAGGTAGACGCGATCCCACTCCAGCCCCTTGGCTTTGTGGACGGTGGCCACCATGACCTTGCCCTTGTATCTCTGAGGATCGAAGCCGGTGTCGTCCTGGCTAAGGCCCAGGAAGCGGCGCTCGTTGCGGGCGACGGTTGCCAGTTCCTGCGTGAGTTCCGGCAGCCGCCAGTCGGGATGGTTACTGCTGCCCTGCCGCAGAACCACAGCGAGTTTGTGGGCCACGGCCAGGTCGGCCGGCTCACGGAACAGGTCTTGGGCCAGGGTGAGGATGAGTTGGTCTATCGGCAAGAGTGTCGCGGCGTGCCAGCGGCGGACTGCCTGGCGGAAGGCGCTCAACCGCTCGCGGGCTTGGGGAAACTCGGCCACTGCGGCCAGCCCATCCAGCCCATCCCGATCGGCGCGCGGCCACAGCAACTCCTCGACCTGCTGGCACTTGCGCAGCGCCTTGGCCACGCTCTCGACGTAGGGCTGGGGTTCCTCACCGCCTGCCTGCCTGGCGGTATACTGCTGCCAGACCCGGTAGGCGGTGGCCAGTTTGACCGGCGAGGCGGGGTCGCTCAGGTAGTGGACGACGTTGCCCAGCGCTCCGGCTGCCTCGCGGGTGGCCTGCGTACTGCGCAAGAGTTCGACGTATTCCAGGCCGCGTTTCTTCAATGCGGCGGTCACCTCGAAGCCGCGCTCGTTACGCGGTACGAGGACAGCCACGGTTTCCTCCTGGTGTTCAGGTAGCCAACGGGCCAGTGAATCCACGACTGCCTGGAGTTCCTCGGCGGGAGTAAACTTGCGGGCGACGATGCGCACGAGATCCGGGTCATCGGGCGGGTTGGGCTGTGGGTCGCCAGGGGGCGTGGGCTCGACGTGTGGCGGGGCCAGCGCGTCCCGAACGGCACCCGCGGGATGTGCGCTCCTCGTCCAATCAATCAGCGCATTGGCCAGGTTGATGATGCTCTGGGTCGAGCGGCCCGAGTTCGGTAATTCCCGAGGGATGACCCCGCTCTCCTTCAGGAAATTGCGCAGGAATTGGGGGCTGGCGGTGGTAAAGGTCTCATAGATGGCCTGGTTGGGGTCCCCCACGCGCACCCAGTTGCCGTCGGGACCGGCGAGCAGGCGCAGGATTTCCTCCTGCAACCGGCTCGAGTCCTGGGCTTCGTCCTCCAGGATGAACGGCCAGCGGTGGCGCAGCCGTTGCAGATACTCGGGGTCCAACTGCAAAGCACGCAGGGCCAGCCGGATCAGGTCGTCAAAGTCCACCGCGCCCCGGTAGACCAGCGCACGCTGATAGTCGGCGTAGATGGCCCAGCCCATTTCCGCCAGTGGGAGGGGCTGCGGGAAGCGGTCCAGGCGGCCGCGCAGTTCCGGAGGTGTAAGTTGCAGGTCCTTGGCGAGCCGGATGAAACTGCGGGCAACGTCGGTCGCCAGGAGCGGCCAGTGGGCGCGGCGGACCCAATCCCGTTTCTTTTCGTCCAGGTCGGAGGAAAAGAAATCATCGGCGGCGTCAGGGTTGGATCGCGCCCAGGCCTCCGCCGCGTCTTGCAGCATCTGGTCGGCCGCGCGCTCGTCCACGATTTGGAAGTCGTCGGCCAGGCCCACGAGCGACGGCCGTTCGCGGACGACGTCGTGGGCCAGGCCATGCAGCGTGCGCACGCGGTAACCCAGGTGGGGCAACAAGCCGCGACGCTGGACCAAATTGGCCACCCGCGCGGCAAAGTTGTTCACGGCGGAATTGACGAGCGTAACGATCAACACTTCCTGGTCGTCCTCGAGCACGCCGCTGGCGACCAGTTTAGCGGCCAGGGCCGAAAGCGTGACTGTCTTACCGCTGCCGGGGACGGCCGAGACGCCCATCTTGCCGCCGGTGTAGTCCAGGACCTCTTGTTGTTTGGGGCGTGGTTTGAATGTCATCTATCAGGCTGCAATTCACTGCTACTGAGAAGGGCCTGCGCACTCTCGCTTTGGCGGCGCAGAATGCGCTGGATCGCCTGCAAGAGCGGCCCTTTTTGCTCGTTGCCCAGTTCGTCCAGTTCGCTCAGCCCGAGATATACCCTGCGGCGGCAACGACGGAGCAAGCCCAGCACGAGGCGGTAGAGCGCCTCCTGGCGCGTTTCGAACTCGTCAGCGTCGGCCCAGACCGCGTCCCTGGGCCAGTGCCGGCTCAGGACGTAGGGGTGGGTGAGCGGCTGGTAGAGCCGTTCCCACCAGCCCCGGCCGCCCACGTTGAGCCAGAACTGGTAGTCTACGGGCCGGTTGTTGATGATGAAGGTGTAGGCGGGGGCCAGCAGTACCGCGTCTTCCGGTTGGAGCCGCCAACTGCGGATGTATTGGGCGGCGATGACGCCGTCCTCGACCATTTCGATGTATTCCTGTCCCAGGGGTTTGTCGGGGGCGCCCACCAGGGGGCCGCCCGTCGTGGGTGCCCTTGCGGGATGGGTGGGAATGCCGGCGGTCGCCCAGCGGAATTTTCGTACCGATTCGATCAGGTTGGCGGCTACCTCCCCCGCGCCATAGTTGCGATGGAAGCCATAGCCCGGCTGAGACAGAACCTCACCGAAGAGGCGACTGAGGAAGTGATCGAAGGGGGAAGGGGAGGAAGGGAGAGGAGGGAGGGGAGGGGAGGGTGGGAGTTGAGGGGGCTGTGTGTTGGCGATGTAGGTCTCGATCCAGGTGCGCAGGCGCTCGTAGCGGTTGCCCAGCACGAAGGTGAGCCGCTCCTGCATATCCGGGTTGATCTGGTCGAAGGAACTCAGGGTCGGACGACCATCCCGCACGCGGTACACGATGTCGGTCAGCAGTTGGGCCCGTACCAGGTCCATGCCGTCAATCGCTTGCATGAGCGCGTAGGCGACGTCGAAGCGGGTGGGGCAGATGGTCCACTGGGGGTGGGCGAGTGGTGCCAGCGTGAGCAGGCAGCGGGTGGCCGGTTCTTCGCGCAGCGCGCGCGAAGGGCGGTGGGAACGGGCCGGAACGCCGAGCCGTTCCAGCCGGTTCATCAGCGAGAAGCGGAGCGCGTCGCTCAGGAAGGGGGCCAGGACGACGATTTCGCCCGGTGGGACAGCTTGGTCGTGCACCAGGGCCGCAATCTCTGTGGCGACCCAGGCGAGCATCTCGGGATGGTAGCGTTGGTGGGCGAAGGTCAGGGCGGTGTGGATGTCGGGAGGAAGGGAGGGAAGGGAGGGTGCAGTTGGGCGGTTGAGGCTGTGGGCGAATTCGATGCTCAGGGCCTGCAGGGCAGGCGCAGTCACGGCGGACTGGGTGAACGCAATCTGTTCGTCGCACAGTTCCCGCAGCGCGTACGCGTGCTCGGGGTCGGCGCCCAGAAAGCGGCGGTAGCCCGCGTCGTGGTCGTAGACGAGGAGCGCCGACCGGCAATGCGGGAGCCATGTTCGCAGGAGGTCGTGGGCGATGGGGGTGTCTTCTTCGACGTTGTCCACGATGAGGTGGGTGTAGGTCTCCAGCAGGTAATCGCGGCACAGGGAGCCCGCACCGCCGCCAACGGGTGGCGTTGGAGTCTCAAGTAATGGCCACAGATACCTGGTGAAGACCTCGACCTGGAGCGAGAAGTCGAGCAGGTTGTGGGCCAGGCAATACTCGCGGAAGCGGATCGCGCAGGCCTGGGCCTCGTCGTAGATGCGCGCCTGGCTCTGTTCGCCTGCCCAGGCGGCTTTAAGCCGTTCGCCGATCTGGGTGTAGGGGAAGCCGACGACGGCGGCCTTGTTGAGGTTGTCCAGGACCTGGCTGTAGAGCCGGTTGCGGTCAATGACTACCGAATCAAAGTAGCCCTGGTCGAGCAAAGGGCGGACCAGGCGGGCCATGGTGTACTGGGCGGTCTCCAGTGTGAGGAAGGTGGGCGGATGGTCGGGATGGGCGAAGCCTGCTTCCTCGGCGACGAGCGGCCAGAACAGGTCCACCATGCGCTGGGCCAGCCCACCGACGGTGGAGATGGTGGCCAGCCCTCCGGCGTCTACGGTCGGACGGCGTAGCGCTTCGTAGTAAGGGGTGGCGAGGGTGCGCTGGGGGACGAGCACCAGGATAGAGCGGGCCGGGACGCCAGAGGCGAGCAGGTGGAGGAGCCAGCCGACGGCGGCGGTGGTCTTGCCAGTGCCGGCAGGGCCTTCGAGGAAGAGTCTATGCTCGAAAGAGCGCTCAATGAGCGCACGTTGGTGGTCAGATAGGGTGAATGGCATCATGCCAGGTAATGCCTTTGGCCTTTCATCGGAATACCTGGTTGTGGTATAATAACGTGAGATGTGACACGTGAAACGTGAGACACGAGCCATGTGAGGTGAGAGATGACGGAGATGGTGACAGCCGTGTATGAAAATGGTTTGCTGCGCCCTTTGCGGCCGTTGAACTTGCAGGAACGCCAGATGGTGCGGCTCCAGGTTCTGCCAGAAGAGCCTGCGGAAGATGAGGGAGAGGCGGCTATCCGTGCCCTGGTTGCGGCAGGGCTGCTCACTCCACCGCCGCGTCGCTCCAGTGTGGCTCCCATGGCGGAAGAAGAGCGCCGCGAATTGGCCGACAGACTGGGACACGCGCCGGGTAAGCCC
>Ga0315291_10002789_pt1 | contig 22723 bp, 15 predicted proteins | sample YL17G12_20_MG_FD_203070 | JGI IMG/M metagenome (GOLD analysis project Ga0315291, IMG submission 203070) | Sediment microbial communities from Yellowstone Lake, YNP, Wyoming, USA - YL17G12_20 | ecosystem: Environmental > Aquatic > Freshwater > Lake > Sediment | place: USA: Wyoming | collected... | reverse complement strand
TCACGACTGCCGGTATTTCTTATGATGGCGATTCCGTATGTTCCTATCGTGTTTGCTGATTGTGGGATCTCTACGTATTGGAGTTTGGGTCCTTGGAACTTTACGTCGGTGATGTATGCGAAGCCTGCGTCACATACGCCCATCAGGACTTTGGTTACCACATATGTGACTGTCGGTTCGTATGAGACAATGTTATTCATGACTCTGTCTCGATAATGTTCCCATTGTGGTCCTTTGTAGGTTGGATCCGATCTGTTGCTCCAGGTTTTCTGGATATTTGTCAGGGTCATGTTGGTGTATTTTCCTGCGGGGACGGTCCAGGCTGCCACAATAATCTTGGTGTGTGGTCGAGCTAGATCCAGTAGATTAGTGATGTTTTTCGGGTTGTCAGCTGGAAGTATCACAATAAGCTTGTTGGTTGTGAAGTTCCAGTACTGATTGTTGTCAAGAAGTCCGTCTGTTTTCAGTTTGGTGGTCCATTTGAAGTCGGCAGCTAGGTAGACATCGGCTGGTGAACCGGAGGCTATCTGTTGATAGAGGGTGTCGGATCCGCCGAGATTGAGCAGAATCCTAGCGTTGTTTTCTCTTTCAAACCTTTCAGCATGTTTTCTCACAGCATTGGCTAGACTGGTAGCAACGAATATTCGTAATTCCGTTGGAGATCTATTGGTTGCTCCGGATGGTGTAGGAGTTGTTGATGGTGAAGTTGATGTTGGTGAAGGTGGAACAGAAGCACTGGTCTTTGAGCCGTTATTGCTGTGAGAGTTGAATAGGTTATGGCATATTGCGAGGGTCCCACTGACAGCAGCCAGCAACACGAACAAGAGAGAGTATTTTTGCTGCAGATGGCCTCGCCTCGATATGAACCAGCAACCTTGGGGTTGCGCAATATATAACGCTTATTTTTGGCCTTAGTGTAAGCTGATATGATTACTATGCAGGACTCTTAGGCGCATATCGTGCACTGCGCCCGTAGAAATGTTAGGCATTCACTGCCTGTTAGATCCGGTCCTCGTACTTCGACTTTCTTAGTGGAACAAGACAGTAGGGGCAGGTAGATTGAAACTCAACGAATATCGCACGGCACTTCGGACAGTACCAGCCCATCATAGCCACCGTCTTTGCATACAGATCTCATAGTCACAGTGATGTGCGCGTCCCCCGCAACGAGTTAAGAAATCCAAGAGTGATGCGTTCAATAACTCGCGCGCCTGTAGGGACGACTTTTGTTATCCTTCTTGCCTTTCTTGTGATGGCTAATACGTTTCTGTTTTGGCATGGATATACACATCCGTTCATTTCATCATTTCCATAAAACATAAACTTGTAGCGTACGCTGTCAACCATTAATTGTGGCAGCCAGGTCCAGTCGTGCTCGTGATCATGGACCAGATCGTTCATGAACTGCGCGTTTGCGTGCTCGGTAACTTCTCTCTTGAAAGAGTCTGTCAACATTACCTGGAGAGGTTCTAGTCTCCAAGTCTTTCTTGCACTTGTCGCACATCCTTGAGCTGCCGAGGTACGGAAAACGGCAACGTGGGCAGATCTTCTTCTCAAGGACGATTCTCGACATCACTACATCGCCTGATACTTCAGCATCAACTTCGGAGGCCACAAGACCTGGATGTTTTATTAATGTTTCCAAGAATTAACCGCATATGTCAAATTTCGACATATGGGCAATGTCTTTCGCCTGTTACTCCGTGAAACAACTTAACGGTATCGGTGGCGCGCGTCTTCTTCTCCGTCCATTGGATCTCAGATGCTGGCGCGGTAGACATTCTGTTGGTTATTTCGGGAACTCCACTGCAAGTCGTGACTCGAATTTCCAGTCGCCTAATTTCGAGTTGATGTTGGACAGGATGTTGTTGGCCTTTTCAGGTTCTATGCTGAGGAAGAGTTTGACGAGGTGGGGGCAGAACTTCTTCTCTCTGATCGACTTGGCCCAAGTGGGGCAGCGGTGAATTATGGTGTTTTGTTTGAAGTCGATTTCGACTGTTCTGTCGCCGATGTAGGCTGCCAGTCTCTGCTTGCTCTCTTCCCTGAGAGACAGGTCTTTAGCGCGCGCGCTCAGGCAGTCATCCGCTTTCTTCAGGTATGATTTTGACATCGCCTCTGAAGGGTCGGTTAGCTCCAGTTTGCCCTCTTCTTTCAGTTTACTCAAGAAGTTTCGTTTTTTCGTAGAAGTCCTCCACTCCTTTGAGTATCACGTGGTCTTTGACTATCTCCTTTACCAACTCAGAATTCAGATCAAAAATTCCTGTCTTTACATTGATTTTAGAATGTATTGACTCGACCTCTGCTTTTGCTCGCGTATCTTCTGTCTCTATGTATACGTCTATGTCGCTGTCAGTTTTGGCTTTGAATTTGGCGTAACTGCCAAAGATTATTATCATCCTTCCATTACATTTTCTGAGTATTTCCTCTGCAATCACGTTTAGTTTTGGGTATGTTCTAAGGAGCATTATCTGTTTGTAGTGTTCTGCGTTGAAGACGTAATTCCTTGCCTTCAGGTTCTTTTTTATGAAGAATACTTTGTTTCTGCCTTCCCTCTTGTGGTCGAGTACGTTCTCCTTGACTAGCTCATTGAGTCTCCTTTGAATTGTGGAGTGGGATTCACCCAGTCTCTTGGCTATGCCTCTTACATGAGTTGGCTCTCTAAGAAGCAGCAGTATTATCAGGTCTAGATTGTCTCTATTATGCACCATATGTCTCATATTTGAACCATTAGTAACCATGAAACCCTACTTATCCTTTTTCCTTCCTCCGTGTAACGTGCGAATCTCACTGTGATAACGTGCGCGATCCGTGACGGTCTATAAGCATGAGGGCAGTGCGATGACAGAGATTTAGAGAAAGGTCAGCTTATATCTTCAGCTGTCGCAAGGGCTGGAAGAGGGTTAGGGAGGAAGGTGTTACTCTTCAACCCTTAGGAAGATCTTGGGTTTGTCGCCGTACTCCCATGAGCGTTCAGGAACGAAGCACTCTTCCCATTTCGGATATTGCAGCTTGCCTACGTCCTGATCTTTGGGGTAGAGGAACTTGGCTCCCCACTGCAGGATTGCAACCTTCATTTTCGGCGCTTTCTTTTTGACTATCCATACGAGTTCGTCTGGGTCTCCTTGAACAGGGGACCAGTTGTCGTAGTGCATTGGTATCAGTAGTTTGGTGTTGAGGGCTTTGGCGACTCGGTATGCGTCGTATGGGGTCATTTTGTCAGTCATGCCTGACGGGTTATCTCCGAAGGCGACCATGGCTACGTCGATCTTGTTCTCTTTGCCGTGTCTGAAGAACATGTTTGAGTAGTGTGAGTCTCCGGCGTGGTAGAAGTTTCCTGCTTGAGTCTGAATAAGATAGTTGACGCAGACCTCGTTCATGTCCTTGGCTTCAAGGATTGATGTGTTGTCTGCACCCTCGAGTGCCTTAACCTTTACTTCTTTTATCTTGATTTCTTCTCCTGGTTTTACTTTGATTATTCGTTCTTTGGGGACGCCGAATTCTTCGAATTTTCTGCAGGATCTTGGCGGGCCTACGAATTTGCATTTGGTGTTTTTGATGAGCGGTTTTATTGTGTAAATATCGCAGTGGTCCAGATGGGGATGTGTTGAAAGGAGCGCGTCAAGTTTCTTTATCGCGAAGGGGTCTATGATCTGGGGGTTGAGTCTGAGCCAGACTTGGCTTGTGGCTCCTGACATCCTCAGTACGCCGTAGGGGCTGTCGGGTTCTCCGAGTTTCCAGGTTGTTGCGATTGAGGGGCCGCTGTAATTGTCGATTAGGATGTCTGTGTTCTTTGGGGTTTTGAACCAGTATCCGCAGGCACCCAGCCACCATAATGCTACGTGATCCTTCTCGACTTTGGTGTCTTCTATCTCTTCGTTGAGATAGGTTCCCCATGTGGGGAAGACTTCTTGAAGCCAGGTTAGTCTGTCGATTGGGTGATCCTTGAGCATCAAGTCTACTTTTTTGTCTAGGCCGCCGTAACGCTTTGGCATTCTTGATCAGCTTGCACCATGATGCGTGAATGACCGCTTTTATCTTTTGCGAAAAACAGCGCAGTAGCCACTTCGAACTTTAGGAATCTAATAGAAAATGATGGAGGGAAAGCGCGCGTGCTCGGGGAAGTGTCTTTCTGGGTTATATGTTTGAGGGCAGTGTAGCCCATGTGATCTCAAATAGGTTCTTGAAACTGCTGATTACCTGCAGGTTCTCCGAGATGACTGCAAGATCACCTGAGGACTCATCCGCCAGATCGTCCGGCATCGCCTCGACCACAACTATTGTGTGTGAGTCAATTATCATGACTTCGGAGTCTAGCTTTGATGATGTCCTTACCTGAAGGACGTTCTTCAGTTCTCTTGCGATGCTTAGAGTTTGCGGCGTCACATTTGAGATTAGTCTCACTTTGATCCTTTTTGATATGAGCCGATCTATCGATTTTGATTGTGACTTGTAGAACCGGACCAGGCCGCTTGCTGAGGTCACCATATCCACAGACTCGTTTGCGACTGCAAGCAGTTTCATCGTATTCTCAGAGATTGTTGAGCGGCCTGTCAGAGTTGCCAGTTCCGTCTTCAGTGAGACTCTTCTGGATGATAGGAGTTTCATCGACTCGTAGGCTAAGGCTAGGTTCTGAACTTGCTCGAGGCTTTCCTCAGCTTCCTTGACAAGGCCTTCCGCCAGGGGGAAGAGGAACTCATTAGGTGAGGTGCCAATGTATTTCTCGGGTTTTTGGCGAAGGACCTTAACGAGTCCTTTCTTTTCAAGCTCTCTTAGGGAACCGTACATTTTTGTTCTGGGGACGCTGCTGAGAAAGGCAAGCTCACCCGCAGTCTTGGATCCGGCCTTGATCAGGGTAGCATATATCTTGGCTTCATACTCAGTCAGTCCAAGCTTCTTCAATCCTGGCACATAGTCAATGTAGGAAGCCACACAAATCACATCCAAACTGGCGCGCGCTTCATCTTCATCATTTCTTATGATCTGGGTATGCATAAGAATTCACCGCATATTGATTGGCAGAATTATCCACTTGTTGGCACGCTGCTCTTCAGTGCACGCTCGAAATGCTTCTCTCTGAAGGTTGAGTCTTTGAGAGTCTGGTCGGCTATCAAGTATTGGTCTGGTGTGCCGATGTCCCACCAGTGACCTTCTAAGATATGACCGTGGACAGGTTCACGTTTGTGCAGCCACTCTATGAATTTGCCCGTGTTGTCACAGTGATCAGATCTGCTGGTGCACTCACGAAGTCTCGGAAGCGTTTGTTTTGGAAGGATGTATATGCATGTTCCGATAAGGGTGGTCTTGGGTTCTTTCGGCTTCTCTACGAAGTTTTTGATTCTGCCTTCTTTGTCTAGCAGTACTGTTGAGTACTGTTTGGCAAGCTCTTCGTCCTTTATGTCGTGCAATGCTATCGTGGGCAACCGTCGGGCTTTGAACTCCTGAATCATCGATGTCAAGCTTGATGTGAAGAGGTTGTCTCCTGCGATGATCAGGCAGTCTTCGTCCATGTCAGCTGTGATACTAGCTAGGGAGGCTAATGCTCCAGGTTTCTCTTCATCAGAGTGAGATCTGTCAGAGATTATCTCTGCGGTCCTGCTTGGGGTTGAGCTCAGCCATTCCTTGAACTGCTCTTCAAATCTCAGGTTTGTGCTTATGATGATCCTCTGTATGTCTTCTATTCTGTTGAGTCTGTCAAAGATGTAGGATATTATCGGCTTGCCTGCCACTTTGAGCAGAGGCTTAGGCATGTCCTTGGTGATTGATTGGAGGCGTTTGGCGTAGCCACCAGCTAGAACTATTGCGATCATGCTCTTGTTGCCACCTTGGATCTGTTTTGTGCGCGCTATGTCATTGTCGTTACTGTCAAGCTGGAACTCAAGTAACACAAAGGTTTTGTTAAGCCTATACTATGGAATCGCCTGTAGCGCGCGCTAGGGTTAGCCCTAGCAGGAGTGATGACCCTCGTAGTTGCTGCTCAAGCATTCACCTTGGCAAGCATATCAATTCTGCTGAAACACGTCGAGAAGAAATTGATGAGTGAGTTAAGGGATTTGCATACAGACCCAACTTCCCCGTAAGATGACATGTACTTGCGCGTGCTACAAGTGTGTCATCCAGCATCGCATCTATACTAAAGTGACCTTTTTTCTGATTCATTTCATTGCTCTCCTTCTTAGGTATCAGATCTATTAGAATTGGAATTGTGAAGATCAATAAACAGGCTAGGTGGGGGATGAAAAGTGCCATGGGAATGTGCCGAGGGAAGCCTAAGACTGTGGGTAGCAAAACTGTGAAGATAGGGATTAACAATAGGAAGTTTGTTAGATGCCTTTGAAATAGGATCAATACATCGTTTGTGCTGAGCATTACTGCAAGGAAGGCAAGGAAGAAGAACCATTCCAGAAGAATATTGGCTAGACCTGTGGCTTCGATTCCTCCACCATACCAGATATGGTTTATCGGCCATAGTAGCTGTACTCCTTCGTCTGTCAGGAGGTCTCCTATAACGGAATGAGATATCAATGCTGTAAAGTAAGGCACAACTCTCTTACCACAGAGTAAGAAGGTTGGAAGGAATAGAAGAATAAAAATTGGTACCGAGTGAGTTGGTCCTCGATGTGTGAAATAAGGTATCAGCAGGTCTAAGTCTGGGATAATAGATGCAACGAATAGCAGGTGAATGTTAGTGTTTACATTTGCCATTTTGGAAGCTGCTCTGCCAGACAGATATCCTAAGGCTAGATGTCCTACAGCATACATGGACATTCACTCGAGGCCAAATACACCGAAATACTTCTCTCTAAAGTTTGAGTCTTTGAGAGTCTGGTTGCCTATTAAGCATTGATCTGTTGTACCGATGTCACATGGCTGACCGTCTAAGATACACCCGCAGACACATCACGTTTGCGCAGCCATTCTATGAAGATGCCCGTGTTGCCACAGTTATCAGAGCTCGCGCCGGGCAACATAAAACCTAATGTATGGAAGCTGAGAACTTAGTTCTTGGATGCGCGCGCAGAAAAGAAGAGGCGGTTAGTCTAACTCGGTGTTGATGTGATGTGAAAATTCTGGCTATTGGGGCGCATCCCGACGACGTGGAAGTATCCTGTGGAGCAACCTTAGCACTTTTCAAGAAAAAGGGGCACCAAGTCTACATTCTCACGCTTACAAAGGGTGAGGCTTCCGGAGATCCAAAAATACGAGAGAAAGAATGCGTTGAGGCCGGAAATATTATCGGCGTAGATGAGTTATTCTTCGGAAACCTAAGAGATACACAAATCCACGACGGTATAGAAACTATAACGGAAATCGAAAAGATATTAAAAATCGTGAAACCCGACCTAATTTTCTGCCACAGCGCTAGGGACTCGCACCAGGACCACAGAAACGTCTCCTACGCGTGTATCTCCGCAGCTAGAATGATAAGTAACATATTGCTCTACGAATCGCCCGCCGCCACAAAAGAATTCAGTCCACAGATTTTCGTAAATGTGCTCAAAACATTTCACACAAAACTCGAGGCAATAAGAGCCTTCCCCTCACAAACGACAAAAAGTTTCTTCCCTGTTCATACCGACAACCCTCATGCCTTCATAAGGCGCATCGTACCTGCAGTTGAAGGTCTTGCTAGATTTAGAGGGTTTCAGGTTGGAGTTGATTTCGCAGAGGCATTTGAAGTTTCAAAATTCATTCTAGAAATTCCACACAGCACGCACGCGCGCGCGCTCTATAGTCTTCGCTGCGAAGCTGCTCATCGTAAGGAGCACACAAATTGAACTCCAGCGAATGCGAAAAGACTGTCGACCTTCCTGTTTATGACTCCGTTAACGAACTACTCGAAGCCTGCAATCAATTCGATATTAAATCAAAAGAAAGCGGAGATTTCCAGTCAAAAAGAATTCAGTTATCAGCTTTCATTAGAGAATTTCATGAGGATTGCGGAACTCTCAACTCAGATATAGAAGAGGCTATAGAGCAACTAGAAGATAAGTCCTGTCTATTTCTCATGACTGCTCACCAACCGAACCTTTTCGCTTACAGTGGCGTACTTCGTAAGGCAACATTGAACCACGTTCTCTCAAGTAAGCTAAAAGATGCGAACCTAACAGTCGTCAACTTTTTCGGAATCGCAGACCAAGATTTAACAAATGATAGGTGGGTGAAATCGTCTCTACTTCCTGATGCAGAAAGATCCAATGGGACCTTTGAATTACGAGCCAATCTCCCTGAGAACATAATGTTGAACAGAGTGCGCAAGCCTTCAGAAGAGACTCTTGAAAAATGGAAGAAGGACATAGAAAACTGGGTTTATCGAAAAATACACTCCATTAAGAGCCTTTCAAAAGAGTTAGGAATTGAGCCAGATCTCAGAAGAGATAGTTGCCTTGATAATTTCAAATCATTTTGGGGGATAGTGGAACAGGCATACGAAAACTCAGAATACTATTCTGATTTCAACGCCTTCATTATTTCTAAGATAGTTAACGAGATTTGGGGATACAGTACACTGTTTTGTCGGTTTTCAGACTGCCAGCAGATATTCAAAGACGAGTTTGATTATCTGCTCAGACACTTTGCAGAATACTCCTCAGCAGTAGAAGAGGCAACAAAACTGGCGAGTAATACTATTGGGGACGGCATCCCAGAGCAGGAGTATCGCCTTATACCTTTTTGGTATCATTGTGATTGTGGAAGCAAGGCAAGGTTACTGGCTGACCCTCAAGCGGATTCCCTCACGGGCCGTGGAATGTGCCTGAATTGCAGAAAAGACTATGAGATCAGGTTACTTTCTGAAGGGCAATCACAAATCTCAACCATACTCGCAAAAATATCTGCGCGAAGCCTTTCCATGCCTCTGGTGTTCTTCTCAGGTCTGGGCGTATGTTGTTATGTCGGCGGAGTTGGAGGACTAAGCTACCTGAAGCAGGCAAAATTCGTTGCTGAGAATTTGGGTGGATCTTTTCCACCGGTTGCTACCTGGCGTCCGCAAGACATTTACTGCGGGATAGGTCAGTATGAGGCGATTCTGACTTTCAGAAAACTGTGCGGAAGCTTCGATTCTTCAGAATATTCAAGTTGTCTGGTTAGGCTAAGGGAGAGGACTGTCGAAATCAAGAATGAGATAGAGAGACTCGAATCCCAAAAAAAGTTGCTTATGAAACAACCCAACAAACCAACGGAGACCATAGATGACATCAAGGCCCTATCTGTGGAACAGAGTAGGATAAGACGAGAAACAAACTTTTCGATGTTAGCTCGAAACGTAGTACTGTTAGAAAATGTCGAGCGAGTGAAACACCTTCACCCCAGCATCATTGATTATGCAGTAAACATCGGTCTAGAAAAGGTAAATGGACAGTGGATAGAATTCTTGAGTAAAGAGGCAAAGCTAACCTCGGACGTTTGCCTACATACAGGTATTAGCGAAATTACAGATCGACTCTAGAGATTGGAATGTGGATCCTGTATGATTATTCCCCACTCAAGACCCACGATTGACGGTAAAGATACAATATCGGTATCAAAGGTTCTGACTTCCGGGCGGATTTCTCAAGGTGAAAAAGTGAAGAGATTTGAAGAGAGACTCGCGAAGTTCGTCGGAGTCAAATACGGCATCGCCGTATCGTCCGGGACATCAGCTATTCACCTGGCACTAAGAGGACTAGATGTAGGCGTTGGAGACGAAGTCATACTGCCCAGTTACGTTTGTGCCTCCCCTTATATGGCGATCCTGCACGCTGGCGCAAAACCGAAACTAGTGGATGTGAATATTTCTGATTTCAACATTTCCCCGATCGCTGTGAAAAAAGCAGTCAACCCCAAGACCAAGGCAATAATAGTGCCGCATATGTTCGGGACTCCGGCAGATCTTGACGAACTACAGGACTTCGGAATCCCAATAATAGAGGATTGTGCCCATTCTCTAGGCGCCGACTACAGGAAACGTAAAGTCGGAAGTTTCGGAGAGACGTCTATATGCTCATTCTACGCAACCAAGATGCTTACAACTGGTGAAGGCGGCATTGTTCTTACCCGCGACCATGCAACTTACAGCAGAGTCACTGAGATTAGGGAATACGACAAGAAACCCCTAGAACAAGTGAGATACAACTACAAAATGAGCGATATTCAAGCCGCATTAGGTTTGAGTCAACTAGAAAAGCTACCCTATTTCATAAATCGTCGAAGGGAGATCGCGAAGATATACAACGAACGATTCTCCATGAATTCTGTCAAATTGCCTAGTGTACAGCCGCATAAGAACCCTGTTTTCTATAGGTACGTAGTCTTGATCGACAAGCCAGATCTTGTTCAGAAGATCGCGAGGAAAAAAGGCATAAGATGCGAAAAACCGGTATTCAAACCTCTTAGCAAGAACTTTCCGACCGTCAAATGCCCGAAATCCGATTACATATATGATCACGCACTATCCATCCCATTGTATCCAAGTCTTACACGACCGAAGATAGATTATGTTACCAGGAGTCTGACGGAAATTCTTGTCAATAGCACAACAGCCGCAAATCCACGAAACGACAGCGTGGTCTAATTCTTTGGCGCGCGCTGAGCGGTGAGAGTAAGATCAGTCTATCTCTTACCTAACGGGTATTGCGATGTGTCTTCTCCAGCGTAGTAGGTACAGAGATGCAGCAAGAGCTGAGACTAGGACCAGCAGTCCTGCTGCTGGGAACTCGGGTATCGGTACACCAGACTCCTCAAGATAGAAGTCTTGTCCACCGGCCACTCCTCCCCAGGTTGCGACTACTTTCCTTGATCCGCTCTTAACACCTGGACCGCTTGCTCCGACTGTGTAGGTGTCAGGTTTGACGTAGGTGTAGTAGAATCCGTCGATTGGTCCCCAAGCCTTTGTAGTTGACGTGGCTCCTTGGGCTGTGACATCTTGCCAGGATCCTGCACGGAAGTCACCCATGAAGTTACGTACATAGGACATTCCGCTGATCCTTGCCATTCTGTCCATCTCAAAGACGACTGTTGTTATGCCTCCGCATGTTGGGGTTGCTGTGACTGTGGCAAGCTGGATGTAGCCTATCTGGTTCTCCTCTGTTACAACAATCGTGTAGGTTCTGCCCCACATGAGGCCTTTTTGGCTGAAGTCCCAACTCGCGCGCCCGCTCCTGTAGATAGAGTATTGGGCGAAGTCATTACCCGCAGGCGGATAGAAGGGGGCTAAAGTGTAGCCACCTGGTCCGATCCAGTTAGGTGTGTTGGTTGGTGTTGTGAATGCTGAGTACCCGAACAGTTGGAAGACCCACGACTGCACGCCACCTGGCTGTGCGGGGTTCAGTGTTCCTGGCCATGGATACTGGCTGTAGGTTGCGAAGCTTGCTTGTGGGACTGCTGTTATGTTGCCTGCTGATGTTCTTCCGTCCTCATCGAATGCTTCAATCCTGAAGTAGTAGCTGTAGAAGTCCTTGGGTAATGATGCTGGCATCAGCTCGTTCTTAAAGTCCACGGCAACTCTTATCTCTGGACCACCCACGAGATAGACCGGGATGTCGCCTACGGAGCTACCCTTCATAGCAAAGACCTCAGGTATCTGAAGCTGAATGTAGCCAGGGGTATACACATATACTAAGTATACACCTGATGGCGCGCCCTTCGGCCTCGTCCAAGGGGTCGCATAGTATCGGACATAGTCTGAAAGACTCCCGCCAGTTCCTCCGACGGAATTCATTCTAACGAAATCCGTCGTCCCGTCCTGGAAAGTTCCTACATCGGTATAGTAGGGGTAGATTCTTAGGGTGTCTTCATATCCTGGTGGAACTTCCTTAGCAACAGATACGGCGCTTATCTGGTACCCTGGGTGTACCCAGTTTACTGGTTGGCTTGGATCCTGGCAGTCCCGGCTGTAGATGGTCATGTTGATAAGTGCACCTCGGACTATGTGAAAGCTGAGTGAGCCGTTGGTGCAGTACTGAACCGTGTGTTGCGGAAATTCTTGCTGGACGAAATTGAGCAGATATGCCTTGATTGTGTAGGTTCCATCAGGCATACCGTGGACTCTACCATCCACGCACCAAGCATTTGGCTCTCCTATCAACGTGAGACTTTGACCTTGGGATTGATCTCTGTTATTCCTCCATCCCCAGTCATCGGTCGAGTTCCATGCCTGTAATAGATTGTTGGCATCATAGGCCTCAAAGAGAAGGAACCCCAGGTTTGGAACACTGCTTAATTGAGCATCAGTCATCTCTGCTGATGGTAGTTCTTGTAGGTGGAAGTGGACTGTTGCGTTGATGATTCCTCCCTTGAACAGGTCCATCTCCATGTAGGCTGTTCCTGGGAACTCTACTGCTGGGAATTCTACTGTGTACTCCTTGGTCTGGACGTATCCGAAGACCCAGGTCTTAACACGGTAGATTCCAGGAGTAACTCCCGAGGTGAAGTCTGCAAGGAAGGTTGGTACGTGACCATCCCACATTGTCTCGACTCCACTGTAGCAGGATGGGTCACCCCAGAATGTACCAAAGGTTCTCTTGTCTCCCGCGCTGGATATGTCGAAGGTATAGTCTTGCCATGCTACTGCTGATCCGTTGCTGTCAACAAGTTCCTGCCATGCCCAACCGTACTTGTTCTGAATGCCTGCCATGTCTGCGTCGGTGTCGTATGTGTTCATTGCTGCGCTTAGACCTGCTGGTGTCGGGTTCCATCCAGCTGCATTGATGCTGTTAAGGTCAGCCCATATGTTCTTGGCCTGAACTGTTGTTGCTCCCTCAGTTGCCCAGTACCAGACACCATCAGGTCCCACAGGTACGCCTTGTCCGCCAGAAGCTGATGTGCCTCTGACCGATGCTCCACCTGAAACAGCTGGTAGTATGGTTAGGCTTGCTGGGAAGGCGTCCAAGGTCACATAGGCGGGCCAGTCTACTGGTCCTGTCGGGCATTTGCTGTAGACTTTGGTCTGGAGTTTAGCTGTCGGACAGACGTAGATGTCTACACCGTGGACTGATTGTCCACGCTTAACCGTTATCTGTGTAGCAAGAGTTCTAGGAACGAACCCTGCAGCATAAGCGGTTAACGTGTAGATTCCTGGTGCTAAGCCTTCTACCTCGTAGAAGCCTTCGCTTCCAGTCTGTCGGTCCTTCCACGATTCATCTTGTCCTGGCAGTTGACCGAGGAACCAGCCTACAGCACAGACTTGTCTGCCTATTGGTTGGTTGGTGATTGGGTCGATTGCTGTTCCTTCAGCAATAACCTTGCCAGAGGTGTGAACTCCAGAGCCATAGTAGGAGCCGTAGTAGTATTGGCTGTGACCACAGTATCGCACTGTTCCAGAAATGTATCCAGGGTCAATCTCACCCTTCACAAGGATGACTGGATAATTCTCAGGCCAGAAGGTGTCATACTTCTCAAAGTGGTTGTTAAAGTAACCCGCCCAAGGATCAAGATGGTATGTTGAACCGTATGGTGAGTTAGGTACCTGCCATGCGCTAGGCCATCCGCCAATGGTTCCGTATATGGAACTCCCTGGAGCAGACTGAGTTATTCCGATGCTGGCGTATGGCTGCAATGTTGATGTGTAGAATACTTTGAAGAAGTATTTGCCTGCGCAGCTTGGTGCTTTCATGCTCAGGACTTTGATTCTGTAGCAGCCTGCAAAGTCCCCAGTTCTCATCTGGCGGTCAAGCCAGGGGTCCATGTTGGGCGGATACAGAAAACCTGAACTGCCCTTATAGACGGGGTCAGTTGTGTATTTGGAATCGAAGTTCGGGTTCAGATTCATGAGGAATTGGACTTGACTCTGTGGAAAGTCTACTGGCGTGGCCGTGATTCTGACAAACCACCAGTCTGGCGCGACAGGGTGGCGCGGTCTGAACCTGCCTGTCTGGATGAAGTTGTGGTCATTTGTTATTGTAGTCTCAACGTTTGAAGAGTCACCACGGCCGTTGTTGATGGTCAATTCGTCACCCCCGCCTTCTGTCCAATTCACTGGTGGAGTGAACTCGGGCGGGATGGCGATATAGAGCCTTTTTGTCAACTCTGCTGCGTCAGGGGACTTATCTACAGCAGTTGTTTCTCTTCTCCATGAGATGTTGATTGGCCCACTTTGACCATCGCCCAAGTCATCTGATATGCAGATGTAAAAGAATAGATCCCCAACTGTCTCGGTGATTACAGCACCGTTTGGAGAGTAGTAGTTCATCTGGTCGCTTGGTGGAATGTACAGGCTTCCAGGCTGGATAAATGCTGTGTGGCCTGGAACATGTCCCTGCCAATCCGGTGGAATATGGAACTGGTTCCTACCGTTTCCAGCACCGCTTGACGGATTGATTGGGAGTCCGCCAGCATTACTCTCCCCGATGCTCGCAGGCAGCTGGTCACCCAACGTATAGTGGGCTGAGACCTGCTGAACATCGGCCAGTGTCGCTAGCATAAACGCAATTATGCAAAGCAGTCCCAGTTTCCGCTTGGTCATATCGTACTTCTTCCAGTTATCTTGAGTCGGTTGCTTAATAGAACGTATTAATACCCACTTCCTTCCTATCTGATAATTCATAGTTATATAACTTTGCGGGGTACCTAGCATGCGTCAAGAAAACGCGGGAGTCTTAACGCATGTGGTCCTAGGCAAGGTTCAAGTCACGGCCCCTTCGCTAACTAAGGAAGGTCAACCCTGTGCTGAACGGTTGCTGATGCGACTCGCAACAGTCCAGGAGACTATGTCTTGATCGTTATCGCAAGACAATTACCTGAAGATCAACGAAGCAAACTTCTAAGACGTGACATGCGTCTGCCCAAACCCGACTGGAAGTGTTTGAACCTTACAATAGCGCGCGCAGACAAAAAAAGAATCTTTCTAATCATATCGCGCGCTAAACTCCCATGAGGATAAGACCTGCAAATGCAAACCATTGCATGATCTGATCGGTCTAACATTGTTGAAAAATCTCTTTAAGGGAACAAATGTGTCGATACTGCGGAGGCTGTAAGTTCGACGAAAATACAGGCTGATTTGGCGACGCAATCTGGCAGAGGAGGGTTTGCCCTTTTCCTCGGCAACGCCTCTTCAACCTTCTTCAATGTTGTAACTGTCTTGATAATCGCCCGTCTTCTGGGTCCAGCTAGTTACGGCCTCTACGCAATTGTACTAGCCATCCCCGGCATAGCCGTCAATGTAGCGGATCTCGGTATGAGCTCTTCTTTGACTAGGTATTCTGCGAGACTTAAGGCTCAAGCCGACGATTCTAAGCTTTCCGTAGTTATTGAAACAGGCTTAACATTGAATCTTGTAACGAGCGCATTCGCACTCTTCGCAATCTTGATCTCCTCTAATACTTTGGCGCTCAACATCCTCACGCGACCTGATGCAGCCAACTACCTGAGGCTTACCTCCATGCTGATTCCGGCTTCACTACTAGTCTTGTCTACTTGCGCCACACTTGTTGGCTCTTGGAAGATGAAGCAAGCCAGCCTCATCATGATTTTGCAGTCATTGGTTAAGGTTATACTTTCACCGCTTCTCATACTTTTTGGACTTGGCATCCTGGGCGCTTTGCTTGGCCACATATTGGGTTATGTAGCCTCAGCTGTCCTTGGCTTAGTTCTGGTCTTGCGCTATCGCCAAAGACTCTCTACTCAACCAGAAAGAACCATGAAACATAAGGAGGCGGCCCGCATGATGTTGAACTATGGTTTACCAGTTTATCTCGCTACTTTAATGACGATGCTTCTGCTTCCTTACCAGAACCTTGTCCTTGCCCATTTCGTCTCTGACGTGGAGATAGGAAACTATAATGCTTCCGTCAATTTCTCAGCGGCCATCAATCTCATAGCTTATCCCTTGACCAATGTCCTTTTCCCAATCTTCTCAAAGACAGACATAACTCGTGAGATTGACCATCTCAGACATGTATTCAGGCTATCCGTAAAGTACGCATCTCTTCTCATTGTGCCCGTTGCAATTGGCTTTATGGTCTTGTCCAAAGAAGTGATCGTGATAATCTACGGTTCCAGCTACTCCACCGCCCATTCGTATCTGTCGGCTTACATGGGATTGTTCCTTTTAACAGGAGTAGGCTACCTGGTTGTTGGAAACTTGTTCAACGGCCTAGGAGATACAAAAGAGACCTTGAAGATGATGGCGATAACAATCCTAGTATTCGTTCCAACCGCTCCAATAATGGCCAAATATTTCCAGGTTTTGGGAGTGATAGCAGTCCTGGTATCCTCCACCTTGATAGGGAATGTCTACGGTTTGAAAAAATCCATGAAGAAGTATGGTGTACGTCTCGAATTGAAGGGCCTTATGGGGATATACGCAGCTTCAGCCATATCTGCAGCACCCGCTTTGGTTTTGACTCAGGTTGTCAATTGGCATCCCGTGATCAAACTGGCTACAGTCGGTCCTTTATACCTGGTTACGTACCTGACAGCCATTCCCTTCTTGGGAGCCGTAGATCAAACGGACGTTTCCAATCTTAGCCAAATAATGGGCGGCGTAGACTTAGTGAAACCCCTTGCTAAACAAATTCTCTCCTACGAAGCCAAGCTGATAAGAATGAGAAAAAACCTGTCGCTTAGCGCTCGTGGTAACAACGTTCAGGAATTCCCCAAGAGTTAAATTTTGCGCGCGCGCTAAATTTGCGGAATACTCAGTGAAATACATGAGGGACATTGTTGGCGATAGACCACCCTGGCACAGAATTATCAGAGATCTAAACCAAAGCGGGGTTGCGGCAATTATGACTGGCCTTCTGAGTGAATTCTTGCGACAGCTTCCCTGTATACTCCATCGACCCTTTTGGCCAATAACTTAGCATCGTGCATATTCACAACAAGTTGCCTTCCGAAGTCTCCAACAGTTCGAAGATACCTTTCATCCTTGAGAAGTCTTATACAGGCTTCACTTATCCTAGAAGGTGTAGTGACTATCCTGCTATCCCTTCCCGAATAGTTGTATCGTTGGATGCTTGAACTGCTCTCCTTGGTGACGACCCCGCCAAAATTACCTCCAAATTGCCCAACAATGTGGCCCACAACGATCACTGGTTTCCAACACGCCATCCCCTCGATTGCAACTTTTCCCATTCCAACGACTATGTCTGCTGACCTTATCACGGAAAAGATTTCCCTAAAGAATTTAACCATGATAACCACTTTGCTCCCGAGCTTCTCGTTAATTCGATCAGCCAGTCTCCGCACTTCATCGTATTTGGGTCCCTGACCCACAACAAGAATTCTGGCTTCCGGAACTTCTCGTACTATCGCCGGAGCAGAATTGATCAAGTTCTTTATCGCATCTATCTTGTCTCGAGCCAATCGGCCTACCCATAGAACAATTCTCGAACTCGCCGAAAACCCTAACTCTGACTTGTCACTGGCAACAGTCGAGTCGATGACGTCAAAGTCCAATGCATTGGGAACGATGACAGTCTCAGACTCCCTCTCATCATGGTGTTCCGACCCCGAAACGTATCGTTCCATTTCAGCACTTATGACAATAATTTTGGCTGCGTATTTGAGAATGCCTGAAGATCTGAGAATGACCAATTTAGACCGGCAGTCAAGAATACCATCGTTAAGCGTAACAACAAGTGGTACCCCCAGAATTCGGCAAACGAGAGATCCAAATAACAGAGGAAAGGAGTAATAGGCGTGCACTATGTTGAATCGTTCCTTTTTCACTATCTGTACCAATCGAAATACACACCACGGGAAACCTATGATACTCACTGGAAAGTATGCTTTCCTTCCAGTCCACGACGGTAGAGCATAGTGTGTTATTCCCAATTTTCTAATGCTTTCAGTAAGTCGCCCACCATTGGACGCTATTACTACATAATGATGGAGTCTTTGGAGTTCCTTGCACAACGAGAGTAGCTCGGTCTGTGTCCCTCCGATCTCCATCTGTTCCGTCAAAAACAGGATTCTCATTTGTGCACGTCTCAAAAGCGCCGGCGTTTTCATATTTTGCTAGCGCGCGCTTCATATAAATAATGATAACACAAACATGCAGGCATGAACTCGCACCACAAACCCCACATACTGCTAATAGTTGTAGACCCCCTGAGGCCAGATAGCGCGCGCTAGAGTGGGTGGAGGCGCCCCGCGTAACCCCCGGCCAGAGTTATCGCCATAGTCTCATTGCCCCTTGGATAGAATCTGTTTTACTGTTAATCTAACAGACTCTTCGCTATTGCGTGTTGATCTCCATCCTCTTGACTTGATTTTGGATATGTCAAGGAGCATATTCTTGACATCGCCCACCCAGCCCCTCCCACCATCTACCCCGCCTGTGAAGTTGAATTTGACATTTCTAAGATTCATTTCTTCAGCGACTATCTCTGCGATGAGTGCGACCTCTATTTGATCATCTGCTCCAATGTTTAGGACATCTATCCTTTCCTTGTTTGTTACTCGAGATCTTAGAATAGCGTCTACACAATCTTCCACGTATAGATAGGATTTTTTTTGGTGACCATCTCCAAGAATTTTGAGTTCCTTCGGGTTTCTTCTGAGTTTAGTGATAAAGTCTCTTATCACCCCATGTCTACTTCTAGGTCCAACTATGTTGGCTAAACGTAGGATTAGGGCTTGTTTTTTGAAGGTGTGGCAGTATGATGTTATTAGGGCTTCAGAGGCGAGTTTTGACGCACCATATATCGAGATCGGCTCAAGGGGGCTGTAGTTCTCTGGTGTTGGAGTGATATTTGCGTCACCGTAGACGGTGGATGTGGATGCGAAGACTATCATGGTGACGTCGCTATCTTTGACAGCCTCAAGAAGTATATGGGTGGCGTAGATGTTCTCTCGAAAACAAGTAGAGGGGTCAGTAAGCTCTAGACGTACCTCAGGATTTGCGGCGAAGTGATAGATAATATCAGCATTGGAAATGGCACGCCTTACATCTTTCCGGTTCTTGCAGTCACCAAAAATCAACCTGACCCGGCCCATAGACTTGATTTCCCTGATGTTCCCCCTTATTCCTGACGAGAGATTGTCAAGTATTGTAACATCTTGATTCTGATCTGCTAGTGTTCCGCATAGGTAGCTTCCTAGGAAGCCTGCTCCCCCCGTTACCAAGACATTTTCGCTCAAAGACGTTAACCTAATCAGTAAAAAATTCCCCCGTATTTATTTCTATCCTGAAGCGCGCGCTCCACATTAGAATGTGGTCACAACAACTCACAACCGCATCATCCAAGCGGGGAGAAAGTACTATAATTTCCTTTGTCGACATTATACACCCGCTCTAACATGTGAAATCGTGCCTTCTATGTTAGGTATGTTGACAGATTAGTCCAACACACAATAGCACATTGTAAGGACATACCTCCCGTTGGTTTAGCACGTACGTGCATGTCGATAACCAATCTAGTGGTTTGTCATTTCGAAATAAACCTTGCACAAGAGATTTACAACCTCATCCCAATCGAGGATTCTGTTCTTTGTATAACTATTTGCGCGTAAGGTCGGATCTTCTTTGAGTATCCTATTTATTACAGTCACCAATTCATCAATATTTACTGGATGTCTAACTCCGAAACAATATTTATCATCTATCCAATTTGTTAGCTCCGAAGTATCTGTTACTATACATGGAGTCCCCGAGGCCAGGGCCTCGGCTACTGATATGCCAAAAATTTCCTGCTTCGATAAACAGATGAAAAGGTCAGCTTCTATGTACTTTTTCATAATATCAACTCGGGAGAGGTTCTCGTAAAAAGATACTCTATCGCCCACACCAATGATATTCACTAACTCCACAAGCCTCCCTTTATCTGGGCCTATTCCAACTATCTCGAGCTTAACATTATTGTCGACATATGGCATAGCTCTGATTATGTGTTCGACTCCTTTCCCTTTCATCAATCTACCCACGTAGAGCATAGATCGATGGAATTCATCGGATGTGCGAATAGGACTCTTAGGTATCGCTACGCCATTAGGAATTATCGTGATTTTTTCAGAAACAAAGTCGAAGGCCCTGACAACAAGATCAGCTTCATACCTAGATGTACAAATAATGGCCTTGGCCTTTTTGAATATTTCTCTTCCGATCAACCTGTATGAAAAGGTCACTAAGCGTCTAAGAAATTGAGATTTAGATCCGAAGTAATGGGGCGTAAAGATAAGATTATTATTTGGAGCTAGAGAGGCACAAAATGCTGGAAATGCGTGATAGTTATGTGCATGGATGATATCATATTCATTGGAGTTTTTATAAATATACTTTAGTAGTTCTGGGGAATAATAGTATGTGTTACCAGGAGCAAATGATTTGAATCTCCTAACCATGACTCCATCAATGACTTCCTCCCTTGGCAGTATTCCATAGGGGTCTGTAGTGAGAACTGACACCGAGTGCTCTCTAGCCAACCTCTCACTTATTTCCTTAACATGAATTCCTACGCCTCCTATGAACAGTCTGGGGTCGTAGTAATTATGGCAGACTTGTGCTATTCTCATTTGAGGGTCATTGTATTTGAACGGTGCATTTATAAATCGATCCTAAGTAGGCACACACTAGATTAACAGTTTCTCCATAGTAGCGCGCGCTAATATTGACGTAGAGTTCTTCTGCTCAAGTGTCCGAAACCTGTGGAGTAATCTTGTCCAGATAACCCTCCATCAAACCGGCGTACTTCTGTATAGTGCGCGTGATCCTGTCATGAGGTCGCTGAGATAGTCCTTCAGTCCGACTTTGTATGATTTCGCCCTACCTATTGCTTTGCCTACTTAGATACCTGAATTGACTGTATTCGATGGTAATTGACAGAACACCCGACCCGACGGAGACTTGCACCCAATTTCGGAAAATTCTTATTGAACCGGTCTTGACAATAATGTTCAGTTGGATTGGTGTTTGATTCATTATCGCACACTTGACGGATATCTCATTCAGAATAATCGGCGGTTGACTTTTTGCCATTACCTCTCAGTTATTTGAATTTCAGTGTTTGGATCTCCATCATTGCGATAATACTTTTGGTAACCTTGGAATTTCTGTCTCCCCACTATGGAAGAACTAAGATCCTCATAAATTATCGTCGGTTTCGAATCGTAACACTAATAATTACAGTAATATCCATGATTATGATAGCTTACACAACCCTGCAAATACTCATGAAATCCTAGAAAGCGCGCGAACTAAAGAGGGTGAAGGTTACAGAGGTGCCGCAAGAGACAATGATAGAAGCCCAGCGATGGATGTTAATGCGAAAAAAGAAGGAAATGAAAGCCTACCTATCTATATCCAAGTCACTCGGAATAAGAATATCTGAAACACGGCCACAACTTCTTGAACCAGATACGATCGATTGGCTGCACGCATTTCCACACTGTTCCACCACCAGGATCATGCCTAAACAACTTCTGTCTCGACATCTTGGATACATTCCGCTCTCGATTCTTCGCGCGATCTCGAGCTAGTAAAAGTCCGGGCGGCCCACTAAAATAATCAAGTGAATACCGCGCGCTAGTGACCCTAATAGCGGGAGACTCAAGAACAGTGCCATATAGGTAGCTCCAGTTGGGGAGTGATGTCTTCCTTAGGCATTTCCCCTCAGAGCCAGCGCCATCGCACATAGAAGTGAGATCGCGAAGCCGATTTCCCCAAAGAAATCCAATCGAATTGGCACCCATTCTGCAAGTTGCCAATACACCGATTGTGGTTCACGAACTTGCATAGCCACCACATATCCCCATGCCAGCAATCCGTAGAACCAACCAAGTAAGCAGAGTCGACCTAAGCGGTTCACGCGCACACCACTTAGTTTGTCATGTAGTCGCTTTGCTCTTTTGTACCTTTGCATCATATTCAACGTTGCGTTTGTGTGTCACTGCGCTAATGTTTGGTGTGTTTGTCGCATGGCTGACAGAATGGAGTACATGACTCTGATGACTCACAGTATAGTTTGGCCATCATAAGGCGTCCGTACATATGCCACTCTTCTTGCCACTGGCAAACAAGGATAAGCCGAGGCTATGAAAGCGCGCGCTAGATAGCACTATGTTGAATAGGTGACAACAAGCTTAGCACCCCAAGACGCAGCAGAATCATACGTACGAACATCCTTCCTACTCTGCCCAATAGCCGCAGAAGAAAACATTGCAAGAGCATTCCCAGACACCCACCCAGGCCTATTCACAATCTCCTGAACAATCGAAGAAACATCAGAGCTAGAATACCAACTAGTAGCCGTCCAACCAGGAAGAACCCAAGTCACAGACGACCCAGTCCTAGCTCTACCATCAAAATCTGCAAGCGTTGAAAACGTAGCACAATTATCCTCAAAATCACCCTTCAACGTAACCGTTGAAGTAGCAGACTGAGACTGATCAGCCGCAACCTGAATAACCGCACTAACAATTCTAGCTCCATTAGGAATGTTAACATTTCTGAAACGCCAACCAGCCTCCCTTGCCGACGAAGGATCAGATATACCCATCGCCTGGTAAGCGGTACTGAAAGAACTTCCGTATTGAACAGTTTTCACACAATCATCCGAACCCACTCCCACCTGCAAAGCAACCTGAAAAGTCACCTGACTAGTCGTAGAAGTCGAAGTCGTCACAGACGAAGTAGTCGAAGTCGGCAAACTAGTCGTAGAAGTCGAAGTCGTCACAGAACCCGTTGAATAGGTGACAACAAGCTTAGCACCCCAAGACGCAGCAGAATCATACGTACGAACATCCTTCCTACTCTGCCCAATAGCCGCAGAAGAAAACATTGCAAGAGCATTCCCAGACACCCACCCAG
>Ga0315291_10002788_pt1 | contig 22729 bp, 25 predicted proteins | sample YL17G12_20_MG_FD_203070 | JGI IMG/M metagenome (GOLD analysis project Ga0315291, IMG submission 203070) | Sediment microbial communities from Yellowstone Lake, YNP, Wyoming, USA - YL17G12_20 | ecosystem: Environmental > Aquatic > Freshwater > Lake > Sediment | place: USA: Wyoming | collected... | reverse complement strand
GTGAGTTGATTTCGGGCTGGGCTGAGGTGATAAAGCATGCCATGATTCGGGACGCCCGTCTGCTGGAGTTTCTCGAGGGGCGAGCGGAGATCCTGCTCATGCTGGATAAAGAGGCTATCAGCGACGCGGTTAAGCGTAGCGCCGTCATCAAGGCGAGAATAGTGAGCGAGGATGAGAAAGAGCAGGGGGTGCGGGTTATCTTGAATTACGGGCACACTATTGCGCACGGGCTGGAGTCAACCACGAATTACGGGCGATTCCTTCATGGTGAGGCGGTCGCCATAGGGATGATGGGTGCTGCTATCATCAGTCGTCAGGTTGGGCTTCTGTCCCAGGAGGCGGTGAATCGGCAGCAGGCTTTGCTTGCGAAATTCGGCTTGCCCACAACCTGCTCCGATGTCGATATGGAAGGTTTGCTCCAAGCCATGGAGCTTGACAAGAAGGTGAGAGGCAAAAAGATAAGATGGGTCTTGCTCGCCGGTATCGGGAAGCCTGTGGTCCGTGACGATATCCATCGCGAAGAGGTAGTGAGTGCAATCAAGAAGCTGTTGCAATCAGGGTAGCCTGGAGTCTGTCCTGAGCTTGTCGAAGGATGAGGTTGAAACCTTTTTGCTGACTGCTGATAGCTGAAGGCTGAACCCTCTCCATCGGGCTATTGGTAAAATTTCGGCGCTGTGGTATTATAAAAAGGCATGTGTTAAAGCTTGAGGTGAGTCTTTTAAATGAGCGATGTTACTGAAGCAACCCGGGAATCTTTAGCTCGTGAGCTGGGTGGAAAACCCCAGGGTAAAGGGATTATTGACTATATAACGGTGCTCAAGCCCCGCGAGACCGTTCTGCTTGCTTTCATCGGGGTATGTTCGGCGATAGTTGCGGCGCAGGGGCACCCAGCTCTGGATGTGCTTGCCCTCGCCCTGGCAACAATTGCTCTGGGCAGCGCTGGCGCCAACGCCTTGACCAATTACCTCGACCGGAACGTGGATGCCAGGATGAAGAGGACTCATTTGAGGGCGCTGCCGGCACAGCGCATCGTCCCTGCTAAGAGGGCTCTGGTGTGGAGCATATTTTTAATCATCGCTGCTCTGGGTCTGGCTTGGTACCTCGACCCGCTCTGCTTTGTTTTCGGTCTTGTCGGTACCATAGCAGCCTCAGTGTTCCGCAAGAAGGTGATGTGCGTCATTCAGGGCGGCATCGCTGGCTGCGCCCCTGTGCTCATCGGGTATGTGGCTGTCACTCACCAACTGGATATAACTATCCTTTTCATGTGCATCCTCATCGCAGTCTGGATACCTCTGCATGTATGGAGCGTTATGATAGCCAATCGTGAGGATTATCTTCAGGCAGGCGTGGCTTATTTCCCGGTCACCTGGAAGGTGAGAGATGCCATAAAGATACTGATGCTATTGTCTGTTATGCTTTACGCAGCCTCTATCGCCCTCTGGTTCTACGCAAACTTAGGCTGGCTCTATTTTGCGGTTGCTAACATCCTCGGCATCGTGATGGTTTATGCCGACTACCGCCTTCTCAAGAGCGGACTGACCCGAGACGCATGGAAGTTATATAAGCTTTCCGCTTTCCCCTACCTGGGTTTGATTTTCATTGCCATGTGTTTGAACTTCTGGGTCTAATTCCAGATGAGCCGATTCTTCCATCTAGAGAAAACCTGTCCTCAGACAAAGGCTCGCGCCGGCACACTCAACACGCCTCATGGCTCGGTGCCCACGCCTGTTTTCCTCCCTGTGGGAAGCCAGGGCACTGTCAAGACCCTGACCCCTGATGAACTCAGGTCACTCGGTGTTAACATGCTCTTGTCCAATACCTATCATCTCTATCTCAGACCCGGGATTGAAATTATCCGAAAGCTGGGTGGCTTGCACCGGTTCATGTCCTGGGACGGTCCGATTCTGACCGATAGCGGTGGTTTCCAGGTGTTCAGCCTGGGGCATCTGCGCCGTGTAAATGACGATGGTGTGCTGTTTCGTTCCCATATAGACGGCAGCGAGCACTTTCTGACGCCGGAGCTTGCTACAGAGTTACAGGAGCAGCTCGGCGCCGATATCATCATGGTTCTGGATGAATGCCCGCCGTACGGCGAGGACATTGCGAACATTAAACGTGCTACAGAGCGCAGCCATCTCTGGGCTGAGAGGTGCAAACGGAAACACGGGCGAAAGAGGCAGGCGCTCTTCGGCATCGTGCATGGTGGCACCTTTCCTGAGCTTAGGCGGCAGTCGGCTGATTTCATGACCTCGCTGGGTTTTCCCGGCTATGCCATCGGAGGACTGAGCCTCGGTGAGCCGAAGGAAGTCATGCATGAGATGCTGGATGAAACTGTATCGCTGCTTCCTGAAGACAAGCCACGCTATCTAATGGGCGTGGGCTCTCCTGAAGACCTGGTGGAATGCGTTGCACGCGGTGTGGATATTTTCGATAGTGCTCTCCCTACGAGACTGGGGCGAAACGGCGCAGTTTTCACTAAGAGTCGTCGCTATAACATAAGTAATGCCCGCTTCAAGGAGAGGGAAGGACCGCTGGATTCTGACTGCGATTGCTATACCTGCCGCACATTCTCTGCCGCCTATTTGCATCACCTGTTCAAGGCGCAGGAGCTTCTCGCCTATCGTCTGGCTACTATACATAATGTAAGATTCATTATGAGACTGATGGAGCAGATTCGGCGTTCTATTTTTGATGATACCTTCAGTGAGTTTAAGGATTCATTTATAGGCAACTATCAGCCGACTGATGCAGACACCAGGTCTGAGCAGAAGCGCAAGTGGCTGAGGGCGCGACAGGGGAAATATCGGATAAATGAGTTAGATTAGGGGCAGAATTTCTTTACTTTGCATTTTCCTTTTGCTAAACTCTGACTAAAAATATAGTATCTCTTCAAGAAAGAGGTGCAAGATGGGGACAAGAGACTTTAGACACCATGAAGCCAAGAAGCCCAAGAAAGGGGCCAAGAAGCCGCTGGTCTCGGAGGTGCTGGCTATGCCGACAACCGTAGAGGTGATTAAGACCAAGGGGAAGAAGGAGAAGAGCGCTTGGGAGGAGGAGAAGGGCGCTGAGGAAGAGAAGTAGCTTAATAGCAGCCTATAGACAATTGTATGGGGCGGGCAAGCTGCACGAGCGGGTGGAGCAGGCTTTGGCTGTCCTCGCCGCTGCCAGGTTAATCGTCTCAAGGGGGAGTTGGGGAAGTGCAATGCAGGCAGGCAAGCTGTCGTTTCGAGTTACACCCCTCATTTCGGTGAGGAATCACCTCTGGTGGGGAGCGAGGGGTCGGGGACGATTTTCTTCACTTACTGCAATCTGAGGTGTTGCTTCTGTCAAAACTACACCATAAGCCAACTGGGCGAGGGGCAGGAGGTATCAGCCAGGGAAGTGGCGGGGATGATGCTCTCTCTGGAGCGAGACGGCTGTCATAACATCAACTTCGTGAGCCCGACACACGTGGTGCCTCAAATCCTCGAGGCTCTGGAGATGGCTGTAGAGTCGGGCTTATGTGTGCCTCTGGTGTATAACAGCGGGGGCTATGATTCTGTGGAGACCCTGAAGCTGCTCGATGGCATTATAGACATCTACATGCCCGACATGAAGTACTCTGACGAGCATAACGCCGAGCGGTATTCCGGAATAAAGGATTATCCTGCTGTAAATCGGGCGGCGGTAAAGGAGATGCATCGCCAGGTAGGCGATTTACAACTGGATAATCAAGGTGTCGCCACGCGGGGTTTGCTGGTGAGGCATCTTGTTTTACCCAATGGGCTGGCAGGAACCGCTGAGGTGTGCCATTTTCTCAGCCAGGAGATTTCAACCGACACCTATCTGAATGTAATGGCTCAATATCGGCCCTGTTTCAGAGCCTTCGATGTTCCCGAGTTAGCTCGTTCTATCACCAGAGAGGAATTCTCTGAGGCTGTTAAAACAGCTCGTGGCTATGGTCTGCATCGTCTGGATCGCATTGAACCTCGTTATTTTGTGGGAGTGCTCTGACTTTCTCGGGGATGTATGGGAGGTGGTGACACTGTTGGAGCGAGCATCTTTTTTAGCTACAGTACATGGTCTGGTTCAGGGCGTGTTTTTCCGCGCTTTCGTGCATGAACGCGCCAAGGCGCTGGGGTTAACCGGCTATGTGAAGAACTTATCCGGTGGCAGGTCACTAGAAGTCTATGCAGAGGGTGATAAGGAGAAGCTGGAAGAGCTGCTTGCTCACCTCAAGGTGGGACCTCGCCGTGCTAAAGTAGACAGGGTTGATGTAAAGTGGTCAGAGCATACCGGACGCTTCGAACGCTTCATACTGGATTTCTAGTTTAGCCCTTTCGCAGCCTCGGGCGCTGGCTTCAATCCGTAGTATCGGTCGTTGTCCATGATGCGCTTTAGCTTTGGTATGGAGATATCCCTCACACTGCTGATATCAGATATCTGCATGAGTTGTTCTTGTATTTGCTCCACTTCGAGTGGCTGGTTTCCGTTAGCCAGGAAAATACGGAATATTATCTCCATTAGGGGCATATTGGGTGTGATGAAACCCTCACGTTTAGAGCAGCACTGTTTTATAGTGCGCAGCAAAGCGGATTCTGATTTGGACTTTTCTTTCTTCCGGGATGTGGGGCAGAGACGAGTCGCAGCTAGCATAGCGAAGGAGCGCTCTTGCTTTTGGTACCAGCTCAAATCGATGAAATAGCGAGCCTTCGTTTCAACGGGCTCCAGGTTTTGCTCTGTTGTCATGGCTTCCCCCCTTGTTTAGCTTTAACCTCTTCAATCAGACTGAGGTAGTCTGTGGTCACCCCCGCAGCTATTGAGGCTTCAGAGTCTACTTCATAGGGTTCTCCTATAAAGATTTTGCCGTAGTCTTCGATATCACCGTGGAAATGGTCTTTCGCCCCGCTGAACTTCTTTCGTCCGTCTATTATCCCTAAATCGAAGGGCAGAGTGAAGTACAGGTCAGTGATAGTATTCGCTAAGCCTGCCTGCTGCTTGATTCCCCGGAAGGCATTTATCTCAGGCTGATACTTGGAGGCGGGAAGCAAGCCCAGCAAATTCCTGATAGTGAAGCTCCCTTGCCCTGCCACTACTTTGAATGGCGCAATAGATATCATGAAATCGCAGGATAAGATGATGTTTGGCACCCAGAAGGTAGTCAGGGTGAAAGGCTTGGAGAGGGGATTCTCAATCGCCACCGGCACGCACTGGTCAACGTCGAGCAGGGTTGCATGGGTGAAATTATAGCCCAGCTCTTTGTAAATCGAATGAATGGTCTCTGTTCCGGAGCTTCCTTCGAGGAGCACTATGTCTGCGGAGCTGGCTTTCCTGATACCTGCGACCACTGCCGCTATGGTCTCACGGCTGGTAGTTATAGGGTGTGGCTTGGAGCAGCCGGCGCTTGGCTTTATCAAGATTCGCCGTGCGAAGGTTAGCTCCACAGGCGGCTCGAAAACGAAATTAGCTGCTTCGAATATCATTCCCTGCTTTTCCTTCTGATTGATAGGTCAACGCTGGTGGCTTGCGCAACCTTCTTGAGAGCTGATACCATCCCCAGAACTGTCTTGCTGATGACGCTTTTCACGAAGGTATTGAGCGGTATCGGCTCTTCGTTGACGTAGAGCGCTACGATGTCCTCCTGCTCCCTGTCGAAAAACCTCTTTTCTATGAGGTCGGCTATCCCCCGTGCGTCCTCCAGGGTGTACTGGGGCACGTCTATCTCCAATCGTTCATCAGTGGCAATCGCCAGGAGCTCCTCTTTGTTGCACAGGAGCTCTGCGCCCAATTCCTGGCGATGCACCTCTATTTTGGGCGCTTTATCCTGTTTGAATCCCTCTGCCAGGATGATGTCGAAATCCGTCCCGATGAATCTGTTAAGCTCAGCCAGAGTGTGGTCGTGCCCTACCTTCCTGATGATGGCTATCTTATGGGATGAGCTTATGGCAACAGTGTCGCTTCCTGCCTGAGCGTATCTCCAGGTGTCCTTACCTTCGAGGTCTATGTCGAAGCCGTGCACATTGTGTTTCAGGGTGGCTACCCTGTAGCCTCGCTTCTTGATCTCTGCAATCAACTTTTCCATGACGGTAGTCTTTCCGACTCCGCTCTTACCCACGATGCTAACAACAGGAACCATCTATATCTCCACGCTCCAATCCAGCATCTGTACCTGAACCTCATCCCCGACCTCGATACCCGGCTTATCTTCGGGAACAATCATGAGACCATTAGCCTGTGCCATGGAGGTCAGGATACCGGAGCCCTGTGGACCCACAAGGCGAGCGAAGAATTGCCCCTCGCGTTTGGTTACCCTAACCCTGGCGAAGATGCGGCGTCTATCCTTGTTGTCAACACGGCTTTCGCTCTTTGCCTGAATGGTTGGCTTGGCGTAGTCCTTCTTCCCCAGCATCTTGAGTATAGCTGGGCGGGCAAATTGCTCGAAGGCTATCATAGAGCTTACAGGATTCCCTGGAAGCCCTAAGTGCGGTATCCTTTTCTTGCCCAGACGGAGTACCCCGAAGGCTAGGGGCTTGCCCGGTTTCATGCGCACTGTCCAGAAGGTAATCTCGCCCAATCGAGCCAGGACATTCTTGACTACATCGTATTCCCCTACTGACACCCCTGCTGAGGTGATGAGCAGGTCAGCATCGCGTGCCTGTTTTATCTTGTCCTCCAGCGCTTCTATGTTATCTCTGGCTATCCCCAGTATTTTAGGTACGCCGCCGTAGCGAATGACCTGGGCTGCCACGCTGTAGGTGTTGCTGTTATATATCTTGCCCGGTGGCAGGGGGTCTTTGATGTCCACAAGCTCGTCACCCGTTGCCAGGATGGCTACCACCGGACGGCGAATAACGCGGACGACCTCTCGCCCTAAAGAGGCGAGCACACCTATCTCCTGAGGGCGAAGCACCATCCCTACATTCAAAACGAGGCTGCCGCTGGCGATGTCTTCTCCGGCAACCCTGATGTTCGTCCCTCTCTCAACCTGTCGCAATATACTTATCGCGCTCAGGGGTTTTCCGGCAGACTTGCGTTTCTCCTCATCGGTTTCCTCGAACTGAACTACAGCGTCGGCGCCTTTGGGCACAGGGGCGCCGGTCATGATGCGAATGGATGTGTCGGGTCCAACCTCCTCTTTTGTAATGTACCCTGCAGCTACCTCGCCGATAACGCGAAGCACTCGGGGGGAGGTAGGGCTGGCGCCTGCGGTGCTCTGCGCCTGAACTGCGTAGCCATCCATAGCTGCATTGTCCAGTGGTGGTATGTTTATAGTAGAGCGCACGTCCTCAGCCAGAACACGCCCCAGGCTATCGAGGATTAGCTCCTCCTCTGCTTCGAGCACATCAACATAGCTCAGGACTTTCTCTAAAGCTTCCTCAACAGATATCATTTCCTCTGCTTCCTGTATGCCTCTTGCATCGTCAGCCTGCGGGCTTTTTCCAGCTCAGCCTCTGTATTGATATTGAAAAAGCTCAGATGCTCGGGGTCGAGCTTATCTAGCTCGTCTTTATCCACATATTTAACCTTTACCGAGTCGAAGAATCCCCTGATTTTGAGATTGCCCTGTTTAATCTGGTTTTCCATAGGTTTAAGGCAATTCCTCGAGTATATAGCATGTAGCGGCTCCAACTGGTCATCTACCCTCGGTATAACCACATCGAAGCCTTTTGCCGAATCTATCATGTATTTCAGCAGGTCCAGGTTCAAAAAAGGCATGTCACAGGCAACAACCAGGTTGAGAAAGTTGCTCGAGTGAACCAGTCCTGTGAAAATTCCTCCCACAGAGCCTTTCCCGGGATAAAGGTCGACCACCGTTCTTGTTTCGGGATAAGTATATAAGGATCGAGACGACCTCGCCTGTCTCTGTGAAACCACTATGAGTATTTCCTGGCTCAGATGCTTTAATCTGCCAGCGGCTCGCTCGAGCAGGCTCTCCCCGGCAATCACCTCCGTGTGTTTTTCTCTTCCCAGGCGGGAACTGCGGCCACCGGCGAGGATGATAGATGTTATAGTCAAACTGAAGCTGCCCGCTCCTAGAGAGTGAAACTCTTCCAATCTATTCTATCATCTTCGTCAACCTTAGATAAGGACTGTTTGGATACTGAAAACAAGCTGCTGGAGGGCAGTTGCGAGAGTGGAGTTACCCTGAGCTAGTCTTCGTCCCAGGCGCCCTCTCCGATGAGGGGTACAAAGCGGCAGGCACCCAGATTGGTGCTCAGCAAGCCTGTTTCTCGCTTTACAACCTTTATCAGGTCTTGCTCGAAGCGTGAGCCTACGGGGAGCACTAAGCGTCCGTTGATTGCCAGTTGGTCTAGAAGCTCCTGAGGCACGCGGGGCGCGCCTGCGGTTACCATTATTGCGTCATAAGGTGCTGCTTCGCGCCAGCCCATTGTCTTTCCCGAGAGCTGGAACTCTATGTTGCTGTAGCCTAGCGAGGTCAAGACCTCCTTAGCCCTGTCGAGCAGCTTCTGGTGCCGTTCTATGGTGACCACCCAGCGTGCCAGCTCGCAAAGAATTGCAGTCTGGTAGCCGCTGCCTGTGCCTACCTCCAGTACCTTCTCGTTTCCTGCGAGTTCCAGAGCCTCGGTCATCAGAGCCACGATGAATGGCTGCGAAATCGTTTGCCCCATTTCTATGGGGAGGGGGATATTCTCATAGGCTGAGGGCTGGCTAGCCGGTGGCACGAATAGCTCTCGGGGTATCCTGCCCATCACATCGAGCACCTTGCGGTCCCTGACCTCGCGGGCAAGCTGCCGCATCAACCTCAGCCGCGCTAACTCCATATCCATAGTGGCTATCCCTGCTAATCTCCTTGAGAAATATACCACAATCGATATCCTCAGTCTATAAAAAGAGGATATCTCGTTGACGTACCGGGTATATCGAGTTAGAATTCTAATCAGGAGAGGGGCACAGTTCGCTGTGCCCCTGCTTTAAACTGGCTTGGTGAGAGAGTAATGAGCAAGCAAATGATACTGCGGGTTGCGTGTCTTCTAATCATCGTGCTTGGCTTGGTGTCCCAAACCTCCTGCATTAAGTCGCTTTCGGAGACAGAGGTGGAGGACCAGATATATATGCAGGTCAACGAGGTGAGGCAGCAGCTCGGTCTGAGCGCTCTCTCCAGAGACCCTGAACTGGATGAGCTGGCGAGGCACTCCTCGGAGAGCAGGCTCTCCGAGGGTGTGGAACAGACAACAGAGCTTCGCTATCTGATGCACAACTCCTGGTGGGAGACCTATAGACTGGGCTCGCCCAGGCTGGGGAAGGGCACAGCTCAGAAGCAGGTGGACTATTGTCTGGAAACCCCTGGCCTCAGGGAGTTGATGCTCAGGAGCGAGGCGAGGACGACAGGCGTAGGGATAGCTATCGTGGGTGATTCTGTGTATTACACCCAGGTCTTTGACGTTCTGAACGCTGCGGGCGGCGACGGCGAACCACTCAGGCTATATGAAAACGCTCTGGCTAAAGACCCCACCTGGGCGCAACTAAGGCAGTTCGTAATGTTCGATAACACAGACGAACAGCCTTATATACCTGACGAGTTTGTATGCGCCGATTTCGCTGCTATGCTGCATAACAGGGCTGAGATGGCGGGGATGAAGACGGCTTACGTAGGCATCGATTTCATAGAGGGTCCCGCGCACGCCTTGAACGCTTTCAATACTGCGGATAGAGGGATGGTTTACATAGATTGCACCGGGCAGGGTTTCCAGGAGGCGACTCCCGGGGGCAGCTTTGACACTCAGAATAGCGATGCTGATTACGACAAGGCAGCTTACTTGGGTGCGCGCCTGGATTACGGTCTCATTCCGCTGGACAAGGCTACCTCTTTTGATTATGCGTTCTACGAGCAGTGGGACCAGCAGTGGGCTGAGTATGAGGAGAAGTTAGACCTCTATAACAGCGGAACACTCAATTTCAAACAGAGGCAGGCTTTAAGGGATGAGTTGGAGACGCTGCAGTTTATACTGGGGGACTATCGCTGGGAGCCGCTGGGCATTGTAACTGACGTTTATATACACTGGTGATAGAAAGAGGGCGCATCTGCCAGCAGGGCGTTTTGCCTGTCCAGAACTCGCTGCCTTTGCGGACAGGCTCTTCTTGTCCCTGTAGAGCCTTTTCGACAAGTTGCCTGATGCTCCTCACCTCTTCCAGGGTCCTGTGTCTGCCGTTACCGCGTTGCTATTTGGCAACAGCGCCACCCTCAGCCTTTTCAACCCTCTTCCCTCTGGTAGCCGCCACCGCGCCGCCGATGGTGAGATAGCCCACGTAAGCGGCGGGGAAGAGTATCATCGGTATTGCCAGAACCAGCGCCAGGATGATTTCCCACTCCATTGTCGTTTACCTCCTTCTTTCTATTGACCTCGGGACCTTTCTCCCCTCAGCCATTCTCAGCTTACCACCGAGTCGTCAACCCTGACTTCCGCCGTAACGCCCGTTTTTGCCTGCCGAAACCTCGTGTCTTGCCGGGTTCTGAAGGGTGTTTATACTTATTGAAAGCAAGGTGGTGGTAGGCATAGACTGTTGTTGGTGTGTAGGGGCGTTCAATTGAACGCCCCTACACATCGTTCCACTTGCCTCTCGTGCTCTACATTGATATACTATCAGGAAGCGCTATTTCAGGGAAAAACGGATGGAGTACGAGACTATCATCGGGCTGGAGGTTCATGCTCAGCTCTTGACTAAGAGCAAGATGTTCTGCCGCTGCAGTGCAGACTATGCCGATGCTCCGCCCAATACCCATGTCTGCCCGGTCTGCCTGGGTATGCCCGGTGTTCTGCCCACTATCAATAAGCAGGCTATAGAGTACGCCATCATGACCGCACTGGCGCTGAACTGCTCCATTCCCGAGCGTACCAGGTTCGACCGCAAGAACTATCCCTACCCCGATTTGATGAAGGGGTATCAGATTTCGCAGTACGATAACCCGCTCTCAAGCAAAGGCTGGCTCGCCATAGAGGTGGAAGGGAGGACCAAGCGCATCGGCATCACCAGGGTGCACCAGGAGGAGGATGTCGCCAAGCTCTTCCATCGCACTGACCCCACTGGCGAGTCCTACAGCCTGGTGGACGTCAACCGCGCCGGCGTTCCTCTGATGGAGATTGTGAGCGAGCCTGACATGCGCTCTCCCGAAGAGGCGCGGGAGTACCTGATGAAGCTGCACAGCATCCTGCAGTACCTGGGGGTGTCCACAGGCAATATGGAGGAGGGCAGCTTCCGCTGCGATGCCAATGTCAGCATTCGTCCCGCAGGCAGCACTAAGTTCCTGTCCAAGGTCGAGGTCAAGAATATGAACAGCTTTAAAGCGGTATTCCGCGCCCTCGCCTATGAGGTCGAGAGGCAGCGCAAGGTGCTCGAGGAGGGCGGGAGGCTGGTGCAGGAGACCCGGGGCTGGATTGAGGAGAAGGGCGTCACAGTCTCGCAGCGCAGCAAGGAGCAAGCACACGACTACCGCTATTTCCCCGAGCCCGATTTGCCGCCGCTGGCTGTGAGCCGGCAGTGGGTAGAGGAGATAAAGTCGCGCCTCCCCGAGTTGCCCGATGCCCGGCGCGAGAGGTTCATCTCGCAGCTCGGCTTGTCTCGATACGATGCCAATCTGCTCACCACCACGAGGGCGATGGCGGACTTCTTCGAGGGCTGTCTCAATCTCATGCCGCAGGGCGTGGATAAAGAGAAGAAGGCTAAGACAGTGGCGAACTGGCTGCTGGGTGAGTTCTCCAGGATGCTCAATGTTACTAATATCGAGGTCAAAGATGCAAAGGTCGAGCCTGTACATCTGGTAGAGATGCTTGACCTCATAGATAAGGGCACTCTGAGTACGAAGATGGCTAAGGAAGTCTTCGAGGAGATGTTCCACAGCGGGAAGGGGGCGCTCCAGGTGGTCCAGGAGAAGGGGCTGGTTCAGATAAGCGGCGCCTCTGAGCTTGAGGAGATTATAAGTCAGGTGCTGGCGGCGAACGCTGCGGCGGTAGCCGATTTCAAGCAGGGCAAGGAGCAGTCCCTGAAATTCCTGGTGGGTCAGGTGATGAAAGCCACTAAGGGGCAGGCTAATCCCCAGATGTTGAACGAGTTGCTGAGAAAGAAATTAGCTGGTAACTAGCTGGTGAGGTAGTAAGATGACACTGATACAAATAGCTCTGATTGTAATCGCCGTGATGCTCACGGCGGTGGTGCTGGCTCAAGTACGGGGAGGAGGGATGAGCGGCATATTCGGCGGGGGTGGCGAGTCGGCGTTCAGGACCAGGAGAGGTCTGGAGAGGACGCTATTCCGCTTCACCGTCGTGCTCATCGTGGTCTTCATCGCACTCTGCATACTCGCTGTCAGGTTTGAGTAGGGGTTAGCTCCGACCTGCCCGTAGTTTTCAGGTGGAGGAGAAACTGAGATGGCTAAGGTAAAGACCTGGCTTATGCAGATAAGGGCGCCGTTTTTGCTGGTGACGCTGATATCGGTGCTCGTCGGCGTGTCGGTGGTGGTTCATGAATCGCATCCCATAAATGCCCTTTACCTCGCATTGGCTTTCGTGGGCGCTTTGCTTTCCCACATAGCCGTCAATGTGTTCAACGAGTACTTCGACTATAAGAGCGGCGTGGACTTCAAGACGATGAAGACGCCCTTCAGCGGCGGCAGCGGCGTGCTGCCGGCGGGGCTGCTCAACCCCCGGAGCGTGTTCATCCTGGGCGTGGTGTGTATCGCTGCTATCATCGCCATCGGGGGTTATTTTATCTATGCCCAGGGTCCCCTGATGATACCGGTGGGAGTTGTGGGCATCCTCACGGTGTACTTCTATACCACGCATATAACCAGGTCGCCGCTGCTCTGCGCTATTGCGCCGGGTCTTGGCTTCGGACCGTTGATGGTAATGGGCACCTATTTTGCGTTAACGGGTACGTACAGTCTGGCAGCAGGACTGGCATCGCTTGTCCCTGCTTTCCTGGTGAGCAATCTGCTTCTGCTGAATCAATTCCCCGATGTGGAGGCTGATGCCTCGGCGTCGCGGCGGCACTTCCCGATAACAATAGGGCGGGGCAGAAGCTCTGTGATTTACGCTGCGCTGATCTTCGCTGCTTATCTGGCGCTGATAATCCCTGTGCTGTTCGAGGTGTTGCCCTATCTGGCGCTGCTGGGGCTGGTGACCCTGCCTCTGGGGGTGCTGGTGGTCATGGGGGTTCGCAGGTATCACGACCAGATAGAGCGGCTGATACCTGTGATGGGGCGCAATGTGATACTCACGCTGTTGCTCCCCATGCTGATGGCTATCGGCATCATAGTCAGCTAGGGTGACGTTAGTAGTTAATTCGTAAGGGGCATCCGCCAAAGGCGGATGCCCCTCCCTTTTATTTATGATAGAATAGCAGCGCCAAGGAAAGATGAGAATGCGCATCGTATTTATGGGCACGCCCGAGTTCAGTGTGCCTCCCCTGGAATACCTCATAAAGAGCGAGTATCAGGTTGTTGGTGTCTACACTCAGCCTGACAAGCCGACCGGCAGGGGACGGACTCTGGAGCAGTTGCCTGTGAAGAGGGTGGCGCTGCAACACGGGCTGGAGTTGTTTCAGCCGGTGAAATTGCGTAACCCCGATGAGGTGGCGCGTCTGGCTGCCCTGAAGCCCGACCTGATTCTGGTGGCTGCCTTCGGGCAGATACTGCCCCAAAGCGTCCTGGATATACCAAAGTTCGGTTGCTTGAATATCCATCCCTCGTTGCTGCCAGAGTATAGGGGTGCTACCCCTATACCTGCTGCCATCCTCGTTGGCGATAAGGAGACAGGCGTTACCATCATGCTCATGGATGCGGGGATGGACACGGGTCCCATCATCTCGCAGATAATAGTTGGTATTGAACCAGATGATACCACTGAGTCGCTCACCACGAGGCTGGCTCAGGCTGGTGTGAGGCTGCTTGGTGAGGCATTGCCGCTGTGGTTTGAGGGCTCGCTGAAGCCGCAGCCGCAGGATGGCAGCAAAGCGACTTATACCAAACCCGTTACCAAGGATGATGGCACCATAGACTGGCAGATGTCCGCCGTCGAGATTTCGCGGCGAATTCGAGCCTTCCACCCCTGGCCCGGGTGCTATACCTGGTGGCAGGGGAAGCTGCTGAAGGTGCTGGAGGCTGTTGCTTTACATAAAGAAGGAAGCTTAACGCCTGGCAAAGTGGTAGACTTAGCCTCGGGTCAGCCTGCCGTGGTCGGTGTTGAAACCGGTGACGGCATTTTAGGGCTGCTGCGCATTCAACTTGAGGGAAAGCGTGCTCTGACAGCGTCTGAGTTTTTGCTGGGGCAAAGGGCGTTTGTGGGGAGTACTCTGGGCAGCAAGAGCTGACGCTAGGCAGCCGGCTTCTTCCCTGCTGCTTTCTTCTCCGCAGCCGGCTTCTTCTCAGCTTCCGCAGGGGCTTTGCCCTCGGCTTTGGCTTCCCCTTCTTTTTCCTCAGCCTCAGCCTCAGCTTCAACCTTGGGCGCGACCTCTTCCACCTCGATGCGCGCTCGGGCTATCTTCGCCACTGTTTTCTCCGGGTCGGTCAGGACAGTGACGCCCTCGCCTACCTTGAGGTCTTTTACATGTATCGCCTGGTCGAGGCTTATCAGTCCTGAAACGTCCGCCTCGATGCTATGAGGCATGTTGGCTGGCAGACATTCGACATCGAGGAAGCTCATCTCCTGTACCAGTATACCGCCTAAGTCTTTGACTGCGGGGGCTTTGCCGATGAGCACCAGCGGAACATCGATCTTCAGCTTCACGTCCATTTTCACCTGGTAGAAGTCGACGTGGAGCAGCTCACCTTTGACGGGGTCGCGCTGTACGCCACGGACGATAGCCATGTGGGAGCGCTTGGCGCTGCCTATCTTCAGATTGACGAGGCTGGTCATGCCGGCTCGAGCTAAGGTTTTTTTGAGCGCTGGGGTCTCTATTTGAAGGGCGGAGGACTCGATGCCATGTCCGTAGAGGTTAACGGGAGTGATGCCCTTACGGCGCAGGAATCTCACCTTCTTGCCCAGTGTTTCGCGTTTGTGAGCTACCAGTTCAAATTTTTCCATTTTTGGACACCGATTTAATACTATAACAGGACTACCAGAGAAAATCAACATTTTTTCTTGACGCATTTTTTCTTGCGCTCGACATCACAGGCTTAAGACGCTTATAATTCCTGATTAGGATGAAGACCACCGATTTTGATTACGAGATGCCTTTAGAGCGCATCGCTCAGACTGCGGTCGAGCCCCGAGACCACTCCAGGCTTATGGTCATTTCCAGGGTGGATGGCTCGCTGTCGCATCGTCGTTTTTACGATGTGGGCGATTATCTCCGCGCCGGCGATGTTCTGGTGTGCAATGATAGCCGTGTAATCCCGGCGCGACTCTTCGGACATAAGGCAGATGGTGGGGCGAGGGTGGAGCTTCTGCTTCTGCGCAGGTTGGAGCCGGGTGTCTGGGAAACGCTCGCCAGACCGGGACGCAGGCTCAAGGCAGGAACCAGGGTGGAGCTTGGGGAAGGGCATTTCGAAGCAAAGGTCATAAGCAAAGAGAGCGAAGGGACTGTAGTAGTGAGATTGAACAACGAAGAGATGCTGGAGAGGAGCGGTGCTGTGCCTCTGCCTCCATATATACATGAGCCTCTAGCCAATCCCGAACGCTATCAGACGGTTTACGCCCGGCAGAAAGGCAGCGTGGCTGCGCCCACTGCGGGACTGCACTTCACTCCTGAATTGATGATAAGACTGGAGGACAAAGGCATTCAATTTGTCTTCGTCACGCTTCACCTTGCGCTGGATTCCTTCCGACCGGTGCAGGTTGATGACCCTGCAGAGCACGTCATACATAAAGAATACGGCGAGCTTACCCCAGAAGTAGCCAATGAGCTGAATAGAGCCAGGGCGGAGGGAAGGCGGGTCATCTGCGTGGGCACCAGCTCGGTGAGGGTGGTGGAGCATGCAGCCCGTGAAGGCGATGTGGTGAAGCCTTTCTCTGGCTGGACTGACCTGTTCATCCTGCCGGGGCATCGCTTCAAAGCGGTGGACGCCATGCTCACCAACTTCCACCTGCCCCGTTCCACGCTGCTGATGCTGGTTTCCGCCTTCGCGGGCAGGGAGCTGATCCTGAGGGCTTACTACGAGGCGATGAATATGAACTACCGCTTCTACAGCTTCGGGGACGCCATGCTGATTCTGTGAGCTTGGTCTATATCAACCCCTAGACCTCTTCAGCTTCTCGGTGAGCATGGGCACAATCTTGAACAGGTCGCCCACTATGCCGTAGGTCGCCACCTGGAAGATGGGCGCGTTCGGGTCCTCGTTGATGGCGATAATGCACTCCGATGTCCCCATGCCAGCCTGGTGCTGCACTGACCCCGAGATGCCGCAGGCTATATACAGCTTGGGGCAAACGGTCTTCCCCGTCTGTCCGACCTGATGCGAATATGAAATCCAGCCCTCGTCAACGGGTGGACGCGACGACCCCACCGCCGCACCCAGCACGTCAGCAAGCTCCTTTATCAGCTTGAAGTTGTCGGGCTTGCCCAGCCCGCGTCCTCCGGATACGATTATCTCAGCCTCATCGAGCTTTACCTTTTCGCTCAGGTCTTCGATGAATTTAATCAACCGGGTTCTGGAGGTGATGGCTTCTTTTTTGAAGTCCACCTTTATCATCTGACCTTTGCGCTCATTGTGGGGTTTGCCTTTCTTAAACACATGAGGGCGCACAGTTGACATCTGGGGTCTTTTCGCCTGGCACATGATGGTCGCCATGACATTGCCGCCGAAGGTGGGACGGGTCTGCAGCAGCAGCTTGGTCTCGGGGTCTATGTCCAGTCCAGTGCAGTCGGCGGTGAGACCAGTGTAGAGTATGGCGGCTACCCGGGGGATGAAGGAGCGACCCATCGCTGTGGCTCCGGCGATGAGTATCTCGGGTTTGTGCTTGCGAACGAGGTCGAGCAGGAGCCCAGTATACAGGTCCTCCTGATGGTCTGCCAGCGCGGGGTCGTCTGCCAGATAGACCTTGTCGGCTCCGTAGTGGAAGAGGTGTTCCACGTCCTTGATATTGTGCCCCAGACATACCGCACCCAGCTCAGTGCCCAGCTTGTCCGCCAGCTTCCTGCCCTCTGAGACCAGCTCGTAAGCCACGCTCTTCAGCTTGCCGTCTCTTTGCTCGGCGAAGACCCACACGCCCTTGTAGCCCTCGCTCACCTGCTGCTCAGCTTTCTCTATTTTTATAGCGTCGAAGGTGCAGGCATCCACGCAAGCGCCGCAGAGATTGCAGCCCTCTTTAACGCGCACCTTATCGTCTACCAGCTCCATCACGCCGAAGGGGCATACAGGCACGCAGGAGCCGCAACCGGTGCATTTCTCAAGGTCTATCTGAATGGTCATAGTATCCTTTTCTCTCTCAACCCCCTATGTCCCCCTCCTTCCAAATGAAGGACTGGCAGGAAGAATCCTGCACCTCTTTTTCAGCGTTTCAAAGTTCTAGTTTTGAGAATATGTATGGTCACGCCCACCGCTATCACCAGCAGAATGATTCTCCAGTAAAGAGCATCGACCACAAAGAAAGCCGAGTATATAATCGTGCCCCACAGCAGGACTATCGTCACAACCTTCATTTTCAGGGCAATTCCTCTGCCTTCGCGGTAGTTCCGTATGTAGCTGCCGAACAACCTGTTGTTCAGTAACCAGTCGTAAAACCTCTTCGAGCTTCGGGCATAGCAAGCGACAGCGAGCAAGAAAAAAGGTGTGGCAGGCAGAAGTGGCAAGAAAACACCAAGAATCCCCAGCCCCACGAAGCAGGTTCCCAGGACAACCAGTGCCCCTCTGAGCAGCCTGTCGGACACCTTTTTAATCTTCTCAGAGCCTGCTTCGCCTATGCTATCTTCCACAGCAAGTTGACCTGCCTTTTGCTCAGATAGGACTTCAAAGCAGCGGCCTTCTCTGTCGTAATAACCTTCTATTTTCTTGATCAACATAGTGTTCCTACAGTTTCCATATTTCCCTTAAATCAAGTTGCTAATCTCGTTCAATGTTTTCGGCACATACACTGGCAGATAAAGCATAGAGGGGTTAGATTTCTCAGGGTCACGATCGTGATTCTCCAAAGCGTCCGAATTGAAGATAATTAGTTTGTAGTCAGCGTTTTTATCCTGAAGTTTTTTAACTGTGTCAGCCAATTTCTTTTTGTAAAGCGATGGGGCGACATGAAAAGCTTCGCCTATGAGGTGAACGGTGCCTGAGTCAGCCTCCAGGTCATGACCAGCTCTTACGCTAAAGCGGACTTTGTACTCAGTGAATGGCAATCTAGTGTTGTCAACCATACGATCATTTAGAAGCTGCTTAACGCCGAGCCAAATAACTAAATCCGAAAAGATTCTATTTACTGCCTCGAAAAGACTAACATTAGGGTATGGACCAGAACTAAGGCGGTCGCGTTTCAAAAGGTACATAAACTTTAGAATATCGTCTTGATGCATGGGATGTTCTAAGGATTTGATTAAGTCTAGATACTTGGTAAGTTTCTCCTTAATGTTCATTAGGTTTAATAATTTGGGGCTATTCTTCATTTTGTATAACTCGTTCATGTTAAAACATGGTTCGAATTTATTTCCGTCTGAGAAAGCTAAATTATCTTCTCCAACCTCTCCACTAGCTTCTCTATCTGTTCTTCTACTGTGCCTCGGAATATCTCGCTCTTGTGGGTGCGCTTGGGATAGAATATCTTGACCACGCGGGTGGGGGAGCCGGGTATGCCAGCCTTGTCAGGATCCACGCCTATCTCCGCAGCGTTCCATACGGGTATCTTGGCGGTCTTCGCTTTCATCGAGCCGCGTAACGCGGGCAGGCGGGGCACATTAATCTCCTTGACCACGGTGATTATCGCGGGCAGCGTGGTCTCAATCTCTTCGTGTCCCTCCTCTATCATGCGCTGCATCTTTATGTGCTTGTCCTTTATCTCTTCGATTATCTCTTCGATTTTGCTCACGTATGACACGAACGGTATCTTCAGCATCTCGGAAAGCTCGGGTCCCACCTGTCCCGTATCGCCGTCCAGCGTCTGTCTTCCGCAGATGATGATGTCATAGTTTGATATCTTGGCTACAGCTTTGGAGAGAACATACGAGGTAGCCCAGGTGTCGGAGCCGGCGAAGGCCCGGTCGCTGAGCAGTATAGCCTCGTCAGCGCCCAGCGAGATAGTCTCCCGCAGCGCTTCCTCTGCCTGGGGAGGGCCCATGGTGATAACGGTGACCTTGCCTCCGTACCGCTCCTTGAGGCGGACCCCTTCCTCCAGGGCGTAGGTGTCAAAGGGGTTGATGACACTCTTCACGCCCTCCCTCACCAGCGTGTTGGTCTTGGGGTCTATCTTAATCTCGGTAGTGCCCGGCACTTGCTTTATGCAGACTACGATGTTCATTCTCTCAAGCCTTTCCTTCTCAATAGCTCGAGCGCAATAACGTTTCTCAGCACCTGATTGGTGCCCTCGTATATCTGGTTTATCTTGGCGTCGCGCATCATCTTCTCTACCGGGTAGTCACGCATATAGCCCACGCCGCCGAATACCTGCACGGCGTCGGTGGTTACCTTCATCGCCATATCTGTGGCGAAGACCTTCGCCATAGCGCCTTCCTCGGTGAAGCTCTTGGCTCCGCTGTCTATGGTCTTGGCTGTGGCGTAGACCAGCGCCCTGGCAGCCTCAAGCTCCATCGCCATATTCGCCAGCATGTGCTGTACCGCCTGGATTGCCGACACAGGATGACCGAACTGCACGCGCGTTCGGGAGTAGGCTACCGCAGCCTCCAGAGCACCCTGAGCCAGACCCAAAGCCAGGGCACCCACTCCGGGTCGGGAGGAATCCAGCGTCTTCATGGTTACGATAAAGCCCAAGCCCTCCTTGCCCAGCAGGTTCTCCTTGGGTACACGGCAGTTGTGGAAGACGAGCTCACGGGTGGCGGAACAGCGTATGCCCAGCTTCTTCTCCTTCTTGCCGAAGGTGAACCCGGGCGTGTCCTTCTCCACGATGAAGGCGCTGGCGCCGCGGGTGCCCTTCTTGGGGTCGGTGAGCGCGATGACAGTATATATCTCAGCCTCGCCACCGTTGGTGATGAACTGCTTGGTGCCGTTGAGTACATACTCGTCGCCTTCTCGCTTGGCGGTTGTCTTGATGTTCCCGGCATCGCTGCCCGCGCTGGACTCAGTGAGTCCGAAGGCGGTGAGTCTGACACCGCTGGCTATGGCAGGCAGGTATTTCTGTTTTTGTGCCTCGCTCGCATACAGGAGTATGGGGAAAGCGCCCAGAGCGTCGGCAGCATAGGTGAGCGAGACTCCGGCGCAGGCGCGAGCCAGCTCCTCGACAGCAAGGACCAGGGCGAAGCTGCCCTCGCCCAGTCCCTCGTACTGCTCGGGGATGAATACTCTAAAAAGGTCAGCGTTGGCGATGTCCTTGATTAGCTCCCAGGGGAACTGCTCCTTTTCGTCCAACTCGGCGCGCACGGGCATGATTCTTTCCTCGGCAAGCCTCCGAGCTATGCTTTTTATCATCTTCTGTTGTTCGGTTAAGAAGTATTCCAAGGTAGCTCTCCTTATCTGATTTTGTAGTTGCCTCCGCCTTAGGCGGATCAGGCAAGGAGCCCAATAAATTGGGCAACTACATTTCAACAATCTCTTTTGAGATAATAGACTACATTTTAGCGAATTTTTGGAAGTTGGCAACCCATATAGGGAAATTCTAAATCCTAATTTCTAAGCTCTAAAAATATTCAAATTCATTTATAATTTCGGATTTAGAGTTTAGGATTTTTTTGCCCGTGAGCTTGTTAGCTGCTATGAAGGCGTTCCACAATGTCCTGTCCCTGTTTTACCATGCGGTCGATGATTTGTTTGACAGATGGTATGTCGTCAATCAGTCCTACCACAGGACCGCAGGCGACGACTCCCGCATCAACATCGCCTTCGAAAATCACCTTGTGCAGGGCATCGCCGCCGATGTAGGTGAGCAGTTCAAAGATATCGGCGCCTCTCTTTTCCATCTCCAGCACCTTCTCTGCCGCCTCGTTCCTGCGCACCCGGTAAGCCCTGTTCATAGAGCGCTCTACGTGGACGGTGTCGGTTGCCTCGGTCTGGACGAGCCATTCCTTGAACCTGTTGCAGGCAGGGCACTCTTTGGACGCCATGAGCCGTGTGCCTATCTGGACGCCGCTCGCACCCAGTGCCAGAGCTGCTACGAAGCCGCGCCCATCTCCGACGCCTCCGGCAGCTATCACTGGTATCTTCAGTGAGTCCACCGCCAGAGGAATCATTATTGAAAGGGGCAGGTCGTCGAGACCTGTGTGACCTGCGGCATCATAACCCACCAGGGTAACAGCGTCGACTCCGATGCGCTCTGCCGTCTCGGCATGTCTGACTGCGGCGCACTTGTGCAGCACTGTAACGCCCTTCTTCTTGAGTCGCTTCACGAACTGCTCGGGGTTGAGGGCGGCAGTCTCGATGACGTTAACGCCCTCTGCGATGACCACGTCCATGTCCTGCTCTATCTTGCGCGGGTCACGATGGATGAGCGCGATATTGACGCCAAAAGGCTTTTTGGTAAGTTTGCGGCAGAGGCGGATTTCATTTATCAATTCCTCACGAGAGAAGGTAACTGCAGAGATAAGCCCGAATCCACCGGCATTGGAGACGGCTGCTGCCAGCTTCCCTCCGCTCAGATAAGCCATCGCCCCGCCGATTATGGGATACTTAACGCCCAGTAGCTCCGTTAGCCTGGTCTTGAACATGCAACTCCTTCCTTGACTAGCCTGGGTAAGTTTAAGAGTATCATTGAAAGGATAGGCAAGTCAACCTATTTGTAGGGGCACGGCATGCCGTGCCCCTACGGTGACGGCAGATTGAAACTCAAATCTCTTTCCTATATAATCTTGCCTATGACTAAATCGAAGACTGCACTTAGAACGCACTACTGTGGTGAGTTACGCAAAGAGCATGTCAGTCAGACGGTTACCATCGCTGGATGGGTCAACCGTCGCCGCGACCACGGGAGACTTATTTTCATAGACCTGCGCGATAGGGAAGGGATTGCCCAGGTGGTGTTCAATCCCGAGGTGTCAGCCAAGGCGCACTCGGTCGCCTCCGAGTTGAGAGGGGAGTATGTAGTCAGGGCAAAGGGCAAGGTACAGCCACGCCCCAGGGGCACGGAGAACCCCAGGCTGGCTACGGGAGAGGTCGAGCTCATCGTCGAAGAGGCTGAGCTGCTCAACAGAGCCAAGACACCGCCATTTTACATAAATGAAGAGGTGGAGGTGGATGAGGCGCTCCGTCTCAAGTATCGCTACCTGGACCTCAGACGCGAGCGTATGCAGCGCAACATAATCCTGCGGCACAAGGTGGTCAAGTTCATGCGCGACTTTCTCGACGCCAAGGGTTTCCTCGAGATTGAGACGCCTATTATGATAAAGAGCACTCCGGAAGGGGCGCGGGACTACCTGGTGCCTAGCCGGATATACCCCGGCAAATTCTACGCTTTGCCTCAATCGCCCCAGCAACTGAAGCAGTTGCTCATGGTGTCTGGGTACGACAAGTATTTCCAGGTAGCCCGCTGCTTCCGCGACGAGGACCTGAGGGCTGACCGCCAGCCTGAGTTCACCCAGCTCGATCTCGAGATGAGCTTCATAGATGAGGAGGATGTGCTCACTCTGATGGAGGAGCTTTTCACCTCGCTGGTGGAGACCGTAACGCCCCAGTTCAAAATCATAAAGCCCTTCCCCCGCCTCTCCTGGACTG
>Ga0315291_10002786_pt1 | contig 22733 bp, 27 predicted proteins | sample YL17G12_20_MG_FD_203070 | JGI IMG/M metagenome (GOLD analysis project Ga0315291, IMG submission 203070) | Sediment microbial communities from Yellowstone Lake, YNP, Wyoming, USA - YL17G12_20 | ecosystem: Environmental > Aquatic > Freshwater > Lake > Sediment | place: USA: Wyoming | collected... | reverse complement strand
CTTTTGCCGTCAAATGGCTGTATTTTTGTCCCATAACCACTTGGGATACCATAACCATCTACCCTTTCCCAAGTGTTGCACTTGCTTATTGAACTCGTGGCTGTCAGCCCCTAATTCGCGAAACCAGTCAAAATTTTCACTCCTCATACGACTGCGGTCGCCCCCGGTTTGCCCTATTATACTGCCGGATCGACACGGCGCTGAATGCTCCAAACCCCGCATTGCCTCCGCAAATTTGCAGCCCACCGCTCTTCCTCAACCTGCATTGTATGATTTTCAATCACCCTGCACGAAAATCGAGCACAATCAGAAACGGTCTTCCAGAAATTCTCACCGATAATCAGTAAATTATGGATCCCGCAAATTGGCATACCTATTGCTATATGAGGTGGTCACAATTTGTGACCGGTTCGCAAACTTTTTTTAAAGGGGTAAATATGACAATTCTGTCCATTGTACCTGCGGAGCTAATTGAAAAGCGTATATTTCTCATTCGTGGTCAAAAGGTCATGTTGAGTACTCATTTGGCTGACCTCTATCAAGTTGAACCCCGCGCCCTTGTTCAGGCTGTCAAAAGGAACATGAGCAGGTTCCCAGCCGACTTCATGTTTCAGCTTACAAATCAAGAGGTTATAAGCTTGAAATCACAAATTGTGATTTCAAGTTGGGGCGGTCTCCGTAGGGCAGCTCCCTATGCCTTCACAGAGCAAGGGGTTGCGATGCTTTCTAGTGTTTTAAACAGTGAGCGGGCTATTTCAGTGAACGTCGAAATCATGCGTGCCTTTGTGCGTTTGCGCCAAATGCTTGCTTCCCATGTCGATCTGGCGCGCAAATTGGCGGCACTGGAAAAAAAGTATGATTCCCAGTTCAAAATTGTTTTCGATGCAATCAGGGAGATGATGAATCCTCCATTACCGAAAAAAAGGCGAATCGGATTCATAACCGATTGATCACTCCCTCTCCGCGACCTCGACCTTGACCTTGACCTTAACCTTTGTGCGCCTTTCCCGCCGCTTGCAATGCAATAGTGAAGAGAGTAAATAGTCATTGATTAAGCTGTTCTTTGATATGCATCTCGTTACGAGTGGTTCAATCCTTGTTCAATTTTTAAATATTTGAACAAAGGGGGGAGGATACCATGAGTTACGAAATACCTTGGATTAGAGAGACCCTACTTGCTAAATATCCTCAACTTGATCACGATGGGGGAGTAGATTTAGATAATAGCGGCAACATAGAGGAAGATGAGATCGCCGACACCGATCATAATCAAAATGTCAGCGAGGAAGAGTCCTACCGGTTCTATGTTAACAACAGATCAATTCTAAACAGGCGCATCGCTTTTCTGAGATGGGGCAGTGGGCTTTCCCCTGATAATCCCATTCATCAACTGATTTATCTGGAATCGAAATTAGTGCCATCTTCAGAAATTCAAACTACTTATCAATTCCTTACTGACATAGTGGAAGACGTCAGGCAATCACTCAGCTCCAGTCAGGAATCAGAGGAACTGCCGCCGCTTGCAAAGATGGCGAGAGTCTATCTTGTTTTACGTGAGCAGAATGTGTCATTCGACACGCAGCTTAATGTATCCTCTTACGGCCTTTTTACAGACAACGTCAGACGCCGGGAACTGGATTGCGACACCGCCACATTCATATTACTGACCGCCGCCCATGAATTTGACTGGCCCGTACATGCTATAACAGCACCCGATCACATGGCAACGCGGTGGGTTGAAGGAAACGGGGAATACATTGATTTTGAGACCACAGCCGGTATGCCCACAAATGATTATCTGTATATGAATCTATTTCACATCAGCCGGGAACAAGTGGAACAGGGTATCTTTCTTGGAAATCTCACCCCGGCAGAATTAAGCGGTCAATTCTATATGAACCGCGGCATTGGTTATTCGGAGGCCGGGCGGCCGGAAGAGGCGATTGCTGATTTTAATCGGGCGATAGAACTTAATACTGATAATCCCATGGCCTACGCTAATCGCGCTGTCGTCCAGCAAAGGCTGGGACACTTGGAAGAGGCACTGGCGGATTTCAATCGCGCTATTGAGCTTCATCCCAACGATCACCAATATTACCTTGATCGCGCCACGGTAAAAATAAGATTGGGAAAGTTTGCAGAAGCCATTGAAGACCTCAACCGATCCCTGGAATTATCTCCTGAAAGTGCGGAAGCCACTTACCTGCGGGGTGTGGCAAATGTTGAGTTAGGCAATCTCGAAGAAGGAAATAAGGATTTTGAGAGAGCCATTGTCTTAGAACCTCGCCTAGCTGAAATCAATTATCAACCCGGAGACGGCATCGATAGGATACTGGAATTTTATATGAACAACAGTGAAGCAGAGGCCCTTTTTCAACGCGCTATGGTTAAGGTGCGAGCGGGGGACTTCGAAGGCGCCCTGGCCGATTTGAACAGGGCAATAGAACTGGATCCTCAAGATGAGATGCTTTATAGCAACCGGGGGGCGGCCAGAGCGCAACTTGGTCAATACGAAGAAGCGATGGCCGATTTCAACCGAGCCCTCGAATTATATCCTCGAAATGTGAGAGTTTATTGTAATATTGCCACTTTAAAAATGATGCTAGGTGATTATCAGGAGGCACTAAGAAATGTGGAGAGGGCGCTGGAAATAGACCCGGAAAATGAACAAGTCCAGTCCTTAGCGAGGACATTGCGTCTACAAATGGAATTAAATCATTAATTCGGCGTGTTCCGATAAAAGCGAGAGATACGATTAGGCCTTTCCCGCCGCTTGCAATGCCGTGGGGAGGGGAGCTGCGAAAGATATGCGGACCCCGACGGCTCTCGGCACTCTTTTTTTGTGCTCCCCTCTCAACTTGGGTGATGCAGTATATTTGGCAGCGTACGGTGGATCAAAAAAAAGAGTCCCTACGCCGCCGTGGTCCGCATACCGTTTCTTAGCTTATGACTTCTAGCTTCTCGCCTCTAGCTTCTAGCATCTGCCTGTGTCTCCCGCCGCTTGCAATGCCTCGGGGAGGGGAGTAAATGATGAACACGAAAAATATTTCGTTACCAGTGGTTTGACGTGCCATCAGGAGGAATTGTGACATATGAGGAGTTTGTCAACAAATTGAATAAAGCAAGGTTCTCGTGGCAAGTGAAGAAGATTCGCGCCGAGATTATAAAATCCGATCTTCCTAATCGATTGATAAACAGTCTGAACTCACAATGCCAAGCTAAATTGGACAACAAAATGAGGAAGAGACGTGCCTTCTGGGACTGGATCAGGAAGTGGATTTGGCCATTGGTCATGGTTCTTATAGCGCTAATATTAGGAATTGTGCTAACAAGGCTTGGCTGTAAATAGTGAGCTGTTTTTACCTTCTCAAAGCCCTCGAAATCGCGGAATTCAAAGAAGCCGTGCTGCACAGTTACAGCGAAATCAGGCTGTTGCCATAGCATTTTTCCCCTTGCGCCCTACGGGATTTGGGAGAAGAATGGCAATGAATTGTTACGAAGCAATTTTATTCTTTGCCCGGTGGCTTATGACTAATAACAAAACGAAGTTTGAACTACCAAAGAATATAGAACGCTATCTGGCGGCGCTTTCAAAGCTATATGCGCTGGATGGCTTAGTAGATAAGCAAGAAATAATTGTCAATGCTGCAGTTCGAGTTCATGAAGAATGGAGTAGCGATAACTGGAATGGTGGTACATACGGTCACGCGCTTTATTTGGTGCTGCCAGAAACTCTGTATCTTCGCTGTGTAAAAAATAAGGATAATCTCCAAAAACAAATCAAGAAAGATATCAACAAGGTGCACAGCATCCAGAATGAGTTTATCGAAGAAGTGTTTCTTGAAATGGAGGTGATGGAAAATCATGACTGGAGAACTGAGTCCGGATTGCTTCTGTCTGGCAAACGCATCGTTTTACCTGACGACGAAAAGCGTATTTGGGGAAATGATGTCTATCGTGTGTTTCTCAGCCATAAGAATGAAATAAAAAAGGAAGCTTCGCAATTAAAAAGCAAACTTAGTTTATTTGGTATCTCATGTTTTGTAGCCCATAAAGATATCCATCCAACAAGAGAATGGCAGGACGAGATCGAAAAAGCCCTCTATACGATGGATGCATTTGTAGCTTTAATGACAGACGGGTTTCATGATAGTGAATGGACAGATCAAGAGGTCGGTTTTGCAGTTGGGCGTGGAGTTCCGCTTTTATCGGTAAAATTGGGAAAAGACCCCTATGGCTTCATTGGAAAATTTCAAGCGCTATCCTGTTCGTGGCCAGACGCTCACAAAGAAATAACAAAAATCCTTTTGAAACATGAACGAATGCTCAATGCATACATTGTGGCTGTGCAAAGATGTGGGGAATGGAACCAGGGAAATGCTCTTTCTGAATTACTACCAGCGATCACGGCACTTTCCGATCAGCAAGTGAATAAGCTTCTATCTGCGTTCAATGAGAATACAGAAGTGAGCGGTAGTTTTGGTTTTAACGGAAGAATGCCTACTTTTTATGGAGACGGTTTGTCGCATCACTTGCGAAGAATCACCGGGGATTTATATGATGTCGTAGACGACAAATTGACCAAGGTAGGCATGGTACATGAATAAAGGATAAAGTTGATAATTTCGCGTGTGTAAGTCTTAATATAATTTGAAGGGACAATAGTATGGCTACTATGATCGGATAAAGGGGACAGTCCCCGTGGTCGTAACCCATAAAGACAAGAGTTTCATTCGATTAGCTCATACTTCTTTGCAATCAGCAGTCTGACGATATTCTGATAGAATCCAAAAATATTTTGCCAATTCAAAGGAGCCCATTCGTCGGATGGAATGGACAAAATACTGCCGATATCTCGGTTTTCGTCATCTTCGCTAAATTTCCCTTCACGAAAACTCTTCACTGTTTCCTGCCATACACTATATTGGCTAGACGCATGAACAAATTTGACTCTCGATGACTTATTCAAAACGCTTTTGATCTTGATAATTAAATCTATATCGCTTTCCGATAAAATGCCGATCTTGCCCAACTCTTTTGCCAAATAGCTCTTCCATTCTTGAGTATAATAGGTTTTTCCACAGGTTTTGCACTGGGATTCAGGCGGTTTGCCTGTTAGAGTCTCAAATATGGTTTGAATCTGGGTGATCTTTTGAAAAATGTTATCATACAATGGATTGTGTGAGCCCATTGTGAAAAGCAGAAGATCAATCACATCTTTAAATTGAGAATCAGAGGTGTAGCAATTGATGAAATTGTCGTAAAAAGGCCTAAAATCGATAATGCAAGGCAAGCGCGTATAAAATCGCTCCAATTTATTGAAATCATGACATAGATTAGCAGGTTTTTTCGAGCCTATATACTTGCTATTGATTTGTGCAATGACCTCATTATTGTCTATACAATCAAGTTCAAATGTTTGTGATCTGTCTTGCCGTGAATACTGAAAATAAGCATGTGTACCGGGGAATACGAATTGATAGCAAAAAACAAAGTATTTGATTATTGCTTCATCAGACGAGTTTCTGACCAATACACATTTTAAATCATTCATCTCATATACGCTTGCCTCAACCGATGCAGGAACAAGTAAGAACCCGTCATGTTCAAGGGGCTCATGCGGGAGGTAGATTAAACCAGTGAGTTCGGTGCAGTAATATTTCACTTTAAAAGTATGTAAAATCGCTGATCTGAGGTCAATTGGATAAAGGGGACAGTGGTGAATTCAATAGTCAAGTGCAACGCTCGGCCGTATAGGCCTCCCGGGGTGTTTTAAAGCCCAGGCACTTACGAGGCCTGTCATTTAGCCAATTTTCAATATCCATAATATTATGATCCGAGATCTCATCGAAGTGCGTTTTCTTGGGCAGCAGTCGGCGGAGTATTCCTATAGTGTTTTCAACGGTACCCTTTTCATAACTCCTGCCGGGATGACAAAAGTACGATTTGGATCCTAATTCGGTATTAACAAAAAAGTGGCAGACGTTTTCTCGGCCATTGTCGTATGGATAAAGGGGACAGTCCCCGTAGGAATAAGTGATTGAAATCATTGAAGGTCACTTTGCAGAGAATAGGCGTTTTAGTGCGTTTTGATCCATCGTAAGTCCCTCAAGAATGAAACTGCGATAATCAGCCGATCCCACACCTTTCACCCATTTTTCACATCTTGCCATTCCTTTGATGGGGTGTAGCAGAGGGTCTTCTTTACCGAACGCATAGTAATGATAACTGCTCCAGGGAAACTTGTCCGGTCGCTTGCAGATGTTTGCCCTTATGGGATTCAATTCAATGTATCTGCCACACGCGGCCCAGTGAGATTCATTGTCGATTATCACGGTTCTGAAACGACTGTGCCAAATGTGTCCGTGAAAGCCGTATTGTCTCCTGTAGTAGTGATTGTAAGAAACAAAGATGGATCTCATTGCGGGGGCAAGGCAACTCGTATCATCAATCCACGCAAGAATATGGAAGTGAGTATGCATGAATACGTAATTGTGTATGAATATAGTCTGATTGGCAAAAAATCTAAGAAGGATGCGTCTGAATTGAGTGAAATCGTTTGCATCCTTAAACAACACCATTTTGTTGTTGCTGCGTCCTATCAAATGCAACATTGCGGCTGGCGGTAAAATGCGGGGAGAACGTGGCATAATCCAAGATAATAGCAATTGTCATGCCGGAAAAATTTGCTTTGATTTTGAGGTTATCAATCAAAGAGCTTGCAGCATTTTCATGCACACTGTCCGATTTTTGAGCATTTCCCGCATAAGGAAGCCAATGAAAACATATCTTTGCGAAACGGGGACAGGTCCCTTTAAAGGGGACAGTCCCCGTATAGATAAGTTCTTGAAATAATTGGATGTCATTTTGCGCGGAAAATGGGGGGGCAGGGCAGGCGTTTCAGGGCGTTCGGCGGCGGCAGCAGGGCGTGGTGATTTTCGTTCGGATGTGACGGGCGACCTCATATCGAACCAAGCATATAAGCCCGGCATGGCCTATCTTATAAGTCCTTGTAATATATGATAAAATATCATCATATCACTTGTTTATGGTTCGATAGGTTCGATATTATATAAAAGAGATGTTGCCACAATTCCCATTTTTGTTATACTTCTATCGAACCACTTGCAAAGTTCGATGCGATGCCAATTATATATACAGTAATTACATATAGTTATAAAGCGTTTTAGCAAAGGGTGGTTCGATAGATTCGATAAATATATGGATACGACAGATATCAAAAAAGAGATTGCACAGCTGAGCAAGACGCGGGGGCGACTGATCCAGGTCTCGAACGTGGAATGGTACTCGCTCTTCAAGGACGAGATCCGCAACTCCATCGCAATAGAGGGAGTCTTTGCAAACAGAAATGATCTCATCGACGTCCTCGAGAAGAACAAGCGGACAGATAAGCAGAAGACCGCCGCAATTTTGGGCTATTTTGAATCGGCCTCGGCCATCTATGAATATGCGGCTAATCAATACATGGAGGGAGAGTTCTCGCTGCGTATGTCCGATATCAGGCAAATTCACACGCTGCTCATGCGTTATGAAAAGGAAATGGGTTTTTACAAGGGCGAGCTTGGGGAATCCCGCAACAAAAGAGTGGAGGTCACAATGTCGACCTTCACACCGATCAATGAATTCCATGTCAGGCAGGCGATGGAACTCCTGGTGGAGTGGGTCAATTATCATCTGAAGAAAAAAACCTATACTCCGGTCAGGCTGGCCGCAATGGCACACGTATGGTTCGAATCAATTCATCCCTTTCGTGACGGCAATGGACGTTCAGGCAGGATACTGCTGTCGTACTTGCTGATAGGCTGTGGCTACATCAACATCGCGATCAAGGGGGTGTCGAAGAAGGAGCGGGATTATTATTATGCGGCGCTGGAGAAGGCGGATGACGACTTTGAGTTGATGCACAGACGAATCGAGAAGGGCGATAGATTAAAGGTGGCGGAGGTAGATAGACTTATACATAAAAATAATTTTGATGAATTTACGGCAATTGTCGTCGATTCGCTTGAAGACTCTGTCTCACGTTTGAAAGAAATCGATATCGAGCATATCAACAAAGAAGCACTGTTACCCCTCAGCGATTTGTCACGCTTCTACGGTTATTCGCCGGACTATCTTAGAAATTTGATCAATCGGGGAAAATTGAAGGGGCAGAAAAAGGGCAAGACATGGTATGTGCGTGTAAAGGACGTAGCTGAATATGCTGCACATCTAAAATAGGATAAAGGGAACCACCGGGAACGGAGCAACGGGCGCCTTTTTTGCCCTTTTCAGGGCCTTTTAAAAAATCTAGCAACTTATTGTATATCCGGGCGATAAGATGTATGAAACTTATAAAGGAGAAAAAAATGAAAAAGTTTATCGGCGTGTTTTTCTTCGTGGCTGTTCTTATCGCGTTATCGCAGGCAGAGGCGGCAAATGTTTTCTCGGCAAACGGATTCAACTGCACCTCGACTCCGGCCAAGAACGGGACGCTCGTGGATTGCGACGGCGCGTTTCCCGGCGTGAACGGGCTCTTCGGCGCGACGGGATACGATCTGGCCCATATCGAGTATAGCCCCGATAATAAGAACAGATTTTCTTATATGTCCGATACCGGGTGCCTCATAATGACGGCGGCCGATAACAAAGCGGTCGCGGTGGATCGCTCAAAAAACAAAAACAGTTTCAATTCGCTCACGGACGCGATGGGCTGGTGCTATCAAGGAGTACAGAGCGGCTCTTCTGCTCCGCAACAGTAATTGTTTTTTGAAGTTGGCGGCCTGCCGGGGTTGGTATAAAATCCCCCTCCATGAAGAAAAGATCTTTTCCGCTGTCCGAAGTTTACCGCCTGCTTGAGCCCGGGCCGGTCGTGATGATCTCCACTTCGCGAAAGGGCAGGGCTAACGTCATGCCGATGAGCTGGCAGACGATGATCGACTTCGAACCTCCGCTCGTGGGCCTTATCATCTCCAACCGCAACTACACCTTCAATATCCTGAAGGCCACAAAGGAGTGCGTGATCAATATCCCGACTGTGGAGCTTGCGGCCAAAACCGTCGGCTGCGGCGGAACCACCGGGCGCAAAGTCGATAAGTTCAAGAAATTTCATCTCACCGCCTTGAAAGCGTCGCGCGTCAAGGCGCCTCTTGTGGGTGAATGTTACGCAAATCTGGAATGCAAGGTTGTCGATGCGAGCATGGCGGCGAAGTATAATTTTTTCGTCGTGAAGGTCGTGAAGGCATGGATCACTTCATCAAAGAAGCGGGTGCGCACGATCCATCACCACGGGAGAGGGGTCTTCACCGTCGACGGCAAAGTGTTCAAAATCCGTTCCAGTGTGAAGTAATTTACGGCAGATAAAGGGGAAAAATATGAAAACGATCACCGGATTCGCTCTAGCGTTGGCCCTTTCATTCGCGTTTTTATCCGTGGCCGGCGCAAAGGATATGAATAAAGGGGCAAAGCTGAATCTCGATTCTCTGATGTCGGGCAACGCAAGATACGCGGCGGGGGAGCCGACCCATCCGCGTCAGGGAATGGAGCGGAGGAAAGAGGTGACACTGTCGCAGCATCCCGCGGCGATCGTCGTTTCGTGCTCCGATTCGCGCGTCCCGCCGGAGATCATATTCGATCAGGGAGTGGGTGATCTCTTTGTCGTCCGCGTGGCCGGCAATGTATTGAATGACGTTAACACCGGTTCCGTCGAATACGCGGCGGAGCATTTCAATGTCCCGCTTGTCATCGTGCTGGGTCACGAGCGCTGCGGCGCCGTCACCGCGACGGTAAAGGGGGGCGAGGCGCCATGGCATATTGGAAGCATTGTGGAGGCGATCCTTCCCGCGGTCGCGGAGGCTAAAAAATGCTGCAGTGAGGGTGATCTTGTCGAGGCCGCAGCGCACATCAACGTCGAGCGCGCGGTCAAAGCGCTCCGTGATTCAAACCCGATCCTTTCGCATCTCGTGAAGAAGGGAAAGCTGACCGTCATCGGCGCCTATTATGATCTTGATAGTGGAAAGGTCGAACTGTTGCCTTGATAAAAGGGACAGTCCCTGATCCATATTAATTTTCAGTGGGTATTGTCATAATAAAGCTTCAGCAGCTGCAGCTTGCAGTCAATTTTGCCGGAGTAAAGTCTTCCCAGAAGATCCGGATCTTTTTCATCTTCTTCCGTTCGATCTGTCATAGATCGAGCCGTCCGACACTGTTCCACAAGGGCAGACCTGGTTATGTTATAAGAGGAAGACTTGGGTTGAGGGGCTATGTTGCTTACAAAGGAATCAGTCATAGATAATCCGTCAGAATTATTTTTTAGGCAGTCATTGCGGGCATTCACATCCGTTTCTGCACAACAGTAAATGTCGCTAAATGCAGGCATGTCCTTTATCCAATCAGGTGTCGGAGCACAAAATTTAACTTTTGTCACTTTGTTCAAATCGGCAGCTTTAGATATAGCCCATGAAGAGGTTGATGCGAGAGTGGCACAAACGGAGATGAGGGAAACAAACATAAAGATCTTTTTCATATTGCAGGCCTCCTTTTGTTTTTATCTGTTGGTCAGGAAAGAATCGCTAATCTCCGGATAATGCTGAACACGTATCATGAAGCCATCGCAGAATCAATAGGGATAAAGGGGTCCTAACCGCCTTTATTTCCTGCCGATTGTGAGGTGGATCCCTTCGAATCTTCTGGCGCAGCCGCCGTGCGAGGGCCGGTCGGCGCGAAGCTCCGAACATATCCTCTTTGCAATCGTTTCGAAGACCGTGCCGTATTCGCTCATCGCGTCTTCCGAGGCGCGGATAGTGGCCGACGATACATAGCCGTCATCGTCTAAGACGATTCTGATATCAAAAGTGACGTCGACCGTCCTGCGCAATTTCTGAAATTCCTCTATGGGGATCGTGTGTCGCGCCCGTTCAAACATTTCACCTTCCTCATTAAAGAACCGCGCCTGCGTGGCAATTCGAGGTTACCGTGAGCGAATCGCTGTCTCTTTCCACCTCGAATATCGGCTCGCATTCGCTCTCCACCTGTTTGAAAGGCAGCGCCGCGCTTATTTGCCCTATCGCCCATGATCCCATATTTTTCACCCCGATTATTACGCCTGGAACTGCAGTGTCGTGTCGCCGATCTGGAACTCGTCATTGTTCGAGAGCACGTGCTCGTCGATCCTTTGCCCGTTGACGAACGTGCCGTTTGAGCTGCTAAGATCAAGAAGGACAAACTCGTTCCCCTTCTGGACGATCTTCGCATGTTGCCTTGAAACCTTTGCGTCACGGAGCACAACGGTGTTCACCTCGGCCCTGCCGAACGACACTGTCTCCTTCACGGGATAGGTGGCGCCCGCATCGTCGCCGCTTATGATCACGACGCGCGCGCGTTGCGATGCGGCCGACGCCTTTGCGGCGGATTTGGTGCGTGCGGTTTTCGATTCCTCGAAGACGTCCTCGCCGGGGGTTGTGACTTCGTGGGGCGCGGTGAAATAATCGGGGCCTTCCGCCTCCGGCATCAGCTCCTCTGAAGTAACCTCAAAAGCGGACGCGGGCGTGGAGACCTCTTCGGTATGCCCCTCATACGAGAAAAGCTCCGCCTCCTCGCGGAAGAGGTCCTCATAGCGGCTGATGTTCGTGTTCACTGCGGCAAGCACCGTCTCAAACTTGCTGATCTTTTCCTGTTCCTCTTTCGCCTTCCTTTGGTATTCCTCTTCGGCGAACTCGCCCAAAACGTTTCTGAACTTGATCTCTTCCAGCGCGTGGCGATGGCTCTCAAGCTGGGCGGCGATCTTTTTCTGCGTGTCGTAAAGGCTCACAAGCTCGCGGTCGATTGAGCGCTTCTTTTCCAGAACCGCTTCCGTGACTTCTTTCAGGCGCTCCCTATAGTCTGCAAGGACGCGGTCATAGACAGGCGGGCTCACACGCTCTCTGTGATCCTCGATCTTCTGCAGGCGGTCCTTCACGACCTTCCACTGTTCCTTTGCCTGCGTGGCATCGCTCAAAAGCTCCTGATTTATCGGATATTCCAACCCTTCTGATTTCTCGTCCATTTTTCCTCCAACTTTCAACTAATAGCCACAGAGGCACAGAGAAAGACTAGATCAGCCACAGAGGCACAGAGACACAGAGAAATACAAAAAATATAATTTTGGTGTCCTCTGCGCCTCTGCGTCTCTGTGGCGAATTTATAAAGGAGGAGGGCTAAACGGTCAATAAAAAAGACCCTCCTGCACTATTGCAGAAGGGCCCAAAAAGGGGGGGTAAGAAAACCGTTTTGAACTGCTCTAATCTATCTTCGTCCCTCTCATACATATTATCGGTTGGGCCCGACCCCAAAGTTGCGTGTCTGATGAAAAAAATGTTTACTTCTGTAAATATGCGAAATATAAGCAAAAACTGTGGATCGTGGCTCGTGTATCGTGCATCGCGATCCCCGATTCACGAACCACGATTCACGAAAAGAGGAGGCTTTATGAACCTGGCATCATATATTGACCATACACTGCTCAAAGCAGACGCGGCCTTGAAAGATATAGATAAGCTGTGCAGCGAGGCTATGGAATACCACTTCGCGGCCGTCTGCATGAATCCGTGCTTTGTGTCTCATGCGACCGGGATCTTGAAAAACAGCGGAGTCGGTCTGGCAACAGTGGTCGGGTTTCCGTTGGGCGCATCGACGATTGCCATAAAGGTGCGCGAGGCGGAGGACGCGATCAAAAACGGCGCCACCGAAATCGACATGGTGATGGCGATCGGCCTTTTCAAGAGCGGCAATTTCAAGCGCGTGGAGGAAGATATCCGCGAGGTCGTGCGTATTTCGGCGGGAAAACCCGTGAAGGTGATAATCGAGACCTGTTATTTGACGCCCGAGGAGATAACGAAAGCGTCCGTGATCTGCGCCGATGCGGGCGCCGCTTATGTCAAGACGTCGACGGGATTCGGCAGCCGCGGCGCGTCGGTCGACGATGTGAAATTGATCAAGGCGGCGGTTGGCAACAGATGCAAGATCAAGGCGAGCGGCGGGATCAAGACGAAAGAGCAGGCGCTGCAGATGATCGAGGCGGGGGCCGTAAGAATCGGCACGAGTTCCGGAGTGGCTATTGTGAGTTAAAAGCCGCCACAGAGGCACAGAGACACAGAGAAATACAAAAAATAAATATTTAGGTTTTTCTCTGCGCCTCTGCGTCTCTGTGGCAGAATTAAAGGAGTCCCGATGGATTACGATAAATTCTTTCCGCAGGTCGACGAGGCGGCGGCGTTTCTTGGCCAGAAAATTTCGATCCAGCCGAAGATCCTGACCGTCCTCACGGGCGGGCTCGACGAATTCGTGCAGGGGCTCGAAGGCGCGCGCACCTTCGTTTCAACCGACATCCCCCATTTTCCAAAATCGCAGGTCGAGGGCCATGCGGGAAGGATCGTCTTCGGCAAATGGAAGGACGTTCCTTTAGCCGTCATGCAGGGCCGCTATCATTATTATGAGGGCCACAGCCCGCAGGCAGTGGTCTTTCCCTATTTCGTCTTCGAAAAGCTGGGCGTCAAAGCGGTCGTCACCACAAACGCGGTGGGCGGCATCAACTCGTCGTTCAAGCCCGGCGATATCATGGTGGTTTCCGATCACATAAATATGATGGGGACGAATCCTTTGATCGGGATCGCTATGCAGCGCAAGACCGACCAGTTTACGGGGATGACTGACGCATACGATTTGGGCCTGCGCGAGATTGCTTTCAACGTGGCACGAAAGGAAAAGATCGATTTGAAGATCGGTGCCTACATCGGCGTTACGGGGCCCTCATACGAGACAAGGGCGGAGATAAAGGCGTACAGGCAGATGGGGGCGGATGCGGTCGGCATGTCCACGATCTTTGAGGTGATCGCTTGCAATTTCCTGAAGATGAAGGTCCTGACCTTCAACTGCATTGCGAACCCGGCGGCGGACCTCCACAAGGGCGAGATGCACCATGAAGAAGTCCTTCGCGCGATGGAGAAGATGCAGCCGAAATTAGTCAAGATTTTGCGTGGCATTACGGAAGAAATAGGCAAGTCCTTAAAGTAAAACTTTACCATCTCCTCCCCTTTGTAAGGGGAGGTCAGGTGGGGTAGATCAGAATGCCCAAGTCTCTCATCATAGGTTCCCGTGGTTCCAAATTAGCCGTCATCCAGGCCGAAATGATCGCCTCAATGCTTCGAGCTGCGGGTGAATCGGTCGAGATCAAGACCATAACCACATCAGGCGATAAGTCGGATAAACCCCTTGCGGCGGAGGGCGGAAAAGGGCTCTTTGTAAAGGAGATCGAAGAGGCGCTTCTGGCCCGTGAGGTCGATATCGCGGTCCACAGCATGAAGGATGTGCCGGGCGTCATCGCCCCCGGCCTTTCGATTGTCGCGATTCCAATGCGAGAGGACCCGCGCGACGTCTTTTTGTCCGATAAATTTTCAAGGCTGGGCGACCTGCCGGCGGGCGCGCGCGTCGGGACTTCATCGCCAAGGCGCCAGGCAGAGTTTCGCGATATGCGTCCCGATCTGGAGCTCCTCCCCTTGAGGGGCAACATTGATACAAGAATCAGAAAGCTAAACGAAGGGCGCTTCGATGCGATAATCCTCGCTGCCGCCGGCCTCATCCGTCTTGGCAGGCAAGACGAGATCAGGGAATACATTCCGGTCGAGAAGATTATCCCGTCGGTGGGGCAGGGCGCGCTGGCGATTGAGGTGCGCGCAGGCGAAAAGGAGCTGACCCATAAGCTCCGAAAGATTTGCAATCATGAAGAGACCGAAATCGCTGTCAGTGCGGAGCGCGCATTCCTCCAGACAATCGGCGGCGACTGCCACACGGCCCTTGCGGCGCATGCAGTTGTGAAGGGCGAAAATGTCAGGATAACGGGATATCTACACGGTTCAACCGATCGAATCGAGGGGCCGACAAGCGAAGCGGAAGAACTCGGAAAACACCTTGCGTTGAAACTTCTTCACCGCAGAGCACGCTGAGAACGCAGAGAATAATAAAATATTTAGGTTGTTCTCTGCGAACTCTGCGACCTTTGCGGTGAAAAATGAAATGGATAATGAATCGATACTCACACTTGAAGGGCAAGCGGGTCCTGGTGACGAGGCCTAAACATCAAGCCAAGGAGCTGATAGCCGAGTTACGACGGGCCGGTGCTAAGGTCATCCATATTCCTCTCATTGAAATTGCCGATCCTTCGGATAAGTTTCGCTCGCTTAACCGCGCAATATCGCGCCTCGATAAATACGACTGGCTAATCTTCACGAGCCAAAACGCCGTTTCAAAATTCTTTCAAAGATTGTCATTGCGAGGAGCCCGAAGGGCGACGTGGCAATCCCAATTTGCCGCCGTCGGTCCCTCCACCGCCGCGGCCCTCAAAAAACACGGCATCCGCAAGGTGATCGTTCCGCGAAAAGATAATTACAGCGCAGACGGACTCATTGATATCCTCAAGGAATATGATTTCAAAGGCAAGCGCATCCTCTTTCCGTCAGCGAAGAAGGCGAAAGAGTCGCTTCCCAAGTGGCTCAAAAAACAGGGGGCAAAACTTGACAAAGTGCAGGCCTATCAAACAGTGATGTCTAAAAACATAGATCGCCCCCGCCTCAAAAGGCTCGTCCGCGAAAACAAAATCGACACCGTCTTATTTTACAGCGAATCTGCAGAGAGGAATTTCCGAAAGATCGTTGGGCAACAAGTGGCGCAAAAAAAAGCCAAGTAGCCTCTGGGCGGCCATTACCGGGTCTTGGATACAAAGGAATTTACCTCTGAAGTGAACGTCTTGAAATCGTCTAAGTGTTTTTTATAGATACCGTAGACTATTTCCAGATCAATTTTTTCATAGAGATGAACGACAATATTCCGGAAACCGACCATGTTGCACATAATCTGGGCTGTTTTCTTTGAAAGAACGCTATTTTCATTTAGAACAGCAAAAATATCCTTGCTGTCTTCAGGGAATCTGAATCCTTCGTCCGCGATGATGTGTTTTCCGATATCCATGCAGATTTCCACCATCTCCTGAAGTATTTTCTGGGCGGCCTTTTGGTCCTTATGATTCTTTTTGAATCCGTCGAGCGATTTGATCCCGTAGCCTTGCAACTCCTTCTTCGCCTGTGCAAGCAGCACGATCTTTCGGTTTATAAGTCCGCGATCGACCATTTTAGCCCCTTCTCTTGATTGCCTTTGCGTGGAAAAAATTCAGGATCGTGAGATAGTCCAAATAGCATGTAATAGTATCCACAATGAAGTTATGTGCCAGCCCATGCTGTTTCTCAAAAAGAAGCTGCCCGTATTTAACAACCTGTTGTTTTAAAGCGACGGGTGCATGGTTAAGTATCACGATATCAACTGCCTGTCTTGTTTTGGCCTCTATTTTTGATGAGATGAAATTGATGAATTCAAGTTTTTCCAAGCCACGGAGTTCTTTTTTCAAAAGGATGGCGATGTCTATGTCTTTCGATTTGACGCTGCCGATGTGCTTCACCGAAGAGCCAAAAATATATGCCAGCACGATATTTTTGTCTCTTCTTAGGATAGCACAGACTGTTTTGACTAATTTTTCGTCCATATGGAAGAGATACCAAATATTTAGTGTATCAGCAACAGCTTGTTTTATTGACGGTTTTTTAACGTGAATCGTCTTAACGTTCCTAACGTTAAGTCATCAAACGTTCTAAACGTTAGCAACTGATTTTTATTTTTCGATTTATTTATATATCTATGAAATTTATCAAGAAATCATCAATTATATCAGCATAATGGATGCGTATTCAGCCTTGATCCTGCAGGTAGCCCTTTAAAAAGTTTAAAGTCCAACTTTAAACTTTTTAAAGTCCGGTGGCGGAGGGTGTGACAGCCGTTCCGTGGTTTGGTGTATAAGCGCGTTCTGTTTCCATCCGCCAAAAATGCCCGTGAAACGCTGCCGCTCTGGCTCAAAAAGCAGGGTGCAAAACTTACCAAAGTTGAGGCCTATCAAACAATCATGCCCAAAAACATAGATCGCCCGCGCCTCAAAAGACTCATAAAAGAAAACAAAATCGACACCGTTTTATTTTACAGCGAATCTGCTGAAAAGAATTTCATCAAAGTTATTGGAAAAGAGTTAGCCAAAAAACATCGGCCAAGTGACTAGTGCCACTTGGCCGATAATCTAAGAATTCCTAAACTTACTATCTAACTAAACTGCAGCCACCAACTGAAGTGCGAGGCATTCTTCCGGCTTCAATTGCTCCATGTGGCCCTATATTGGCAATATATTTTGGGTTCAACCGATAATTGATAAGGGTTTCAAAAGTGAATCTTGGCGTGAAAGCGTCATATGTCGCATTTAATGTGCCTGCTGTAACGCTACCGCCTGTTACACCAGTCATGCGCCAGTGATTAGCTGCCGCATTCAAAGCATTTTCTACAGATCCGACAGTTTGTCCCGATTGATTTACAAGTCCAATTTGCATTCCTTCTCCAGTATCAAAAGTATTGCCCGTTGATATAACTGGTCTTCCAGCTTGAACGAAAACGCCAATTTTGGAGCTGCTGAATGTGTTGTTGGCCATTTCGCCCAATGGCGGAGTTCTATCGCCGACGCACGACGTTGTACCGCAATCTGCATAGAATAATGTGCCGATTGTCGTATGGTGGATATTATTGTTGTCTGCAGTTACCCTTGCACCGGGAGAGACGAAAATACCTACATTGCAGTGATGGATTTCATTATTGGAGAGTTCGCCGTGGGACGGATCGCTTCCATAACTCATTGAGCCGATATTAATATTGGGTGCTGTAGCAAATTGTGTAGTTGAAATGTAAATTCCTGTGCTCCAGCCGCTCCCCGTCAGGTTGTCAGGATCATAGGTTCCTTCACAATTCATGGTTGAATCTGAAAGGGTGGTCGTGTTTTCGTTTCCAATCATAACAATCGCACCAATGTTGGTTTTAGCGAAGAAATTGCTGCGTTTCACCTTGGAATTATCAGCGATGACAAGTTTATCATAGAGATTGAAATCCATATCCCGAACTTCAGTGTTCTTTGTCAAAAACGCTTTACCTTTTACATTTATGACAGTGGGGGGGAGTGACAACTCTTCAGCAAGGGCCTTTGATAAACCCCAAAATTGTCCATTCGGTATTGTTGTGCCTTCAGGCCAATCAAAACTGCCGATCCATAGTGCATTGTTTGCATTCTTATAGCTGCTGATGTTGGTGTTTTTCTTAAATACCTCATCGGGATTGCTTAAAACTACGCCTTGCTTAGCATTATCTTTTAGCCACGTGTTAACCTTCTCCTGTTGTGCGGCGGGGAGTGACGGTGAAATAACTAAAGAGAGGGGAGGATAGGTTGCAGCCATTGTCGTTGCTTCAGGTGAAATGAAATATGAAGTTCCTAGGGAACTAAATTCACCGCTCTTTATTTCCATAGGTTTTAATTCTGCGGGCTTTGCTTCAAAACCGGGTTTCGCCGTTTCCACCGGTGTTTTTCCAAATAGGCGTTGCCAGAATGTTGTTGTTTGTTTGGCCGGTTGGACTTGCTGGCTTTGCGAATATAAATTCGGAATCGCAAGGCCGAAGGCCACGAGCGAACCAAGAAGCAGCAGGACACCCAGACGTTTCTTCATACATACCTCCTTGTTTGAATTTGGCGCATACACTACGCCGCAAAGCCGCAAAATACAAGCGTAAACTGGGGTACAAGGCATGAAGATTTGGTAAATGAAAAGCCCTCACTTTTGGTGAGGGCTTGTTTAAGGGTGTTTTATAAGAGATCCAATTATTCCGGTCTCATGGGTTCAAGAGCTGGGTGGTAAGCTTCGAGCTTAGGCGGTATCGGGGATCCGAACATCCCCGGTGCTTCATATGCCTTTTTGAAAACATTTGCATATGCATCAAACGATGCACTTGCGCTTTGTTGATGTGTAACCCAGTCGTCGCCACGATGTGTTCTTGCCCATCCATCATCTATAGTGTCCGTCGTATCATCAAGACGCGCGGCTTCGGCAAGATCAGCAACTTGTGCCAGAATATTATCTTTTTCATATACAATCCATTTAGCCTGTGGAGAACCACAAGTGCCGGCTAATATTTCGCTAACAATATCTTCGCGAGATATTGAAAGATCGTCTTCGCATGGTGTTCCCCTTGTTCCCGTCCACATCATTTTCATAAAATCACCGGCTGCATAGGGAGTGCCGTCTCCCTTGGTGAGAACTCTATCGAGATCAGCGGCATAATTTCGAAGTAGCGATTTGTAAGTTGTGAATAATCCATCTATGTTTCTTTCTACGGCACTACGCAGTCTCCCAGTCGCACTTGTTGAAATCGCATAATCCCTCAATGGAAAATTTTGCCAATTACTGTTTGCGAACGCGTTTTTAAGCCCAATGTTTCGACTATGTGCATCTATCAAAAGATTTTTTAATTCTTCCCTTTGTCTGTTAATTATGGTTTGGGCACCGGGGACAGTAGGTCTAATTTCTTTTGCTTTACTCCATGGCCAGTCGATTGCGTAAACACCTGCACCGACAAGGACAAGAAGCAACACCGCCAATGCAATCGCCGCTTTTTTCATATTACCTCCTTGTTTAAATTTACCAAATACACTACGCCGCAAAGCCGCAAAATACAAGCGTAATATGGGGTACAAGGTTACCCGCCGGCGCCGGGGGCAGGTCAAGTGGCCAAGTTAGTGATCCTGTCATTTTATTGACATCTGAACTAGCAAAATTCACTCACTTCAACCCATATTCATAATCAAAAGGCAGGTTTTAGTGTATTTACGCCTCTTTAACGTTGGCAGGATATTTGCTCTATATCTATGTACAAACATGTAGATGGAGGTGATTTATGGAAAGGAAATTTATAAAAGTGAGAGCGCTTTCCGCAAGGCCAAAACCCGGTATTCGAGGTATGGGCCGCCGTCTGCCTGGGCGAATGGGTCCACAATATGGGCAAGAGGTGGACTGTCCAGATATCCCCGCTCGTACTCGTAATGCTCGTATGCGTAAGATTATTCGTAGGTAGGTACAGCGATATAAAAAGTTTTTAGATAAATTGTATATCAGAATTTTTATGATACGTTCCTAGTATATGGATAACAAGATGGATTGCGAGCTCGAAGTAGCCATTTGGGAAATTACAACCGCATGCAATATGCGTTGCAAACATTGTGGCTCTATTAGTGGAGAATCCAGACCCGATGAACTGACAACAGCGGAAGCTTTAGATCTTTGCGATCAGCTTAAAGAATTGGGTGTGCGGCGAGTGACACTCTCGGGCGGCGAGCCGTTGCTAAGGCAAGATTGGCATTTAATAGCTAAAAGACTTACCGACAACAAAATAATTACAAATGTGATTTCCAATGGATGGTTCATTGATGAAAAGATAATTGAGATGGGTTTCAATGCTGGAATTGCAAATATTGTCATCAGTCTTGACGGATGCGAAGAATCCCATGATTTCATAAGGATAAAAGGGTCTTTCCAAAGAATAATGAATGCTTTGGATCTACTAAAGAAGCATGGAATGCTTGTCGCGGTAAGTACCTGCATTAATAAAAGGAATCTGAAGGAACTAGCGTTATTAAAAAAACTTCTAATCGAAAAGGGTGTGCAAAGGTGGCAATTGCAGTTGGGTGAAGCCATGGGTAATTTGCTCAAGCATCCAGAAATGATTTTAAAACCGGCAGATATTGGCGAAGTGATTGATTTTGCCTATGATGTTATGAACGAAGGTTCCATAAGAATAGATTTGACGGACAATATCGGTTATTTTGACGTTAAGACGACGGAGATGTGTGGTCGATTTGCTAAAGAAAAGGATGACGCGATATGGTTTGGCTGCCATGCCGGAAAATCGGTCATTGGGATTAGAAGTAACGGCGATATTTCGCCGTGTCTTTCATTAAGAGATGATAGATTTATAGAAGGAAATATACGATCTGCGTCGCTCAAAAAAATTTGGACTCGGCCAGATGCATTCAAGTGGAACAGAACAATGAGCAGGGATCAATTAACCGGTTTCTGCAATAAGTGCCAATACGCGAATCTGTGCTTGGGTGGCTGCGCTTCTTTGAAGCTCACGATGTGCCATAGTCTCTACAATAATGACTTTTGTATTTATAAAGTGGAAGTTGAGAAAGAAATGGAAAGAGTTAAATCCATTGACAATGTGCAGCAGCTAGTCCTTGAAGCCGAAAAACTTATTGAAGAAGAGCAGTTAAATGTCGCAGAGATATATCTTTCAAGAGTCTTAGAAATAGATCCGAATAATAGAAAATCTACTACTCTCCTTAAAAGTCTAAAAAAGCAATAGAACTTCTTTTCACCCGCCCGCGCCGGGGTTGATTGTGATTACCCCTGTGCCCTCGACTTCTGCGCTGCCCAAGGGCGGGTCTTTGATGGTCTGCTTTGGAATCTCAATCTTCATAGTCGTTGACTCGTCAGGATTGAGATTTACGGTCATGCGGGCGAGGGGAGGGCGCGCCTTTTCAAAGGCCTTGGCCAGCCATTTTTCGGGATCGCCTTTTGTGTTGAACTTCGCGTCAGGCGCGTCTTTGAAATTGCATTGCGATTCCCACGTCTCCAAAATCGGATTTGTGAATTTTATGTCGACGTTTGCCTTGTCTTCCGCTGTCTTTCTGAATGTCATCTGAAACGGGCTGTCCGGAACCGTGACCGTGAGCTTGCATTCCCCGGTTGGCCATTTTGCAAGAAAACCCGTCACCTCCGTTGCGATTGAGGCGTTGCCTTTGATCACAGCCGTTGCGGCGGCGAGTTTTCCTTCAAGATGGACGTGATATTTGAGAATGAAGCTGTCCGGCGAATTATTGAAAACGTAGTTTAAATTCACGAGGCTGTCGATCACGATCTGGCGCGCCTCTTCGCCCTCTCGCGCCTCGCCGCCCGCCACTTCGCCGCCTTCAGGTGCGGTCAGGCCGGGCGGGGGTTTTATCGTCGGGGCAGCCGGCACCGTTGCCGTCGGCGCTTCGGGCGTTTCTCCTTCCATTTCCAAATCTTCAGGCGGAATCGGAGCACCTTCTTCAGGCGCCTCCTCGCGTTTCGGCGCCAGAGGACCGCTGTCTATTATATCCTCTCCGGTCCCGGTTTCGGACTGTTCAGCTGCATAGGAGGACGAGAAGCAAAGAAGCAAAGAGGCAAGAAGCAGAGAGATGTAGGCCATGCGTTTCATAAAGTGGCGAACATATTATTGAAAACCGCCCAAGATTCAAGCACTAAAAATTGGCGGTTTAAAGGTCAGAACAGATGGAAATACGATATTAGATCTCTTGATCAGGGATTAAGATTAGGATCTCTGAAACTACGATCTTGGAGAAGACGATTGAGGATTACCGTAGTTTATAGAGCATTTTGACGACCTCTAACAACAGACCTTGAAGCTCAAGCGATTCAGATTCAGAGATAAGATTAAGGGCTAGAGCTACATCAATACAAGATGCGGATTCAGCGGCAGATGCCCTGGCTATCGCAAAGAACCTTGCCCTGTCTTTGACGCCCTCTCTCCCGTTTCCTTCAGCAATATTAAGTAGCACACTGGATATTGCCCTCTTGAACTGATCTTCGAGATAATATGATCCCTTTGGCCAGTGTTTAACTATGCCTGGCACCCTTTTTGCCGTATCTAGCGCCTTCTCGTAACATCTTAGCCTCTGGTGATTGAACATAAATTCCTCCTTTTGGTTTTTTGCCTCTTGCCTCCCACCCTTTATGAGGAGGCAAGAGGCA
>Ga0315291_10002784_pt1 | contig 22741 bp, 17 predicted proteins | sample YL17G12_20_MG_FD_203070 | JGI IMG/M metagenome (GOLD analysis project Ga0315291, IMG submission 203070) | Sediment microbial communities from Yellowstone Lake, YNP, Wyoming, USA - YL17G12_20 | ecosystem: Environmental > Aquatic > Freshwater > Lake > Sediment | place: USA: Wyoming | collected... | reverse complement strand
GCAAGAGGATGCGGCAGCCTCAAGCACGGCAGAGCCGAATCCGCAGGCAAGATAATGGTCTTCAATAGTTATAATACCCTTGCCGCGACGGGCAAGAGCAATAATTTTTTCATCGACAGGTGCGGCAAACCTTGCGTTTACCACATCGACCTCAATGCCGTCTTTGGCAAGGGTCTCGGCTGCCTTTAGTGCCTCGCCAAGGACGCTGCCGTAAGATACAAGGGCAATCTGTGGGTCTTTACCCTTTCGTACGGCTACTGCCCCGGCCAGCTCGAACGGCTGGGCACAGGCGAGCATTTCGAGGTCCGACATTACAGGCACGACATCTTTTGGGTACCTTATTACGCAGGGCGATGCCTGTCGAAGTGCAAACTCAAGGGCCAGCTTCATCTCAAGCTCATTGGAAGGAGCGGTCAGTACCATGTTGGGCATTATCCTGGTGTAGCCGATATCCATCAGGCCGTGATGGGTCGGACCGTCCGAGCCGACTAAGCCTGCCCTGTCGATACAGAAAACGACAGGCAGATTCTGGAGCGAAATATCCTGAAATATCTGGTCGAAACCTCGCTGCAGGAAGGTCGAATAGATGCAGACAAAAGGTCGCAAGCCTTCTTTGGCAAGGCCTGCTGCGATAACGACCGCTGCGCTTTCTGCGATGCCGACATCATAGAACCTGTCGGGGAATTTGCTGCGAAATTCTCCAAGGCCTGTGCCGTCGCACATTGCGGAGGTTATTGCCACGATTCTTTTGTCTTCAGCGGCCAGTTGTGCGAGACTTTCGCCGAAAGCTTTTGTGAAACTTCTGCCCGATGGAACTGTTTCCACGGAGTCGCCGTTCATCTCAAAAGGAGCTGTAGAGTGGAATTTGCTCGGGTCCTCACCGGCGGGGCTGAACCCGAATCCTTTTTTGGTGTAAACGTGGAGAATAGCGGGACGATTGAGATGCGACATTGCCCTGAATAATTCCGAAAGCGAGCCGATGTCGTGACCGTCAACGGGACCGAAATATGGGATATTTAAGCTCTCAAACAACTGGCTGCCGGGCAACGCCATTCTTATACTCTTTTTAATCTTCTCAATCGCATCATCGACGCCTTTGCCTATGACGGGCATATGCTCGAGGATAGTTCTGGTCGTCTTTCGCAAATCCTCATAAGTCTGGCTAAGGCGTATCCTTGAAAGATATTTTGCAACCGCTCCCTGGGTGGCGTCTATCGCCATTGAGTTGTCGTTAAGGACGATAAGGAGCTGTCTTTTGACAAGGCCGAGGTTATTAAGGGCCTCGAAAGATACACCATTGACGATGCTCGCATCGCCAACAAGAGCAACAATTTTATCGGTTTTATTTTCCTGCTGCTGGGCAAGAGCCATTCCGATGGCTGTTGGTATTGAAGTGCCTGCGTGGCCGACGATGAACTGGTCGTATGGGCTTTCCTTTGGGTTTGGAAAGCCGCTGGGGCCGCCGGCCTGGCGAAGGTCGGCAAAAGTGTCTTTTCTGCCGGCGAGAATCTTATGGGCATAGCACTGATGTCCTACATCCCAGAGTAGCTTGTCTTTTTTGAAATCAAAGACATAGTGCAGTGCAACCGTAAGTTCCACGACGCCCAGATTGCTCGCGAGGTGTCCGCCTGTCCTGCTGACTGAGGCCAAAATAAGCTGCCTTATCTCTTCAGCCAGCAGTTTCAACTGCTCGACCGACAAAGCCCTGATATCATCCGGGCTGTTAATTTGCTCCAATAACTTATTCATTGAAGCAGGCCATTATACAGCAATATGTTAGAAATCTCAACCAATTCCGATGATTTACCACCGTGTGGCCTGCACGTCAAGTTTATAGACGGATTTTTCGGCTCGGCTGAGCCCCTCCCGAGCTTGTCGAGGCAGGCTCGTCGAAGTCAGGCTGCAAGTGGTTTTTTGCGGTTTTTTGTCCATCCCGTCCATTCCGTCCACTTCGTCCGTGTTCATCCGTGCCCGTCTGTGTCTGTCCGTGCTCGACCTTTTTTTGTCCAACCTGTCCGAACTGTCCAAAAATGGGTATTTTCAAAAAAAACATGGAAAACCTTGATTTTTTTGCGAAAAGGTTGCTATTATAGGACAACACCTTCAGGCAAGGCATCTATGGAGTATTGCAGCTTTCAGATTTGTTTCGTGTTTCGATGTCCGAAATTTGGATTTTATTTTTAGTATCTTATGAATAAAATCTTGCGCAAAATGGTCAAGATATTTGGATCAGTGAGCCCGTATCCCTCGGAGCGAAGGGATCACGAACAGTTCTCTGGTTTTCAAAGCGGTCGTGATAATTCGATGGCCGAATTTGGTCAGGTAGTATTTGTATGTTCGTCCGATTTTTTTGATAAGGCCGTGCGTATGAAGCCGTTTGAGCATACGCGATATCTGATGGGCGGTTTTGCCGGCAAGGTGTTTTCTGATTCGGCGGTTGCTCAAGCCGCTGATGTTGAATTCGCCCCGTGCAACAACATGGAACAGATCCAGATCATCGCCGTCAAAAAGGTTGAAGCCGCGATAGCTGCGGCCATTGTCGCTGACGGGGCGCGAAATCTTTTCGATGTCTTTTTGGGCAGAGCCCGGATCATCAATGGCGGAGATGAAATCGATATAGCGGCGGTTGGAAGCGCACATCAATTCGGCAAGCACATTCAAACTGTAGATGCTTTTTTGCAGCGGCGCAAGCTTCATCTCGCTGACGCCGTCGCGATGTTCCACCCTGCGGTGGTGTTTGAAAAGGTAACGTCATTGACGGTTGTTTCGATACGCAGCACGAGGCCGTGCTTATCGTACATTTTAATTGCCACCGGCCCCATGTGGTGCTTAATGCGTGTTCCCTGGATACGCGTGTTGAAGTCGTTGCCCAATTCATCCTGATACCTGCCATGGAGACTTCTGCCAAGAAAGGTAGCGATATTGTCGGCTTTGACAGCATGTACGGCCGTTCTGATCAGTTCCTCGTAGATGGGAGCAATATCGCTTTGACGCTTGAAAATAATGTCAGTGGCGTATTCGGCCTGCATAATGCTCCAATGGTAGCCATCCTTGAAATTCTTGACGATGGGACAGTAGAGACGAGCATAGGTATCGAGTATTCGGTGAATGCGTTTGATATTGATGTCATCAGCCAATTTTTGCGCTTTGTCAAAGCCTTCGATGCTCACAAAACCGTTGTCGAGCATAGCCGCATCGATGCCTTTATTGGACAGTTGGGCAGCCAGTTTGTTATGGCCGTTGAAATAGAACTGGAGGCGAAAAGGCGGGCATCCCGGTCGTAGTGAAATGTTGAGCCTTCGGGTATCGCGTCGCAGAGAATGGGAGCCTGGCCGTATTAAGATTGATGTGCAGCCGAAAGGTTAGCACGAATAGGAGTTTGGAAGACGCATTCCGTTTGAGTCGCCGCATGAGCCTTGATTTGTCGCGAAGAACCGCTGCGTCCTGCTCGTCTGCGGCGGCCATACTCCGACGAGCTTTTTAATGGCCCATTCTCGTCCGTCCGCCGGTCCGAGCAAGACGCAACTTTGGACAAGGGGAAAGAACAATGTTGTACAACAGGAAAAAAATAAAAGAAAAATTAAGATAAGCCACTTGACACGGCTCCGGTTCATAGGAGTCACAGATTTAAATTAAAAACGACTCACCATCATTTACTATCTTCACGTTTTCAAAAAATTCTGAATACCGCGCCGCTTCAAAAGTATGAATTGGAACCAGACACTTGGGACTTAAAACCTTTGCGAAGCACCGCAGGTCATTTAATACTGCATGACCGCTCGTGTGAACCTGCTCAATCTCAATCTTTTTATCGCTACAAAAATTTTTAAATTTATCCGTCAGATACCCTTCCCACATCGAATAGATTATTTTTGCACCTTCTGGGTCGCTGATGTTCTTGATAATGAGCGGGAATATCGAATTATCTCTTGCCAGCATAAGTATATTCTTTTTTTCTCATTTAATTCGTCCATCTCAATTTTCTGCCTGTTATAAATATAAAGCAGTTCTTTATAACCAGCCCCAGCGAGTTTGTCCGCATGGTATTTAAAAAATTTGACCTTTATCTTTTTCCAGTTGAACTGCGGAATCTTTTTGGATACTTCTCCAAGTTTCTGCAGTATGAAAGCGGTATAGATGTCTATTACGAAAGTTGTACCTGTCTGCAAACAGGCTCGATATGCTGAAACAAGTCGGTCAATATTCTGAGATGATGAAAATAAAAATGTTATGTTGTTTTGTTCTTTCAGGATCTCCACAATTCTGGCTTCGATATCATCTTCCTTTTTATATGCCGTTTCATCCCTGCCCAGCATCGAGCCTTCCATCAAAAGGCAGTCTATATCTTTGGGCGGATTCTCGATTAGCTGGTCAAAAAGTTTCCTTTTTCTTCCATGACCTCTGAAGTCCCCAGAATAAAAAACTCTTTTCCCTTCCGCTTCAATCAGAAACGCAAAGGCATCAAAGGCCGAGTGATCAACAAGATACGGCGTTATGTTGAAATCTTTTATATGAAATGGTGACAGGTGTTTTATTGTCTGAGTATTTGATAGTTGAATATTCTTACCTATGAATATATTTGTTACATCAACAAGTTCTTTTGCACCCCGGCTGATATAAACAGGTATCTCATTATTCGCAAAATCCAATAAACCATAATGATCGAGGTGAGAATGCGATATTAAAATGGCATCGATTTGCGATTTTTCATCTTTATATAAGCCTTTGACATCAGGCAGAGTCTTTTCTGTCTTCAGTTCATCGATTGATTTGCCTGCTATGCTGTCAGAATCAAACCGCTCCCTGTTCTTATCAACCAACGGCATCCCGAAATCAATCAGTATTCTCGAATCCCCTGACTGAATCTCTACACAACTGCCGCCGATTTCTTTTGCGCCTCTGTGAATTATTGCTTTCATCTTGATCTTGAGTCATATACGATAACCGGCTTGCCTTCTATCTTGCCGGATGTGGTTCTTATTTCAAACAGGATCAAATCAAACAAATCATTTTGCTGAAGTAACGGTAGTATGCCTTTTATATCATCACGTCCCACCAGTCCGGGATGAAATCTCTCGACAACACAATAAATTGCAATTTTATTTTTGCCAAGAAGTGGGACACCGCCAAAAAAGCTGTCTGCGATATGTTCTTTGAAAAGATGGCAATAAATACCATAATCAATTGCCTGCATCAGAATATCCAGAGGACAGTTTGCGCCGGTCTTCAATTCGATTACGGATAATTGATTGAAATTGTTAACTGACAATATATCAATCCAGAATTTCCGCGTAACACGGTTTTTTTTACTTATCTGTTCTTCAAAAATATTAGCTGGAAATTGTGTCATAGGTTTGTTTGACCCGGCAAATTCTGTTTCAGAAAGCCGAGACAAATCCTCAGAGAGGTATTGTTCTATAAGAGCTTCTTTGGTCTTCCTCTTTCCACGAGGAGGGAAACCTGTTGAATAGGTAATATACTTTTTGCCGTTGTCGTGTACTATATCTTCTATTTCCTTAAAATCACCAGCATTTGCGACATCAAATACTATATTTTTAAAAAGGTGCTGCAAAAAGAATATCCTTAATGCCATCGTTCGATCAGTAACAGGTAAATGTACGATATTCTCTTTGCGGTCTTGATATAGCTTTTCATTAAGTAAATAGCTTATAGCCCATATATCCAAACTATATTTTACTTCTGAATTATCCTTATAGCATACACAGATGCCATCTTTTTCTTTTTTAAAATTTATTTCCGATGGATATTTCATTCGAGACTCCATGAAATTTTATCTTAACGCGAGATCTATTCTATTGAATCCATAAAGAAAATCCAAGTTCAAATTACGTTACTATATCTCATGCTGCTTCATTGCAGGGTCAACAGATAAACGGTCTGCATCGCTGGTTACTTTTGTTCCGTGAAATTCGAGTTTCAATTTTTGGTCAAAATTGGTTTGAACAGCATCCATAAGCTCTACCCAGGTTAAGTTTTTCTGGCGGCGATGGTGTAAATCGGTCTTTGCTCCCTGATATATTTCCGCTCGAAATTCGTGCCTACCCATTCGCCATCATTAGTGCCGTTCGGTGTGAGAAAATCTATTTTTTCAAGTTTATCTCCCGGCTCAGACAAGACATACTGAATCTGCTGAAAATATTCCGCATGGTCGGTAGCGATTTTGATAAGGCCGCCTTTTTTAAGGCATCGCATTAGCTGCTCAAGATTAGCCGAGTTTATGAACCGTCTTTTGTGATGGCGTTTTTTCGGCCAGGGGTCTGGAAAATAAATATGAAAACATTCGATGGAATCGGCTGGCACAAACCGGGTTATAAAATCAACGGCATCGGTACGGATAATCCGCACATTGGTCAGCCCCCATCGGCCGATACGGTCAACGGCGTAACGGTAGTATTTGCTCGCCCATTCGATTGCGAGGAAATTCACATCCTGCTGGGCCTTTGCCTGGTTGAGCAGAAAAGCGCCTTTTCCTGAGCCGACCTCGATATGTACCGGCCCGGAACGTCCGAAAATCTGCGTAAAGTCAATTTTTTCGTTCAAATCTTCCTGCCTGAGCGAAATAGCAGGGTAGTCTTTTAATATCTTTGCCATAAGTTCAAAAGCATCTTAAAAAGCGGCGAAAAACTGCCCTAAAACCTCTATAGTCCTGAACTCTAAGTCCTGTATTTGACGACATTATAGCAGAGCCGAGCGTTTAACGAAGATAGAAATTGATTTTTCGGCAGGCGGATATTAAAGTGTCACCTGCGTATATTCGATAACTCAATGAGAACTAAATTGCGGTCGAATGCGTATTATTATTAGTGGTGATCCTTATTTAGGAGTTGGATTTACGGCAAAAAAAGGAATCCCCAAAATGATTCGGCAATTACTCAGATTACGGCGAAGGCAGGTGCTAATCGATGTGAACACGCAGAAGGATTTTCTGCTGGCTAACGGCAATGCGTGCACGCGAAATCACAGGCGGATTTTGGCAAACGTCCGCCGCATTATGGCCTGGGCAAGGGTTCGGAATGTGCCGGTAATCTCTATGTGCGAAGTTTACTCAAATAATAACGGCTTCAGTGTGTTCGACTATTGTGTGGACGGCACTGAGGGCCAGAAGAAAATCCACTATACACTCTTAAGCAATAGAATCAGCTTTCCCGCCGAGACCAGTACCGACCTGCCTCGCGATATAATGCGTCAGTACCGCCAGATTATCCTTCACAAACGCTGCGTGGACCCGTTCGAAGAACCGCGTATCGAAAGATTGTTAAGTGAAGTCCAGGCCAACGAGTTTATACTTATCGGCGCAAGTGCCGAAGGTGCGGTGCAGGCCACAGCCTTGGGACTTCTGCAGCGTGGCAAAAAAGTCAGTATCGTAACCGATGCGGTCGGTACATATAACAAAAGGGATGCGAAGATGGCGTTTCGCAAGATGAGGGCCAAAGGCGCAAAACTCATTGAGACCAAAAATCTTGCAGGCGTTTCACACTTACGGCGGGTCGGTGCCTGCAAATGTCCCCGCTGCCAGAATCGCGAAGCCAAAGCCGAAGTCGAAAATTAAATCATTTCCATTGCCTCAACTATCCTGCAATCCCAAGTCAAAAATACCACATCTGCAGGTGCAATAAAATCATCGCGGGATTGGTGTTTCAAATCGGCTGCGGATTGAGTATAATACCGCTTTAATTTTGAACTTAGTTTTTTATTTTGGGTTTGATTTTATGGCACTGCCTATAGTAGCAATAATTGGTCGTCCTAACGTGGGCAAAAGCAGTTTGTTGAACGCTTTGGCGGGCGAGATGATAAGCATCGTTGAGCCGACAGCGGGGGTTACGCGCGACCGCGTCAGCACCATTATCGAATGGAACGACTCTTACTTCGAGCTTATCGATACCGGCGGATACGGAATCGTCGATGTCGACCAGTTGAGCAGTCACATCGAGCAGCAAATCCTTAAGGCAATTGAATCAGCAAATTTAATTCTGTTCGTGGTTGATATACGCGACGGGATTGTGCCGCTGGATAAGACGGTTGCGCAGCTTCTTCGAAAGCAGAATCTCAATGTAATCGGCGTTGCGAACAAGGCGGATGCTGCCAGCCTGTTTCCTTCAGCGGGGGAATTTTCGCGGCTGGGCTTCGGGGAGTTTCTGTGCATATCGGCAACGAACAATATAAATAAAAGTGAGCTGCTGGACAGAATTTTTGAAAAGCTAAAGAGCTTTGACTCGACAAAGCCGCCCGAGCCGATAATGAAAATTGCGATAGTGGGCAAGCGAAACGCGGGCAAAAGCACAATGGTAAATGCGATGGTCGGCGACGAGCGCGTGATAGTCAGCGAAATACCGGGGACCACAAGGGACGCTGTGGATGTGCGGTTCGAGAAGGACGGCAAAACCATCGTCGTTATTGATACGGCGGGGGTGCGCAAGAAAAGCAAGCTGTCGGGCAGCATTGAATTCTACAGTTTAGTGCGTGCGACGCGGTCAATCAGCAGGGCGGATGTGGTGTTGTTTCTGATTGATGCGACCGAGCCGATTTCGCAGGTGGATAAGAAGCTGGCAAAATTCATCACCGAGGAATACAAAAGCTGCATATTAGTCATCAATAAATGGGACCTTGCCAAAAACAGTTCCGTTGGTCGTGATTACGAGGAATATCTGACGAAGATGCTGCCGGGGCTAAGGTATGCGCCGATGGCGTTTACGACGGCAACGAAGGCAAAGAACGTCGAGAGGGTTTTGAACCTGTCGATAGAGATATTCAAGCAGACCACGATGTCGATACCGACGCCGAAACTAAACGATGCGTTCGAGTCGATAAAGGCATTGCGAACCGTTTCGGCAAAGCACAAAATGGCTTTGCCGAACATTTATTACGCCACGCAGGTAGCGGCAAATCCCGTTACGATACTTATGTTTGTAAATAATACGGAGCTGTTCGACGATAATTACAGGAGGTTTATCGTCGGCAAATTGCGTGAGCTGCTGCCGACCTCGGAGGTGCCGATAAGACTATTGGCACGGTCGCACAGGAGCACGGAATAAAAGGAAAATCAAATATCAAAAAGCAAATATAAAAATTTCGGAATGAAAGACTGAAAAACCTTCGAGGAATTTTTTTATGTTGACCGTCATTCTTGTTGCTGCAGCGGTTTTATTTGTGTCGGCTTATTTTGTTTACGGGAGGTTTCTGGACAGGCGTTATGACGTGGACGACAATCGCGTCACGCCGAGCCATACCGATTATGACGGGATAGACCGTGTGCCTGCGCACAAGGCGGTACTGCTTGGGCATCATTTCTCCTCGATTGCCGGAGCTGGGCCGATAGTGGGGCCTATCATTGCGGCGGTGGCTTTCGGCTGGTTGCCGGTATTATTGTGGGTGATTATAGGCGCTATTTTTATTGGGGGAGTTCACGATTTTTCAGCTCTTATAGCTTCGATTCGCCATAAGGCCCGCTCTATTGCCGAAATTGCCCGGGAATATATGTCTCCTTTGGCCTATAAGCTGTTTTTGGTTTTTATATGGCTGAGTCTGATTTATGTGCTTACGGTGTTTACGGATTTGACGGCGGCGACATTTGTCGAGGATGGCGGCGTTGCTACGTCGTCAATTCTGTTCGTTGCGCTGGCTGTTGGCTTCGGCGTGTTCGTATATCGGCTGAAAGTGCCGGTATTATGGTCGTCGCTGCTTTTTGTTCCTTTGGTATTCGTTGCTGTGTGGTTCGGGCAGAAAATACCTCTCTCATCCGATATAATTCCGAGGATTATCAGCGATGACCCTGCGAAGACATGGGACATCGTTTTAATCCTTTACTGTTTTATTGCTTCAACCACGCCGGTCTGGATATTGCTTCAGCCCAGGGATTATTTATCAAGTTATCTACTTTACGCATCGGTTTTAGGTGGTTTTCTGGGCATATTATTCGGGGGTTTTGCCGTAAAATACCCGTCTTTTCGCACGTTTTTCGACCCGCAATTAGGGGCGTTGTTTCCTATTCTGTTTGTTACCGTGGCCTGCGGCGCGTGCTCGGGGTTTCATTCGATTGTGGCGTCGGGGACATCATCCAAGCAAATCAATAAGGAATCCGACGCAAGAATCATCGGGTACGGAGCGATGCTGATTGAAGGTATAGTGGCGGTTTTGGCCTTAGCGACCGTTGCTATGCTGGCAAAGGGCGAGTCTCTGAGCACCAAGGCGCCATTGATAATCTACGGCACAGGTATGAGCAGGTTTTTGTCGGTGTTCGGCATCCCTGAAAAGCTCGGATTTTCCTTTGGTTTGTTGGCACTGTCTACGTTCATTCTTACCACACTGGATACGGCCACAAGGTTAGGCCGGTATATTTTTGAGGAATTTTTCAAGCTCAAAGGCGTAAATTACCGTTATCTGTCCACGCTTGTCACTTTACTATTGCCGACAATATTCGTATTGATCACGCTTAAAGATTCTGCCGGCAATCCAATCCCGGCCTGGAAGGTTATGTGGCCGGTCTTCGGAGCGACCAACCAATTGCTGGCAGGGCTGGTACTGTTGGTAGGGGTGCTGTGGCTGAAGAAAAGCGGTAAAAAAACCGGCTTTATGCTCATACCGATGGTTTTTATGAACGTAATGACAGTCTGTGCATTGGTTATGCTGTTGAAGCAGTATCGTTTTGGCGCCGTTGGGATTACTGCGGGAATACTGTTGCTGTTGGCGGTGGTTTTAATGTACGAGGCTTACAAGGCGGTTAGAAAAGTTGCCGCCGCTTAACGGCAGTATGCAAGCTTTTTCATTTTATTGCAATAAATGAACAACTCTTGCCGTCTTAATGTAGTAGAATACAAACGTGCGTTACGATTATTGAAAATTTTTTGCAGAAAGGAAGAAAAATGTCAACAAAACTAATGAGTAAATCGATGGCAGTAATTCTGGCGGTATTGATAACAGCCGTCTTTGCGATTTCTTCGCAGCAGGCGTTTGGCAAGAATGACCCCAATGCTAAATCGCCAAAGGTGGAAAAAGAGCAGCCAAAGGGGGGGCCCGGCCAGATGCGCGAACGTATTAAGGAGCGAATGGAGAACCTTAGCAAGGAACTTAATCTGACCAAGGAGCAGCAAGAAAAAATCAGACCGATTATTGAAAAAGAGATGAAAGACATTCGCACGGTCAGGCAGGACACATCACTTACCCCGGAACAGAAGATGGAAAAGGTAAAGGCGATACACCAGGCAACGCAGGCGGAGTTGAATAAGATACTTACGCCGGAACAGCAGAAGAAATATGCTGAAATGCAAGAGAATCGCCAAAAAATGGCGGAACGCAGGGCAGAACGCAATAAAAACCGGCAGCACGGGCCGAAAGACAGCAATTCGAAATAGGATGATTTTCTGTGAATGGATTTACGACAGGAGCGGCCAAGCCGCTCCTGTCTTTTTGTTTAGGGAAAAACAAGGTGTCAATATCACTTTTTCAGCATTTCCGTTATTCGCAGTTCAAACTGTTTCATCTCCTGCAAAATCGCCAGTCTGGTGGTAATTGTATTATACCACATTTTCATAAGCACAGTGCTTTCAAAGCCCAGAACAGCATAAAATAATGAAAGGATTTGATATTTACCGGTGTTCATGTATATGCCCCAAATACCAAAGAGCATGATGCCCAACGAAACGCCAAAATAAATATAGTAATAAACTTTAGTTTTTCGACTTTTTTCCTCAAATACTGAAGCGGCATCCGATTTTTTTTTGTCTGCCGTCATTTCTTCAATTTGTTTTTTCAATCCCAAAAGTTCGTTTAGTTTTTTTTCCAGTTCTTCGGTCATATTGTGTCTCCTAAAATTTCACGCAATCGTGCCAGTGCCCGATGCAATCTCGATTTTGCCGTGCCTTCAGCTATGTTTAACATCGCGGCAATTTGCCCAATCTGTAATCCCTGTCCAAATCGAAGCATGATAAGTGCCTTATGCTCATCTGAGAGCCCCTGAATGGCCTGACTTAAAGATTCATTTTCATTCGAAATTTCCGATGATTCCAATTTGATGTCTGCCTGTTTCAGCAAGCGTACTTCCTGCTGTTTTTTGCGTAGTCGGTCAATACACTCATTTGTCAGAATGCGAAACAACCATGATACAAACAGGCTTGGATTTTGTAATTTGTTCAACCCCTTTATTACTGAAATCCAGGTTTCCTGTACTGCATCCCACGCATCTATCTGTTGGTCAAGATATCGCAACGCAAACACCAACAGGGGCTTTTGCCACAACTGGACTATCATCTCGAATGCCTCTTTTTCTCCCTGTTGACAGCGAATAACCAGCAGCTCAGTATATACTTGTTGCTCTTGTTCGTTCATCGTTTAATAGTAAGACGGTTTTGGTCTATCTATCGTTCCCAAAAAAGGAGATGTTTTTCAAATTATTTCAGCCCTAATTTTGCATCCAAGGCGGTTTTGTAATTGGTGTTTTAATTTGCAGGGGCCGGTTCGGCGGAGAGGGGGACAAGCTTGAAGCGGGCCTCGACAGGTCTTTCGTTTTTCAAAATGATTTCGCCGTTGCGGACAAATTCGTCGGGGAAATTGTAAACAACCTTTTTTGTCTGTTCGCCGGTATTCTTTTCATCGCCGTCAAGGATATAGAGCAGAATCTTGAACGGCTCCTGCTCATAGGCGCTTTTTGCGGCAGCGGTTGCCTTGATGCTTACCATCGACATATCAGCGGAGTTGAGCAATTCGACCCTGTATTTTCCCTGCAGGACGGGGCTAAAAACAAACCCGACCGTGGCTGAGGTTATATTGTATTCCTGCAATACTTCCGCTTCAGGGGGCAGGGAGATTTTTACGGGTGTCTGAGCCCTTCTCAGCTCACCGGGCGCCAGTTCAACATACGGTGTCTTTTCGATGGACAGGGATTTGGCCTGCGTCCGTTCACTGTCCGAGAGTACAACTCTGGCGACCAGTTTCGAGCCATCCCAATCCTTCGGGACAAACATATCCACCCGGGCAGGGTCGATAACTTTTGTCTTTACCGGATTCTGCTCTTTGTCAAAGCACTTTATTTCCAGCGATTTTTTCGCAAGCTCAACGACGGTAACGGGCACTGTATTTGGCTCGCAGGATTTTATCGAAAGTCCGAGCTGTTTTATTTCCTTGTCTTTCTGGAGAAAAGGAAGCACCGTAAGCGTGAAGGTGCCGGGCGTATCCATTTTTTCCTGAGCGGCATCAAAGGTGAATTCGAGTCTGGCGCCTCCTTTTAATCTTCTGCCCTCCTCGGCAATTGCCGAATGCGGACCTGAAAGGGTTATTTTGACATCGGCAGAGGATGCCTGGTTGAAATTGACCCACAATTTTGGATTGGCAGAATCGTCAACGACGATTGCGGCGGGTCTTTCGGGCAAAGTTACATCCAAAGCCAAATCCGCCCAGACCCATATCAGAACAGTCAGGATTACAACAGCCGCTATTTTGCCGAATTTAATTCTTTCCAACATTTCGCATCGCCTAATGTTACGCCCTGTCTTTTCCGACCGCTATGTTCGATTTTACAAGCCGGCTACTTCTCTGCAATATTCTTTTTTCTGTAGAATTTCCAGAAACGCTCGCCGGCAGGCGCCGCCTGGTCAATAGTATCAGCGAGGTGTTTTCTTAACTGGGACTCCGTTATGTTCCTACTCAATTTCTCATTCTGAGCAATAGAGACGATGCCGGTTTCTTCGCTGACGACTATAGCGCTCGCATCGGAGCCGGCGGTAATACCAAGTGCCGCTCTGTGGCGGGAGCCGAGCTGGATACCGTTTCTCGTTCCTTCTTCAATCAACGGCAGCTGCACTCTTGCGGCAACTATTCTGTCACCTCGTATTACAACGGCCATATCATGAAGTGCGGAGCCGGGGTAGAAAATCGTTCTGAGCAGCTCTGCTGTAACTTTGGCATCGAGCCGAACGCCGGTATCGATAAATTCTCCAAGAGCGACGTCCTTTTCAATTACAATTACGGCTCCTGTTTTTGTTGCGGAAAGGTCTATAACAGCAGAGATTATCTCTTCGGCGGTTCTAACGAGCTGCTGAGTTCGTCCGGCAAGAAAACCTGACTGGCCTATTCGTATAAGGGCCCTGCGAATTTCCGGCTGGAATGCCGCCACGGCGATAATTAACACGGCAATCAAAAAACCTTTGTAAAGGTACTGGAGCCGCTCAAAACCGAACCGCTCGACAACAAGGTTCAGGATAAGTACCCCTGCGATAAGAATGAATATTACGCCGCGAAACAACCTCTCTCCGCGAGTGCCTTCGAGGAAATCGACTGCCCAATAAACTACAAGGCCGATAAGAATCAGCTCAATCGCAACCACCCATCCGCTATAAGTCGCCACTCGTCTGAAATACTCGATGAGCATTTCCACAAATCAACTCCTTTTGATTAGATTTTTTTACCTTTCATGATTTGCGGCTCGATTAACGAGTCACCGGACGAATTAAGGTATCCTCTTATCGCTTAGTTTGCTGGGCTTATCGAAGAGAAATGCCCTGTCGATGTCCTGGTTCAGTTCCTGCTGATTGATGCTGGCGTTGCGATCATGTCTTCTGCTGCCTTCAGCGGTGGTTTCGCCCGGCTGGCTGCAACCGTTGAGCCAGAAAATCAAAGCAAACAAAATTATACCCAAAATCATCGAAACAGACGTTTTTTTCATCATAATTTCCTTTTGAAACTACGCTGCCGGCTGAACTTTTTACAATAACACCCTTATTGTATCGGCCAATCAGCGCCCCGACCATAAAACGTAACATAAATAAAACCTTCAGATTCACAGTTATTATATCGTTCATCCGGTTATTTGTCAATTTAAAAGCCGTTTTTAGCCCGACTTTAGGTTAAAAAGTTGTTCATTTCACTTAAACTTCCTACATTAAATTTTGACACAATCTCAACATTAACCATATAATACGCTTTCTGTATAAACCGACTGTGCATTTGCACTTTTTGTGTTCATTAACTTGATTTTGAGGTTCAATCCATGAAATCCGGCAGAATAGGCAGGGTTGTGCAGCTTTTAACGACTCTGCAGGCAGGGAAAAACTACAGCGCCGGCGATTTATCGAATATATTCGGCAAAAGCCGGCGGACAATCTTTCGGGATTTGAAAGAATTGGAGGCAATCGGCCTGCCTTTCCGCTACGACCAAAAGGCGGGCGGCTATATGGTAGACCCGGAATTTTTTCTACCGCCGATAGACTTGAATCTGCAGGAGGCATTGAGTCTGCTTTTGCTGGTTCATAAGGCAAGAAATAACATACAATTACCCTTTAAAAATTCAGCCCTTTTAGCCGGCTTAAAAATCGAAAATAACCTGCCTGTCAAAATCAGGCAGTATTGCGATACCGCTCTGAAAAATGTCTCAACAAGGCCCAGTCCGCAGGCGCCGGCAAGTCACTTAGACAGGATATTTTCGCAACTGCAAAAGGCGCTGGTAACAAAACATGTGGTGCAGTTGAAATATAATTCGCTGTTTGAGGGAAGGATTATCGACATTGAACTATGTCCCTGCCATTTGCTGTATAACCATCGTGCATGGTACGTGCTGGGTTTATCGAGCATGCATAGAGGGGTTCGCACCTTCAAGCTCAACAGAATTAAGGAGCTGAACCTGCTGGACAAATGCTTTGTCGAGGAAGGACGGTTCGACCTGTATGAATACTTGGGCAGGGCATGGGCGATGATACCGGAGGGCAGAATCTATAATATCAAGCTGCGATTTCTGCCAAAGGTAGCTGAGAATGTTACAGAGGTTCAGTGGCACAGTACACAGAAAGTTACGCGAGAAAGCGACGGCTCGGCGATAATGGAGTTTCGGGTTGACGGCCTAAATGAAATATCATGGTGGATTCTCGGCTATGGGGACCAGGTGCAGGTGCTTGCACCTGAGGCGCTTCGCAAAAAAATCGTCGAAACCGCAAAAAATATGATTTCCCTCAACCAACAAGTCTAAAAATTTTAACCGCGGAGCGCGCGTAAGTCCTTATTTGGTAAGATGGGTAAAAAGGAAGTGTAAAAATTAAAACTAAAAATTCAAAATTGCGGACAGCCTTCGGCTGAACTGTTTTATAAAAACTGCATTTGGCAAGATAGGCAAAAATTTTCGGGAAAATTGTGATTAGTCGTTAGCAGGTAAGTAGTTAGAACGAATTTTATGGTTTGCAAAAAATGACAAAAATTGACACGAATTGAGCATTTTTTGACAAAAATCGTTCACTTTTTAACACTTTTTTACACTTTTTTACAAAAAAAGACAGCTTTTTTACACGCTCGTTAAAAAAAGACCACCTGTGTTAAACGTGTTAAAATGAGTAAGCTGGGGAAGAAAATTAAGAATTAAGAATGAAGAATTAAAAATTCGAAACTAACGACAGAAAAACAGACGCAAGATTGATAGACTTTTTTAGACGCAGATTGACACTGATTTTCAATTCATAACTAAAAACTCAACAGTCAAAACAGTCGGTGTTATGGTCTGACGCCTTCGAGCCAGTGCTGGGCAAAAAGTGAAAAGTCCAAGAAATTCACAATACCGTCACCATTAGGCGGAGGAGCAATATCCGCTGACGGTGTACCGGGAGGACTAAGCCACTGCTCAGCAATCAGCTTAAGGTCTGTGTAATCAACCTTGCCATCCTTGCTAAAATCTCCCTCGCAGACATATTCATCTGCACCAATATCTATTCTACCGCCGATGATTCGAGCATCACCATCTATATCAAACTCATTTGCATCCTCAGGATAATTGGGGTCGCCGGCATCGATACAAGATGAATTTGACATCAAGTGATAATCTTCAATGGTCGGATTCACAAAAAGCGGGTCGGTATCGATATTGCCTTGCTCCCAAGTCAGATGCCCCACACAGCCAACGTAAACGCCGGCAAGACCCTCTTGCACATCGCAGAAAGAAACATTCACGGAAGAAAAATCTTCGCCAATGGCGATCTGATTCCCCTGTTCAGCGGCACTATTGGCCCAGACGATATTATTAACAAATTGCAAATCCGTCTGATAGCCAGTCGCCAGGAAAGATACACCACCGCCATTTCCCACGGTGTCGTTGTTCGCAATAACACAATTACTGATAGACACGTCGTCCCAAACAAAAATCCCAGCTCCGCCGGAATTAACGTACGAAGGAATCTCGGTAGAGTTGTCGGTTATTACGCAGTTCTCAACAATCGCTGTATGTTCGGGAAAAACGTCGAGAGAACTCCAATAAAAGGAAATTCCCCCGCCACACAAATCCGCCCGATTGTTGCTTATGATGCAGTTCCTTATGGTAGGATGACTGTCAAAACAGTCAATTGCACCGCCGCTCGGGACTATCATCCAGTCTTCTGCAGGATACAAGTTCCATGCTGCGCACCCATCCTTGATTGTAAAACCTTCGAGTACCGAATCAGGCCCTTCGTGATATAAGAAGTTGAAACCACGATGTGGTTCCTGTGAATTCCCCTGGCAATCAACAATGCAGTTTGCGGGGCCATTTGCGCTTCTGACAATGATGGCCTTGCCCCTGATTTTCATGTCCCGATTGCCTGGGCCTGTATAAACGCCATCGGCGACTTCAACGATGTCGCCTTCCTGGGCAGCATTTATAGCGGTTTGAATCGTGGGGTATTGACTTGGGACAAGAATCACACCCTTTACGCGGAGCTTAACTCGGATTTTGCGAGGATTATTCACTGCGGTGCTATCCGAGACAGTAATCTCACCCTCATATGTGCCGGCCAAAAGCCCCGCGTTATCGATGGACACATTGACGTTATTCACTTCCCCCGCGGAACTGCCCGAGTTAACATCGACAGACAGCCAGTTGCAATCCTTAGATACCTGCCAATTGAGTGTGCCTGTGCCACAGTTACGAATCGAAAGAACCTGCGAGGCAGGCGGTGAGTCGTTCTGTTCGCAGAAAAATTCAAGTAAATCCGGCGAAACAGCAATTGAAGCAACTGCACCGTTGTATTCATAGGCGCCCATATCAGCGGTGCTGTTCAACGGACGCGGATTACCGTCGTAGTCAGTCGCAGGCAGCCCGCCGCACGGGTCGTTTGTCCCTGTATTGACACATAGTGACCCGTTCATAAGATGATAATCATTCTCTAAAGCAAAGTCCGGATTACTATTCAGGTTGCCCGGTCCCCATGTCAATCCTGAACACGGGTCATAAACTCCGGCTTGTCCATCTTCGACGTCACTATATGCTACCACTACAGTGGAAACAGGCCACTGATAGTAAGGCCAAAGCAAAGAGATTTGTTCGCCAATATCATCCTCAGTATTGTTACCCCACAAGATGCTGTTGGTTATGGTAGCGTACGAGCCATAAGCGGCTGTAATACCTGCTCCATCTCCTGTTGCGTGGTTGTTACTGATAGTGCAATTCGTTAGGGAAAGACCTCCATAATAAAACAGGTTGATACCAGCCGATAATTCGGCCGAATTATTGCTCACAACGCAGTTTTCCATCTTGACGTTTGGTGCCCCAAAATATGCACCTCCGCCACTGTTAGCAATATTAGCAATTATCGATGAATTCGAAATAACACCAGTAGTACTGTCCCCGCCAATAATAATGCCGCCGCCATAGTTTGCCGAATTTCCACTAATCAGGCAGTCGTTGATATCAATGGTGTCGCCTATGGTATAAACACCACCGCCACTTGATTCCTGGAGCCACGACATAGCGGAATTGTCAGTGATTCGGCACCCGTTTAGCGTCAATATCGCAGCGCTGTAGATACCGCCGCCCTCGCCACTGCCTTCTGCAGTATTCTTGCTTATAACACAATTGGCCAAGACCACGTTTGTGTCACCAGTCGCGGGTACGCAAGTCAGGCCGCCGCCTGCAGCGGCTGCGTTTTCGGTGATTATACAATCCTCTATCGTCGTACTGCCACCGTCGCAGAAAAGAGCACCTCCATAAGCACCCATGGCTGCATTTTGAATAATTCTGCAATTTCTAATAATAGTGTGGCCGCCATTCAGGCAGTAAATGGCTCCGCCGCCTTCCCACCAACTGTGCAAATTTGTAAGGGCAACACCATGAGTTATTGTCAGGCCTTCAATTACTGCATCGACATTTTCGCCGTTGTGGAAAATGAACCCGCGGCCTTTATTTTGGCAGTCAATTATACAGTTCTCAGGACCATTTACACTTTTAACTGTGATGCTTCTGCCGTTAAAATCGAGGTTATAGTTGCCAGCACCTGTATACGTACCGTCGGCAAGCCAGATTGTATCCCCATCCCAGGCGTGGTCTATAGCATCCTGGATAGTGTTGAAATCTCCAGGTACGTTGATGTTAGTCATACCAGCGGCCGTTGTGAAGGTATAACACTGACCGCCGTTATCGTTCACGCTGTGGTTGCCAAGAGCGTCGTTGCACTCAACAATTATGAAATAATTCGTTGCCGGGGATAACTGCCTCAGTTCTATCCTGTGACTCGTTGCCATCTTTGAGCCCGATACCTCAATCTCATTAGGACCGCCACAGGTCAATCCGCATCGGACAACCACTTGTGCCGGCTCGTTGGTCTCGAATGTCACAACCGGCTGTGTCAGAGATGTATCCACTGTAAAGTTGGAAACAACCGGCCCCTCGCAGTCAACCATTGCTGTGCTGGTGGCAGTGGCAGGATTACCTGTGCCATCATTGGCATCCTCGTAAACAAACGTTATTGTATCGCCGTGAGCAACCTGGAGTATCCCGTCGTTTACATCCGGCTCACCTGAAACAGTTGAAATCTCCCCTGTAAATATGCCGCTTGGAGAACCTTGCTCGGTTAGCATAACCTGATTTGAATCGCCTCTAAACGTCGAAACATTGATAACCACACTGCCGCTGCCTCGAATATCATAATCTCCTAATCTTATAGAGATGGTATCGGAGCACTTATAAGCAGCATCAAGCACAAAGTATCCCTTTGAAGCTGGAGGGACTTGAGCAAGAGCCGAATCAATACTGAGCCGTCCATTTGAAGAGCATATACTCTCATTGGAGTCGAATATTACGTCGGAAGTATCAACGAGAATACGCCTGACGTCCTCATTAGATAAAGTTGGATTGTAGGATAGTAACAAAGCACAAGCCCCAGCAACTTGAGGGCAAGCCATTGATGTGCCGGACGAGATATACATTGTTGCGTCCGGATCGCCGTTTGGATAGAAATGTTCTCCATCATCATAAATATCTGTCCCAGCAGCATGTAATGACAGAATATCTACTCCTGGCGCTGCAATTGCGGCAAGGTCACCGCGATTGGAAAACGAAGCTACATTATCACCGGAATCGGTAGCTACAACGGAAATAACCTTTGGGTAATTAGCTGGCGAATAATAGGCAACATCATCGCTGTCATTACCCGCCGCAAAAACAACCACACATCCACCAGCATAAGCGTAATCTATTGCATCTTCGACCGTAGGATTAGATGGATTTGGCCCATCAGGCCCCCATGAATTACTCAATACATCCGCTCCGTTGTCGGCTGCGTATCTTATTCCATCTGCCAAAACACTGTCATAGGCATTCGGGAATACCTTGACAGCCATTATTTTTGCCTGCCAGCAGACCCCTGTGATACCGGTTCCGTTATTACCCCTGGCAGCTATTATTCCGGCACAATGTGTCCCATGACCCATGTAGTCGCAAGGATCATTGTCGTCATCGCTAAAGTCATATCCATAGCGTCCATTCCCATCAGTCCACATATTTCCTTGAAGGTCTTCATGTCCATAGTCTACCCCGCTATCTATAACCGCAACTACTACATCTGAATTGCCCTGATAGATGTCCCATGCCTCTGTCGCGTTTATGTCGGCGTCGGACGTTCCTGAATCGGTTCCCCCGCCCGTAATTGGATATGGCTGGCCGGTGTTATTCAATGCCCATTGAACGGAAAAATACGGGTCGTTCGGTGTGTTGCACAAGGAGTTCATGCGGTTTAATTGGGCATATTCTACGCCTGGGTCTTTGCTGAAAGATGCAACTACATCCTCTATCGATTGCCCCTGCTTAAGATCAACCTTCAGCTTGTATATGCGGTCAAGCGCCGGGATTTTAGCCCCGCGAGGAGCCCTGCTCATTCTTCTAAGGATTTGCTTTTCGTCTCTGGTAAGCTGACTTTCGCTTTTTGCTTTGAGTTGTTCAAATTTCTTTTGATTTGCCTTAAAATCCTTAAAAACCGGCTTTATATCTTTGACCCCATGGAGTTCTTTAAGCTTGTCAATAGAGGCAGACACTTTGAGGTCTTTGGCTGAAATCCGCTTAGAAAGTTGTTCATCCACTTTCTTCGCAGCCCCTTCTTTGAACTTCACAATGATTTCATCAGGGACATATCGAAGGTTATTACCTCCTTTTTCGCCAGGCAGCATCTGTTCGTGCTTATTATAATTTAGACGGGTCTCATAGATTTCCTGCATGCTTGGTAGCTTGTTTTTAATTGTGTTGGAATCCACCACACCTTTTGCTATGCCGCAAATCATAAGGCTTAACAAAAATATTCTCGCAAACATACTGTGCTTCCTTTTAACTAACGGTTAATAGGATGTGTTGATGTGTTTAATTCGGCGCAGACATTCTGCGCATTTACGCATAATCCCAACGCCTTTGAAATTTGGGCCGGCAAAATGATTGAGAGGAGGGAAAGAATAATGACGATTGAATTTAAGGGCAATATTTTACTCTCGCATCTCATTGTATGCTATCCTATAAAATGGTACTAAATTTTGAAGGGGAAAGCCCGAAACGAATCGGATTCCTCCTCGCTCCATTTTCGAAAAACAGGTACAGGCAACATCTCATCCCGATAAAATCGGGACTCCCTTGTGCCAGTCCCTATTTTTCTTAAACTAAAGGATGATATAAATATACATTACCGGCGTTGGTTTGTCAAGAATTATTTTACTCAAACTTGGAATAGGAAGGGAACATCATATCCCCCTGATGAGGATAAGGTGTATAGAGCAGGGGGACGGAAGACCGTAAAGAATATCGAATAACGAACGCCGAACAAGGAATATCGTAGTGAGAAGAGTGAGAATCAGCCGTAACGGTAGGCAATCGGTTTCAAATCCTGTATAATGTCTCAATGCCGATAGTAACGTTAAAAGACATACATATATCATTCGGGTCGCAGGTGATTTTCGACCGGCTCGATTTGAAGATATACCCCGCCCAGAAGGCAGGGCTTATCGGGCCCAACGGCTGCGGAAAAACCACGCTGCTGAAAATGATTCTCGGAATACAGCCGCCGGATGCCGGCCAGGTTCAGCAAAGAAAGAGTCTACGAATCGGATACCTGCCGCAGGAGCCGGTTTTTTGCGGTGAAAAAACCGTTCTCGAAGAACTGCACAATAGCGCACAGGAAATACTTGACCTGCAAAAAAGGCTGCACGACTCGGCGGAGGCGTTAAGCGGACTTGCCGGGGGCGAACTAAAATCCGCAATGCAGCAATACGACCGGCTGAGCAGCGAATTTGAAATTATCGGCGGCTACGGGTATGAAACAAAAATAAAAGAAATCGCCGCGGGGCTGGGGCTTGAGGAAAAACATTATTTATTAAAAACACCGCAGCTTAGCGGGGGACAATTGTCGCGGCTGGAACTTGCAAAAGTCCTGCTGGCCGATGCGAACCTGCTGCTGCTCGATGAGCCGACAAATCATCTCGACTGGGATGCGACCTTGTGGCTGGAAAAGTTCTTAAAAAACTACGG
>Ga0315291_10002782_pt1 | contig 22745 bp, 18 predicted proteins | sample YL17G12_20_MG_FD_203070 | JGI IMG/M metagenome (GOLD analysis project Ga0315291, IMG submission 203070) | Sediment microbial communities from Yellowstone Lake, YNP, Wyoming, USA - YL17G12_20 | ecosystem: Environmental > Aquatic > Freshwater > Lake > Sediment | place: USA: Wyoming | collected... | reverse complement strand
AAAGAGGCGCAATACCTTGTATCCGAGTCCTTTCAGTGGACAACCGCCCGACTTATTTATAATGGAATCCAGAATTATTTTGCCCGGGAAAACCCTGAGTTTAAGCCAGCGTTTTTGAAGAATTGATGCATGAAGCCACAAAAGTCACACGGGGAAATTAAAGGAGTCATCAGCCGTCACAAGGCAAGGGAACTCGCACTCCAGCTCCTTTACGCAACTGAGATTACAGGGAATTCTCTGCAGGAAACTAAAAAAGGGTATAAACATCTCGAAATTGACCCTGAATTCGCTCCCAAGATTCCCATGAATGAATTTACCCTGAAACTCCTCAATATCGTCCTGACTCACAAAGATGAACTGGATGAGTTGCTAAAGCGGGTCATCATGCACTGGCGGCTCGAGAGACTTACCTATATTGAAAGGAATTTACTTCGCCTTGCCACTGCCGAAATCTTCCATTTTGAGGACATCCCACCAAAGGTAACCATCAATGAGTATATCGAAATTGCCAAGGTTTACGGCGATGATGAATCACCCTCATTCATCAATGGCATCTTAGACAGGGTGGCACGGGAAAGCCCGAAAGGGAAGGACATCAAAAAATTGAATGATTGAGTCATTGAGCGATTGAGTGATTAATGATTTAAAATGAATCAATGAATCAATCTCTCAATGAATCAATAAATTTACGTTGGTGCGGGCGGGGGGACTTGAACCCCCAGGGGTTTCCCCAATGGCTCCTAAGGCCATCGCGTCTGCCATTCCGCCACACCCGCACTTATTCAGCACCAATGCCCCTGCCGCCTCAGGGAAATACAAATTTTTTTAACCCCCAATCTAATTATCAAGATCATTAAAAATTTCACCAGTTTTCAATGTGTCAACATTTTTTTCTTGAAATCGTAATCCTTTCAAATCTATTATCTTAGGTCAAAATAGAGAAATACTGGCAAAACACAAATTTCGCATCTTGTTAAATAATGAAAAGGTGGATAACTGGCAGTTTTTGCCTTTCACCTGAGCAAATCCGGAACGAATAGAGGCATCTGACTATGAACTTCCTGCACCCGATTTTCCTTGAATTCTCACACCAGGTGGGCTCCCGCATTGATATTGGACGCCTGCTGCCGGTTGACCCGGATAAGGAGGACCCCGAACTGCTCCTTGAGATGTTTTCCGAGCCACCACGATACGCGGAGCGCATCGCCCCTGTGAGCACGCGTATCGGTCAGGAACTCCTCCGGGGGAAAAACTGGACAGAACTCATGGTCAAATGCTACCGCATTTACACCCGCATCTTATCCCATATCACCGCTTATGTGTCCCAGACCATGGAAGATATCTTCCTTGAAAAAGGTATGGTGCCACTTCTCGCAATCGGCATCGACCCCGACACACTCCATCGCATCATAGAACTGGATTATGAACTCAACGAAAACACGTATGGAAGATTGATGGAACTTTACTCCACTGGTGTCATTGCTCCCTGTGTCACCACCCCGTTTCATTCAATCCTCCCCATGCTGAAGCATGAGTTTGACATCCGACTCCTTACACGAATCGGATTTCTCTTTTACTGGCCAATCCTCAAAGCATATTATGAATATATCTGGGATACACACAAAGAAAAGCCATTTGTCGTCAGCGTCTGGCTCCCCGAAGGTGGTTATAGCGCAAGGGTGCTTGAAATCCTCCATGAGGAATTTATTGCAAAATGCAGGGAGGATGATATCAAGGACCACCACCTTATCCTTCTTCTGGATAATGCCCAGACAGATGAGAAGGACAATGACATCCTCATGAAGACATGGAATATTGTCCCACTCCCCTCGGATAAAAAGGATTTTGTCTCCGTCATTTTCAAAGACCGCAACTTTTCCGACTGGGTAACGTTTTCCAACCCATCGGTCAAGAAACTACTCGACCGCACCATAGCCAAGATGGATTCCAACCTGAATGAGAAGAAGATTGATTATTGCTGGTCCCACTTTGAAAACATCGCCTCCCTGACCTATACAGTGAAGGCGGCAAGCAATTTTGAGCAAAAAATCATAAAACTAACAGAGCTGGGTTATCTCCCCGTTTCCCCCGACCTCTTCATCCGCCGAAAACTCACTAAAAAATTCGGCCGCTCCGCAAAGGACCCCAATATCATCTCGCTGAAGGACAACACTGCCTGGAATGACTGGCATCATGATAATATCTCCCTCGGACGATGGGAGGGAACGCTGGATAGCAACGCGGAATATAAACTCGTGGATGAAAACCATCCCTATCTCCGTGTTACGCGAAATGGCGATATTGAGGAGCCCGGTCCTCAATGCTGGAAACTCGCCCTGAACCGCGCCATGGATGTTTGCATCCATCAAGTCCTGGGAGACCCTGATAAGATGCAGGGCGGCATGATGGGCATACTTTGTGACCTGATTCCCACGAAGGATAAAAAAATTATCCGGCGCAACGTTGAGCGTTTCCTTCTCCATTACGCCCTTCTACACTGGAGGGAGCATTTCCTCCAGCACGATTATACCGAACCTGAACTGACTATTGAGGAAATCGTGAATGAGCACCTCCTCCAGGGTGTGAAGAATAAATTCAAATCACGGGACTATGCCATTGCCGCCACTGCCGCCCAGGCTTATTATTTCTGTCATGATGCGCGAAAATCAAGCGCCACACTGTGGGAGAACTTCGACCAGCGCTCTGTTTTCCAGAATGTGGCGATGCTCGTCCTGGGAATGGTAAATGCCATTTATGTCTATCACTGGAAAAACCTCCCGCAAGAGGCAAGAAAGATTGTCAAGATTATGAAGGAGGAACTGATTCAGTTTGAAACCGCCTATCAGCGATACAACCTGGCGGAATTTGGCATCACTGAGGTGGAGTGGAAGGACGCCATCAAAAGTGCGGCTGAGGATTCACCCATGAATGTTGTGGAGCGCGCCACGCGCCGCATTGCCGCGCGGCATCTGCGACCTCTGGGATACCGTCGCGAGTTCTCCCTCGAAGATGAAAACATCCTGTCCAGCGTCGGGCATATCTGGAGTAGCGAGGTTATAAATACAAATTACAACTGGGAAAATCGCTATTTCTGCGGTCTGAAGGAAGAATAACACCCCCAAAACCACGGATGCCCATGCGGATTGGTATCTATAAATGAATCAATGACTCAATGACTCAATCAATCAATCATTCCTTTCGTCATCTCCTCGAATATGCGGGTGTTCTCTGCCTGAGAGGGGTCTTTCGTCTCCTCCCCTTCGGAATATCCATGCGGCTTGCTTATCATGTGGCGCCCATATTATCCGCCATTCTCCCCATCCGCAGGAAAATAATCCTGGAAAATCTGCGCACCGCCTTCCCCGAGGCTGATGAGAAAAAACTCTCGTCCCTTGTGAGGGAGACTTACCGGAACTTTTTCCTCCTCATTGTGGAATTCATCAAATATGAACAGAGAGATTTGAATGCCCTCGTGACTCAGATAACGGAGATTGAGGGGGAGGAATATTTCAATGAGGTGGGCGGCGGTGAAAAACCCTTTCTTTTTATCACGGCGCATATCGGGAACTGGGAGCTTATGGGCGCATATTTTGCCGCGCGCCATATCCCATTTTCCGTCCTTGCCAGACCCATCCATAACATCCATGTTGACCGCCTTGTGAACAGGATGCGGAAAAGGAAGGGTCTCGATGTAATCTCCACACAGGATTCCCCCATCAGGGAAGTGCTGGAGACGCTCAAAAGGGGGAAGTGCATGGCATTTCTCGCCGACCAGGACGCCCGGCGGGCAGGAATCTTTATAGACTTTTTTGGCAAACCGGCATCCACATTTACAGGTCCCGCCCTCTTTTCATTTAAGACCGGACTCCCCCTCCTGCCTATCTTTGACATTCGCACAGGGATTTCCACTCACAAGGTTATTATTTTCCCGCCCATATACCCGCCGCAAAGTGAGGCGGAGCGTGAGGCAACCATACACGCCATCACGGAAAAACACACCCGCATCCTTGAAGATATTATCCGCAAATATCCCGGACAGTATTTCTGGTTTCATCGCAGATGGAAGACACATCCCCAGTGAGCCATACTAACCGCAACTTCCCCTGCTGAAAACCATTATTGACAACCGGATTTCAAACCGCACAAGTATTCCCTTTGTTATTATGCGAATCTTCAGATGAAGGTCAGATTTATGGAAAAGGCAATCATATCTGGAAATGAGGCGTTTGCACGAGGGGCATGGGAGGCAGGTGTCAACGTCGGGGCGGCATATCCAGGCACACCAAGCACGGAAATCCTCGAAAATCTTGTGAAATATCCGGATGTTTATTGCCAGTGGTCTCCCAATGAAAAGGTGGCGGTGGAATTTGCCGCCGGCGCCTCCCTCGCAGGGGCGCGCTCCATCGCCTGCATGAAGCATGTGGGGCTGAATGTAGCCGCAGACCCTCTGATGACACTCGCTTACATCGGCGTGAAGGGCGGAATGGCGCTCATTGTGGCGGACGACCCCGGCATGCACTCTTCCCAGAACGAGCAGGACACACGCCAGTATGCCCGTTTCGCCAAAGTGCCTATCCTTGAACCTTCCGACAGTCAGGAGGCGAAGGAGTTTGTCGGGCTTGCCTTCAAAATTTCGGAAGAGTTCCGCACACCGGTCATCGTCAGGTCCACCACCCGCATCTCCCATTCCAAAAGCGTAGTCACACTTGGCGAGCGCACGCCCCACAAGGCTGACGGATATGAAAAAAATCCCCGGATATATGTGCCTGTGCCGGTGAATGCGCGCAGGATGCGCATCGCCCTTGAGGAACGGCTCGGAAAACTCGGCGAGCTTGTCTGCCATCTTGAGCAGAATGTCATCATTGAGGGCTCATCCGAGCTGGGTATTATAACCTCCGGCATTGCCTATCAGTATGCGGCGGAGACATTTCCCGAAGCCTCCTTCTTAAAACTGGGGATGAGTTTTCCATTTCCCGATGAGTTGATTCTGCGTTTTTCAAAAATGGTGAAGCGTCTCCTTGTGGTTGAGGAGCTGGATAATTTTCTTGAGGAGCATGTGCGGGCGCTGGGGATTTGTGCCGATGGACGCAAATATATCCCGGGCATCGGGGAGTTGAACCTTGATATCCTTGAGGAGGCGCGTCGCAAGTTGGAGGGTCGCCCCGAACCGGAGAAAAAAACGGTGAAGCCGTCGCCAGAGGTGCCGCCCCGACCGCCTGTCTTCTGCCCCGGATGCCCACACCGCGGCGTCTTTTTTGAAATCTCAAAACTGAAACCCGTTGTCATTGGCGACATCGGATGTTACAGTCTCGCAGTCTTCCCGCCCCTCTCCGCCATGGACATGATTCTCTGCATGGGAGCGGGAATTTCCAGCGCACACGGGGTGCAGAAGGCGGAAACAGGACAGAAGGTCGTGGGCGTCGTCGGCGATTCCACCTTCTTCCATTCCGGCATCACCGGACTCCTGGACATCGGCTATAACAAGGGTAAACTCGTGATATTTGTGCTGGATAATCGGAGCACCGCCATGACGGGGCATCAGGACCACCCCGGCACAGGACGCACCCTCACAGGACAGCCCACACACGAAGCCTCCATTGAAGCCTTTGCCCGCGCCTGCGGCATCCGGCGTGTTGTCACCGTCAACCCTTACGACCTCCAGAACCTGCGCAAGGTCATTAAGGAGGAGATGGAGGCAGATGAGGCATCCGTCATTATCGCACGAGCGCCCTGCATACTTCTTGAGCAATCCCGCCGCCTCGGAGAGCCGGTGAGCATTTGCAGGGATAAGTGCAAGACATGCGGGGTCTGTCTCAAACTCTCATGTCCGGCGCTGGAGAAACATCAGAAGCCGGATGGGACATTCACCATAGCTGTGAACCCCGTCCTGTGCAGGGGATGCGAGCTGTGCATCCAGGTGTGTCCAACCGGCGCAGTCAGCAAATCATCAGGTGAGAAAGGTTCATGACCATGGGAGAGACGACCAACATTGTCCTTGTGGGAGTTGGCGGACAGGGCATCCTGCTCGCAGGCAGGCTCATCTGCGAGGTAGCGCTCGCCGAAGGTTATGATGTCAAGGCAAATGAGGTTCACGGCATGGCTCAGCGCGGTGGGAGCGTCATCGGACAGATACGTTTCGGCAAAAAGGTCTATTCACCGCTTGTGAAATTGCATTCCGCCAATTACCTACTCGCCATGGAGATTATAGAGGCGGTGCGATACGCCGATTATCTTGCGCCGGACGGACTCGCCCTCATAAACACCCAGCGCATCATACCCACAACGGTAAGCTCAGGTCAGGCGGATTATCCAGCCGAGCCGGAGGCGCTGGTCAAAGAGACATTTGAGCGTTTTCAGGTGGCGGATTGTCTGAAACTGGCGCTGGAGGCAGGCGACGCCCGTTGCACGAACGTAGTCATGGTCGGCTGGCTATCGCGTCATCTCGCCTTCAAAGAAAAAACCTGGCTGACCGTGCTTGAGCGCAGTGTCAAAAAGAAATTCCTCGCCATAAATCAAAAAGCCTTTGCGCTGGGGAAGAACATTATTTAATCAGGGTTCTGGAATCTGGAGGTTGCGGCCTTTGACAGATTTCTTTGAAATCGCACGATTGGTTTCCAGCACCATTAAAACCGCTTCCTGTAAGTTGACTCGAGTCTCTTCCAGGGTTTTTCCCTGAGTATTGGCGCCCGGCAATTCCTCAACAAAACCAACATACCCTTCCGGAACCTTACGATAAACCGCAGTAAATTTGATATTCATCCTACCAACTCCCAATCAATTGACAATTCAGAATCCATCCGACAGAACGCGGGAATCAAGATAAATATGGTTAATGTTACTTGGAAATCTTATCATGACCTTATATGGTGTTCCCTGTGGTCTGCTCAATCTAATTTTGTTTTATATTCTAAGATAATTAACTCACAAGGATGGGAACCCTGCTATCTGGCTGGTTATCCGGCTCACAGGCGGGGCATGGTGGAACTGCGGAAGGCGCCATCAAATGGGTAATAAATCCATTCACCACCGAAAGGCTCAGGGATGGTGAAGGGCGCTTTGTATATCTCTATCAGGGAATAAGGATAACGTTTGTGCTCACGGTAAAAATCACGAATTCTTGAGCGGACAATACTCAATAGATGATTCATTCTGTCTATATTCTCCTCCGCATCAGCAATGAACATGTCATCCTCGGGTTTTAAACTGAGATTAAACTGGTACCAGTATCCCCTTGGATGGGGCGGAATGATGGTGGCGTTCTGCCGGATGCTTGCATTGAGGATATCCTGGAAATGGTCGACCATTTTGCCCGGCTGATTGCTGTAATATCTGACTCTCTCCTTGAGTGCGGGAACTACGACCAATGGATAGGGGGCAATGGCGCCCGCACTTTCCAGGTCATGGATATTCTGCGGGTCTTTGCCGGTCATCTTCACATATTTCCTTGCCGCCTGGCGGAGGGTGAAGACCTGCCACTCATTAATGACATCAAGTATGCGGGTGCTGGCAATATCCACAACCACGTCATCCCTGTTATCAATGCCCTCAAGCCAATCACGAAGGTATTTCTCAAAGGCAACCTGGTAACGACCCGACTTGAGTTCCATGTAAGCGAGGATACGCGCAACGAAGCCGGGGACATCCGGCGCCTTTAGGGCGCGCTGGTAATAAAATTTCGCCAGCACAGGGTCATTCATCTGCCAGTATGCCGAATATCCTCCCCAGTAAGGAAGTTTATAGGTCAGCGGATTTTTTGCCATCCCCTTGTCAATAAGGGTCAGACCGAGACGCTGGTCTCCACCCTCATCGCCAATAACAAGGTTGCCGAATGTGTAAGCCTCAACAAAATAGGGGTCAAGGTCGGTGATAACATCAAAAAGGTTGTAGATGGGCTGATAGTTTCTGTCCGATTCCCAGATGCCGCCAAATGCCTGGATGGAGCGCAGCCAGATAAAATCCGCCATGAAGCGGTCGTATCCGAGTGAGATGAGGCGGATATTTCTGCCCGAGGGGAGATAAAGGCTCTGCTTGTAAAGCCGGGGCTTTGCCCTTATGATATTCAATTCCCTGTTCTGGATGAGGAGGGCAGGGGAGAAGATGGCAATAAAAAGAAGGACACGCCAGGCGCAATTAAAGACCGCCTGGCTCAGCCGTTTCTTACACGGCACAATAAGTGTCTGCTCTCCCCTTTCTGATTCCATAGCCCTGCCCGCTTATTTAAAATTCCGTCTCCGGAAGATATGAACAGCAAGATAGATTATCGCCACGGAATATAAAATCCCATAAATTATCGGATACGGTTCTATCCTGACCTCAACTGTATCCACTGCAAGGCTGGTGCGCCGATTGAAAAGCCACAGGTTGGGTGTGACATGGGCTGCCAGCCAGGCGAAGTCGTATTTTATCTTGTTTGCCAGAGTGGTCAGCCCCTTTCCCTTGAGACGGTCGGCAAAAATGATAATATCGGCATTTAAGCGCCCGATGACGAATGTCAAAATCGTCAGCAAGGCGCTCAAGGTCGGTGTGGAAAAGGATGAATACAGTATGGCAAAGGCGGTGATGATAGCCATCTCGAGGCAGCTATAGAAGACAAGCGGCAGGATATCAGCCGTGGCATCAACCCTGTAAACTAAAATCAATGTCCCCAATCCCCGCGCACCGGAAAATATTATGGATTTTATGTAATAAAAGAAATAGGTAAGGAAGGTGGGGGCTATCCATTCTCCGTTAGGCAACCGCGTCCAGAGCGACCTGGTTACTGTCTCATCGCCCATATATTGCTGGTAATAAATAACGGCGAGGAAGAAAAAGGTCATTATCAGGATATTGACATAAATGGTTAGAAGGAGCCCGAGATATTTCCCGATGAGGAACTGATGGCGGTCAATGGGTTTCGTGACAATAGTGTAAATGGTTTTCTTATCAAGCTCATTATAGACAAGTCCGATGCCCACAAATATGGCAATCAGGAGTCCAAAGAAGCTTATGCTGGCGGTGCCAAGGTCTTTGATGACGCGGTCGCGGGCGCTGATGGTGAGTTCTCCCACAATGCCGGAACTCGCCATGATTAGGAGGGCAAAGACAAGCAGGATGTAAAGGATGCGGTTCCGCACAGCCTCTTTGAAGGTGTTGAACGCAATGGCAAATATCTTGCTCATATCACATAAACCCCCACAATATACATAAGATGCGCCGTCACTATCAATCCATGAAAAGCGGTCACTGCTGCTTCTCGATATTCCTTATAAAATATTCCTCCAGTGTCTCGCGCCGCGGCGTGTAAGAAACAAGGCGACCCGGGGAGTTGATTATCCTTTTGACCGTTTGCTCCGCCAGGTCCTCCTTCTCAATGACAAAAAGTAAGGTCTTTGCGCGGCGGACAAATTGCACACTTATCTTCTCCAGCTCACTCACAAGGGCTTCAGGGACATCCATCGCCTCAATTTCATACGCCTTGATTCGTGCGGAAAGGATTTCATCAAGGGCTCCCACATTGACGAGGGCGCCTTTCGAAAGGATTGCCACACGGTCACAAATGGCTTCCGCATCAGAGAGTATGTGAGATGAGAAAAAGACTGTGGCGCCCCTCTCTTTAAGGGATAAAATCAGGTCTCGCACCTCCTTGCGCCCAAAGGGGTCAAGTCCCGACTGCGGTTCGTCAAGAAACACAATCCTGGGGTCATTAAGAAGCGCCTGAGCAAGACCGATACGCTGAAGCATCCCCTTGGAATATCCCTTGAGGGGAAGGTCGGCGGAGGAGGTGAGTCCAACAAGCTCCAGGAGCTCAGGAATCTTCCTGCGGCGCCTCTCCGCACTCATGCCGTATAACTGACCGTAATAGTTTAAAAACTCATACCCCTTCAGGTAATCGTAGAAATACGGGTTTTCCGGCAGAAAACCGATGCTCGCCTTCACAGACTTGTCGCCGAGCGGTTTGCCCATCAGCGTGGCAAAACCGGAGGTGGGGAAGATAAGTCCCATCAGTATCTTGATGACAGTCGTCTTGCCCGCGCCATTGGGACCAAGAAGACCAAAGATTTCCCCCTCATTGACGTCCAGAGTAAGGGATTTCAGGGCGGCAACCTTGCGGTTCTTCAGGCGAATCTTCAGACGTCCGAACTCCGTCCCGATGACGTCACGAATATAAATCTTTGTCAGATTACGAATCTGCACAATCGGAACAGGCATATCAACCTCCCTGGAAAATCTGTTTCCGAATTCCACATGCAAAATGTTTTATAAAATACCTTCAGCACATTCCAGGACAGAGAAAAGATGTAACGAGCATGACATTTTACAGTCAAGGACAAGATTGCGCCAATTGCATATCAGTCGGGAAATTCTGACTGTCAAATAAGAATATGAAACCGCCGATAAACACAGATAAACGCAGATGGGACAAAATCAAACTGAATAATTGGTTTTATCTGTGTTCATCGGTGTTCATCGGCGGTTACTTTTTTTTAGTATGTAATTTTTAAGAATTAATGTCGACCTGTTCTATTTTAATGTGTTCTCATGGCTTCTTTTACAACGACGGTTTATATTGTCTAAGGTGTAAGATGATTATAATCAGACATTTTTGTATTTTCGTAAAACCTGAGTGTGCTACCAATCTGTGAAATATTTCACAAAATGACCCTTTTTTCTCTTGACAGTAAACCCGCCTCTCCATACCAAATCCACACAAGTTTTTTCAAAGAAAGGTGGAAATTATGGAAAAACGTCTCCTTCTCACACCGGGACCAACCATGGTTCCTCCCGAAGTCAGCTCTGCTGAGGCGCAACCGATTATTCATCACCGCTCCCCCGATTTTGACCCCATTTTCATGAGGGTCCAGGAAGGTCTGAAGTATGTATTTCAGACCCAGAATCCCGTGGTGCTTCTTGCCTCATCCGGCACAGGCGCTATGGAGTGCGCCCTCACAGGCACCTGCTCCCCAGGTGATAAGATCATCTGTGTCGAGGGCGGCAAGTTTGGTGAGCGCTGGACTGAGATTGCAAAGGCTTTTGGCATGAATCCCATTCGGGAATGTGTTGAATGGGGAACCACTGTCCAGGCGTCTCGCATCAAGGAACTCTTGGAACAGAACCCGGACACAAAGGCAGTCTGCATCACCCATTGCGAGACATCCACCGGTGTCCTCACGGATATCAAGTCGATTGCCGAGGTGGTCTCAGGAACAAATTCCATTCTGATTGTGGACGCCATAAGCAGTCTCGGCGCCGAGGAGCTCCGCACGGATGAATGGAAGATTGATATCGTTGTGACAGGCTCGCAGAAGGCGCTCATGCTGCCGCCCGGACTTGCATTCTTAAGTGTCAATCCACGCGCGCAGGAACGGGCGCAGAAAGCCACCGCATCCTCTTATTATTTCTCGCTGAAAAAGTATCTCAAAAACCTTGAAAAGAAAACCACGCCTTACACCCCTGCCGTTTCCCTCATCCTCGCCCTGGATAAATCTCTTGAAATGATAAGAAAGGAAGGCATCGAGAACATCTGGGCGCGCCATGCTAAACTTTCCAAAGCCATCCAAGCTGGCGTTCATGCCCTCGGGCTTAAAATCTGTTCACAAGTTGCGTCCCATGTGGTCACCCCCATCTGGGTCCCGGAGGGAATTGACGGCAAAGCCATCCCGAAAAAACTCCGCGACAAATACGGCGTTACGATTGCCGGCGGCCAGGGACAGTGGGAAGGGAAAATCATCCGTATCGCCACACTGGGCTATGCCACCTTGTTCGACGCCACGACTGGCATCTGCGCCCTGGAACTCGCATTGAAGGAACTCGACTACCAATTTGAGGACGGCGCCGGCATCCGCGCCGCGCTCAAGGTTCTTATGGAAAAATAATATAAAAAATATAAGGAGTGAAAAATGGTCAAAATCTTAGTCGCGGATAAGATTGCCGATGAGGGATTGCAAATCCTGAAAGACGGCGGGAATATCGAGGTCGCCTATAAACCTGAAATCACACCTGATGAGATGGCGGGGATTATTCCCGAATTTGACGCCCTTGTGGTGCGCAGCCGGGCAAAGGTTCCGGCGTCCGTTCTGGAAAAGGCAAAGAATTTAAAGGTGGTGGGACGTGCCGGCGTCGGCGTGGACAACGTCGATGTCCCCGCCGCCACCCGACGTGGTATTATCGTCATGAATACACCGGATGGCAACACCATCTCCGCCGCCGAACACACAATGAGTATGCTCATGGACCTCTCCCGCAACATCGCAAGGGCGGATAAAACCATGAAGGAGGGAAAGTGGGAGAAAAAAGCCCTCACCGGCGTGGAGCTGTATGGCAAGACCCTGGGTGTCATTGGACTGGGACGCATCGGGAAGGCTGTCGCCAGGCGCGCGCTCGCCTTTGATATGCGCGTCATCTGCTTTGACCCGGGCGTCTCCCCTGAGGAGATTCAGAAACTGGGAATGGTCAACGCCACGCTTGAGGAGATTATAAAGGAGTCCGATTTTATCACCATTCACACCCCGCTGACGGAAAAGACCAAGGGAATCATCGGCGAGGAGCAGTTTAAATATATGAAGAAGAACTGCAGGATTATTAATTGCGCGCGCGGCGGAATCATTGATGAGAATGCCCTCCTGAAGGCAATCAATGAGGGACGGATTGCAGGGGCGGCTCTGGATGTCTTCTCAGCGGAGCCGCTGCCGGAAGACTCCCCTCTTAGAAAGTGCGACAAGATACTTCTCACGCCACACCTGGGCGCCGCAACGGTGGAGGCGCAGGAAAAGGTCGCACTGCAGGTTGCCGTGCAAATTGTCACATACCTGAAAGGCGGCGAGGTCATCAACGCCGTGAATGCCCCGTCCATCGACCCGGAACTCCTGCGCGCCATGCGTCCATATCTGGACCTGGCGGAAAGACTGGGGAAATTCGCCTCCAGCTACGCCGATTCCCGCGTTTCCAAAATCAACTGCTGGTATAGCGGTGGCACCCTCGATTATCCCCTCGCACCGCTCACAACCGCCGTGGTCAAGGGATTCCTCGAACCGGTGACCGACCTCTCGGTCAATTACATCAATGCCATGAACCTTGCAAAGGAGCGGGGCATCGAGGTGATTGAATCCAAGAGCACCTCCAGCCAGCAGTATGCCAACCTGATTTCCGTTGAGTCGGAGATGGAAAACGGCGAGAGGCACAAAGTCTCCGGCACACTTTACACAAAGGATATGCCGAGGATTGTCATCCTCAACGACCGTCACTTCAACGCCTTCCCCGAAGGCAATATGTTGGTCATCAAGAACAAGGACGTTCCGGGCATAATCGGCGCCGTGGCGACCATCCTCGGCAATCACGCCGTCAATATCGCCCACATGACCTGGGGACGCTCAAAGCCTCTCGGGGATGCCATGACCATTATCAACACCGACCAGGAAATCACCAGTGACATCATCCGGGAGATTGGCAAACTCAAGGATGTATTGAGCGTCAAGTTCTTCAAGGTGTGAGACATAACATAAATTTGCGCCAAACGATTTTTCATGGGGGAGGTCTTCAGGGCGACCTCCCCTGATTATTTTTACAACGAATAAACTTGATTTTTAAAATTTCACCTTTCAGCTCCATGTTATGCCGTCAGTGCAAAATCTGGATTGACAACAAATATTACCTCTCTATTCAATCGCTTCAACACATGAGTTAATCAAGACAGGAGATGAATATGCTTGTCACATTTATAACGGAATATTTACCCGGTCTTTTGATGCTATTTGTGTTTCTTGCCATGATGACAGGGATGTACACACGCAAGATTGCCGCCCTCCTTGCGCTTCCCATCATGGCATTTCTCTTCGCCATCATCGGAACTGTGCGGTATGTGGAGATGTTTTATCTCCTCATGAAATTCATGGGGGAGAAAGCCTTTGTATTTTTACTGTGGAGCAAGGCTTTTTGGCTTGTGATTGTGTCAGCGCTGGTTCTCCTTGCATCCCGGAAGAAGATGTCCGTCAGCGGCGCAATTCTGGGTGCGCTCCTTGCCCTTCTTGCCCTCCTTATCATCAATTTCCGGGGACTGGAGAGGATTATGAGTTTTTCCATCCTCGGGCGGATTTTTGCATGCCTCAGCACTAAGGTTATAATCAAAGACATCCTGGGCGATGGGGCGCTTTTCCTTCACTCGGCTTACACCGTGGCAATGTTCGGAGGGATGCTTGCAATCCTTGTGAAGGACAAGAAGATTGCAGAGACATTTATCAGGTATGCCGCGGAACTGGCGGGAGATAATCCCGTCATTGTGGCTATCGTTATGATGTTTGTCTGCTTCCTTTTATTCACCACCCTTGGCGGATTGGGTGCAATCATCATGATAGGAACCATCATCCTCCCGATTATGATGTCACTGGGGATTGAGCCACTTGTGGCGGGCGGCGTGATTCTGCTCGGGCTGTGCGCCGGCGGTTCATTCAATCCGGGGAACTGGGCGCTTTATCAGGCATCCCTCAGCGTGGAAACGGGCAAGATACAGCTTGCGGCGCTGGTCATGATTGTGCTTTATCTGGGGACAGGTTGTATCTTCATTATTGTTAATACACGCGGTAGGCGTCGCCGCCGTTACTTTTCAGTCGCCGCCACTGAGACCGGCGAGGAGTGGAAAAAGGTTCATCCTGTCGCCCTCCTCTCACCCATCATTCCCATCCTGCTGGTGTTCAGATTCAAGACCTTTATAGACCTGACTCAGTGGATTAGCGGGTGGTCTAACTATCTGGATACAGTGATTGGCGTTCTTTCGAAGGCGGCGAACTTCTGGGACACATACATCGGCGCGTGGGAATTTATCCCCGCCTTTATCGCCGGCATTATTTTCTGCCTTGTGACCACATGGGAAAAGAACGGGAATAATATCAAGGTGCTGACAAAGTCCATGATTGAGGGCGCTGAAAGTGTCATGCCCGCAGTCCTTCTCATGATAGGAATCGGAATGCTCCTGAACGCCGTCAAACATCCGGCTGTGAGCCATTATCTGGAACCGCTGATACGCTCCATAATTCCGTCGACCCGTCTCCTTTACATTATGGTCTTTGGTCTGTGCGCGCCTCTGGCGCTCTATCGCGGACCTCTGAACCTTTACGGACTCGGACTGGGGCTGGCGATGCTGATTTACAACCAGAGTCCCCTTTCCGCCGCCGCGGTCATGGGTATCTTCATCACAACTGGCGCCATGCAGGGCGTCTGCGACCCCACAAATACCCACAACGTCTGGATTGCCACCTACATCAATGAGGATGTAATCAAGCTCACTAAAAAGCTTCTCGTGTATATCTGGGTGATGATATTCATCGGGCTGTTCCTCATGTCCGTTCTATTCCCGCTTTATAAGACACCTGCCGAATGGGAGCGGCTGAATAGACCCGCAACGGCGGCGCAGGTGCAGCATTAAAACAGAGTTAAGCGGTGAAAACATGGAGATTATCAGAAATCCATCCGGGATGCAGAAATTCGCCCTTTCGGCAAAACGAAAGGGACAGCGCATCGGACTTGTGCCCACGATGGGATTTCTGCACGAAGGGCACCTCTCCCTCATGCGTCTTGCCCGCAAACACGCCCACCTTGTGGTTGTCAGCAATTTTGTCAATCCAACCCAATTTGCGCCCGGTGAGGACTTCACCGCTTATCCGCGCGATTTTGAACGGGACTGCCGCATGGCGGAAGGAGTGCCGGTGGATGTCATGTTCGCGCCGGATAAAAATGACATGTATCCGGTGGGCTGCCACACCTATGTTGAGGTGGAGGGCTGGGGGAAGATTCTCTGCGGCGCTATGCGCCCGACCCACTTCCGCGGCGTCGCCACTATTGTGCTGAAATTGTTCAACATTGTGCAACCGGACATGGCCGTCTTCGGATGGAAGGATGCCCAGCAGTTTTTGCTCCTCCGCCGCATGGTGAAGGACCTTGACCTGCCCATTGAAATGATTGGCGGAGAGATTATCCGCGAGGAAAGCGGACTCGCCATGAGCTCACGCAACACATATCTGACGCCGGATGAAAAGGAGGAGGCGGTCATCCTCTCCCGTTCACTATTTCAGGCAAAACGCATGATTATTGAAGAGGGCATAACTGACGCCGCAACCTTGAAACAATTCATCCGAGGCGAGATTGAAAGGACAAAACACGGACGTATTGATTATGTTGAGATTGTCTCAATGGAAAGCCTCGAAGGCATGAACATGGTGAAAAAGGGTGATACACTCATCGCCATTGCCGTCCGGTTCGGCGCCACGCGATTAATCGATAATATCCGGTGTTGAATACAATTATCACGATAGAGTTATTTATTTTAAATCTTCCAGACATTCAGTAATATAATCATCAGGAATTATCCAACGAATGGATTTTGATAGTTTTATTTGTTTTTTGTATTTTGAACATATATCCCTGATTTCTGTATCCCTGGTTATGATGATTCCATCACTGGCACATGCCGCCTTAAGAAGAGGCAAATCTTTTTTTAAGGCATCCAATTCACTTTCCGTAAAATGAGATTCATTTATTGATAAAGATGGAAGTTTATCATCTTTGATTGATTCAATCTTCCTTCTGCTATACATTTGCCGCTGCCACATGCGTGTATATCCACTTTTGTGGTGCTTCCACTCTTTCTTTATGGCATCAGTCATAATCAGATGATGACATATTTTAAGAATGCCTTCCAAAGTATTGCGGCAATTCCGGGAAACAGGATTCTCGGTTTTACCCGCAGAGCGAGCAACAGATGCATCAACAACGATCAGGTAGGAGCGATTGGCTTTCATCAATTACCCTCACGAAGTTCAACGGCGTCCAGATAAGATTTTTCGGCATCAAGTTCCACATCACCGAAGTCCTCCGGCCAATCGCCATAAGCGCCTTTTTCATCCAATTCGGCGGTATTAATAATTGTCTGGCCATTCTCCTGACGTTGAAACCAATGAAGTCTCACAAGATTCTTATCCAATTTGCCCGATGCAACTAGAAACTGTATTTCCTTCAGAAGAAGAGCACTATGAGTTTCAACAATGACAATAACGCCTCTTTCCGCTGTATTTTTTAGAATATGAGCGAGTCTTTGTTGAGCGCGGGGATGCAGATGGATTTCCGGCTGCTCAAGATAAACGACCTGTCCCTCATCAGCGGCAAGCAGTGCGACCACTATCGGCAGCGATTGCGAAACACCAAATCCGACATCGGCAATACTGACAAGATCACTTGCTCCGCCTCGCTTTCCATGTAAAAGACGACCTACTTTGAGCCCAACCTGTGTATCATCCACGGGTTCAGCCTTGACCTTCCATGTAAGCCCCATATACTCCAATGCCGCGCCCAATTGTTTCAAACGCCTACGGTCTTTAGCCTGCCAGTATGAAATCAGACTTGCGACATAATTTTCAAATGAGCCTGGAAACAACGGTCCCCATGAACTTTTTGGGTATGTCCTTTGGGGATTTCCCCGGAGTCCGGGCAGATGAATCAACCTTTCCAAATGGGGAATAAATATGGTAATGGGAGAGACCCCATAGGGACCAAACATTTCGCGCTGATGCTCATCGGTGACATTACGCAACTCGAATGATAGAAAACATCGTTCCCTATATACAGACCATTGAAATTCTTTTTTATCTTTTTTATTGAGACCATTATGAAGCTTACTCAGATGAGGCGGCAGAAGTTTGACAATATCGTCATGCGTCATTCCGGGAGTAATATGTATTTGCTTTCCACCATATGAGTAAACCATTGAAGCCACATCGAAGCCCATTGTTCTTTCCCTTTTGAACATGATTTCCAATTGTGCTCCCAGATGGAGTTCCAAACCCACAGAAAATTCCGCCACCTGTCCCTTTCCGGGAATATGACTTAACAACTGCTCAGCCTGAGTGAAGCGAACATTCGGTCCATCAAGCAATAGTGCCCCAGGGTCGCCGGGAGCTTCGATGGTCTGTTTCAGGAGCAGTATCGGCTGCATAATGCTGGATTTACCCGAACTGTTTGCCCCGGCAAGCAAAGTCAAAGGGGAAATATCGATTTCCTGCTTATCATAAATGGATTTGAAACCGCAAACAGAAATTTTACATATGGCATCATGTTTTTTTTGCATGAAGAAAACCTCCCTCACAATTCATTTTCAAAGAATATTCTTATATTCCCGATAACTGAAAATCAAGACCCTAATGGAATTCACACTATTAAGAAATGAAAACTTTGATATACAAACTCGCTTTGAAGACGATAGTCACAATTAATATAATTATAGGAATATCTTAATTCTTTATCTGCACTTCGAAATTGCTGCCTTCCTCCTTGATGATGTGCATCCGTGGATAGGATGAGCCTTCGATGGCATCCTTGAGCAGTTGACGGTTCCCTTTATAAACGAGGTTCACAACCGCCGTATCGGCGTAAAAGCTTTTGACATATACCGCCGCCGATTCATCAAGGGAGGAAAGTCTCTTTTTAATCAGTTCCAGTTTTTCATCGGAGACGCCGGTGAACATCAGGAGATAATCCCCTTTGTTGCGGACAATTTTGTCCCAGTTATTCTGATAATATTCCGCCAGCTGGAAAACCGCTTTTCTGACAGCGTTGACGATGGAGAGATTTATTGCCTGGCTCTGCATGGTGCTGCCGGCAAGGCTGGTCGCCGTTGCCTCATCCAGAATACTCCCCGTATCGGCACGAATGATTTTCAGGGTAACATTGGTGCGATAAAAGGCATAAGTGTCGTAATATATTTCCTCCCTCTTTTCCCGCACCGTGGATGACTCACCGGTGATGATAATCTCCGCGCCGTTTTTCTGTGCGCTCCTGATTGCCTCTGCGAGCAGGGCGGGGGTCTCCACCACATTCACATTGGACATTGGGGCGGTTATTTCAGTCTCAGGCAGGCGCTGACCTGTTAGGTCTCTCCAGGAGCTGCGGACAGTCTCCCATCCATCCTTATATGTGGCTGACTCATTATCCAACGTCTCCTTTAGAAAGACAATAAACAGGGGACGCACATTCGGTCTGAAGAAAAATCGTTTCTCCTCAAGGTCCTTGAGAAGCCGGGTATAGTTGACAAATACCTTCATTGTGAGATGAATTCTGTCACCAATCTGCTTTTGAGAATCCACAACAACGGTAAAGATATATTTCTTGTAATAACTATCGATATATTTTTCAAGCAGCGGACGGGCTATGACAATCTGCTCGGAATAATAGACCCGACCAACACAACTCTGCACGGCATCCCGCGCGGCGATATCCATCCCCTCCTGGCGACTGGGGGCATCCATCTCACGCTCCACTACAATCAGGTCGCCACCTTCGAGGGGCTTCATATCCCTTGCATACGCCTGAGCAAAAAGCAGAACAAGGATACCGCCCAGAAGGACAATCCATCGCATCATGTGTAACCCCTCATCTGAGATTTGAGAATTTGAGAATTTGAGAATTTTGAAATTTGAGAATTTGCTCATTTAAGAAATGACCGGATAAAAAAATTGCTCAACCCTCAAATTCAGTATAAATTTAAACAACCACCGGCATGACTGTCAATAGTTTGTTATACGCCTCCTTCAACTTCTCCTGTTCACCATCGCCGCCAGTATAAAGTCTCTGAATAATGGATGGGGGGCAAGCGGTCGGGACTTGAACTCCGGATGAAACTGGACGCCCACAAACCAGGGATGGTCTGCGAGTTCAATAATCTCCACAAGATTACTCTCATCAAACAGCCCCGCCACACGCAGCCCCTTTTCCTCAAAGAGGCTCAAATATTTATTATTCAGCTCAAAGCGATGGCGGTGCCGCTCTGAGATTATCTGTGGACCTCCATAAGCCGCGGCGGCAAATGTCCCCTCCCTGAGAATGCAGGGAAAGGCTCCCAGGCGCATCGTGCCGCCCAGATTTATAATCTTTTTCTGCTCCTCCATCATTGAGACCACAGGATTGGGCGTTTCAGGGTCGAACTCAAGACTGTTTGCGCGCTCCAGCAGGCAGACATTACGGGCAAATTCTATCAGTGCGCACTGCATCCCGAGGCAGATGCCGAAAAACGGTATCTTTTTTTCCCTGCAGTAGCGTGCCGCCCTGATTTTGCCCTCAATCCCACGGATGCCAAACCCGCCCGGTATCAGAATCCCCGCAACCTTGTTGAGCGTCTCCTCAAGTATGTCTCCATTCAGGGATTCGGCATCAACCTTGACCAACTCAACTATCACATTATTGGCAAATCCGGCGTGGCGAAGCGCCTCATAGATGCTCTTGTAGGAATCCTGGAGTTCAATATATTTCCCCACGACGCCAATCGGGATGCGCTCTGTGCGATTCTTTGCGCGCTCGACCATCTCCCTCCAGGCGGCAAGGTCTGGAGGATTCCCCTGGAGTCCAAGCCTTTTTACTATGATATCGTCAAGATTTTGCTCATGGAACATGAGGGGAATCTCATAGATTTCCCCCATGTCAAGCGCCTGAAAGACGGCATCCCTGCTGACATTGCAGAAGAGCGCAATCTTATCGCGCGCCGCCTCACTGAAGCGCTTCTCCGTGCGACATACCAGAAGGTCGGGCTGAATGCCTATCTCCCGTAGCTCCTTTACACTATGCTGTGTGGGCTTGGTTTTCATCTCACCAGCCGCATGAATCATGGGAACCAGTGTGAGATGGACGAAAAGACAATTCTCCCGCCCGACCTCAAAGGGAATCTGCCTGATAGCCTCCAGAAACGGTAATCCTTCAATATCGCCCACAGTGCCGCCGACCTCAGTCAGGACAACATCCACATTCAACTTCTTCCCGAGCTTATAAATGCGCGATTTGATATCATCTGTGATGTGCGGAATCACCTGAACGGTGCGGCCAAGGTATTCACCCCTGCGCTCCTTGGCAATGACTGAGCTGTAAATCTGACCCGTGGTGACATTATTATCCTGACTCATAATGGCGGAGGTGAAGCGCTCATAATGGCCAAGGTCAAGGTCTGTCTCCGCACCGTCATCGGTGACAAAGACCTCGCCATGCTGAAACGGGCTCATGGTGCCGGGGTCCACATTGATGTAAGGGTCAAACTTCAGCATGGTGACCTTGAACCCTCGCGCCTCAAGAAGGCATCCAATGGAGGCGGTGCAGATTCCCTTGCCCAGAGATGAAACCACACCGCCCGTTACAAAAATATATTTCGTCATGGAACAACCTCAATCATGCGATGAAACCTTTCTTCCCTGTCCGCGCACATCCTCCTCGCATCCGCCTTTTATGCGCCCCTCTAACGCCTTCAGGTCTTCCGGAGTGTCCACACCTATGGAGTCGTGAGGGGTTTCCACCACCTTGATTTTGTAATGATATTCAAGGAAGCGAAGCTGCTCCAGACATTCCAGTTTTTCAAGAAATGTGGGTTGCAGGGCGGGAAATGATAGAAGGGCGTCCTTCCGGTAAACATAAAGTCCAAGGTGTTTGTATCCGAAGAAGCGCTCATATTCCGTTTTTCCTCCGGCACGTGCTCGGGAGGGAATCGGGGAGCGGGAAAAATATAAAGCCTGTCCGTCAAGGGAACAGACCACCTTTACAACATTTGGCAAGAGATAAATATTTTCATCCCTTATCCTGACCATGGCGGTGGAGATGTCACATGCGGGGTCGCTAATGAGCGCCTTCACCGCAAGGTCGATGGTCTCAGGGTTCATGACAGGTTCATCCCCCTGGAGATTCACAACAATGTCACACTCCATATCCTTCACCACATCCGCAATGCGGTCAGTGCCGGACTGATAATTGCCGGAAGTCATCACGGCGTTACCGCCAAAGGCGTTGACGGCATCATGGATGCGGCGGTCATCCGTTGCGACATAAGCCTTCCGGACCATGCGCGCCGCCCCTGCGCACTCATAAACCCACTGAATCATGGGCTTGCCGCAGAGCGGGGCAAGCGGTTTCCCCGGAAAACGGGTCGAGGCGTAACGCGCCGGTATGACACAGATGATTCTCATATCATTCATAAAGAGTCAGCCATCAGGTATAGGGATATTGTGTCACACTCCAGAATGTGCATCCGTTCCAAATCCTCAATCTCTGAACCCGAGCGCCTTGGAATTTTCGACAATCTTGGGATTCATCTGCCCCACAATCTTGAGGGGAGTCCCCACAGTGATGAGGTCGTAAAGTTCTTCAACATCCGCCTTGTACATCCCGATGCAGCCATAGGAAGAATAATAACCGATTGTCTCAGGCTTGATGGTGCCATGTATGCCAAGCCTGTCATCCTTGAAGGACAACCAGCGGTTGCCAAGTTCATTTTCCGGGTCACCACCCTTATACATCTTGAGTGTGCGCGGATTCACCCATGTGGGGTTAATCTTTTTGTTCTGGATTTTATACTCCCCGACGGGGGTCTGGTTTTCATAAGCGCCCGTCCTCACGCGGTATTTCTTGAAGAATTTGCCATCGTTAAGGAGTGTAAGGGTGTTTGTATTTTTATCCACAACAATACTGAAGGAGACCTTGGGGACCTTGAGCTTCTGCCCGGTCTGCATCCGTTTGGGGTCGGTTATATTATTGGCTTTCATCAGGAGCTCCAGAGTGACGTGGTATTTCCTGGCAAGATTATAAAGGTATTCACCCGTTTTCAGCTCATGTGTCTGGTCATCGCCATACAACTCCTGGGAAAAGAGCATGCGGAGATTGAGTTCGCCAAGGGCATCTTCGATGCGTGAGCGAAGTTCATTGGGGATAGTACGCTCAAGGAGTGCATCCACTCTGGATTTTGCCTGAGAGGGGTT
>Ga0315291_10002781_pt1 | contig 22748 bp, 17 predicted proteins | sample YL17G12_20_MG_FD_203070 | JGI IMG/M metagenome (GOLD analysis project Ga0315291, IMG submission 203070) | Sediment microbial communities from Yellowstone Lake, YNP, Wyoming, USA - YL17G12_20 | ecosystem: Environmental > Aquatic > Freshwater > Lake > Sediment | place: USA: Wyoming | collected... | reverse complement strand
TGCTGCGGATTGAGGACCGCATCAACCTGCGCCACGAGCGCAAGGCCTGGGCCAAGTGGTGCGACTTCACCGACAAGATCGGCAGCTCGAAATACGAGGCCACCATCGGCATTACGGGCAAGTATACGTCCGTGCGGGACAGCTATGCCTCGATCATCCACGCTCTCGAGCACGCCGGCATCGCCCTGGGCTGTGACGTCAAAATCAAGTGGATCGAGACCACCGCCATCATAGATGGGAACGCGGGCAAGCACCTGGCCGACGTGGACGGCATCATCGTGCCCGGCGGGTTCGGGTCCCGCGGCGCCGAGGGCAAGATCGCCTGTGTCCGGTACGCCCGCGAGAATAACCTGCCCTACCTGGGCCTGTGCTTCGGATTCCAGATGGCGGTCATCGAGTTTGCCCGCAACGTCTGCGGCTTGCAGGGCGCCAATAGCACCGAGCTGGACCCGAACACGCCGGAGCCGGTCATCGATATCCTGCCCGAGCAGAAGAAGATCGAAGGCCTGGGTGGCAATATGCGGCTCGGCGGCCGGGACATCCGGATTGTGCCGCAGACCGTTGCCTGGGACCTGTTCGGGCAAAAAGCCGCGGTGCGCATGCGTTTCCGGCACCGCTACGAAGTGGACCCGCGCTACATCGAAACGCTGCAGCGCGGCGGCATGGTCTTCTCCGGCAAGGCTCCCGACCAGCCCATCATGCAGATTCTGGAGCTGCCGAAACACCCGTTCTTCATGGGCACCCAGGCCCACCCGTGCCTGACGTCCCGTCCGCTGCGGCCGCAACCGATGTTCGTCGGCCTCGTCGCCGCCGCCATGCGAAGGCACCACCTGCAAAGCGACCTGCCCAACTGCATCGAGGCCGTCAGAAAGGTCTGCGCTTACGCGGAGGTGTAGGACGGAGGACCTATTGGGCTTGTGATGGGCGCGGCTGTGCTGAGCTGCCCTGGAGTTTCTCTATTTCTGCTCGGAGCCGTCCGTTTTCCTTGCGCAGCCTGGCATTCTCGTCCATCAGGGCCGTTGTCACGCCACTGACCCGCTCGGCGATGCCCTTTTCGAGGTCCTTCTGCAGGGCTTCGATGCGAGCCTTGCACTGGGCGATTTCGTCATCCCGCTGACGGAGCTCTTGAGCGTGCTTCTGCTGGAGGGTTTGGATCTCGACCTGTCGGGCAGCCAATTGCTGTTGCAGCTCCCGGTTCTGGGCCGCAAAAAGCCGGGCCTGCCTTTCGTTGGGGGTCCCCTGCTGACAGCCGGCCAAGAGCGTCACGGCGATCAGCGCGACGGCGGCCGACAATGTGCCGAGTGTTCTGCTTTTCATTGCCACATCCTTTCGAACGGCCCCTTCGCCAGAAAATCGAAGAGAGCCGCCCATGATTCTATCGTCGAATCGCGTCACCTCCAAGCGTTCCGTCACTCGAACAGGACCGCCAGCCGCTCTTTCTCGTCGGGGTCGAGCCAGTTTGGGCTGGTCCAGACCGCCAGCTCCAGGCTCTTGCGACAGGAGCATTCCTCATCGACCAGCTTCTCGTCGCTGGCCAGCAGCGCCCGGATCAGTTCGAGGGAATTGTGCGTCGCCGTTTTGAGATTGGTGATAATCTCCTGCAGCAGCGTCTGTTTGCCCTTGGATTTGTCGTGCGGCCGCCAGCAGTCGTAATCACTGGCGAGGGCCACGAGGGTGTAGCACATCTGGGCTTCCCGCGCGAGCTTGGCTTCCGGCAGAGCGGTCATGCCGATCAGGTCGGCGCCCCAGGCCCGATGCAGCCGCGACTCGGCCCGCGTGGAGAACTGGGGACCTTCCATGCACACGTAGGTGCCGTTGAGGTGAGTGGTGATATCCAGCGGAGTCGCGACGTGCACCAGTGTCTCCCTCAGCCGGCTGCAGACCGGCTCGGCCATCTCGCAGTGCACGGCCCCGAAGCCGCTGAAGAACGTGTTCGCACGCTTGAAGGTCTTATCGATGAACTGGTCGACAAGGACCAGGTTGCCGGGCGCAATCTTGTCCTGGAGCGAGCCGACGGCCCCGCTGGCAATCACGGCGTGCACCCCAAGCTGCTTGAGGGCAAAGATATTGGCGGCGTACGGCACCTCGCTGGGCGAGAGCTTGTGTCCCTCCCCATGACGGCTCAGAAATGCGATCCGCCTCTTGCCCATCGTCCCCAGCAGGATCGGCCCGCTGGGTTTTCCGAACGGCGTCTGGACCTGGCGGTATTCCGCGCCCGAAAGCTGCTTGGCGAGCGCATCACCCAGCCCCGTGCCGCCGATGATTCCGATCAGCTCCGTTGCCATATCCTTGGCCTCCTTTCTGCACCCGGCCATGATAATCGGGACGTCCGCCACCGTCGAGAGCCAAGTGCTGGCCGCAAGGACCCAAACGACCTCAGGGACCTAAGGTCGAACCGGGCGGCAACGGCGGCGTAATAGCAGGAAAACCAAATCGTTTTAAGGAGCCTGGAGAATGGATCTGGTCGTCACGGTAAAGGAAGTCAAGGGGCACTGCCCCGTTCACAGGGTCGGCGATTCCTTCGCTCTCAAAGCCTGCTATCAGCTCGTCAGCGACATTCCGGTGTGCATGCACGGCCTGGCGGCCCTGATGCCGTGGTACAATGCCCTGCGGGTCTCCGAGCCCGCCGACTGGGGCCTTGACGGAAAAACCGACAAGACCAAAGCCTACATCCAGTGCCCCGACGCCTGCCAGTACACCGACGGCGGCACCGTCGTCTACGAGATCACCAAAGTGCCGGACGAGCGTTAGACCGCCGCCTGACGAGACATTTCCGCAAGAGCCAAGAGCCTGTCCTGAACTCGATTCAAGAATCTGGGCCACGTACTGGAGAGACCTCCTATTCGCGGCCCAGATTCCCTCGACTAAGCTCGGGACAGGCTCTTCGCTTTCGGCTCAGGATTGACAGAATCCTATCGCCTGAGAATTTTCCCTCATCCGTACTATTGGGCACCTGCGATGGCAGTTGTGACCGGCGCGATGCTGCCGAACAGGCCATGGTCCCCGACGCTGCCACTGCCGGCAATCCCGGCGGTAAAGTAGAGGGTGTGGCTATCGCCGCCCTCTTTCCCGTTGCCGAAGGTCAGGCCCCAAAGACCGTCGATCGAAATAGCCTTGCCGGACGCATCCTCGAGCGGATCGAGCCACTCGCCCGTAGCCGGGTTGAACGCATTGATCCGGCCGTCCCCGAAGTTGCCGATGAGCAGGGCTCCCCCAAGCCCGCCAAAACCCGCCGGTGCCAGCGCAACGCCCCAGGGCGAATTGAGTGGGCCATCCGACACGAACCGCTTGACGAGCTGCCCGCCGGTGTCGAAAACGTTCACGTAGCCATTGCCAGAACCGGACACGTCGTCGTGCTTCGCGGCATCCTGCAAAGCGTAAGTGACGTAGAGCTGACCGCCGACGTTCTGGATATTGAACGGCGCGAATCCAGCCGGCAGAGCGGGATCGGAGAAGGAGCCGGGCAGGGTCGCGGGGCTGAAATTGGCGTCGAAGACCTCCACCTGGCCGGTGTGGAAGTTGGCCGCGTACAGGTAGTTCTTCCCGGCGCTGTTGCCTAGGGCCAGGCCCTTATACACCGCCCCCGAAGCCGAATGGTCCGCTTTCCGCACGGTGTGGGCCCCACTGTTCCAGCCAACGATGGTGCCGTCCTCCGTCGCGTAGATGAAGTGTGCCGGCAGACCGGAGCCCACCAGGAAATCGGGCGTGCCGTTGAAAACGACGCCCGTGGGGGCTGCCGGGGATGTGCCGCTGGCGGGCGGCGCGATCATCACGACCGCAGACGCGGGCAGACCATTGCCATCGTACGGGGCCGCAACACCCGCATGGTTCACGGCAATCCGGAACGGGCCGTTCGGGTCAGACGCGATTCCCCATGGGTTGCCCAGGAGCGGATCGGTCCGGGCAGCCAGACCCGGGAGGTCCGAAACCAGGTTATGCTGGACGTACGTGACGGGCAGGCCGGCAACGATTTTGAACATCTGGCCGGTGTTGCCGCGGGGACCGAGGACGGTCGATCCGAAGACGTACAGCTCGCCGATCGCGTCCTGACCGAACCCTCTGAGCCAGAAACCCGTCGGGCGATCCGCCAGGCCGATGCGCAGCTCCTGGATGACGAAGCTGGGATCGAGGTAGAAGAGCCGGGCGGTCGGCGCGGTGAACGAACCCCAATCGCCGAACACGTAGCGGCCGTGCAGACAGGGAACTCGATTGCCTCGATAGACATAGCCGCCAACCACCACGCTGCCGTCCCCGTGGTCATACTCGGCTATGGGATCGATCAAGTCAGGCGACACCGGGCGCACGGGACCGGTCACGACCTTGCCGATGTTCGCGCTGACCGAGTCGAACCAGAAGCTGCCTTCCTTGACGTTCCACCCGTAGTTGCCGCCTTTCACGATGATATCCACTTCCTCGACGGTGTTTTGTCCGGCGTCGCCGACGTACAGTTCGCCCGTGAGGTGATCGAAGCTGTAGGTGTAGGGATTGCGGAGGCCGTAGGCATAGATCTCTTGCACGGCATTCTGGCCCACAAACGGATTGTCCTTCGGGATGCCGTACTTGCCGTTGGCGGAATTGTTGCCGTTGACATCGATGCGCAGGAGTTTCCCGTAAATCCGCTGGAGGCTTTGCGCGTTGCCGCCGGGCACGTGGCCATCCGCCACGTCATTGGCGCGGCCGCCGTCGCCGAGCGAAATGTACAGGAACCCATCCGGCCCGAAGCGCAGGGTGCCGCCGTTGTGGTTGGATTGCGGTTTGTCGATGCGCAGGATTTCGCGTCGGCTTGCCGGATCGACCTGGTCAGGATGGGCGGGGTCCATCCGCCACTCGGCAATCACCGACTGGTGGTTGTTCGTTATTCCCGCCGGCATCACCGAGACGAAATCCGCCGGGCCGTTGATCGGCTCGGACGTGTAGGTGTAAATCAGCGGATGCTTCACGAAATCGGGGTGCGTTGCCAGGCCGAGCAGGCCGCGTTCGTCGTAGTTTCCCTGGGGTACCAGGCGGCTGCGCACGTCGAGCAAGGGCGTCGGCAGCTTGCCGGCCCCTTCGGTCACGACCCACGCGAGGCCCGCCTGGTCGTAGACGAACATGCGCCCGCTGCCGTCGTCCGGCACGGCCAGACCCAGAGGCGCGCTCAGACCGTCGACGATGGTCTGCAACTCGATGGTGATGTCGCCCTTGACGATGCGGTGTGGGAGGGGATCCGCGATGGGTACCGTGTTTACGGTCACCGTCACCGTGGCCGAAGTCGTGGCGGCGCCCTGATTATCCGTGGCTACCGCAGTCAGAGGATGGACGCCGGGGTACAGAGTCACCGTCTCGGTGTAGGGGCCGGGGGCAACCGACCCAAGGGAGCTCTTGTCATCGAAGAACTCTACCTTCGCCACGGTCCCATCCGTATCGGCGGCGGTGGCTTGGATCGTCAGGCTGGCCGGAGAGGTGAACGTTGCGCCGTCCGCGGGGCTGCCAATCGAGACCGTCGGTGGCACGTTGGCGGCCGCCTCCACGGTCACAGTGCCCACCATGCTCGTGAAGTGCGGGGTGCAATAATAGGGAAAGGCGCCGGCCTTGGTGAACGTGTACGAGAAAGTGTGTCCGGGAAGCAAGGACCCGGAATCCCACAGGCCGTCCGGGTGACGAACTCCGCCGGTGGTCGTCCCACTGGTGGTGGTGTGGGTGAACGAGCCCGTGTTGGTCCACGTCACCGTATCACCGACCTTGATGGTGACTTTGGCCGGCTGAAATCCAAAATCCACAATGTCAACTTTCGTGGTTGTCGCCAGGCCACAGAGTGGCCGGAACAACACGGCAAAGCAAACGGTTCGGAACAGGATACTGGTACGCGATCTCATCTTTGTGCCTCCTGATTCGCCTGGTCTGGTTTCTTGGCTGCGGTCCTTCTCTTATCCTGGGCCCGCCGGCGTTCGGGCCCCGGTTTCCGGCCGATGCCGGAGAAGGCCTCCATTTCTCACAGTGTGACAGCAAATGGGGAGACGTGCGTGGTGCCTTTGGCGCGTCCCCCCGACCGAGACGTTTGCGTTCTGCACCCGCGACTGCCCGTGACCACATTGCGTTCTTGAATGTATCATCGCAAGGATGCTAAGCCGCGGGCCGGTCATCGTCGATGGGAGGAAATCCTATTTCTTCATCGGGCAATCGCCCCTTTTTCGTATCGGGCAAAGCACTCACCCCGATCGATCGGCGTTGCCTCGCGAAGGTAGACGTGGCGGCCGATTCCATCTGGTCACTGACCGCGGGGATCGTTAGGCAGTTAGTCGGACACCCCGGAGTGCAGACACATTGACGGAGGCGGCGAAGTCCCGGCGTAGCCGGGTGGCAGCGGCAAGCACAGCCTGCGGGCGGTTTGTCCATCCGCCATCGGCAAAGCCTGTGTCGATGGCGTCTCGTCTTCGTCGCGCGGGCGGGACGCCCGCGCCACCGCCGCTGCCACCCGGACGCTCCAGATGCACTACGAAAAACTCATTCGTAATCGGTCTAAAACCGCAGTTGGACTTCTGAGGGCTCGGTCAGCGTGATGGCGAGCAATCTCTGCTGGGGATTGAAGTGAACGTTGGCCTGGCTTGGGCCGGCCGGCCTGGCGACACTTGGGGCGATCGGCCGGGCCGTCACGCCGGTCGGCTTGGCCTCGACGCCGGAGAGCAGGACGTAAAAAACCTGTCTGCCCCAGCCATCGACAGTGAATGTGACCGAATCCTTCGCCTCGTGAAGATCGCGAATGGCACAAGGCGCGTGGACGAACCAGCCCTTCGTTGTGAGCCTTTTCACATCGTACAGCGTCCCCTTGTCGAATAGCTCCGGCACGTGGGCTTGCACTGTGCCGGGATTGATGGCCGGCCCGTCCCGCATCTGCGGCCCCAGCTCGAAGACGTCCGGCAGCAGGCCTTGTCGCTTCTCGTCGCTGGTCGGCCAGGTCATCTGCAGGCCCGTGGCCGTGATGCCCTTGGCAATTGTCGCCCACGGCCCTTCCTTGTCGTACTGACTCAACAGGTGCAGAGCGGAGCCATACACCAGGCCGCACCATTGAACGGGCCGGCCGAACCACACCGGCGCCTGCCAATTCGTGGCTCCCAGCACGGCGATCGTGGCGTATGGTCCGACCTCGCCGCCGGCAGGATTGATGAGATAGACAAACGGCACGCCGGTCCACGCCCAGTAGCGGGCCGGTTCGAGATACTCCTGTTTGCCGGAGAGGATGTAGCCCAGCGTGTACGCCTTGACCAGGTGCGCCGAGGCGAGAATGTCCGGCGTGTGCAGCGGGACCTCCCACGTCTGTGCGCCGCGCGGGACCGTGTTCGCGTAGAGTGCGGTCTGCTTGTCGAGCAAGGCAAGCCCCTGCGCAATCAACTCCCGGTCCGCCGACATCGTGGCCGCTTCGAGAATTCCGGCCACATCCGCGGCGGCGTAGCCGTTCGCGTGCTTGGCGAAATGTGTCCTGGAGTAATCGACCTTTCCAGGCTGGTAGAGCTTCACGCCCTGCTCGTCGAAGTGTTTCAGCAGACCGTGGGCTTCGATCCTTCGCTGCTCGACATACGGGTAGATGCCACCGAAGATAAACGAGGCCGTGGGCGTCCGCGTGTGCGAGACCGTGCTCAGATAAGGCTGACCGCGCGGCATCTTGGTCACGGCCAGATCGCGCGCTCGGCTAAGCCGCTTCAGGAGGTCCGGGTCCCGCGCGTAATTACCCAGCCAGTCGATGTACATGGGCGCGTCGCCGGCCGGACCGGCCCTGAAGCTGTCGCCCCAGACCGCATGACGGAACAGGCCCCCCTCGTTGATCGCCGAATCCAGCCAGCCGTGGGCCAGTAGCGTGACAGCCCCGTCAAACCCGCCTTTGAACACAGGGACATCGGGCAGTCCCTGCAACTCCACGTATTTCTGAACGGCGGGCACGACCGCCCTGCCCTTACCGCCAATGATGATGGCCTGCACGGTCAGCGGCTGATTCGCTTTGAGTGGAAAGGGCGTATGGGCGACCAGATCGTTCTCAAAGCGGCTGTCGCCCACAGCCGGGGCCGTCAACGCCATCACATGTGCGCCGGAATGGTAGATGCGGTCCGGCGAATCGAACACCGCGGCTACCATGTCCGACGGTTTCCAGATCAGGCCGATGTAATGCTCCTCGTGAGACACCGCCATCAGTGGGAACGTGACCTTCACCGGATCGGGCACCCGGCGGAGGTGCTCGGCCGTGGTGACATCGGCCTCGCTGCTGCTCGGTTCGTCGTCGAGGTACTCCAGACCGGCGAAAAGGCCTTGGCTCTTTCGCTCGCCGAACGTGCCCAATCCGGGAAAAAGCGTCAGCCAGGGAAGGTGAACAACCTCTCTGTCCTTGTCAACAGTAACGGTCGTCTCCACGGTTATCGTTCCCGCCTTCTCACCCACCTTGAACCGGCGCGTCATCTGCCATTGCGCGCCGCCGCTGTCTTTCAGGGTCGCCTGACAGATGATCCCACTTGCGGTGGAGGAGGTGCTTGCCTCGCGTAGAGTCAACCATTCCGGCTGGTCATTGAGCATCAGGCCGATCTTCTCGCCGGTGTGGCCGGCGGCCATCTCCCTGCTGTTGACTTGGACCACAAAGTTGCCCCAGCCTCCCTGATAATGCTCCAGAATCAGCTCGCCCGAGTGGACGGACACTGGTTCAGCCGTTCCTTTGCTTGGCCTTTCGGGAGGCTCGAATTGCGGCGGTACCACCGGCGAAAGCGTCTCCACCTGAATGGAGCCGACCACGATGTGTCCCTCACTGGCGGCGGGATCGAGACGGAACCGCGTGCCCTGTCCGAGCGACTCTCGGATAAGCAGCGAGTATTCGTGCCACCGGCCATCGTTCTGCACCGTGAATCGCACGGAGTGGCCGGCCTGAAACGTGCCGCCGTCAAAGAGCTCGCCGGATGAGTCCGCGTCCGATTTCATGCGCACGCGAACGCGGATCATTCCCGCGCCGGAAAGGTCCACCGCCGGCCCCTCTATCCACGGGTCGTTCCCCCTCGATTGGAACGCAAGACCTTCCGACGAGACGGCCAGATTCTGCACGTATTGATTGCCCTGCCACCCCTGCATTCCCTTCGTGAAATCCCACGTCACGACCACTTTGCCCCATGTCGCGGTCGGGAGCATTGTGATGAACGCGAGCAAGACAACCATCGAAGGGGTGTTCCCGTGGAGAGTCAGGGTATTGGTTTTGCGAATGCCAGTCATGCGAAACCTCCATTTTCTGCAAGCAGTCAAACTCGAACCTGAGTCGCCGGGTAGTATAATTGGCTGTATGAGCTTGGAACAAGAGATTAAGGATAAAGCCCTGGAGCTTGGTTTCGATGCGGCGGGCATCACGGACGCCTCGCCTATCGGCCAGGAGCAGATCGAGCATTTCGAGGCGTGGCTGCGAGCCGGCTATGCCGGACGGATGGACTACATGCATCGCAATCTGGAGAAGCGGGTCAATCCGGCGCAGCTCCTCGACGGGGCGAAAGCGGTGATTGTGGTCGCCCTCGGCTACAAACCTCGCCAATCGACGGCGGATGGCGGATTGGGGATTGCGGATTTGCTTACGCACAACGATTCTCTCGTCGGCAAAGTGGCCCAGTACGCCCAATATGAGGACTATCATCCGTTTATGAAGTCTCTGTTGGCCGGGTTGGCCAACCTCATTCGGTTGCAGGCTGGTCCGAGCCACCGATTCAAGGTTTGCGTGGATTCCGCGCCTCTGGCGGAGAAGGCCTTGGCCGCCCGCGCGGGCCTGGGCTTCATCGGGAAAAATCACCTGCTTATCCATCCCCGGCTCGGTCCGCAGGTCCTGCTCGGCGAGATTGTCACCACGCTGGCCCTGCACCCCGATGAGCCTGGCCAGGGGGCTTGCGCGAACTGCGAGCGCTGCATCGGGGCCTGCCCGACAGGCGCCCTGCGAGCCGACGGTTTTCTCAACGCACGCAAGTGTATCAGTTGCCTGACGCAATACGGCTCGGAGAATGGTCCGGGTCAAGCCACTGGCGGCTGGCTCTTCGGCTGCGATGAATGTCTGCTGGCCTGTCCCTGCAGTGACAGCGCCCCAGCCCGTGCCAACCAGCACTTCAAGCACTACCCCGAAAGGGCCCGACTGAAGCTGCAAGAGTTGCTCGAACTCGCCCCCGATGCGTTCGAGGCACGATTTCCCGACTCGCCCATCCGACGTCCTGGCCTCGAACACCTCAAATGCGCCGCACGGACCTGCCTGCAAACCCACAAGGCTTACGAATGAGCAGGTCGTCATCTGTCATGGGGAGTCCCTGAACCGCTTCGCTACGTGTCTCCGCGCAGTCTTCGGCCTTGGTCGAAATGACAGTACGTACATGCAGGTTGCTGAGACGGGGGAGGTGGGGTGCGTCACGGTGCCAGGAAGATGTCGGTATCGGAGGACGGAAGCTCGCAGCCGCAGACTTCCGTGCCGCAGGACATGCCACGAATGATGTAGATATCGTCTTCCGAGATGCTCGTATGCCTCTCTCTGACGAACTCGACGGAGCCGTCATGCAACAGGGCGTTCTGGCCCCGATAGCCGTGGCTCGTGCTGTTGGATGTGATCAGTCTCTCGCCCAACGGCAGCCTCAATGACACCGTGAAGTCCGACGGCAATCCTTCCGAGAGCGGGTTCAAGTCCGCCATGAGCACGGTTTTCCGCGTCAGGTCCCGCTCGCTGGATGTCGGGCAGCCGATCCGCATGCTGAAGTGAATATAGGCTTGGCTGGGGAAATCACTGAAATCCTGGATGGGGAAGCCGTCGAAGTTGATCGGGTGCTCCCCGCGTCGCCCCGGGCAGAGGAACCGATTCGGCTCCACATAACCGCCCCTGACCAACAGCCACGGCCGCCGGGTGTTGGAGTGGTTCTCCTTGCCCTGGTAGCCCACTTTCCACCAGGGTGACCCGGGCGCCGTAGCTACCGCCGGCAACAGACCATCGTGGTCGGACACATAGTTGCGCAGCCCATCGTAGATGCTGCCCAATTGCGCCCCACAGGTCGCCTGCCAGTACTTCTGGCGCATGAGCCCTATGCTGGGGAACAGAATACTGACGAAAAGGGCGATAGCGGCCGCCGCCGTAACAACCTCGCTCCAGTTGCGCCATAAGGGGACCTTGATCCTGCGAGCCTGCGACTGTTCGACAGCCAGCAATTCCTCCAGGCGATCCTGGCCGGCCTCTACCTGCGACATCTCCTCGATTCGCGCAAACAGGCGATCCGTCAGCTCCTCCGGGCAGGGCTCGACTTCCACGGCGTCGAGGGGGGCAAGGGCAAGCCGCGACAGGTGATAAAGCTCGGCGGCTTCGGGATTTGAGTCCAATAATCTCTCGGCTTCGGCGGTCTCGTGCTCGGGTGTCAAACCCAAAGAGTAATCAAACAACAGTTGCTTCTGCCTGTCACTTAACGGCGTCATTTGACCTCTTTACTCCCCACGGCTGCCTTCCAATCTCTGGCGAATCGGGCCACGGCCGTATGTAATCGACTTTTGACGGTGCCAATTGGTATACTCAGTATCTCGGCCATTTGTTTGTAGGAAAATCTGTTGAAGTAGGCCAGAACCAGTATCTCCCGGAGATTCTCCGGCATATTCGCTATAACCTCGCTAACCCTTGCGGCTGTTTCACTCCGCTCCACCTCGTCGTAAGGCACGGCGGTATCGGAACTAAGGGTATTGAGCACCTCATCGAACGACATGTCCTCCGAATCGGTCAAGGTCCCAATCGGCACGGCACTGGTTCGCTGGGCCTTGCGCAGGGCATCCTTGGCCTTGTTCGCCGCGATCGTGAACAGCCAGGGACGCAGCGGGCGGCTGCGATCGAAGCTCTCCCGGCTGGTGAATAGCTGCAGGAACGTTTCCTGGAACACGTCGTCAACCAAGTCGGGCTGATTGAGGAATTGCCTCAGAAATGCGTACAGACTATTCTTATATCGGTTGACGATCTCGCGAAATGCCGCTTCGTCGCCCTCGCCGTAACGCTGCAAAAGCTCTGCATCCGATAATTTCTCTAATGGACGCTTCATAACCATCTTTCTAAGCTAAAGATGTATTATAAGGCATGGCGCAAAAATAGAAAACCCCTTAAGTTCACAGAAGAACAAATGCTGCACTCCCTACGCAGAATCCGGCGTCCAGTGCTTTGAAAAGCCCCGTCAACGACCGTTGCGGCATGTTCCCCGAGCAATCTTCCATACCAGCATTGGTTTCCACGCCCAAGGCGCTACAACGGCTTGTGGTGCCGATCACACCGTGGCTCGGTAAGCCGGCGGGTCGGTCCCAGCCTTGACAGATTCATTGAAAACGATTACACTCCCGCATTGCTCGGGGTATATTTGGTTGCCGGCTTGGAGGCCTTGGACCCGCGAGTATCCACGCCATTTGAAGGGGAAAGAAGATGTGCCGCACCGTCTCTACCGCCGTTCTTTGCACGTTGACGTTCTCTACGATGCTTTGGGCTGATGAGGTCCGTTTCAAGAACGGGGACCGCCTTTCCGGCCAGATTGTGCGGGTTACAGAGGGCAAGATGGTCTTCAAATCCGCAGTCGCCGGCGAGGTGACGCTGAATATGGCGGATATTCAGACCTTCAGCAGCGAATCCCCCATCGAGATCCACCTCAAGGACGGCACGGTGCTGCATCAGCCCGTAACAGCCGCCGAGCCGAACCAGTTTGCCATTACCGCGGGCGAGCCCCTGAAGCCCCAGACGTTTTTCCGCTGACCCAAGTGGTCTCGATCAACCCTCCGCCAAAGCCCGAGCCCAGGTGGACGGGCAGTATCACGGGTTCTGTGGCCTCGACCAGTGGCAACACGACGGCCGGTTCCGTCACTGCCAGTGTAAGTGCGACGCGCCGGACCGAGAGGGACCGGACCACCGCCGGCGCGGATTACGCTCGGAGCAACCGGAAAGACCCCGACACGGGCGATAAGGAAACGACGGAAGACTGGTGGCGGGCGAACGTGCAATATGACTACTTCTTCACGAAGAAGTTCTTCGGCTTCGGGAACGCGCGGTACGAGAGGGATGCCATCGCCGACTTGGAGCGCAGAATCGTGGTCGGCGGCGGTGCCGGTTACCAGTGGGTCGAGACCGACGATCTGGCGTTTTCCACCGGCTTCGGTCTGGCCTCGCTCTACGAAAAGTTCGAGGATGACCCGGACAGCAACAGCGAACTGTCTTTCCAGGCGGGATACAACCTCAACAAAAAGCTGGGCAAGAGTATGCGTCTCCTGCATGACCTGACGTACTACCCGAGCATAGAGCAGTTCTCCGACTACTTCCTGACGACCACCGCCGAGCTGCGGGCGAGCCTGACCAAGACCATGTTCGCCAACTTCAAAGTCATCTTCAACTTCGACTCCACCCCCGCTCCCGACCGCGGCAGCACGGATATCAAATACCTCCTCGGCGTCGGCATCAACTTTTAGCAGACCGCCTTGCTTCCTGGAGCGCCGGGAGCCGGGCTACCCGTTGATGAGAAGAACGGCGGTGCGCATCGAGCGGACCCGGCGAAACGGGATGCGCGCGTAATTTTTTCTTGCCATTTGCTACTGTTAGTGGTATTTTTAGAAGGAGTATTGGAGGTAGTACAGATGGCCAAAATACCCATGATTGTTCCGATTACGGACCTCCGGCAAGACGCGACATCCATCATAAATCGTGTGTCGAAAGCGGAGGAGCCGGTTATCATTACCCAAAGAGGCCGGGCGGCTGCGGTGATGGTCAGTATCGAAGCCTATGAGCATTGCCAGCATGAACTGGAGCTTCTGCGGCTCCTCGCCCGCGGTGAGAAGGAGATTCAAGCGGGTAAAGGCTATGACCTCGATGCGGTCCTCGCGGAGGCAGATACCTTAATGAAAGAGATGCGACGGTGAAAGTCCGTTTTACTCCTTCAGCCCGCCACCAGTTCCTTGCCGCCATTGCCTACATCTACCGTGAGCATCCGACGGCGGCTGATACCTTCCGGCGCAAGGCTCAGAAAGCCTTGTTGAGACTCCAGAGGTTTCCGCAATCCGGCAGGGTGTTGCCGGAATTCCCTGACTTACCCTTTCGAGAAGTCATTGTTGCTCCGTATCGGTTCTTCTACCGCGTAGAAAGGAAGATCATCTGGATTGTGGCCGTGTGGCACGGCGCTCAACTCCCCGAACAACCGCAGGAAGCCGAAGGCATCTGATGAACGATCAACGCTGAGTGCGGCTGACAGTTGCAGGGCGTGGACAATATCGTTATTCTGAGAGCTTCGTGGCAGACGCGGTGGGGCCGCAGCCGGCCGCGCTGGAACTGGTTCGATAGGAGTGCCAATCATGAAGAACGCACTATGGGTTGTCGTATTCGTCGTTCTCGTCGCGGTATTCGTCACCGTGGGCGTGCTTCGCAAGGGGACACAAGGGACCCGGAAAATCGGCGTAATCCCGAAGGAGACGGCGTCCGTCTTCTGGGAAGGCGTCCGAAAAGGGGCCGTGAAGGCCGGGGAAGAGGAGAAGTACGAGATCCTGTGGAACGGGCCGGAGATCGAGACCGACCGCGAGCGGCAGCGCCAGATCGTCGAGGACATGATCGCCCGCAAGGTCGTCGGGATCGTGCTGGCGCCGAACGACCGCAAGGCCCTGGTGCCGGTGGTCGAGAAGATTGACGCGCGGAAGATTCCGTGCGTCATCATCGATTCGGCCGTCGAGACGGATAAGTACCTCTCGTACATGGCGACCGACAACTACAAAGGAGGCGTTCTGGCCGCCCGGCGGCTCGGCGAGATCCTCGCCGGCAAGGGTAAGGTCATCATCGTCGAGTGGACGCCGAATTCCGCGTCGACCGATGCCCGCTGTGCGGGCTTCCGCGAGACGCTCGCCAAAGAGTTCCCTGAGATCAAAATCGTCGATTCGAAGTACCCCAGCCCGCCCGCGATGGAGAAGGCCCGCGACGTGACTGAAGACATGCTGACCCGAAACGCCGGCGTGGACGGGATCTTTGCCTGCAATGCCACGTCGGCCGGCGGTGCGTTGACGGCCTTGCGCGAGGTCCAGCAGGGCGAAAAGAAGATTAAGATGGTCGGGTTCGACGCCTGGCCGATGCTCGTGGACGGACTGGAGAAGGGCGACCTCGACAGTCTGATCATCCAGAACCCGTATAGAATGGGCTACGAGGGCGTCAAGGCGATTGTCCGCCATTTGAAGGGCCAGCCGGTGGATAAGCAGGTGGACACGGGCGTGGAGCTGATCACCAAGGATCGGCTCCGCGATCCCAAGATCAAGGAGCTGCTGCAATCGCAGATATGACCGCCGCGCCGCATCAGACTGACGGGCACACCAGTGTCGCCCTGCGCATGACCGGCATCTCGAAGCGCTTCGGCCCCGTCCAGGCGCTGCGCAACGTGAGTCTGACCGTCCACACCGGCACCGTGCACGCCCTGGTCGGCGAGAACGGCGCGGGCAAGTCCACGCTCATGAAAATCCTGGCGGGCGTCTATCAGCCGGACGCCGGTTCCGTCGAGGTGAACGGGCACGAGCAGTCCTTTGCCAGTCCCGCCCAGGCGCTGGAAACCGGCATCTCGATGATTTACCAGGAGCTGGACCTGGCCGAGCACCTGACCGTGGCCGAGAACATCTTTCTCGGCGCGGAGCCCAAAGGCCCTCTGCCGTTCACCATCAGCCATAAGCGCATGATTGCCCAGGCGGACGAGCTGGCCGGGCGGTTCCAGTTCGATATCGATCCGGCGGCGAAGGTCGAGGACCTCCCCACCGGCGACTGCCAGATTGTCGAAATCCTCAAAGCCCTCCGGCACCATGCATCGATCATCGTGATGGACGAGCCCACGTCTTCTCTCTCCGAGCGCGAGGCCAAGAGATTGTTCGAGGTCATCCGGCGGCTCCGCAGCCAGGGGCTCTCCATCATTTACATCTCGCACCGCCTCGAAGAGATCGTCGATCTGGCCGACGAGGTCAGTGTCCTCCGTGATGGTGAGCTTGTCGACTGCGAGCCCATCGCGAACCTGGACATCACGAAGATCGTCCATCACATGGTCGGCCGCGAGCTGACGGACTTTTTCCCCGGGCGGGCCGTCACCATTGGCGGGACGCTCGTGCAGGTGCAGGACCTCTCCTGCGCAGCGGGCATTCGTAACGTGTCTTTCGAGATTCGCCGGGGCGAGATCGTCGGTATGGCCGGCCTGGTCGGCGCGGGTCGTACGGAAGTCGCCGAGGCCCTCTTCGGCGTGAGCAAAAAGACCACCGGCCGGGTCATTCTTGACGGCCGGGAGCTGAAGATCGACTCGCCCGCGGATGCGATCGCCAGCGGCATCGCCCTGCTGACGGAGGACCGCAAGCGAACGGGATTATGCCTCGAGCTGCCGTGCAGTTGGAACATCACCCTGCCGAACCTCGATCAGATCGGTTTTAAACCGCTGATCAAGCCGGCCCGCGAGAGCCGGATCGCGCAGGAGGTCGGCTCGCGCATCGCCGTCAAGTGGTCCTCGCCGCAGGCCCTCGCCACGTCTCTCTCCGGCGGCAACCAGCAGAAGCTGCTGATCGCCCGCTGGCTGCTGGCCGACTCGAAGTTCATGATCTTCGACGAGCCTACGCGGGGCATCGACGTCGGCGCCAAGACCGAAGTCTATACGCTGCTCAACAAGCTGGCCGAGGAGGGAAAAGCGATCCTGTTCATCTCCTCCGAGCTGCCGGAGCTGTTCGGCATTGCGGACCGCATCCTCGTCATGCGGCGCGGCAAGCTCGTCGGCAACCTCGTGAAAAAAGACACGACGCCCGAGCAGGTCATGCACCTGGCGGCCGTGGAGGAAAGAACATGAAACGTCGTAGGGGCAGGCCCCCGTGCCTGCCCTTATCGTTCAGGGCAACCACGCGGGTTGCCCCTACATGATAAGGTGCGAGCATTATGAATAAATTCGTGCGACAACTGCTGCCCTTCGGCACCTTGCTCCTCCTCATCGCCGCCCTGGCGGCCCTGGAGCCGGATACGTTCCTGACGACGGACAACATCCTCAACGTCCTGAGCCGCTCCAGCGTCAACGGCATCATCGCCATGGGCATGACCGCCGTCATTATCTCCGGCGGCATCGACCTGTCCGTCGGCTCGATGATGGCCTTGGCCGGGATGGTCGGGGCCGTGGTCATGCTCAAGACCGGCGGCGGCGCGCCCACCGCCGGCGCGATGTGGATCGGCACGCTGGTCGGGATCGGCACGGGGCTGCTCTGCGGGTTGCTCAACGGCGGCCTGATCACCGCGCTGAGCCTGCCGCCCTTCATCGTCACACTCGGCACGATGAGCGCCTTTCGCGGCATCTCGTACGTGATGAACAACGGTATGATGTACGACGTGCCCACGTACAAATTCCTGGGCCAGAGCAGCCCGGCCGGCATCCCGGTCAGCGTGCTGCTCTTCGCCCTGATTGTTCTGGTCGCCTTTTTCGTGCTCCGGTACACGCCGCTGGGCCGGTACACGTACGCGATCGGCTCGAACCGCCAGGCCGCTTTCCACGCGGGCGTCAACGTGAACCGCAACCTGCTGGCCGTCTACGCCATCACGGGCCTGTTCGTCGGCATCGCCGCGATGATTCAGACCAGCCGGACCGTCTCGGCCCAGCCGACCGCCGGCATCAGCCTGGAGCTCGACATCATCGCCGCCGTCGTCATCGGCGGCGCCAGCCTTTCGGGCGGCCGGGGCACCGTTGTCGGCACGATCATCGGGACCCTGCTCATCAGCTTCCTCCGCAACGGCTGCACCCTGCTCGGCATCTCGACCAATATCCAGCTCGTCGTCATCGGCGCCATCATCATCGGCGCCGTCGCCCTCGACCAAATGGCCCGCGCCAAAGCCGAAACGACGTAGTAGAACCAGGAATCGGACCACTGGATTGCTCTTATTGAATCATTCTGTCGCCATCAGTCGAGTATCTCCGGCACATCGGAGGCCCAAGATGGAATCGGCGGATAAGGATCGTGGCCCGTAGTGAGCGCGCAGACCACCCTTGCTGTCTCGTGGATAGTGCTGTCCACCCTCTGTGTGAGCTTTGCGTCCTCGTGTAACACTTTGTTTGCTCGCTCGCATATGGCTTCCACCACTTTGGTCAGCTCCCCGTTAAGCAGACCCTCGAGCCTGGCGATGTGAAGGCGGTCTCTCAAGGTATACCTCCCTTCCCTTTTGTTTCTCGGCCCGAGTCGTTCCACACACGTATCGTAAGATACACGCGCTTCCAGGGCTGCCTCAAGAGCACTGCGACACAACGCGATGCATTCCGCGTCGAGTCCCCGAACGTACGTGCGGACTGCCCGGCCAAAGTAATTTACGACGTCCGGGTGCAATTCGACGCCGCTGAGGATGAAGCGAGCGCTTGCGAGTTGGAACAACCGGCCGGCGGCGTTTCTATCTCCAATGCCACGTACCATCAGTTCAGCCTGGAGGTGTTCCTTGATGATGTTTGACAGTTCTTCATTTGGTGCATTGAGAACAATGACCAAAGGATCTTCTGACTCCGGATCCTGCATGTTGGGCCTGTCCATCATGCAAATCAGGGATTTGGCACACTTATCTGCGATGTCGAAGACCTCATCCTTGGAGAAGAGTGGTCCGCTATAGTAGCTTCCCATTTCTTCTATGATCGCATTCGCATGTGGGTGTTTAACCCACGAAATGGCTCGGTCGCTCATCCACTGCTCGACTGTTGCTGCTATTACGGCTTCCAAGGGATACTGATAAGAGCCCACTCTCCATCCATTTTCGCGTTTGTCTTTCATTTTGCGTCTCCAAGAATTGTGTTTTCACCAACATGGGACTCGGAACGACCGGTCCCTAAATGATGCTCTGATCGAACAACCATCACCTCGGCGATATGGTTTCCGGGTCCACACCTCTTTGCGGACACAGGGACCTACCAAAGGCTCCATTCTTGGCTGCACTCCTCCACCCCCTGGGAGGAATCTCCCCTGTATGGTCCCTGTCCGGACCCCCGGGCTACCTCCTGAGTCCCCCCACCCCTCACGGTTTCTCCACCATCCACCTATTCTCGTCTACTCATACTCGTCCGCTTTGCGGCCATTCCTCCCCGTCTTAATGTCATCTCATCTCCTCCCATAGATCATCACACCCCACCTATACGCTGTACTATACCTAAGATGTCATAAACCCATTTTATCGACAACTATATCAGTTTATCAGATTGCCGGCAGGTTGTTCAAGGGAATTTGTGTTTTTCAGAAAAATTTTCACTTATCGCGGATGCTGTGGGCACCGGCAAGCAAAGGGTGAAAAACGCTGGCGCAAGTTGACATTGTCAGCACGGAGGCCTATGCTGAAGCTAATCGCATCCAATCCGATTACGTCACGGGAAGCAGCGCGATGGATGAGCATATTCGCCAAGTGGCCAAGAAACTCACAGACGGGCTCGCCCCGAGCAGCGAAGTCGTTCGAGTATACGCCTACGGCTCGCGCGCCAGAGGGGATGCCGAACCCGGATCCGATCTCGATCTGCTGGTCGAGCTGCGGGAAGTGACTCGAACGGCCAAACGACAAATCCTGGATCGGGCCTGGGAGTTGAGCCTGGAAGAAGGCTACGTCATTTCCGTCGTGATCGTGAGCGAGGAAGCATTCGAGCGAGGGCCTCTATCCGTTTCCGCCTTCGCCCAGAACGTTCGCCGGGAAGGCGTCGAAATCGCCGCATGACGGGAAACGATGCCAAGGCGTTGATTCGCTATCGTGTCGGTCAGACGCTGGTCAACCGCATCTCCACGTACATCACGCAGAATGCCTGACCGATGGTCCACTATCCTCAAACGCATGCAGCAGGGCTTGCCTCAGTTCTCATGGCGAGACGGCGTTCGGGTCGGCTGGGGGAGGGAGTTCATCCTGAAAGCCATAGGTGGTGATCGTCGTGTCGTCCAGGCCGGCGTAGACGTGGATCAGGCGGATGTTTTTCTCGCCCAGTTCCGCCAGGAGGTCGGGGGACAGGCCGGGCTCGAGCTGCGGCTCGAAGAGGAAGTGCTCGGCGAAATTGTGATGCTCGGGCTTGTAGGTCTGCGAATAGTAGCCGTGGAGCACGATGGGCTCGCTCGTGCAGCCTGTGACGCGCGTCTCGACCCAGCGGGCCAGCGGCGCGGTGTAGCCGGCCGTGGGGCCCTTGGGCGGAGCCGGCCAGTAGAAAGAAGTCTCGATCCGCACCCCGTTGGGGTCCTCAAACCGCCGCTTCTGCAGAAGGTCTTCGGACGTGGGCTCCAGGCAGGGGCCGAGCAAGACTTGGTCCATGGTCGTGGCGATGGGGCCGGACCAGTCCCATTGGATGACAGGCTTGTCGTACTCGACCTCCAGAGTCAGAGGGCCGAAGTCACGGAGGGTCACGACGGCGCTTTCGGCCGGTGAGACGAGCGTGGGGATGTTGTTCGTGTGCAGCGTGTAGCGGCGCGGGTTGGGCAAATCCCCCATCTGCCATGTGTCCGTCATGGTCGGCTCATTATAGTCGTGAGAGGCCGCCGGCCAGTCCGACATCGGGCCCGACAGCCGGCCGATCATGCCATCCGCCAGATACTCGAACGTCGCCTGTTTGTAGAGGCCGCTGTTCAAATGCTCTGCGGTGAGCCAGAGACTACCGGTTTCGAGCTGCCAGCGCGACTTGAGCCGATGATGGGCGAAGATATCGCCGGACTCGCCCTGGAGCACGCAGTACTGTGTCGGCTCATTGACGAGGAACGGCGTGATGGCCGGTGTGCTGTCCGGCTGCGGGACCTCGCGGACCTGCTTGACGATGAGTTTGTCGTCCGGAGCGAGTTTCTTGTATTCCATTTCCAGCACGGACTGGTCCCGGCCCGTGACGGCGGCGAATTCCGCCCCCACTTTGGCCAGCAGTCCGGCCAAATCCACGTAATCATTCTCCCACTGCATGACCGTGGCCCCAAGCTGGACGAGATTGGACTGCCGGAGCCGCATGGGGAACGTGCCGAAGTCGTACACACCGACGACCACCTCCTCGGGGATGCTGCCGCCTTGCGGGTTCGTCACCGAGGTGGCGCCGTATTGCGTGACCAGCCCGATCTCCCAGCTCCATTCGGAATCCCTCCTCACGGTGGCCACGCCATTGGCCAGCTCGATTTGGTCCGGAGACGAATGGTGGACGAGCAGCGCCATGCCGACCTCGGTCTCGTGAAGGTCGTGCCGCAGCCGTTCGAGACAGGCGTTCTCGTTATAGAAGCTGGCGAAGACCTTGCGGATGGCGGTGAACGCGCCACGCTCTTTCCCGCGATTCGGGTCGCAGCGGCACGGACCCTTGCTGTCCTCGTCGAGGTCGTCGGCCAGGCAGCCGCTGTAGCTGTCGTAGAGCCCCGCGCCGGTGAATTCGAGACTGTCCTCCACGTTCGTCGAGCTGCGAAATCGCAGATTCCGGGAGGGATCGAAGCCATACTGCGGGTCCTCCAGGGCGGCGAGGATCGCCCGCCTTTGCGTTTCTGTAAAGTCGGTGATCGAGGCGTCCGTGAACAACTCGCGGATGCCGGCGAGAGTGGAAGCGAGACTCTTCATATCCGAAGGAGGGTACCGGAATGCCGAAAGGCGGGCGGCGATGGCCTCGCGAAGGGTGCGCCCATCGGCCAGCTTCTGACCGAGAAAGTCGTTCCAGAGATCGAACGAGAAGGCGACCGCGACCGGCGCATTTTCGGGGATGGCCCGGCGGAGAATCCCGAAGTTGGCCGCCTTGCCGCCGAAGTACCGAATGTCGGAAGGCATAAGCGCGTCGGTGTTCATCGCGTAGGAGCCGTAAGGTGTCACCGGTGCAATGTCGAGTTGCGGCGGTTTCTTCAAAGCACGAATCTCTTCGATGGTCGGCTCGTCGAGAACGCCCTGAAGATCGATCAGACTGATGTCGGTCCGGCCGTAGCTGTCATATGCGCGGAGACAAATCTTATGCCCGATGAGTCCTTGCGCCCGGTTGGCATCCTCGGCGACGGCCAGGTGCACGAAGGGCACGCCGAACGTCTTGGTGAGAATGGCTACGTGCGAGTTGGGTGTTGACGGCGACAGCGTGATGATGCCCGCGACATACGGAGTCTCCGCCGGAACGCCGTCGGTCAGAAGAATATCGTTGGGCCCCAGGGTGCCGCTCAGGTACGCCTCGCGAATGGCGCTGCCTTCGACGTACTTCAGCGAGCCGATGGCCCAGCCGGGCGAATAGCACGTGTTGTCGTCCGCCCAGCGGTCGGGCGAGCTGATCAGAATCCCGTGCGCTTCGAGCCACGCGCGGTCGGCCTGGGCCGCGGCCCGTTGCTCGTACGTGGGGAAATAAAAGGCCGTGAACGGTTCGTCGGTCGAGATGCAGGGCCTGATGGCATCGAAGTATTCCAGGACCTCTTCCTTGGGGAAGGGATCGCGTCCGACAAGCTGGACTCCGTACTCGTGCAGCTGAGAGGACGAGACGCGGATCGGCGCCGTAATCACGGCACCGAGCACCGCCTGGCGTCCCTCATGATAGAGAGTCACGCGGTCGAACTGCTCCGGCGTCATGCCTTTGAAGGGCTCCAGGTACTCGGCCGCAAAGGGATAATGAAACGGGTACAGGTTGCCATCCTGGAAGTAGACTTGGTGGGAGCCGTCGGATTGCAGCACAATTGTGAACTTCACCCAGGCGGGCTCGTTCGGCGCGGTCCCGTGTACGAGGAACGTATCTTCAGGCAGCCGGATTTGCTCGCTCCAAGGCCCATTCGGCTCGGCCGGCGGCAAGGGAGGTTTGCCCTTCTCCTGCCCCGGCGCA
>Ga0315291_10002780_pt1 | contig 22749 bp, 31 predicted proteins | sample YL17G12_20_MG_FD_203070 | JGI IMG/M metagenome (GOLD analysis project Ga0315291, IMG submission 203070) | Sediment microbial communities from Yellowstone Lake, YNP, Wyoming, USA - YL17G12_20 | ecosystem: Environmental > Aquatic > Freshwater > Lake > Sediment | place: USA: Wyoming | collected... | reverse complement strand
GGGTTGTTTTCCTTCGGGGTGAATTTGAATTCGCTGGCTTTTTTGAGGGCTGCTTGGTTTTTCATGCGGGTTACACTCCTGTAATTAGGTATACACCCTTATCGGCATTTTCTAGGCTCTCTTTAGCCGCCGAGCTATAACATGACGAGTTTATTACATAAAATATATTAGCTGGGGAACTCAGCCGACTGCGCGTAGGCGTCAACGGAGAGAGGGGACAAAACCTGTTTTGTGACGCGAGGCTATGGAATCACTTCTTCGATGGACGAATCATCATAAAATATATTAGCTGTCCGCTTCGCACGAAGCTGTAAGCATGGAAATGGTGGACCCACAGGGACTCGAACCCCGAACCAACAAATTATGAGTTTGCTGCTCTAACCATTGAGCTATAGGTCCTTATTGCACCTGCAAAGTGTGTAGACTCCTTGTTTAGAGTAGCAGCCAACCACTGTTTTCCTACCTCTTCAAAGCACACCTTAAAAAGGGTATCCCCGCTGCCGCCATGCGATGCGGTGCTTATTCCTGTGCGCTCCTGTTCTACAACTCTCCCTGTCTCCCAGACGGCAATCCAGGTTAGTGCCTCAGTCAGGGTAGGCTCCTGACAGGCTTTCTCAACGGCTTCTTTAAGGTTCATAGCTATAACACCTATTTCATTAACTCGCAAAAAATTTGACCTTCTTCCCCCTTCGGCATCTTAAGCTGCTCTGGCTTCTCGCAGGGAATCGGCATCCAATAAGGGTCATATCCCCAAGACCAATGCTGAGCGGATGAAAGACTATCACTGGGGATAGTGAATACCGTTTGAAAAACAGTGTGTCCACTCTTCCAAAGGTCCACTTCGTCTAGGTATCCCTCGTGAATCTCCCCGTCGATCAAAACAAGCACTCGCTCGCCAATCTTCGGCTTTTCGTCGAGAAAGCGAATCCACCTAGGACTAGCATCATTAGGAGGTCGATCCGGGAGTAATACCACCACTGGAAGACCAGCGGAGATATCAAACCCATCTTCGTCTTTGGCAAGGTTTTTAAGCTCGATGAGTACACTTTGAGCATCACAAAGCTCGTTATACATAATCTTCGCGTAGCTATAGCCTCGCTGATGTTCCATGCCTTCAGTGTATTCTCTGTCATAATTCTCAAGTGTTTCGCCACACCCCGCTATCAGCTTTTCTATTTCGTCTAGTTTCATAGCTCGCTAGCTCCAAGGCAACGGGTCACAGCCGTCGTGACCTGAAAGCCGTAAGCAGAAGCCTCTAGTACATGGATCATCGCAAAAAATTCTGGACTACCATCCGTGAAGATCATGACTTCGCATTTACCATGTGGGCGTTGAACGACGATATAGATATCTTTTAGTTCTAGCTTCATGTCTTCGCCTTTCACTATCCGCTCTTTAAAGGAAGCACCTATAGGTAAAGCCTTCTGATCTTCCTCTTGCTCAATGATATACTCTGGCTCAATATGTATATGTATGTCGGGGGGGAACCAAAGAGCGCCATGCTTAAGTTGACCTTTCGCAAAATCTTTTTCATTTTTAAGGTGTGGAAAGTCGCTAAAGAAATCCCCAAGTTTAGAAAAATCTAAAGTGACAGTACCATGATCTTCGAGATCGACAGTGACTACAAAACCATCAATGCGGAGATTTCTCATATTATGCTGCTTCATACTTTGAACCTCGGGTGTGCGACATTCCACTTATTCTTAGCGTCTACCATATTTCTTTTGAACCAAGTCTTTAATGTTGCCATATCGTTAATAACTTCTTTTGGCGTGTTAGGATAAAATAGCGGGATGTCTCTAGGTTGCTAAGGGTAGGGTATTTCTTCAAAAGGTATTCTTTTAAAGCCGCTAAGTCTTCTTTATTGTCTATAGACAAATGCACCAATAGCTCATCAATATCTAACTTCAATTTCTCTGGGTGAGACGCGGCGGTTATGGCTACCATCTGAGAGAAATAGAACTTTGCGCGGTCAGCACACTTTTTACTCACACACGAACCAGCCATCAAAGGCTGCAAGAGTGCTTGTTTGATGAAAGCATATCTTGCAGTTAACCATTCGTAAGTGGCGTCCTCCAGGAAATCTCCCCGCTGCTCGTCTAAAATAACCTGGGTTTTTTCAGCAGAGGTAAATCCAGCTAACGCAGAAAGCGCATTAACACTTACTAGACGATCCTTAAATTGTATAACAGGGGATTTTTTTGCATGCTGTAACAACATGTATGAAGTCTCAATGATCTCCTTAGGTGTCGCCTCGGCAGTAAAACTTTGAGCATAGGGAAACATCCGGACCGGAAACGCCAAATCCGTCACCTTGAGCATACCGTCTAAGGAGATTGAAAGAATTTGTACGTGGGTGGCATCCGAGATTTTAGCAGACGACTTTTCAATTTTGTCAGAAGAAACAACAAGCTTCTCTGAATTGCTATTCGTGCGATCCACAGATTTTTGAACACCACAACCAACGAAAAATAACCCAGCAAGCACTAAAGCTAAACGCATAGAACCCCCCTTTAATATGGACATCTAAGCAGAGAGTAGCAGAAAAACCGCAGATACCTCAAGAGCAAAATCTATTTGATAAGTGGCTAACACTTTTAGAGTTTTGTCCATAGTCTAGGCAATTGCATATAATTGACGGATGGATAACTACGGACGATGTTTTGCGAGCCAGATTTAAAAGAGTTTTTGTTGCCTACAGCGCCAAACTAAAGACTACCACTTTGATGAAAGCGCTTGATGAACAGTTTGTGGAACTTGATTCAGAAATGAGTGAACACGTTGCTAAGGCAAACCATTATGGTAACAAGTGGACAGAGCAAATGGATAAAGCTGGACTTGTCGTTAAGGATAGAGTGATTAAAACTACTATCAAATGGTTTAAAAATCTCACGACAGATGAACTGCGCAAGTCATACAAAAATATTTGACAGGGGTTTTTCATGGATATTGAAATCAGAGACTTCCCCGATGATTTCTAGTATTTTAGCTTTAATACTAAACTCCATACATATTAGCTAGTTAAGGCTCAGCGGCTAAAGTGTCTTCTAAAAATGCCGATAAGAAGTATGTAGGCAGCGAAACTTCAGCATCGAGGATACTCTGGAACTGTTCGTACACAACTTTTAAATCGGAGGCTCAATTGGAACTAAAGAAGCTGCACTCTAAAATCTTAAAGCGTACCGAAGCGGCGGTGGCCGAGGAGATGATGGCACTCTGTAGCAAGTCGAGCGAGTATTTGGATTCCGACCTCTCTGAAGTGGCAGAATGCTACAAAAAAGTAGCGGAGTCCCTTGGGTTCAACATCGACTCTCTGCCTTTGGAGGCCGCTCAGGACCTTCTAAAGCATTGCTACACATCTGGAGTTGAGGCCAGGTTGGATGGGATTCCAGCGAGTAAGAAGTCAATCCTCCAACACGCCGAAAACACACTAGAGCTGGTGGACCTGGGATTCGCAGCTATTCTTCCGACCGAGACAACCAAGGTGATTATCCGTCACATTGCGAAGTGCTGTGCGGTCCGGGACATCGCCTGGACCAAATTGAACCTTGAAATGGACGAAGAGGAGAGAGTTTCGAGCAAGCAATGAGCAGGGGTTCATTGGCTGATTGGCGGTCGTGGTCATCACAGGCAAACCTACAAAACCTAATAAGGACCATAATTATGAAACTTCAGCATCGAGGATACTCTGGAACTGTTCATACCGGCAAAGACGGCTCGGTATCGATTGATCTTAAACTGCCTGACGGTCGGAGTGATATAGTCCGCCTTCAACCTGATGCGAGAGTATTCAGGAAGCACCCTGATATTGATGATGTAGAATTGTTTAAGTACACTATCGATTTATATGCAGAGTGTGAGGTACACACCCCGCTTTAAAATTAACTGAGATTCAAGCAAACCAATGAAGCGAATGTCTTACCATTCCTTTCAGGTTCCCCACTGCTTTTTAAAAAGAGATAACTTTACCGTTGATCTTTATGGACGTTACTTCGCCTTTGATTTCTATTGCGCTACCGTTAATGTCCACGACCATTTTTTCGTTTTCTATCCGACATTCTTTCATGTCAGCAAAAGCACTTTTAACCTCATCGGATTGAAAAACATCGCCGAGGTGCTTAAACGCCTCGTTCATGCTTTCAAAAGTCTTGTCAAAGGCGTCACCACCGTTTTTGACGGTTCTACTAAATTTTTTTGTTGTGTGTTTATTAAACATCAGCATTCGCCTTACCGTATTTTTTTGCTTCTGGGAAAATATCGGCTTTCATTGGAGTTCTAATCCCGTCACTACAGCCTTTTTCAGCACAGAGCCTGCATCTTTCTCGCGCTCAAAAGAGAATTTAAGTAGGTCACCCTGCTGGCGAATTCCAAAAGAGCAGAAATCTAAAGAGACTTCTTTGGTCCCAAAAACTTCTGCTACCAGGCGCTGAACGAAAGCAACGGCATCCCCGCTATCCCCGCTAGCAGCAGCAACAGGAAGCACCATCGCGGAAGCACCGGCTTGAGTAGTAGGCACAACCTTATCAGCAGAAGGCTCGATGGGAGCTATGATTTGAGCCGGATGCTTTTCTGGAACCACAGGCTTAAGAGGCTTGGATTCAAGGATCACATCAGGGGACCTGTTAATGACAACAGATACTTTTCCCTGGTAGTTGAATTCAGTCTTGAAAAATTCATCGAATAAAGTTGTGACCACGGAAGGCGATAGGTTTGTCTCTCCCCCCTCAATTTCAAACACCACACTCTTTTTAGAGTAATACGAAATAGTTAGAAGCGAGGCAATATTCTCATATTGAGTCCCGCTGTGGTTGGCATCCAAATACTTCATAAACTCGCGTGGATTTTTCGGCAGCGTCGTGTAAACCATCACTTTACGATTAGTATCTATGTATAGATTGGCTCTGCGGCAATCCAGTCTATTAGGAGTTTTAAACTTAACCACTTTCCCACAACCGATATCTAAAGCCATCACACGACGATGCAAGTATTCTTTACCCACTCTACCGTCAGTCTTCATCGTCAAACTGCGATAAACAGTCTTATCTTCTTTTTCTTTAATCCACATATAACTAGATAAACCGATGTTGTCAGCATCTACGGTTACTACCCCCGTAGGATTACGATCCCTGTCATATATAGTTACTGAAGCATCACTCTTAGTAGTAGACATAAGCCCCCCTCCTCTAGGTTAAGACAGAACCTTTAGCCTGGAGGGGTGTAATAGTCAAGCTATTTGATTATTTTGAATATTGGGGTGGTCTTTTTATATAACTTATTCATCACTTCCAGGTCCTTCTTAATCATGGGACGTGGGGGAAAGTATGTGTCTTCCTTGGCGGAATTCATTAAATCCTCCCCCCGTTTCATACGTTGCACTAAACTTATATTGCGCTCCCGGCGCTTCTTATCTAAATCCATTTCCACCTCAGTCTAATCGTTTTTTTGGATTATATAATCTTAGACTGATCGAAATGAACTACCAACAATTGGAGATCTTCTTCCGATACTTTCTTATGTGCCTCTAAAATAACCAGCATCTCTTTGGTCTCAAGCTTGGAGTAGGCAAAAAAAGCTTCTTGCAGCAGAGCGCCTTTCTTAGAATCCATCCATTTACGCAACGTTAGGAAGTCTTTACGTACAGTCTCATCTTCAATGAGAGATGTTAACTTAGAAAGATATTCACGCTTGGTCACTAACGTAATCTGATAGTCCAAAACCAACTTAGCTAACACTGCGCGGTGATATTCGTCTACGGTCTCTAACGTACCCGCTAACAAAGACTTGAGACCCTCTTTAGCCTTTCTAATATTTTTTAGAGTTTTTAACGGGCTTTTATTACTATCCGGCTCTAATGCAGCTATGGTGTCTTTATAGTATTTAGGAATACTTTCCCCGAACTTCTGAAGCTTCTCGATTCTACCCCTATCTTCATCAATATATCTCACAGAGGCTATGTATTCTTTACCTGCTGTAGATAGTGGATTTAGCACATCGAGCAAATCCATAAAGTCTTCTGGTTTTATTTTTGCTACCTGCCAAGCACCGGCTGCTTGTAGATCGCAGTCTAACCATTGGAGGACAGGACAAGCAGGGGGATCTAGAAATGGGGGGCATTCACACAGGATTAGTTTGCATTCCAGTGTGGGGAAATTTCTTAAAAATGTTCTAGCTACTTGGAGGCTACCGGCTAGTACAACTGGTAGGTTTTTATTTCGTTTGATTTTGTCTTCTACTTCACTCTTTATTTGCGCTGAAGCCATGGTGACATGCAGACCGATGGGGGTATATTTTCTAGCGCTTACGAGTTGCTGGAGTATGACGGTGCTGTTATATGCGATACCATAAATCTCAAAATCACTCATTTTTAAGCCCTTTTATTGTAATTTTCTATAACTTTCAGTGTAGATTTACGGTTTTTCCGTTCCGATAGCCACAGATGATCTATGTGCGGAGATTTTATCAAACATTCTTCGTGAGATATTACAACAATACAGCGATCTTTAAAAGTTTCTTTTAATTTAGGTATAACAATTTCTGTAAATACTATTTTCCCTGCTGGATCGAGGTGTCCTTCTATTTCATCTAAAAAAAGCACATTTAAGGATTTAGGAGCTAAAGATAGCTGACTAAAGAGCAGCACTCGTTCCCCTCTGTTTTCTTCGCCTGATGACAGGTTAGATGCTGGGTAAGGTGCTTGTTGCCTATGTGCTATGGGTTGCACCATAAACTCTAGGGAGTCCACTTCTTTAGGCAAACTCCATTCATACTGCTCTGAAAAGAAAACGGGTGACCAGAAGTTAGCCTTCTCTATAAGGAGGTCGCACCTCTTACGTAGTTCATACATCTTAAAACCGGCAGGACTGAAGAATTTAACTAAGGCTTGGATAATTCTATACTCATTATAGATCTCATCGCTGTCTTTTAACTTACTGCCTAGGTCATCTTTTTGTAGATGTAGCGTATCAGCTAAAGACAATTGCGTTCTGTATTCACCAAAGCTTTCGTGCAATTTTTGAATACGACTGCTGAGATCTAGGAGATCTTCTTCTACAATAAGAAGGTCTTCATGCAATTGGCTTTTAGGTTTTAACGAAGCCACTTTTTCTAGTAGGTCAGAAGCTTTCTGGAGGATGATTAAATCTTTTTGCGTTTCGCTGATTTCCTGTACTAGAGCATATCGCTGTTCACCTAAAGCCTCAGACAAAATATCGGGATAGCCTAATGCAAAAAGCTCTGCTTCCAAGATTTCACGGGCATGTTTTTTAGTGTCGAAATCTTGTTTTAAAAGTTTGTAAGTCTGCCATTGCTGCCTAGCCTTCTTACCCGATTCAATCTGCTGGTTTACTTCTGTTATAGTCGTAGAGAATAAGGGGAATTTTCCGGCTTCTGCTCGAATCTCTTGAAGCTGCCCAGTAATTTTTATCTTACTATCAATGGATCTTAATATATCCCCGATTTCTCCAAGACGTTTACTTATAGTATTAGCTTCTACTTTTAAAGATTCATGTTTTATAGCTGGATCTTCATCTTGCAAAACGAAGTTTATGTCTTGCCCGCAGCGCGTACAATTCTTACCGTCTTTGCTTAGGGATAGATGAAGTTTGTTGTCTGATTGTTTTTCTAGTAGCGATTTAAATTCATCTTGCAAACTCTCTTTAAGAGCGACCTCTACGTTCGGCATCGTTTCTTTTAGTGTCTTAAACTTGTCAATAAGGCGTTGCTTTTCGCGCATCTTTAATGCTTGCTGCTCTAGTTCTAATATCTCATCTGAAGAAGGATTTTCAATCTCTGGGATTTGCGGAGGAATTATCTCCTGGGATAGTTGTTTAGCCTTGAAGCTGACCGTTTGCTGGCTGCGTTCTTTTTGGATTATCCCAGCTAGAGTTGTTTGTAGCGTTTCAAGTTTTGCCTTGAGGCTGCAAAGAGGTGGTTTACCATCTGCTTTTTCTAAAACATCATAGTAGTCAGACCAGTAGGATATTTCTGTCTTAAGTTTGAAATGCAAACCACTAGCCGCTTCTTGCTGACCGCTTAGGTATGTTAAAAAGCTTTTGGTGGATGACATCTGTGTTTTTAGATATTCGCGCCCATCTATTTCTTTAAGGGCTTCTAGTACCTGACCGTACCTAGCCCTATCTTGCTCTAGTTTTTCTATATCCTTCTCTTTAGCTTCTTTTATGGCTTTATACTCTGCCAGCTTTTCCTTATAATAATCATCTATGTTGAAAAACGTTTCTAGAAATTTGCGCTTTTCATCTGGCGTACCTTGCAGACAGACGGAACTGGAGTGTCTATTTATATGGATAAAATTAGACCAATCCTTACGTGTTAAATTCAGTTCCGCCGCTAGAAATTTCTGACACTCAGAAAACTTGTGGTGATCTATGTGCTTTTGCCCATTCTTCAAGATATCCCAAGAATTTTCTTTTACATCGGCATTAAAGGACCACTGATCATTCATCTTAGTGAAGTCCAGGTATCCTTTAAATTCAGGCGTCACTAACTTCTTTAAATTGCCGCGATCTGAATCATTAAAGATATAACTGCTCAGTATTTGTGGAAGTCGAGTTTTACCTGTGCCGTTAGAATGATTGTCCCCATCCCCGGCGTCATGATTTATTCCACGCAAAAGCGTAATGCCTGGTAAGAATACCATCTTAGTTTCTTTTTCGTAAAAATGATCTCCGCTAAACGTAAAAGAATTAAGATGGGTCAAGGCAAAGACCTCCTGCGAATTTCAAATGAAATGGACTTTTCTTAGTATACGCACTTGCGCTGAATTCTTTTACATATCTAACCATTTGTATTGAATAAGACGTAAGTAGCTTAGCTGGGTTTTCTTCAAATGTTTTCAACCGATCGCTTAATTCAAGTAAGCAACTAAATATCATTTCACCAGAGCCTACTGTAAGATTAAACGCACCTTTCTTCTTTACAGCTTGCTCAAGTGTTTCATACCAATCCAAATAGAATTCATTGAAAAGATTTTTCTGCACCCTGCCTGGATCCACTAAACAATGGAAAGTCTGACGGTGATACTCATATAGGCGGTCGGCAAACACTTTGGGGGAAAAAGACATACTAGCTAGACAAGTCTCTAAGGAAGAAAGTGTCTTGCCATAAGATCCCGAGTAAATTCCATTCACTAAAAAAAGAGCTATACTGCGTGGACTTACTCCGTCCACCTCTAGCTTTTCTTCCAAGAAATGGTGATCGCTTAAATCTGCCTCAGGATTGCACTTACGTATAGAAATCAAAGATTCTAAAGAAGATAGAGCTTCTCTTAAGATGCCGTCAGCACTCTTAGCTATGTAGTCGTAGGCATAAGGATCTAAAGACACACCCTCCTTACTAGATATCTCTTTCATGCGTTCTATCAATAAGTTTTTACTGATTTTACCGAAAGGTAATTTAACACATCTATTGCGGATAGTGGGAAGCACCCGCTGGGGTTCTGTGGTGCAAAGCAGAAAAAGCGTATTCTCTGGCGGCTCTTCTAAAGTAGTGAGGATTGCATTTGATGCGTCCTTAGTCATCAAATGCATTTCATCTAAAATGAATACCCTGGCTTTATACTGAGGTACGTAGTCTAAACTGTCGATCAAACTACGTACTGTATCAATACCCCGCGTGTTAGAGAAGTTCATCTCCTGAACCGCAGGATCCTTACCTGTTGCTACAGCAAGGCAGAAGTCACATTGCCCACATACATCCCCCGCATAGTTTTCACAATTTACATGACGAGCAATGATGCGAGCTAAACTGGTTTTTCCAACTCCGCTAGGTCCATAAAGGAACAGCCCTCGACCAAGTATTTTCTGGTCTTTGATCAGGGATTGCACAATGCTCACCGCCTCACTTTGTCCGATCATCTCGGCAAAAGTCTTAGGACGGTAGTAAACTGCTAGGCTCATCTAATGCCCTCGAAATCCCGCCCTTCAGGGGGGTTGATCCATCTTCTTGCTCTACTTGCGCCCTGCCACAGGCAGTTGATTCAGTTTCCTTCAAACGACAAGGTTTTAACACCTTATCTCAGCTAGTCTAGTCTCCCGTTTAACTCGAATTCTTTTTCAAAAAGCTCCTTTCTACTTGAATTCAAGCCCCGCCCCTAAAGGGTGGGGTAGTTGACGGCATAGGCTCCCACAGATGGAATAAAGCGTATCTATCTTGGATTTGGTGTCCAAGCCTACGGCTTTTCCATATGCCTGTGCAACACTTTTCAAAGAAAGATCCGCCAACGGACGAAACAGAGATATCGTTTTGAAAAAAGGAATCGTGTCAATAGACTTGTCAAAGTTTAAAATTTTCAATAGCTTTTTATGCCCCACCTCGTCACACCGCTCAGACCAACCCTTAAGGTGCGCGATAAGAAAAGCTACGCTATGCCCCGCTAAAATCCAATCAGCACCATCTAAATCTGCCAGTAACTCAAAGAGTACCTCTTTCGCATTTTGCCGGTTAATTAAATCCGCATCACTAAGTTTTAAATAATTTAAAGTACTAACACTGTAAGTAAAACCAAATTCGGAAAGTGCTAGTTGCTGACCAGCGTCTTTGTTGTAGTAGTCTACAAAAGATTGTCCGTAGCATCCCCCAAACAAAGCATCTTCGATGTGAAGGATTGGTTGAACGCTCCAGTCTTTGGTTTTAACTGTCTTGCCATCTACTTGAAATATTAAAGAGATGTCTATAATATTGCTGACAGTAGATTCTAACGATGTCGTATTAATAGATGCCCATACTATATTCATATTAAGCCTCTGTTAAACACCCAACAGTGGGTGTGGCGTGGGAGGTACTAAATCGAATTTATCATCGAAATCTTTTTTAGATCTAACGTATACCGAAGCATCGTCTAAGGTCGATCTATAGACGATGCCCTCCTCCCAATTGTCCGTAATTTTAATCCGGCAAAATTTTTCTAGAATGTAAAGTTTGCCGCTTTTGCGGTGGGCATATACACTCACAATTCAACCTCTTCCTCATTAACTTCCAAGTGTCTATCGTCGTCTTCTTCGCCCTCAGTGACCACTGCTGCTTGCCCTAAGACATTGGCTTTCTCTTTAGCTTTCTTCTTCTTCATATCGACAATATTTATTGTCTTATTGTATTGGTAATACATCTCTTGTGCATCACCCGTTTTGAATTGCGCTAGGCAAGCTTCTTTTAGAGATTTTGATTCTTCTCTAGTTAGCATCCAAGTTTTAAATTCTGAATAAGTGAGAACATCCGTATCATACCCTGTAAGCGTAATTTTGAATGTCCCCTTTTTTTCATCCACAAGTTCTAACTGATTTGTACAAGTCAGGTATTGGAAAGCATCATACACCGGGCAAATCCCCCTTCCCGGCTCTCCCTGCTCATCAAGCCAGATACGGTACTCCATCTCTCTATGAGAGGTGCCGCCTTTATTCTTTTCAATATATGCTTTACCTTGTGAGTATCGATCATAGCCATCGCCGGACACATGATTTTCAGTAATGATGCGACTTTTAAAACGGTTAACAGCCAATTTGGTTTTCACATCCGGGTAGTATTTAACCGCCTCACCGCCAGGCTCTGATTCTTTGTTGTACTTGTCTAAGGGGTTTATAGTTAAATGGTTGGTCGCTACAAGATTTACCATCTTCTGACCAAGCAAACTCTTAATCATAGAAAAACCTCGGTGTAAGGCTTTAGCTAAGAGTGCCGGTTGTTTATTGGTAAGATCTTCCGCAGTAGCTCTGGTCACCATGCGCAAAGAATCTACAAGTAGAAACAATTGAGGCGTAGCTTCTTCCACTTCAACAATTTTCTTAGACTTTAAACCGTCCGTTATAGATTTCCAATTGGTTGAATATTGATGCCCATTTTCAACTAAGAAATAACGCATACCCTCTTTAGGGTCCTCTAACATGATCTTATCATCCATGGCATCTAAAACCGTAAACATCCAGTCAAAAGCACCGTCCGCATGGTGAGGGAAATGATGCAACAAAGTAGGCTTTGTTTCCCAACCCTTCTTATTGCGGCGACCTTTGATTTTATCCAAATCAATACCGAGTTTTTCTAAATACGATGGATCGGTAGACGCTTCAGAATCTATAAAACATACCTTAATATCTTTCTTAGTAGCTTCTCTGATTGTGTGGAATAACATCGTACTCTTGCAGCTTCCGCTCGGGCCGTAAAAATACGTAAATCTCCCAGGCATATGCCCCCCGCCAAAGAGAAGATCCATGCATAAAACACCCGTAGACACAGTTCCAGCAGTAGTCGCAGACTGAGAAAGAGATGTATAGAAAACACCCTGCGATTTCGCCGCATAGTCGAAGATTCTTTGTAAATTACAAAGATTATCCAACGCATCACTTTGCTTATATACACGGTCTTCTACTTTACGCTTGCCTACTACCGCAACTTCCTCAGTCATATATAATCCTTATTTTGAAAAAAATTTATGCATTAGATCTTCTAAAAGATCCTCATGGTAACCCACAACTTCCCTAACCATCTCTTTAGATCGCCAAAGTTGCGTTACAGGATACTTAAACAAATTAAGCTGCAAACGCAGGTTAGCTACCTTAGACCAAGGTAAAAAATAGATTGATGGATTGTTGCGCTCTATAAATTCTATAGCTTGTGCAGTCCAATGCTCAGAAACCTCACCGAAAACAATTACGGTAGGTCCCTTAAAATCTATAACATTGTAATATTGCTCTTCCGGTTTTTGCGGGAAAATAAGCAAAGGAGATCCCCGATATTTTTAGGTGGTATGAAAAAGAAGGCACCAGCTAGATATCTAGCTGGTGCCCTATTTAAAACATCTTAGAAGGGGATGCTGTCTTCAATGTCAGCATCAGCCGCCACCACCGCCGTCCGCACCTTAGGCGGAGGAGCCGCGTCTTCTTCCCGAAGCTTAGTCAACTCCTTAACGCCGCCTCTTGGCTTTTCATGCACCATGCTAGCGAGTTCAAGAGCTAAAGCCTGACCCTTAGACGCTACGTCAGGATGTGTCTCACTTTCGGCAGGTCCGTAGTAGTTGTTACGAGTAAGACTCGCCACCATATTCTCTTTAGTACTTCTGCATGGATAATAAACCCAAGCAGCAGGAAGAGACTTATCACCACGACGTACTTCAGCACGCCCAGCAGGGTTCGTTTGAGAGAAAGTGAAACCCAACATCTCTTCGTCAAACTTCCAGCCCACAGTCAATAAACTAACAGTATACTGCTGCGCAGGAATCGCCTCAGGCTTATACTCCACACCAAGTATACTACCCTTCAAAGGATCACCAACATTATTACCATTGTTGTTTGGATGATTCTTTAAACCAATAACCTGATCGTAAAAAGAAGGAGACATCTCTAGCAGATATATAGCATTCCAATCCGATGGAGCATTGGCTGGACGACGCTCCCACTCATCCACATTTAGAACGTTCACAAACCTGCGAATTTGAGTGTCAAGACCCAAACGGCAGCATTCACAACGCTCCTCACGGTTAGAGAAAAACTGATCATTCTCTACATCATAACCAGGACACCACTCAGAATAAGCTTTTCCATTCTTAGTCTTAATGTTGTTGTGACGCGCATCCGTGTAAAGCAAACCAAAAAGACGAAGGCGCTGCCAACCCTTTTTGTACTTATACTTGTTTGCGAAAGTCTCCCAAACTGGACCGTTTCTACCCGTAGGTTCAGGTACAAAATTGTTGTCCATCATCTTAGCCATGTAAATCTCCCTTAGAGCAGGTTTGTGAATGTTGTGACCAGATGCCTAACACAGGCATCAAAGAAAGGTCAGAAATGTGTAGAATGTGCTCTACAAAAATACTAACCCCACACCAAAAAAAATGCAAGGTCAAACAACAAATTTTTTCGTTTTTTCCACGCAGATTAAGTTTGAATAATCCTCAAAGGAAAATATGCTTTTTTCAAAAATGGTTGAAGCCAAATACGACATAGTAGAAGCAGGCGCATTAGATAAAATAAAGTCTCTGATTAAGAAGGGGGTGATGACTCTTATCCCAACAATGTTGTTATGGTCTAATACCGGATTTGCTAAATTTAAAAATCCAGAAGAGTTTGCTAAAAAATTAGAAAAACTAGCGCATGGAGCTAGTTTTGAAGAGGCTAAGATTGAAACACACATTATAAGTACTGGAACTAAAGGCAAACAAATTATCATATGGACTATAAAATCACTTGGGGATTCTGTCCTAGTTAAGTACACTGAAGGTAAACCTGTAGAATACAGGAAAGGTCATGCGGAATATGGGGATGTTGATCCGCAGTTAGCCGCCTTCGGCAAAGAAGTCGCCGATGTTTTAAATGATATGACAGCACACGAACGAAAGCCATAATGCTCATTAAAGGTCCTCTAGGAACATATTTTGAAACAGGGTCCGAGGGATCCTCTTGGACTATCCAAGATGTTAATCACATCGACGCTAAGGGAATGTATTCCTATGCTGGGTTGCACCATCTTAGATTGGGATCCAAATTAGAAATTTTCTATAAAGAGACTTCCCTTTGGAAGGGTACTCTACACATGATAGATACTGTTCAAGCCCGGAGGAGTCGTTACTTTAAGCAATATGTTAAAGCCTACCCTTTTAATCCTAAGTTCAGTCAATTGTGTTTTAATGGCAGATGGATTCACCATATTCCAATAAACATAGACTTGGGACTGTGGCATGACGTTTTCATGGCTAGCGAAGGCAAGTACACAGGGGAGTTAGAAATTGGACCCTCAAAAAAATCTTGACTGCCGCTAAAGCTGGTAGTACCATTTTTCACAAATCATGAAAAACACATGGGGGATAGGGCTGCGAAGCTGTGAAACCTAGATTTTTCCGGGAATCTCCCTCTGGGCAAGTCTTCTGGAGATTCACTCTAGGCAGTAGCGGGTGCCCGAATCCTCCACCACTTTGTTAAACTCAAAAGGAATTGCTTAATGGGAAAATTGCATGAAGTGTTGGCTGTAGAAGGCGAAGTAAAGACAGCAGCAACGGCTATCCTTGCCGAGACGTTGACGACGCTTTCAAAAAAGCATGATCATTTTAATGGGCAAACGCGCAAGTACGCCCCGTCAACAGACGGTGGGGAAACTTTTCCTGACGAAAATAAGGAGATGGTAACCACCGTTAAGGATAAGCTGGATTACGCCTCTAAGCATCTAGTAAGAGATCTAGATGTTAAGTATCAAAAAGAAGCGGCTAACACGCATGCAAAAGCCGATCTTGAACTTAATGGTAAAGTGTTAGTAAAGGATGTACCGGCTACCTTTCTTTTAACGCTTGAGCAGAAGTTAAAAGAAATCAAGCAGGCATACATTGCTATCCCTACTCTTGAGCCTGGGGAGCATTGGGTTAAAGATACGCAAAATAAGAATACGTATGTTGCGGATGTGAAGTATTCACACAGAACAAACAAAGTCCTTAAGCCTGTGGTTCTTTATCCACATACAGAAAAGCATCCGGCTCAAATTGATAAAATCATGGTGGATGAACGTGTAGGCACATGGTCAACTACGAAATATTCCGGCATGCTAGCTCCCATCGAGAAAGCAGACTATCTAGAACGCATGGATCAATTGATCGGTGCCGTCAAGAAAGCACGCTGCCGTGCTAATGAAGTGGAAGCTCCAAGCTTGGAGATCGGTCATAAACTATTTGACTTCATCCATACAGGCAATGTAGGATAATAAAGCTCGCAATCTCAAATTTAAACCACACTCCCAAGTGGAACTCAAAATACTCCTTTCAATGGGATGAGGGTGACAAGGGGGTAAAAATTAAACTCGTAGTTAGTGTTATGAAGAGCAAAAACTAAACGTCGCATATTAAAAGAGATGTAATAGCGATAGTTCCACAATTCTGGAAAGGCGTGGGTTCAAATCCCACTGGGATCGCAGATGGCATAGATAAAAATATGCCATGTGCGATCCTGTAGCTCAGCGGTAGAGCGTTCTTGTTAAATCTCAAGGAACTGTCTGCAAAAAACATCTTGTCCAGTGACAAAGTATTTTCCGGGGTGGGGATGGCGATTGCCCTGCTTCGGGACACCGAGGGAGCCAATAACTTACAAGTATAATGGTGGGCTCCCTCACCCCCCCCCTGCCTAATAGCTAGACACCGTGGACTTAGTGATTTCAATAGGTTACGCCGCCACAGTTTTTGCATTAAAGTTGTAGGCTAATGTGCCGATAAGGTGCCTATGTTTAAATTCCTAAAAAGTGTCATAGCGGAGAAGACAGGCACCGATCTTGAGACTTTGGTGTTTTTAAATAGTCATACCTTTGAAGATGCCCTCAGTTTATGGCTTGAGTATTTGATTCGAGATCTTGACGCGGTAGGCTCCTCTTTTAGCAAAATCCAAATCTCTGCTGCCACGGTAAGCGATCTAGCTGAGAAGAGACTTGAAAAAGAGCATGCAGAATTCATCTCTGATGTTATGGATCAGTTAGATTTGATCCTATCTCGGAAGTCGTATCAGTATGCTAAAATGTGCAGGATTTTTCTAAAGCCTAAAAATCTTGCGGAACAAGCTAAAGCCTTAGAAGACGGCAAGGCGTATTTGGCTAACTTAGATCGCATCGTGAGAAAGTTGCAAAAACTATCTCAGGGTTATGGGGAAGCTAAAAATAGACACCTCCTTACCCTAACGTCTAGGAAAGATCTTTTCTATAGCCTAACTGCCGCCACAAAAATGACATCAGCTAGTATCTTAGCCGACCTTAAAAACGGCGGGGGACAACTGGGTTAACCCAGCCACACAGTCAAGGTCATATGAAAAAGGCTCCTTTGTGGGAGCCTTTTTTCTATCGTAGATCTTTTTGCTAGGTTTTATTTTGGTCTGGATGATGGGGAATCTAGGGGTTAAAAAAAGTATGTGAACAGATAGGCAGTCCAAACATTCATTCGGTGGAGCGCCTCGTTTGGGTTTGTACCTAGGATGCTTAATACACTTTTGCATTCATTTAACCTTTAAACCAGACCAGTGAGTAGATCCGCAAAACTTTCTTTGGCTTTTTTGGCTTTAACTTCAAGTTGTCGGAACTTCTTCTGGGGGAGCAGCGGCACTTTTAGCGCGTCCTCAGCCTCAAGCCAAGCTTTTCCCTGGCGTATGATGGCTAGGATTCTGCCAGCTTTAACATTTGTTCAATCTGATAAAGTGTGATCACTATCTTTTAAATTTATTAGCTAAATCTTGCGTTGTATTCTTGGGCATTAAAATCCACTCGTTATTGATCCAATATGTTCTATGTTCATGCATTCTGCCAGCATCTTTTGTTTTTGATGTCAACCAGATGTTGTCCTTGCGTAAAGAGATCCGCCAGTAAATAAGTGAACCGACAAACTTGTTAGGTCCATCAGGATCAAATCTACAAGCAGCTATAGCTTCATCCCAAATGTGGTTTTTTGATTCTTCAGGAGCCTTAGCTTTATACCCGACTAATGCAGCGCACCGTGTCCACAGCAAGTCACTTTTCTTAGAAGGACGCAAATTGCTTAGAGCATCGTCTATACTAGACGACATTAAATCAAATGAAGCAGGATTGATATTTTTTGCAGTATTGCAAATGTATTTTTTGTAAAACTTATTAGGCTCTACTTCTTTATCGCCGCCATATGCCTCATACATATAAGTGTACCTCCAACATAAATAAATTGTACATACTCATAGCGGTAAGCTATATAGCCTGATGTTAGTTATAAGTCAAGCGGTGTGAGAGGCGTCCCACTGGACACAGCGCATTTTATATTTATTACAGACACTTATGAGAGGTCTGTCCAATACATAGAGAAATCCGTGTCCAATTGGACACCTACCCGAAAATTATTATCATCTCCTGTATTTTCAAGCAGTTACAGGGTGGCAGCTAAAGTATATTGCATTTGCACCGATAAGGATATATCACCACTAAAAGGAGCCTAATATGGCTAACGCACTCGTTAAAAGCATCGCTCAGCAAAACGGCATCAGCTTTTTAGCAGACAACAAAACGCACCAATTCCGTTTTGAGATCGCGTCTTCAAGTAGCGACCGCGTTTATGTTGTAGCTATGAGCAAATCAAACCTTGATTGGCAGTGTTCATGCCCAGGCTGGATCATGAAGCGCCCAGGTAAACCTCGCGGCTGCAAGCATTTAAAAGCACTGCTACCTAGTTTGATGCAGCTAATCGGGTAAGCAACCTTTAACTTGCAGGAGATTTTTATGGGATGCATGTCTGACTTAGCTATTTTGGTAGAAGCGGTTCAAGAATACATCGATCAAGGTTTAGACCTTGCCACCGCATTGCAAACGGTTTGTGAGGAGTCCAGCACTAAAATGCCACACCTCGTATGGGCATGGGAAAGCACTCAAGCCATACTTGCGAAAGAAGCCCTCTGCGAGTAAAGCAACACCTTTCAAAGGAGCATCTTACGCGACCTGCTGGACGCGGCTGTGAATACTTCCAAGTAGTTACATGATGTCAGCTAAAGTATCTAGGGGTAACGCCGATAGGAGTATACCACCTTTTGAAAAAAGGAATTTTATGCTTACAGTCGCCGATATAGTTGCTATCGCTCCGGGCAAAGTGAAATCAAGCGCAACCGCAGCTAAATTTGCTTTGATCGCCCCTCGAAATGGCGGCTACGAGATCGAGTGCGGATGGATAGTCCCAGAGGCATTCTTTGATGATTACGATTCGTATACCTATCATCCGTTCGGTCGCGCCAGACCTTGGGTAGGTCGTCGGATCTTCGTCGAGGACGTGCAAGCAGCGCTTGCGACATATGAGCGGTTCAAGTTGGTTGTCCACTCGGCGAAGCTTGATCCAGGCGATGGCGAGTGGATCGGCTCAGTTTCTAGGTCTCCTCCATCGCCTTTAGTGCCAGCAAAAGGATAATATGAGCAAGAAAAAATTCGACATCAATCGCTACAAAACTCGTCCTGGTCAACAGCGGGGAAATCCCGAAATGTGGGCTAAGATGGGACAAGCTTTGCTCGGCAAAAGTGCTGTGGAAGAGGTGACGGATCTTAAACTCCTGAATCTCGAATCCCTGCCTGACGCCGGTACGCTGAAAAAAGCGTATCGTAAAGCGATGATGACTTCGCATCCCGACCGGGGTGGAGATCATGATTTAGCCGCCAAGGTCACAGTTGCTTATTACCGCCTCCAGGCAACACTGCCAATACCCAAGGTGGCTACCGCTGTTTCTTCGACACTTGATCTAGCATCATGCTCTAGCGATATCCCCGATAATTTTGAAACAGGCTATGTTGGGGAGATCAAAAAAGACGGTAGCCGCTATGCGCTCTACCTAGGCTTAGATCCTTACAGTAAAGGACACACAAGTACGCTTTTATCTAAGCATGAATCAAAAATTGAGAAGGGGCGGTTTGTTGATAAGACTATGCACCTTTCTCATATCACGACACTAGAACTTGCGGGTTTAAAAGGTACGGTTTTAGACGGCGAAGTGTTTCTTAAGAGTCATACGCTGACGCAAAGCATCTTAAGTAGTGCGCCTGCTGAGGCGGCTTTAAGGCAAGCGGAGCATGGACAGCTTATATTTTTTGCTCTTGATGTTTTGCATCATAGAGGTCAGGACGTGCGCCACTTGCCGTATGTGCAACGGCGTGCCTTGCTTGAAAAGATCGTCTTAGAAGTCGGTCATCCCGCATGTCAGGTGATCCCCAAGCGCGAGAAAAACCTGCAAGCCTTTTTTGACGAAGAGGTGGCGGCAGGTGGTGAGGGGATTGTGCTGAAAAGCCTAACTGGTGCCTACGGCGAAGGCTGGTACAAGCTGAAGAAAAGCTACGATGTCAGCGTGATTGTTACCGGATTTAAACCCGGAAAAAAAGGCTTTGCAGGCATGGTGGGATCGCTCACGCTTAGCGTTTATAAAGACGGCAAGCTAATTGAGGTCGGTTTTGCTTCCGGCTTTGACGTAGCGTTTAGGCAGGAGTTAACCAAGAATTTTGAAGCCTACCGTGGACGGGTGCTTGACGTGTTTGTGCAGGAGATTACAAGCGGAGGGCGTTTTAGACATGCTACGTATCACCGCTTTAGGGACGATGTTAAAGCGGAGACCTGTACGCTGGAGAAGGTGATTTTAGATCTTAAAAAAGACGTAAAATCGATGAGGGTAAAACAGTCAACTACCCCGCCCTAAAGGGCGGAGCTTGTATCTAAACATGTTTTAGCGCCAAACTCAATTTTGAATCGAGGATGAAATGAAAATACTGAGAGTCGAAGAATTCACTCCCCAATACCCTGTGTTGCGCATCACGTATGAAGGCGAAGAGACTGAAAATGAAGGCGAAGAGACTGACCTGTTCGCCGAGTTTGGCGCGTGTGAAGACCTTCCTATGATTGAAGTAGCGCCAGACGAAGACAAACCAGGCTACTGGGTTGTGAACGAAAACCGCCTCACGCCTTTTCAGAAGGAACTTTTCATTACCGCCTGCGATTGGTGTACTGCCGAGGGTGGCTCGCTAAGTGCCACACCGACGAAGTTGAAAGGAAATTTGAAGCGGGGGGAGGATAACCTATAAGCCGCTGATAAAATAGTGATTTGCGGAGTGTAAAAATGAGCGGTGGATATTATGATTATGCTTACCAAAGAATTTTAAACATAGCGATTAAAGATCGCAAAACAAATCCGCAACGTGCTGCCATTCAATCCTTAACAACTCTTTATGCAAAGGTCTTAAAAGAAGTGGAGTGGGTAGATTCTGGCGATACATGCGGTAAGGAGCTTGAAGAAGCTCTTAGCAATTTTTTAAACTTCGCGTCTAGCCTCAAGAGTGTCAAGGATACTATGGCTATCGACGTGGAAACGCTGCGCCAGCGGCATCTGACAGTTGAAGAAATCGAGGATGAAAATCTAAGGAGCGATGATGACTTTTAATACTGCCGATAGTTATTAAGGAGGTTTTATGCGTTTCCTCAAAAAAGTTAAATATTTCCTACATCAGATAACATCTGATTACGAAATTGAAGCTATGACATTTGAGCGCAAGAAAGCTTTAGAAAAGCTTGATGGACTCCAGTTAATTATTGCTCGGCATATTTTCCTACTAAGTCAATACCCGGAGCACACCGCTTCTAAAGGTTGGTTAATAGAGCTAAGAAGTTGGAATTCTACGTTGCGTGCTGCGTCCCCCCTAAGCCCAGTGCATCGAGGCAAAAAAGGTCAACGAAATTTCTCGCAAAAAATATTGTGGAAAGCACTTTGGGAAGAGCCTTTAGGGGAAAAGGGGGATCGTATCGAAATGGCGGCGCTCATTGCGAACGAAAAAGGATTGCCCTTAATTGATAATCCACATTTGGGATCCATTAAAAAAATGACACAGAAATTTGTGGATGCCATTTTAGATCCCACACCAGGCTTCACGCTTAACTTGCCATAAACATAAGGAGCGATGATGACTTTTAAATACTGCAAAAAATGTTGCACAATGTCACCACATAAAGATGGTATCTGTAACATATGCAAACACTAAGCACATCAGAAAAACTCGAAAAGCTTGATCACCTACTCCGCTCGCAGGTTGTTGCTAAAGCGATTCAAGAAAATCTAGGACTTTCGCCTGCCGAGATCGAGGCAATAACCACAAAGTTAAAGGCTCTGTGGATGGCTCGCACGCCGGAGGATAAAGCTAGCTTCTTGGCGAAGCTAGATCAAATTTTTAAAACTTGCTAAGATTCTTTGAAGTATAAGATTTATTCAATAAACGTGGTTAGGAGATATATATATGAGTTTCTTAAAAAAAGTTATAGCCATCACCAAGTCCGAAGGCGCAAAGCTAGTGGCGGAAAATAGCGACTGGAGAGTGTATAACATACTAACATAAAGCATGTATGAAATACGGAGCAAATACAAAGTGGTGTATTACACAAGAAGATGGTAAACATTGGGCAAGTTATATAGCGCATATGAACTTCTACTTCTATGTTTCTAAGAATAGAGGCAGAGACGACCCGCTAGCCAAGATAGCTATGAACATAGATGCAAAGGGGGAGAAAGAATACTGGAATGCTCATGACAAGAAAATAAAAGAGCCTGCTGGCTTACCAGAATTTAAACCAGAACATGCGACAGAGACACACAAATTAAAGAATTACCGCAAGGTCTAACGGTAGGTGGGGATCTCGATCTTGGAGGCACACCAATTAAAGAATTGCCGCAAGGTCTAACGGTAGGTGGAGGTCTCGATCTTAATGGCACACCAATTAAAGAATTACCGCAAGGTCTAAAGGTAGGTGGGAGTCTCGATCTTAGAGGCACACAAATTAAAGAATTGCCGCAAGGTCTAAAAGTGAAAGATGTAATATTAGTGACTGATAAATCCAAAATAAAATGTTCGGATGAGCTGAGGAAGAAACTAAGATGATGTTTAAATCAGATGTCTACGTAAAATACCACATCATCACCGCCGATTTCAAATCAGTTGAAAAGGTCTTCCTACGTCAAGGAGTGCCTAAAGACGATATTGATCAAGTATTCAAAAATTTCAAGGCAGCTAAAGATGCAAACAAAATAAAAGACCTCAAAGAAAAGAACATAGATACCTGGGCTAAGAAACCTTTTGAAGATTTCAAAAAATTCGTTGATAAAATAGCAAGCGAGAAATCTAAAACTCAGCACAAAGCCATCACCAAGTCCGAAGGCGCGAAGCTAGTGGCGGAAAATAGCGACTGGAGAGTGTATAACATACTAGAACATAAAGCATGTATGGAATACGGAGCAAATACAAAGTGGTGTATTACAG